>Ga0180431_10006369_pt1 | contig 14024 bp, 12 predicted proteins | sample SS_ome_11_FD_132459 | JGI IMG/M metagenome (GOLD analysis project Ga0180431, IMG submission 132459) | Hypersaline lake sediment archaeal communities from the Salton Sea, California, USA - SS_1_MS_1 metaG | ecosystem: Environmental > Aquatic > Non-marine Saline and Alkaline > Hypersaline >... | reverse complement strand
GGACGGGAAACGGAAGGGATGTGAAAACACTCGAACGGTTTTCACCGTGCTTGCTCATAAGTAAGCTGAGGAGCTCTGTATTGTTATGCCAAAGGTAAGCGTGGTGATTCCCACCTACAATCGTAGGGCATATCTCACGGAAGCTATCGATAGCGTGCTGGCGCAGACGTACGCCGATTATGAGGTCATCGTCGTAGATGATGGTTCGACCGATGGCACACGCCAGCTTCTCGACGAACGGTATGATGATCGGATTCGTTACCTGTGGCAGGAGAACCAGGGAGAGTCGGTGGCCCGCAATCGTGGGATCGCGCTGGCCACAGGGGAGTATATCGCCTTGTTGGACTCCGACGACGTGTGGTTGCCTGATAGACTGATGAAACAGGTCCCGATCCTGGACGCAGAGCCGGATACGGTATTGGTGTTTGGTCAAGCCTGGTTGATGGACGCCGACGGCAGACGCCTGAACGATCCCCCGCTGTGCAGCGACGTCCACGAAAGCGATCTCACCCTTGAAACCCTTTGTCTGGAAAACGCACTGGGATCGGGTACATGCACCGCTCTGATACGTCGCGAGCCCCTAGACCGGGTGGGGGGGTTCGATCCGGCCATTCAGCTCGGTGAAGATTGGGACCTGTGGCTGCGTCTGCGGCGGCAAGGTCAATTTGCCTTCGTCAACGAGGTGTTAGGATGCATGCGGCGGCACGCCGGATCTCAGTGGCACTATCACCGCCCGGAGACGGTGGACAAGAGATTGGCCGATCACCTTCGGTTGCTGGAGAAGTTCTTCTCCGACTGGCCGGGCACAGCGCCTCCTTCGGACGGTTCCTATCCACACACGGATGGTTTCTATCCGCACCTGCGTGAGCGGGCATTGGCACGCCAGTATGCCATCGTCGCCTCTCTAGATTATGCCATCGGCCGGCCTGCGTCAGGACAACAGAGACTAGGCAATGCGATACAGCTCGACCCCCAACATTGGTCTGTTCCCGAGCCTTTCGTAGAACTACTGATCAACAACTTGCTCGGTATAGCCCTCCTCCGTGACAGGCCGATGCCGGAGACGGTTGCCCATCTCGAGGCGGCGTTTGATCATTGGCCGCCTGAGCTGTCGTTGTCAAAGCGGTGGAAAGCCCGCATCTTGGGCGAAGTCTATGCCGGTTTGGGGTTTGCCAGCTTCAGGGCGCGCGACCTATCCAGGACGCGACGTTGCTTACTCAGGGCCGTGTGGCACGATCCATCGTGGTTGTGCAACCGGGGGGTATGGTCTATCGGTTTCAGGGCACTTCCAGGACCGTGGGAGGCAGCCCCAAGAGAGGGACAAGAGGTGGGGCGAGATGACTGAGCGGGAGACCATGGTCAGCGTCATCATCCCGACCTATAACTGCGCCCGCTTTGTGGGAGATGCGATCGTCAGCGCCCTGAACCAGAGGTACCAAAACTTCGAGGTCGTCGTGATCGACGATGGCTCCACGGACGACACGAGGGCGGTGGTCGAGTCATGTCAGGAAAGCAGGGACCGAGTTCGATATATCCATCAGGAGAACGGCGGTGTGTCCAGGGCCCGCAATCACGGCATCGCCAAGTCTGATGGGGAATACCTCCTGTTCCTGGACGCTGACGATCTATTGCTCCCCAACAGCCTGACAGAGCTAGCCAGTTTCCTGGATGCTCACCCAGACACGGGCTTAGTATACTCTGATGGATACTTCTGCGATGCCTCTGGTCGGGAATTCATGCGCCTCTCAGAACATCGAGGGGGTGATTTCGCGGGAAACGTCCTAGATCACATCGTTTTAGATAACTTCATAGTCGCACCTCATTGCGCTATGGTACGCAGAACCTGCCTGGAGTCCTTGGACCCGCCGGGTTTCGACGAGGCATTGAGCTTTTCCGCTGATCGAGATATATGGACTCGCCTCGCCCAGGACTACACCTTCGGCTACATCGCGGTTCCTACGTGTAAGTATCGGGTGCATGGCGACAACATGAGCTCTCGGCGCTCAGGACAAAGAGAGGATCACCTGCTCTATAAGTACAAAGTCCTCCACTCCGCCTATTTCCTCAGTCTGCCCCTCACTGCTCGACGGAGTTTTTTGCGCAGGATGCTACTGAAAACCCTGCAAGGGGAGCAGGAAGCCCAACAAGCCTTGTTACGCTCGCCCGAGGTGAGCTCTCTTCCCTCCGGTGAACGAGCGAGCCTTGTGTATTTCTTGGGCACCCAATTGATCCTGGACGGAGACGATATAAGCGGCAGGTCACATATCCGCACAGCTGTTGAGATCGCTCCATCATCCGTGAAGTACCGAGGGATTTGGCTATTCGCGGCCATCAGCCCCTCATTTGCCAGGGCTGTGCTCTCCGGATGGAGATGGTTGGGCGACCGCCTCCCTCCCCGCTGGGGAGGAGGTACGAGAACGCGACAGCCCGTCGCACCCTCACCTTTTGAGGGATATCTATCCTGGTCCAGCACGCTTGCGGAGGACACGGATAGAAACCATCGGGTGGATCGGGATCATCCGGGTGAGATTGTGAATCGGAGGACGTCGTGTTGAGGGTGTTGATAGCTTCTCATCATTTCCCTCCGCACTACGTGGCCGGGGCCGAACAGTATGCCTATCGTCTGGCCAGGTGGCTCGTCCACCAAGGTCACGAGGCAGAAGTTGTGTGTGTCGAGTCCATCGATTATGGAGACAGCCCGGAACCGATCTGCACCGAGGATCACTACGATGGGATCGCCGTCCACCGGCTGCAGTTCAACTTGGGCACGGTGTCTGACCCATTTCGTTGGAGCTATTGGAACCCAGCCATCGGGGAATGGTTGGGGGAGTTTCTGGCCGATCGCGATTTTGACCTGGTTCACGTGAACAGCAGCTATCTTCTATCTGTAAGTCCTATAGAGACGGCCAAGGACCTGGGCCTGCCGGTGGTGCTTACTCTGCACGACTACTGGTTCTTATGCCCCCGCATCAGCTTGTTGCACCCCGACGGCACGCTTTGCCAGGGACCGGAGAGCGCGATGCACTGCGCGTGGTGCAGGATGACCGAGCAGCGTCGATATCGATTGTTAGACGTCACCACCCAGCGGAAACTGGGTTCGGCTGTGATGCGCTGGTCGCGTCGCGCGACCATGCGCAGGCTGCTCGGTCTCGACAGATGGCTGCCGGCAATGCGGGACAGGCGGGCAACGGTCAACCACGCTTTACAGAGGGTGGACACCGTCGTCAGTCTATCGCGATTCCTATCCGACAAGCACGCAGAGTACGGCCTACGGCCGCGCCGCGTGGTGTCCATCGGATTTGGAATGGACCCGCTTCGCTTCCCTTCGCAAATAGGGCCCAGAATCCACATGGACGCGGCCGGGCGGCCCGATCTAGGGCTGAGGATAGGTTACCTGGGTCAACTTGCCCCTCACAAAGGCATTGAGACGCTGGTGAGAGCGTTCAATTGGCTCAGGACAAGGCCTCCCCACGAAAACGGACAACGGTTGCGCCTCGAGGTGCACGGTGGATTCGGCCACCACGTGAAATATGAAAGGAGAATCCGGCGTTTGGCGGCCGGCAATCCGGCCATTCAGTTCTTTGGTCGATACGAGAATCACCGAGTGGGCGAGATACTCTCCGGCCTGGACGCCGTAGTTGTGCCCTCTGTGTGGTACGAAAATCGTCCTACCGTCATTCTGGAGGCACTGGCGGCCAGGACGCCCGTGATCGGCTCAGCGATAGGAGGCATCCCTGAGCTGGTCAATCATAAGATCAACGGCCTGCTTTTCGAGCCTGGCGACTCGCTGGATCTGGCAAAACAGATCCGCTGCTTGCTTGACGAACCCTCTCTGCTCTCGAGATTGCATGATAACATAGGGCCGGTCAAGACGGTGGAACAGGAGATGGCCGAGTTGATGCAGGTTTACGAATCCGTTTAGACTTCGTTCACGTGTGAACTCCGTTCACGTGTGAACTCCGTTCACCCGGAAGCGACGCGACCCCAAGCGAGCAAAGGGGTCAGCAGGGATGCAACGCAGAATGAAAGTGGATCCAGAAGATTCCAGTGGAGGTTTTCGTGAGTACAGATAGAAAAAAACCTGCGCCACCAACTGAGAGAGAGCTCCCCTCCCCCTCGCAAGCGGGGGGAGCTGGGGGACGACGGGCGTATACGGAAACCGGCCCTGCATCCTCCTCCCCGCTTGCGGGGGGGACTGAGGGGGGGCATCCCTTGAGCTACAGCCATTTCTGGCGCAAGTTCTGGGAACTGGGACCCGACTTTCGGCGATGGATCGTACCAGGAGTCATCCGAGGTATTCTGAGAGCTCGCCCGTTCGACTCCAGGGAGCTCGTATTCCTTGGCAAAGGTGTCAGTATCGTGAAGCGAGGGAAAGGAGCCCGCCTCATCGCTGGCCGCGGTTGTCGAATTGCGGACCATTGCCATCTCGAGATCGGAGCCACAGGACTGCTCTCGATCGGCACAAGGGTGGTGATTGGCCCCCATACCCGCATCCACGCCGCGACTCAGGTGCACATTGGCGCTCGCTGCATGCTCAGCTGGAATTGCAGCATTTTCGACTCCATTGGCCATCGCATGTGGTTGGAGGGTCAGGACGAGGCAGAGATCGAGGCACCGATCGTCATTGGCGACGACGTATGGATCGGTCCCTATACGATCATTATGAAGGGAGTGGAAATCGGCTCCAACTCGATTATCGGCGCTGGCTCAACCGTGCGTCGCAGCATGCCGCCCAACTCTCTAGCCTATGGCAACCCAGCTCGAGTGGTGGGCAGAGTGAAGAGATGGGAGCGATAGAGATCGGAGCAGAAGAATGGCCCATAAGAGGAAGACGTTGCTGGTCTGGCTGATGGTCGGCCTTATGCTCGTGGCAGCTTCCATCGTTTCCTGGCAGATGCTCAGGGGGAGAGGTATCCGGATGGCGCTCACGCACCGGATTCGGGCGCTGGCGGATCGGACCTCGATCGAGCGGCGCGGCGATTTCACCAATGTGATCTTCCTGCACCACTCCACTGGCCGGCACCTGATCCGTCAGGGCGGGGTCCGGGAGCGGATGGCAGCGGCCGGATTTCGATTCTGGGATCACGACTACAACTACGAGGGGATAACCCGGCCCGACGGCACGCAGGCGGGCTACAGCTACGTGATTCCAGATAACAACACCGATCCTGATGGTCTGGCCCGACTCTTCACTCAGCGGGTACATCGCCTGCCCCTGAACGCCCTCAGCGGCTTAATGCAGCACGAAGTGATCGCGTTTAAGTCTTGCTTCCCGGCCAGCCATATCACGACCGACGCCCAACTGGCGGAGTACAAGGCTAGCTATCTGGATATCCGGAATGTGGCGGATCGGCATCGCGACCGGTTATTCATCATCTTAACCCCTCCACCTCTGAACCCGGCCGCCACGGACGCTGAAGCCGCCGCCCGTGCTCGTGCCTTCGCCGATTGGCTGAAGTCCGAGGAGTTTCTAGATGGGCATCCCAACGTATTTACCTTTGACTTCTTCGATATGCTCGCCGAGGGGGATGCTTCGGCCCCGGACTTCAACATGCTACGTGCAAGCTACCGCGAGGGGGCGGACTCTCATCCCAATCAGTTGGCCAATGAAACGATCGGGCCCCTCTTCGTGGATTTCATCGTTGGGGCTGCGCAGGAGTATCAAGCTGAGTTAGGAGGCCAAGCCTCCTCCCGCCGGGGGGGAGTAGAGGGGGGCACGGCTCCGTGAACCCTAGAGTAATCCTCATCATCCTAAACTGGAACGGAAGGTCTGACACACTGGAGTGCCTGGAATCGCTGTTGGGGCTCTCTTCCCTCTCGCCCGCGGCGGGGATTGAGAGGGAACACCCTTCCCCCCCGCGAGCGGGGGGGACTGAGGGGGGGCCGGAACCGCCGTACGCGGTGACGGTCGTCGACAACGGCTCCACGGACGGATCTGTGGCAGCAATCCAGGCACGCTTTCCCCACGTGAGGCTGATCGAGAATGACAGGAACCTCGGTTTTGTCGGAGGCAACAACGTGGGCCTCCGTCACGCCCTGGAGGAGGGGGCGGATTACGCGTTGCTGCTCAACAATGACACGGTGGTTGACCCTTCGCTTGTCCGCCTGCTGGTCGAGGTCGCAGACTCGAATCCTGACGTCGGGGTTGCAGGACCGACGATTTGTTACTACGACCGGCCGGATTGTATCTGGTCGGCGGGAGGGGCCATTGATTGGCGGCAAGGCCGTACAAGAATGATCGGGCTGAACGAGCGGGACGTCGGTCAGTTCGGCCATAGCCCCCGAGAGGTGGACTTCGTCACTGGATGCGCTATGCTGGTTCGGCGGGCCGCGCTGGAGCAGGTGGGCCTGCTGGATGAACGATTCTTTGCCTATTATGAAGATGCGGAATGGTGTGTGCGGATGCGACGGGCCGGGTTCAAGGTCGTCCACGTGCCAGAAGCCAGATTATGGCACAAGATCACGCCGGAGCGCCGCGCCGACTCGCCTGTGGTGCACTATTATATGACTCGCAACCGGCTGCTATTTCTCAAAGCCACAGGCGCGAGCGGGGCAGCCTGGCTGCACACCTTGTTCGCCGAGTATCTGCGTACACTGCTGAGCTGGACGGTTCGGCCCCGATGGCAAGCACGACGTGCCCAGCGCAATGCTATGCTCAAAGCAGTGTTTGACTTTGCAGTGGGCCGGACAGGGCCGGTGCGGATACAAAACACCCGCTCTTTGGACAGTGGAAATCGGTGCGGGTAGAAAACACCCGTCAGAGATCAAGTTTATGGGAGGCCTAGTGTCACGAGTTGTAGTCTTTGAGTTTGACGCTGCTACATGGGAGGTGCTGACCCCCTTGATGGAAGCGGGTGAGTTGCCCAACCTATCCGCCCTGAAGGCCGAGGGAGCCTCTGGGCTGTTGCGTTCCATCATCCCACGGTGGTCCCCCGCCCTATGGACCACAATCTATTCCGGTAAGGTACGAAGTAAACATGGGGTTGAGGGTTTCGATGCCACATCCGAATCTGTGCGGGTCAAGAGGTTATGGGACATCGCCGAGCAGGCCGGCCTGAAGTGCGGGGTGTTTGGAACGCCCGTATGCTGGCCCCCGACGGACAAATGTGCCTTTATGATACCTGATGTGCTGGTAGATCGTGGCTCGGAGACCGTACCACCTGAATATAGCCGGTTGCAGGACATGTATTGGGCCAGGCGTCACAGTATGCTGGAATACGCGCGCGATCTCTACGATCTGTGGCGCATAGGAGTGCGGACCAGGCATCTGTCCCGCATGATATGGGAGAGACTGCTTCTGGCTGCCCGGCGTAGCGGCACAGTCGAGAAGTACTGGCGGCAAAGGCTCTGGTGGACCGCGATACACAGCGACGTGTTCCTGCGCCTCTATCACCAGCACCAGCCCGACTTAGCGACATTCGACTATCAAGCTACCGATACCATACAACATCGGTACTGGCACTATTATGACCCAGAGCGGTTCGGCATCCCTCTGGTGAAAGCTGAGCCGTACCGCGATGTCCTGCCCGCTTCCTACCGGGAAGCCGATCGAATCGTAGGGGAAATCCGAAAGGCCGCCGGCCCAGACGCAACGCTGGTGGTCCTTTCCGATCACGGTGGGGCGCCTGCAGAGGGCCTGGGTCAGTTCATCGAAGCCCGGCTGGAAAAATGGGTGGCCACCCTCGGTATCGGGCGCGCCGCCACCCCCATACGCCTCGTCGGGGAATACTGTTTGGAGTTCCACGACCCCTCTTACCTAGCCGAGACCCAACGAACGTTGGAGCAAGTACACATGAAGGAGAGCGGCCAGAGGCTGTTCCGAGGTTTTGCACAGCGAGATGGCCACCTGATGCTCTATCCCATCAGGGATCACATCGAGGGAAACACCGTCGTCGTACCCGGTCACGGTGAGCATCCTTTCGAAGAGCTGTTTCATCGCCTGGATGCCGAACACTCCGGCGTGCATCACTCGGACGGGATGTTTATCGTTGCCGGCCCACCCATTAGGGCAGGGGTTGAGCTGGAGCCGGGCTCCATTCTGGACGTGACGCCTAACCTGTTGGTCATCCTGGGCCTAAGTGTGGCGAAAGATATGGATGGTCGCGTTTGGGAGCCAATGTTCAAGCCCTCATTTCTGGCACAGTCTCCGATCAGGTTCATAGAAACGTACGAGACCGCTCAGTGTGAAGAAAAGGGTGTCTTATGAACATCTTGTTTCTATCGTCCTGGTTTCCTTACCCACCGGACAACGGTTCCCAAATCAGGGTCTTTAACCTGATCAAGCAGCTATCCAACAAGCACGACATCACCTTGCTTTCCTTCTTCAGACCATCCGGCCGACTATCCGGGACGAACGATGGTGAGATAACCGCGGATCGTTTAGATGCCATGCGTTGTATCTGCCGTGCGGCATACGCCGTCCCTCTCTCCCCCTTCCGACCGACCAGCCTCCGCTCTGTGATGGGACTTTTCTCGCCCCGTCCTCGTTCCTACGTTGATATGTACAGTCAACGCATGCAAGAGACGGTTGAACGGTTGTGGGAAGAGGAGGACTTTTCCCTGGTCATTGCCTCGCAGAGCGTTACAGCGCCCTACGCAGCGACGTTGAAGGATGTGCCAAAGGTTTTTGAGGAAATAGAGTTGACCACCTTGCAAGAGCAGTATACGAGACAATCTGACGTCCTTCACCGACTGCGCTACGGCCTGATGTGGTGGAAGACCAGACGGTTTATGGCACGTCTGTTGTGCCAGTTTGACGGGTGCACCGTGGTTTCTCCGCAGGAGCGGGCGAACGTGTTGGACATCGTGGGCGCAACTTGCTTCTCGAACCCATCTAGCCTGACCGTGGTGCCTAACGGCGTGGACCTGGAGCGGTACGAGGGGCACTTCGGCAAACCGAAGCCGGGCACGTTGATCTTTCCTGGCGCCCTTACCTACATCGCCAACTTCGATGCTATGGAGTTCTTCCTAAGCGAGGTGTTCCCGCTGGTGAAGGCAAGACACCCAGACGTCACCCTGCGCATCACCGGTAAAGCAGATGGTGTGCCAGTGAATCGCCTGGCCATGGATGAAAACGTGACGCTCACAGGCTACCTGGAGGACATACGGCCGGCCGTGGCCCAGAGCTGGATATGCGTGGTGCCTCTGCAGATTGGGGGCGGTACGCGCTTGAAGATCCTGGAGGCAATGGCGCTGGGGACAGCGGTGGTTTCCACCAGCAAGGGTGCCGAAGGCCTTGATGTGACCCCCGGTCAGGACATTCTGATCGCTGACGAACCGACGGCCTTCGCCAGCGCAGTTTTGCGCCTATTGGGCGACGGGGAACTGCGAACGCGGCTGGCCGTCAATGGGAAGAAGCTGGTACGCGAGCGATACGGATGGGAGCAGATTGGCGAGAAGCTGGATCTGTTTTTGCATCAGGTAGTACGGAACTATCAGCATCGATGTATAGACGGATAGGAATCATCCAGGGGTACAGGTTGATACGCGCTGTTCGACAGAGGATCCCTCTGTCAAACTCCACTTTGCTCCGGCTGGCTGTCCTGGCTGGGCTACTGGTCGGCCTGCTAGGCGTTGGCTATATGGTTCCTCGCGTGTCGCCCGAGACGGTGTTGATGGCTGTGGCTATGCCTCCAACGGTTCTATTGGCCATCAGCCAACTCGAATACGGCGTGTTGGGCATCATATTGTCCGCAGCGGCGGTGCGATTCTCGCTGTCCACTGGCACTCAGAGCCGCGTTGTGGCGAGCCTGTTGGTGACCATGCTTTTCATTGTGCTTTGGATCGCGCAAATGATGGTGAGAGATCGAAAGCTGCACCTAAAGCCATCGAGCACCAATGCTCCTCTGTTGGCGTTTATCCTGACCACTTTTATATCCTACGCCTGGGGCAACGCCTTCCGCGACGTGCTGGTCATGGTCTGGGACACCTGGCCTGTCGTCCAGTTAGGGGGGTTGGCGGTGATGGTTCTCTTGCCAGGTGCATTTCTCTTGACCGCTAACAGTATCTCCGAGATTCGCTGGTTGAAACTGCTTTCCTGGATCACAATCCTGGTTGGCACACTATACCTGGTGGACTATTTCTCTCCGATCACGCTCTCCTTTCTCAACGTCAGTGGGCTTTTCTCCATGTGGTTCGTCTCTTTGGCATATGCCCAGGCTCTGTTCAACGAAAAACTCGCTGCGTGGCTGCGATTGACCCTGCTAGGGTTGGTAGGGATATGGATGTACATCTATTTTATCTTGCGCGTGACCTGGCTCTCCGGCTGGCTACCGTCGATTGTAGCCCTGGCGACGATCAGCCTGATAAAATCAAGGCGGCTTGCGCTGGTTTTGGCAATCGTGGGAGCGATATACTTGGGCCTAAGGTGGGACTATTACACCGGCTCAGTCGTGGACGCTGAGTCCCAGGAGAGTGGAAACACCCGTTTGGCAGCGTGGGAGCACAACTGGCGCGTGACGGGAAAACACTTCTTGTTCGGCACCGGACCGGCGGGCTACGCAGCCTATTACATGTCGTATTTTCCTACCGAAGCGATGGCCACTCATTCAAACTACATTGACATTCTTTCTCAGACAGGCTTCGTTGGTTTGTTCTTCTGCCTGTGGTTCTTTGGGGCGCTGACATGGTCAGGATACAGACTCTGTCTGCGACTGCGGGGGAGTGCTGACTTCCGTGAGGGGTTCGCGGCGGCGACGCTGGCCGGCTGTGTGGGTTGCATCGTGGCCATGGGGCTCGGCGATTGGTTATTCCCGTTTGTGTATACGCAGACGATCGCGGGCTTCGACTACGCGGTGTACAACTGGGTATTTCTTGGTGGAATCGTGGCTTTGGCTAATATGGAGTCATCGTAATGGAAAGCTCACGCGCCCGGCCTAATATTATCATCCTGATCGTGGACGCAGTGCGCGCCAAGCACATGTCCGCCTATGGATATCCGGTGGAGACCACGCCGCACCTGGACGCTCTTGCCGCCGACAACGTGCTGTTCCAGCGTGCGTTCTCGCCGTCCACGTGGACAATCCCTACACATGCATCCATGCTCAGCGGCCTCTATCTCTCTCAACACAGGATCGAGAATGTGGAGGCCAACCGACGCTTTAACGAAAAGATTGTCACGTTGCCCCAGGCACTGCGATCTGGCGGATACCGCACGGCGGCGTTCTCGCAGAATATGTTATTTAGCCCCGCTCACCACCTGGGCGGCTTCGACCAATTCTACGAGATGGGAGAGGTATTGCTCTCGCGACGGCTGTCCAGGTTTGTCCAGCATATGTCGGCTGGCTCGACAGGCCTTCGGCGCAAGGCCGCGCGCTACGTGAGGAAGGTCATGTCGCCGCGTCTGCTATTGGATGCTGCGTTCGACTGGATCAGCGCCGGAGGGGATCGGTCGCCCTTCTTCCTGATGGTCAACGTCACCAACGCCCACTATCCCTGGGCATTGCCTCCTGACATTCTGCTGCGCCGCGTGGGTCTCAACCCCAAAGTCTTGCTGGACGAAGACCTCGTTACGCTCAAGCCGTTCGAGTTTAATTCTGGCAAGCGGCGGGTTAGCGATGCACACCGGCAGACGTGGCGACGCTTCTACGACGCCGCCCTGACGCACGTGGATCGCGAGGTTGGGCGTTTCGTACACCGTCTAAGCCAGTGGAAAGAATGGGGAGAGACCATTTTCGTGGTGACCGCTGATCACGGCGAAGGGCTGGGAGACTATCGAGATATCGTGGGACATACACTGACCCTGCACGACAACATTATCCACGTACCTCTGATTATCCGACACCCGCAGTACCCAAGGGGGATGGAAGTGGAAGGAGTGGTTCAGACACTGGATTTGTATCCCTCGATCGTGGAATGGGCTGAGCTACCGCCAGATCGCTTCGCCCGTGCTCAGATGCAGCGCCCTCCTCTCTCGAAGGCTATGGCAGCGCCCCATGAGTGTGCCGGCCTCGCGTTCGCGGAGGAAGACTATACAGACAGCTATGATTTGCTGGAAGGGCTGCGCAGCGTGAATCCAGCTATGGATCCCAAGAAGTACCCGCGGCAACAGATCGCCGTCCACTCTGCCACTCACAAGTATATCTGGTTTGACGACCGTCCCGGTGAATTTTACGACATGGTAGCCGATCCACAAGAGGAGCACGATCTAACCAACGGGAAAACAGCCACGGAGCAGGCTGCTTTGACAGAGTTGCAGCAGGCGCTGGAGACGTGGCGCTCCGACCTGGAGGTATTCCCCCCACGCTCAGTGGATGCAGAAATGGATGGGGTGATCCTGGAGCGGCTGAGGGATCTGGGATATGTGGCATAAATGGTTTGTGGGCTAATAAGATGCTAGACCTTTCGATTCTGATTGTGAGTTGGAACACGCGCGAGCTGTTGGCCCAATGCCTGCGATCGGTTTATGGGTCGGCGGGTGAACTGACCCTTGAGATCGTCGTCGTAGACAATGGGTCGGAGGATGGCAGCGTTGAGATGGTGCGCCGGGATTTCCCTCAGGTGCGGTTGGTGGCCAATGATGAGAACAAGGGATTTGTGCGGGCCAACAACCAGGCGTTAGCTATGTGCCGGGGCCGTTACGTGCTCTTGCTCAACAGTGACACGAAAGTTCTACCAGGGTCGTTGGAAAAGCCGGTTCAGTTCTTGGACGAGCACCCGAACGCAGGAATCGTCGGGGTCCGCCTTCTCAATCCCGACGGGAGTTTCCAAGCTTCGTACACGCCTTTTCCCACCCTGCGGCAGGAGTTCTTGATCCTGAGCGGGTTGGGTAGGTGGCTCATTCGGCCTGCCTTTCCCAGCCACGGCACACAAGCTGACAGGGGCGCTCAGAGGATCGAAGGATACATAGAAGGGGCGTATATGATGGCTCGCTCAGACGCTGTGGACCAGATCGGTGCGATGGACGAGCATATTTTCATGTACGCGGAGGATGTGGATTGGTGCTACAGGTTTCACCGCGCTGGGTGGGAGGTGTGGTATCTGTCAGCAGCGCCCATCGTCCATTATGGGGGACAGAGCAGCAAGCAACGACAGGGTAGAATGGAGGCCGAGCTATATCGCAGCCGGGTGTATTTTTTTCGCAAGCACTACGGCAGAGCGGCTGTATTTTGGCTCAAGAGCATGATCTATTGCTTGACCCTTCCCAAGATGCTCGTTCATGGCTGGCTGCGTTTCGCCACCAAAGGGCGCAAAGGCAGAATCGTCACAAGCTGGAGAGATCTTCACGAGGCGTTGAGCAATGAGGGATAGAAAATGTCTGACGGGGGTGTCTTTTCCGCGCGTTCTTATGTTGACCCAGGTCTTGCCCTACCCACCTGACAGCGGGCCTAAGATCAAGACCTATAACGTGATCAAGTACCTGTCTCGGCGGTACCGGGTGACATTGGCCTCGTTCGTGCGGGGGGATCAGCCAGAGCACGCGCGGGCCCTGAAACGTTATTGTGAGGCGGTGTACACCGTGCCTATGGAGCGCGGCGCGATGCGGGACGTCCGCTACCTGGGACTCAGCTTTCTCGTTGGACAGCCCTTTCTGATGATCCGCGACGACCGCAGAGCAATGCGGGCGCTGGTCGACCGCTTGAGCGCCGAGCATCACTTCGACGTGGTGCACGCAGATCAACTGAATATGGCCCAGTACGCCAAGCGTGTGCCGAACGCGTTCAAGGTGCTCGACGCCCACAACGCTCTGTGGGTATTGTACAAGCGTTTATGGAAGACGATGGCCCCGGGGCCGCGCAAGTGGCTGTTAGGCCGAGATTGGCGGCTGTTGAAGACTTACGAAGGGCAGGTAGTGCGCGAGTTCGACGCCGTGCTGGCCGTCAGCTACGAGGACAAGGCCGCGCTGCAAGAAGCCGCTGCAGCGGCCCGAGCCGCTCCATCAACCGCATTACAAACAGAAGGTCGCGCCGGTCGCGTGCCCCCTCACCCCCGCAAGCGGCCCACCTATTCTCCCCCCCGCTTGCGGGGGGGACTGAGGGGGGGGCCACCTTAATTCGTTCCAAATAGGTTCGTTGCAACACGTTTCC
>Ga0180431_10006368_pt1 | contig 14024 bp, 8 predicted proteins | sample SS_ome_11_FD_132459 | JGI IMG/M metagenome (GOLD analysis project Ga0180431, IMG submission 132459) | Hypersaline lake sediment archaeal communities from the Salton Sea, California, USA - SS_1_MS_1 metaG | ecosystem: Environmental > Aquatic > Non-marine Saline and Alkaline > Hypersaline >... | reverse complement strand
CGTTGACAACCAGCGCAAGAGCCAGCAGGGCTGGCGGTCTCAGACCGCTAATCTGTTCGGCACCAGGTTGGGCCTCGACCTCTTCGCTGGAGGCTCACAGTACATCTGGACGGACCCGGTCTCGGGCGACAACTGGCCGTCTGACGGCTATGTGGCCGCGCGCCTCAACTACGACACCAGCCGTGGCGACTTCGGCGTCAACTACCTCGCCACTGGCGTGGCTCGAGAGAAAGGCTGGGGCGTGGACTACACCGGCTCAATCTTTGGCCACGCTATCGCTGCTGACTACGGTCGCCAGACGCAGAACTGGAACGATACAGCCGTAGACGATGCCGACGCCTGGATGGTTGACCTCGAGCTGTTGAAGGGTCGCAGTTGGGCCATCAACGGGTTCTACTCGACAGCAGAAAGCGGCTATGACCCCCAGTACTCAGTGCTGAATCCGTACTTCGAGTGGCTGGATGAACGAGGCCCAACTGCTGCAATCCCGTGGGAGCGCTGGCTGCGTAACACGCCCATCGCTTCGGGCTACGACGTCCTGGGCGGCACTCTGAGCTTCTCGCTTGGGTCAACGCCGTTCACCTTCTGCTACTATGATGTTGACCTCGAGACCGGCCCCGGTACCCCGGCGTACGATGCGCTCTATGCGTTAAGTGCGACGCGGGAACTGGCTGACGGCGTGAACGTTACGTTCACCTACGCTCGCCAGAATGGGAGCTCGGCGGTTTTCGAGGACCTGGACTTGCTGCAGGCCGGCGTACAGATCGGCTTCTAGCAGCAGCCCATAGCAATAGCAGAACTACAAGGACCCCCGGCTTCGGGGGTCCTTTTTTTTGCGCTCGCCAGATGGCACGAAAACTGCCGACTGAAGAAAGAACCCACAAACAAAGAATCTCAGCAGGGCCGGCAGGTATTCTGCACATCTCGGCGAATACCTCCAGTACTTCACCCATCCCTAGGGTATCCTGAGCTTGCTGCAACGTACAAAGCTCAGCCAATATGACGGTGAATCGTGCCGCACCTGCCGGCCGGCTGTTTTCTCGATTCGCACCAATACCTGCGCAACCACTCAAGACAAGTTGATATCAACAGTCTCTCTTTGCATAGTGTGTGGCGGTTATGCTATACTTCTTGCCACGAATCAGTGTCGGTGCGCCGCTTCGTACTTGTGGTGACGCTTTGTACTGATGGCATGAGACAAGTGACATCGGCGTGTGACCGACGGCATAGAGAACCTGACCTCTCGTTTTTGGCGTGGGGTCGAACGTGGCAGGGGAATTGTGGGATTCGAGTTGGCTTGGAAGGTCGGCCTGTGCCGGGAAAATAAGGATAGCCCAACGGCAGTTGGGACCCATGCTGATGATGGCAGAAGGGCCGTGAGATAGTTGTCAGCGTACGGAGTCTGTCTGCCGCAGACTTCCGGAGCGCTCATCAAATGGAGAGAACCATGAGGAAGACCCATTTGCTCGTGTTAATAGGAGCGCTGGTTGGCCTTTCTGCCAGTCAGGCCGCATGGGGACAAGAGCAGGGCCCAATCCAGACAGTTCCCTTCGACCACTGGGCCTATGATGCAGTGGACCAATTGTGTGAAGTAGGCATCACGATTGGCTATCCGGATGGCACCTATGACGGCGATCGCAGACTCACCCGCTACGAGTTTGCCATGGCCGTGTCGCGTATTCTCGACATGTACTCGATCATGTGGCCGAAGGTCGGCATTGACGGCAAGCCGGGCGCAAAGGGACCCGACGGTCCGCAAGGTCCAAAGGGACCACCGGGAGACCCCGGGCCGCCAGGTAAACCGGGCCCGGACGGAGTCGGCCAACCGCCTGAAATCGAGATCGCCCATGTCGTTGAGAAACTGACCGTCGAATTCTGCCCCGAGTTGCTGCGCCTGCCCGGCGATGTCGCAGCACTGCAGGAGAAGGTCCAACGAATCGCACAACGGGTCACCACAATGGAGGCCCACAAGCCGGATATCGAGCCTTTCGGCTGGCTGAATTACCGCATCGGGCTAGTCGGCGACCTCAGCTTCGACCACGAGTTCGATAATCTCACCGCGAAAGTCGGCGTGCAGGGGAATATCACCGATGACGCGTTTCTGCGCATCTCGTTCAAATGGGCCGACGAGTACGTGCCGCTCAGCATAGTCGGCTATGACATCGGTGAGGGGCCCGGGTTCATGAACACTCCGGGCAATCGGCCGTACGGGTACGGTGGCAATGACCTCTGGCTGGATGAAGCGTACGTGCAGTTCCCGACGCGGGGCGATTTCCACGCGGACTGGACCGTAGGTCGCCAGTTCCTCTGCTACGGCCTGGGGCTGATGGTCAATAACGAGCGGCGAGCGCTCACCGGCATCCGCTGCCAGAAGGATAAGCTGTTCGGGACATCGCTGAGCCTGGACTTCATGCTTGCAGGGGCCACCTACGATTGGCTGCCGGCGCTGCCGTATCCGGGGGACACCGACGGCTACGTGGCCGCGCGACTCGCCTATCAGCGCCCGAAATGGACACTGGGATTCAATGCGCTGCCCGACGGCACGGGCAACGAAATTGTCTATGGCATGGATCTGAAATACCGCCTCGCTCATGACAAGTACCTCTGTGCGGAGTACGCGCGCCAGACCCGTCATGCGAACCGCGCCAGGTATACCGGCAAGAGCGTGGATGATGCGATCGCGCTGAGCCTCGACATCATAGCCTCCGAAGACCTCTGCCTGACGTACTACTACTCCAATGTTGACGCGGAGTACGATGTGGTATATTCATCATTGCATCCGTACTACGAGACGACCCAGATGATGCGGCCGGCCAACCTCATACCCTGGGACCGGTGGCTGAAGAACCCCTTCGCTATGACCAACTTCAAGGCCCACGGCGTGTATCTGGACACCCATCTGGGAGATACGCCGATCAGCCTGGTGTATCTGCGGCCGGAGGCTGTTAGCGGCTGGTGGCTGCTCAGCCAGTCCGCCAACGATGATTACGACCAGTTGCTCGGGATTACCATCTCCAGGGAGCTCGCGCGAGGCCTCGACATGTATCTCACCTACGCGCGACAGGACCTCGCAAGCGACGCGACACCCGGGGCGATGAGCCAGGAGATGCTGCGCGCCGAATGTACGGTCGGCTTCTAACACCGACGCCTGGCATCTGCCCATAAATGAACGGGCGCACTTCTCATGAGGCTCTCCTCGATTGCTGCTGTGGCCGGTGAAGGCGGGTGGTATGTAGACGACAAGCCCGCCTTCGCTGCCAGAGCATCCCTTGAGCACTACCTCGTCACCGGTTCACCCCTCACCCCGGGCTTCGAGCAAGTGCGCGAGCCCGGCCAGATTATCTCCGTCTCCATCAAGCTCTCCGACGGGACTGTCGCTGTGGGCGAGGGCGGCAGCGTCACTTACGCAGGCATTGCCGGTCGCGACCCCGTCTTTCGCGCCTGCAGCGGCATCAGTACCGTCGAGGAACATATCAGCCCCGCCTTTGCCGGTGCCCCGGTCAGCGACTTCCGGACCCTGGAGCAAAAACTGGTTGGGCTGAGCGAGCAGCACGGCGGCTTCCACACCGCAGTCCTCTACGCGACCAGCCAGGCTCTCCTCCAGGCGGTGGCCACCGCTCGCCGTATCCCCGCGGCTTCTGTCATCGCCGATGAATATGGCTTGGCCATCGGCCCACGGGACCCGAAAGTGGCCGTCCAGACGGGCGCTGATCGGTACAGCGGCGTGGACAAGGCACTGTACCGCCAGATAGACGTGCTTCCCCATGGCCTGATAAAGAGCGTTGGGGATGACTTCGGACATCAAGGCGAAAAGCTGCTTGATTACGCCCGCTGGATTATGGCGCGGATCGAGCAGCACCAACCGCGGCCCGACTACCACCCCTGCATCCACTTCGACTGCTACGGCACCATTGGGCGTGCCTTTGACAATGACATCCGCACCATGGCCGAGTACATCGAGCGCCTGGCGGCTGTGGTCTCCCCGCTGCAACTGCAGATTGAAGCACCAGTCGAAGCGGCGACCCAGGCTCAACAGGTGGAGTTGATGGCCCAACTGCGGCGCGCCCTGGCGGAGCTTCCCGAGCCGGTGCCGCAGATCATCGCTGATGAATGGTGCAATACGGTCGCGGATGTTGAGCTTTTCGCAAGCGCGGGTGCGGCAGACCTCATCCAGATCAAGATGCCTGACCTGGGGCCGCTCGGTGACAGCATCAGAGCGGCCCTGATATGCAGAAAACACGGCGTCGGTGCATACATGGGCGGGAGCTGCAACGAGACCGACATCAGTGCGCGTACTGCCGTGCAGGTGGCCGTCGCCGTGGGAGCGGACCAGATCCTGGCGCGCCCGGGCATGGGGATAGATGAGGCTGTTTGCATCACGCGAAATGAACTCAGACGCCTCCGCCACCTGCTCGCTTGAGCCCATGAAGGTGATACTCGTCCACATGATGAACTATTGCCCGATACTGCCTCTGAAGCGAGATCTGCCGCAGCATACGCAGCATCAGCTCTGTAAAGGAGAATGAATATGGAATTCGTCATGTTCTCGAAGCATCTTGACATGCTGGGGTTGTCACTGCAGAAAGTCGGGGAGACGATGAAAGACATCGGCCTCGACGGAATTGACCTCACCGTGCGGCCTGGTGGACGCATCGAGCCTGAGAACGTAGATAATCAACTGCCGAAAGCCGTGGCACTCCTCGAGCAGTTGGGACTTTCAGTGGGCCTGCTGACGACGAATATCACCAGCATCCACTCACCATACGCCGAAGAGACATTCGCGGCGGCAGCAGAGTGCGGCGTACCCGCCCTCAAGCTGGGCTATTGGCACTACACCAACCCGAAGGAATTCTGGACGCAGTTTGAATGGGCGCAGACGAAGCTGACCGGCCTGCAGTCAATGGCGCTCGACTACGGAGTGACGGCGAACGTCCATATCCACTCCGGCCCGTATGTGAGCGCACTGGCCCCCGTGCTGTATATGCTGCTCGACGGGATGGACCCCAATGGTGTCGGTGCCTACATAGATACCGGCCACATGTACATCGAGGGTGGCTTCGACGGCTGGCGCCAGGGGATGATCATGCTGGCCCCGTACATCAACCTCGTCGCGCTGAAGGGCTATTCATTCGTGACTGAGACGGACGAGAACGGGAAGCTGGTACACGCTCGGAAGATGCTGGGGTTCGAGGAGGCGGCGCAGGACTGGCCACAGATATTCGCGCTGCTCAATGACTTCGGCTATGACGGCACCGTATCCCTGCACAGCGAGTACGGCGCCATGGACTATGACGAACTCGTGGCCCAGACCCGCACCGATCTCGCGCTGGTCAAGCAGGTGATTGCGGAGTTGGATGCCGAGTAGTCCCAGTCCATCCGCAGCAAGCGCACCATACGCAGGGTCACGAGGCCCTGCGTCTGCCTTTGGCACCGACGTGGAATCGTGGGTGAGGAGAGACTACTGGCCGCTGAAGAGCTCCGGGTCCATCGGTACGCCGGTCTCCTGGAAGCGGAATTGCTGCTCGTACATCCTGGCATAGACACCGTTGCGCTCGATGAGTGTTGCATGATCGGCCTGCTCGACGATCTCGCCATCGTCTATGACGACGATCTTGTCGGCATTACGGACTGTTGAGAGGCGGTGAGCGATCACGAATGTCGTGCGGCCGCTCATCAGGTGTTCGAGTGCGCGCTGGATAATCTGCTCTGCCTCGGTATCTACCAGAGACGTGGCCTCGTCCAGGATCAGAATGCGGGGGTCGGCAAGTAGTGCGCGCGCGATCGCCAGCCGCTGCTTCTGTCCACCGGAGAGCTTGACGCCGCGCTCCCCGATCTGGGTCTCATAGCCCTCCGGTAACTTAGACACGAACTCATGCGCGTATGCAGCCTTGCACGCCTCCACAATCTCTGCGTCGCTAGCATCAAGCCGGCCATAGCGCACGTTCTCATTGACCGTACCGTTGAAAAGGAAAGTCTCCTGGAGAACCATGCCGATGTTTTTCCGCAAGGATTTCTGGGTGACGCGGCGCACGTCCGTGCCGTCTACGCGCACGGCTCCTGCGCCCGGGTCATAGAAGCGGGGAATCAGATTGATCAAACTCGTCTTGCCGGCGCCACTGCGGCCTACAAGTGCGACGGTCTCGCCCGGTTCTGCCGTCACCGATACACCCTCAAGCACTACCTCCCCCGTCGCATAGCGGAAGGTCACGTTCTCGACCTCCACACGTCCCTCGACATCTCCGAGGTCATCGGCATCTTCAGCGTCTTCGACATCGGGCTCTTCGTCGAGGAGCTCGAAGATCCGCGCCACGGAGGAAAGCGCGCGGTTGTACAGATTGTGGACGCGGGCGAGGCTGCCAAAGCGGAAATAGAAGCCGCCCAGGTACCCGATGAAGATGACCATGTCGCCGGCCGTAATACCTCCCGATGGCTGGCCTGCGATGACCGAGCCGCGCCACATGACCAGGAGCAGGCCACACGACACGATGAAGTTGATCGCCGGGAAGAACGTTGTCCACAACCAAATGGTACGAACGCTGGCCTTATAGTAGTCAGCGCTTGCCTGGTCGAAAAGCTCGAATTCGTATTCCTCGCGGGCAAATGCCTTGATGACCTGAATGCCGGCAATCCGTTCCTGGAGCTGGGCGTTGATGTCGCCCAGTTGATCACGAATTTTCCGATAGACCGGCCGAATGACGCGGGCAAATATGATCATCGCGGTGACGATAATCGGGATCGGGATCAGGGCGACCAGCGCAAGTGAAGGTTTCACCCAGAACAGTACGCCGATGACGAGAATGATGTGCACCAGATCGGTGATCACGCTGTCAGTGCCGTGCACGACCATATCCTCGACGGCGTTGACGTCATTGGACACTTTCGACATCACGTCGCCGGTCTGGTGGGCCTCGAAAAAGCTGAGCGAAAGACGCTCAATGTGCCCATAGAGTTGGGTGCGTAACTCATAGACGAAGCGCTGGCCGAGGATGTGCATGACGTTCATGCGCACTCCGTTGAAGACGTTCTCGGCAAGGAATGTAGCGAGCATAACGATGATGTAGGTATTAAGCAATGCGGAGTCCTGGCCGACGATGACGCGGTCAACGATGCCTTTACCGAACACATAGGTGGGTGCCAGCGAGCAGGCAGTGGAAATGATCATGGCCGCAGTGGCGAGAAGAATCTTGGGCCAGTGAGGAAGCAGGTAGCCGCTAAACCACACCAGCATCCGACTGTCAGTTATCCGTAGCGGCTGCGTGTCCTCAGGCGAACCGTCGCGCCTGTGACGACCGCGATGGCCGCGTCCACCGTGCATCATAGTATCGCTCACCCCGCCAATTATAGCATATCTGCGGCACTATTGCCTCTTTGCCATTGCACCTGGCACAAGAGCGTCTATTGCTTGTCGCCCCACAAATATCCCAACATCATCTGGTACGCGTCGCGCCACAGCACCCCGTGGCTGTAGCACCACTGTTTCCATATATCACACCTTGGCCGATGAGCATTGTGCGGTCGGGAATTGCCGCATGGACTGGAGTATGTTACAATCGTTGATGATAGCACGTATCAGGAAGCAGGGGCAAACTTGTCTGCTAAGATATCTGCCGAAGTAGCGTTGTATGCACTGGGCGAAGTGGAATTGGCTCCGATCATTGATGAGTTTTTGGGCGAATTGGAGGCGCATGGCCTGCAGATTGACCGCGGCCCCATGAGCACGCTAGTCATCGGCGACTGCGGGCAGCTTTTCGAAGCATTGCGAGCCGCCTTCGCTGCAGTCAGTGAGCAGCACCGTGTAGTCCTGCGCATGGTCATCTCCAATGCCTGCCCGATAGCTGATCCATCGCCCGACGGTTAGGTGCCGATAATCTTCTTGCGCTACGAGCAACCCGAAGCTCGGCCATCTGTTACACTGCAGAATCTCAGGCCGACGTTGCTCTTCGTGATACATTTGGGCACAGGGACGGATCTGCGTGATACCGCGCACACTAACTGTCGCAATGAAGTCCCCGGGCCTGTCCATCGAGCTTCGCGGCGAAGCTACCATCGGCAGACATCTCGCTCCCCGGAACATCGCCCGGGCATTTTGGTTCGCACCAGAAGAACTATCATGAGTAGTGAAAGAGCAGGCATTCTCTTTGTAAATCGTGATTTCGACGGTGGCGGCGCCTTGTTCGTTTGACGAACCAGGGGAGAGTGAACGATGTACGGCGTTGAGAATACCTGGAAAGAGATCCGCGACGCGAATGTCGAGATAGCGGTCATCGCGATTGGCTCAATCGAGCAACACGGCCATCATCTGCCACTGGGCACCGACTGGTTCCAGGTGGACGCCTTCGGACGCACGCTGGCCGAGCAGCTTGACGCCTTCTATGTACCCGCGATACCATTCGGAACTGCCTGGGAACACGGCCGCTTCCCGGGGACAATCTCGCTCCGCCCCGAAACGCTGGCCGCGGTGCTGCGAGACATCGTTATGTGCCTGCGCGAGCATGGCATGAAAAAGATCGTGGTAGCCAACGGCCATGGCGCCAACTGGATACTCAAGCCCACGGTGCGTCAACTCAACTATGACTATCCCGACATCAGCATCGTCTGGTCATCCGGCGTCAACCCGGAAGATGGTGACGAGCCGCCGCAGGAAATACACGCCGGTCTCTCCGAGACATCGCGGATGATGTACCTCAAGCCCGAGCTGGTCAAGGACCAGGGGATCGTCAACAGCCCCGGCATCGTCGGCCAGGAATTTCTCGACTACGTCGGGTTCGATAAGGTCACCAGAACCGGGGCATGGGGAATGGTAGCGGACGGAGCATCTCCCGAGCGCGGCGCTGAGATACTCGCAGCCCGAGCCCAGAAGTCGGCTTGTTACGTCAAATGGGCTCTTGCCAAGGTGGCAGAACTCAAGGCCAAACCCGGCGTCGTCAAAGAAGATGAAGTCACCGACTGAACTCGAAGGGATGGTCCAAATGAGGCTGGAGCTGATCTGCGTCGCGTTATTACTGCTGGTCGGATATGCCGGCTCGACGGCGTATCCGTTCACCGACCTGTCGGACCAGTCGGAGCCCTGGAAGCAACAGCAATATGGCGTGACCAATGCCGTCCCCTATCCGTTCGAGTCGCTGGTCGTGCTCAAGGCCCAGACGCAGACAGATGTTACATGCTGGGGCCGGAGATACATGCTCAATGCGCCGTTCCCGGTGCAGATAGAGAGCCAGAGCATGTCGCTGCTCAGCGGGCCGATGCGTCTGGTCGTCAAACACGCCGACACTGTCAGCATATTGCAGGACCAAATCCTCGACATCGGGACGATGGGCGCGGACCGCGTCGAATTCGACTGCCAAATGAAATGCGGGCCCTTGACCATCAGTGTCCCCGGCAACATCGAGTACGACGGGCTCATTGACATTGACCTGACGGTGACCGCTGACCAACCCACCCAACTGCAGCAACTCAGTGTGCAGATCCCGGTGTCGTCCGAGGTGGCAAAGTACTATCACATCTCGACGCAGTGGGGGAGATATGAGTATGGGCGCATTGATGAACTACCGGCAGAGGGCCTCGACCTTGCCTGGCAGGCGTTCTGGTGGATCGGTGACGACTACCGCGGGCTCAGCTTTGTGACGGACACGTGGGGAGGCTGGACCGGCCCCAGCGACCAGGCCTTTTCGCTGCGGCGGACCGATGAAGGCGTAGTGCTGACTGCCAATATCATCAATGAGCCGACCCAGATTGAGGGTGAGCGCCAATATCGCATCGGCATCCAGGCCACGCCCGGAAAACCGCTTCCAGACACGTGGCACGGTCGGCACCTGGGCCGGGGCAGTATCGAGATCACGCCCGAGCAGGCCCGCGCTCAACTCAGCGAAGAGGGCGCTAATGTTGCCTTGATGTGGAACAACACCGCCAAGTTCTTCAGCTACCCCGAGCCGAAGGACCCCGAGGCGTTCAAGCAAGCCGTCCAGACCTACCACGACGCCGGCATGCGTTGTGTCTATTACCTCACTCTCTCCGGCACCGGAATGGAATCGGGGGTTTTCCAGCACAACTACCGGGATTGGCTGATGACGCGCCCGGACGGGCAATCACTCTTCGGGAATAAGTCACACGATGTGGACCTTGCCACAACCAAAGCCGGGGACTGGGCCAGCGTGTGTCCGGCCAGTAGCTTCAGCGACTGGCTGGTGTGGGCCGTGGACCGGATCATGGAGGATTACGATCTCGACGGTATCTACATTGACAATCCCGGGCCATACTACTGCTCCAACCAGGAGCACGGTTGTGACACCAGGGGCGCGCGCACCCATCCGTACTTCGCCGTCCGCGACCTCCACAAGCGCTTGTATGCCGTCGTCCATGGGCGCAAGCCAGAGACGGGCATTATCTGGGAGCACAACTCCCGCACCTCCAACAGCCTCAACCTCACCTTCTGCGACTTCTACTCGGATGGCGAGCACTTCCGCGTCAAGTCCAAGGGCCACCCTGAGCAGATCACTCGCACACTCCTCGACATCACCGGCACCGGCCGTCAATGGGGTTCGCAGCCATGTTTCCTAGCCTCGGCACTTAATTTGCGGGAAGAGTACACCTCGTGGCTACTGGCTCGGCTACTGCCCTTCGGCAACGTCATGTTCTCAGTGCCCAGCTATATGGACTTCTCGATATTCAGTCCGGTGCTTACCGCGCGTCTCGACTTCGGTCTGGGCAAGGTCCCGGTAACCTGGTTTACACCTGAAGCGGTGCCGGCTTGGTTCAGATACTCGCCGGCGGAGCTGGTAGTGGGTGGCTATCTGACTGAAGACAACCACGCCCTTATCACCGTCAGCAATCTGTCTGAAGAGAAGCTGGCGCTGCGAGCGCCCATTGCGCCGATCGCGGCCGAGTTCGGTGGCCCGGTGATAATCCGTGACGCCACGACCGGTGCCAAGTGCCCGCCGCTGGGCAAAAACCTGCTGCTGATGGTCCCCGCCAACTCCTTCCGTCTCATACGCATCGAGCGGGAGTAGGACGATTCGAGGCTCACCCGGCGGCGAGGACCCTGTCGCCGGCGGCTTTGGCGCGGGCCGCAGCTTCCTCCACCGGCAAGGCCTTCAGTTCCTCACTGAAGGTCTCCATGCCTAGGTAGCCCTCATATCCGACCACTTTGAGGGCTGCGAGGAACGCCGCCAGGTCAATGATACCCTCGCCTGGCAGCAGGCGCTCACCGTCTATTTGCTCATCCACCGGCCTGTCGGGCGCATCATTGATATGCACATGCACAATCTTCTCGACCGGCAGTGCAGCCAACTCCTCGGCAGTATGGCCCGCGGTGTACCAGTGGAAGCTGTCCACCAGTAGGCCCAGGCAGTCCACGCCGATTTCATCCTCCAGCTCCAGAAGCTGATCCATGCGATGGATGAAGACATTACCGGACTTGCGCAGTGTCTTCGGCCCGACCCACTCGAGGCCGAGACGAACACCATACGGCTCGGCGACCTGGCCGATCTTGCGCCAGCGCTCGACGGCCATTGCGCGGAACTCGGCGGCATCGGTCTCGACCGTCGGCGGCAGCCAGGTGCATCCACGCGGACAGCCAACCGCGACGGCGAATTCCAGATAGCGCGGGAAGTCAATCAGGCCGGCCTCGAACTCCGCATCGCTCCCCTTCCAATCCACCGGGATACCCCAGACCGCCGGCTTGACCCCATACTGCTCGATGAGGCTGAAAACCGCGTCAATACCCCGTGTCTCGGCGATCTCCATCGCCCCGGCAAGTGTATCCACACCGCCAAAACCAGTCTTTGCGGCCAGTGCCAGGTACTCCTCGAAGCTGAGACTACTCCCCAGTATGACCCCATTGAGCGAAAGTTGCATCCTGATCACCCTGTCCTTTTGCGCTTCGCACATGCAGCCTGTCGCAGGCCTAATTCTCGCCTTGCCTCTCGCGTCACTCAACGACTGCGAGGGCGTAGATGTCCAACTGCGGGACCGTAAATGTCACCACCCGTGCGCCGCGTTGTTCTGAAATATCATATTCCAGTACGACTTCCTGCTCCATGTCAGGCGACAGTAGGCGGACTTTATTGACGGTGAAATCATCAGCGACCCGCAGGCTCACGCGCAGGTCCTTCTCGGGATGGATTTGCGGGTCCCACTCGGCGCGCAGAGCCGCGGCGCTGCTGTTCGGCTGGCCGCCCCAGGTGCCCTCCTCAAGCAGCGTCAAAAAGGACTCAGGCAGCCCGCTCTGTTTCACCTTCTCCGCATCGCGCCACCACTTGCTCCCATCCGGAGTCAGCGGGATGTTGAAGTTGACCAGTTGGATGACGTACTCGCCGGATTGACTCCTCATCACGGTTAGCTCAGTGGTCACCGGCTTGCCGGCGACCTGACAGGTCTGCGGCTCATCCATGATCTGCCGTAGCGCGGCCGGAATCCGCCGCAGGTAGGTTGTCCTGGCGTGTTCGACTTCGGGGATCCCGCCCTTCATCCAATGCGTCGCGCCCTCGTAGAAACCGACCGGGCATTCGCCGCGCGGCAGGTAGGCGATGCTACCCTTGCCGAGCGCCTCTTGCAGCGGCTTCTCAGCGCGCTCCGCTCCTGCGAACAGGGGTGCACTCTCCCGCTTGCGGCCGTACTCATCATAGCTGCCGATTTCGGAGAAAAGAACCAGCCTGCCACCCGCTTCGACGAACTCCCGCAAGGTCGCATACTGAGCGTCACTGACCACCGGCACGTGGGCCAGCACCAGCGCGTCCAGACCTGCGAGCCCTGTGGAGTTAATGTCGCCATCGAGAATATCCCGGAACAGCACCCCATCCTCCCAGAGCAGTTGCGCTGCCGGGAAGCACATCGTCGGCTGATTCAGGTAGGCCTGCTGAGTCGAGGTCCAGATGCCGACATTCGCCTCCATCTGCGAGCTGACAAAGAGCTCGGAATGGTCCTTCCAGAAATTGTTATACAGAGCAACCGCGTCCTGCTGCAGGGGGCTCATCACACTCAGATACGTATAGGTGACATCGGGCACGAGGCCATTGGCATGGGTATTGGCCATCCACGCCTTGGTAATGTTCTCATGTCCCGGCGAGCGGGGGGTATGCCACCAGCCGAGTGCCATGAGCATGACTACGGCCTTGTTGCCGGCGACGGCCTTAAGATAACGATACTGGTAAGCATGGGAGGTGATATAGCGCCCGCCACCGTAGTCCCTGTACTTGTCGCTACCCGGGCTGCCGACACTCACCTGCGGCCGGCGCGGATGCTCGACGAGACCCCAGCTCTGCCCAGTGTTGATCAGGTCGTAGCTGTGCCCCGGCCCGTAGGTACCGTGGAATACGTTGAGCAGGTCCTTCCACGACATGCAGAAGTTGCACGAGATGGCGAAGTCCGGATCGCGCTTTCGCGCGTGAGCCTCCAGCATCTTGAGCAGCTCCGGTGAGCCGGTAGCGTTGAACTGCTGCCACTTGATCCAGAGCGCGGCGTTGGTATCGGTCAGTTTCCGCGGCGGCTCCAGATGCGCGAGGTCCGCAACCTTGAGTATCTCACTGAGCTCTCTCTCCGTGCATGTGTCGGCCAGGAATTCCCGAAAACCCTCCTTGCAGTGGTCGCAATAGCAGGCCCCCTTGCCAGTCCAGACACCCGTTGCGTCGAGGTAGCAGCCGTCGTAGCCCACGTCAATCATCATATCAATGATGCCACAGGCGTAGGTCTGAAACTCGGGGCTGTTGCCGCAGAAGTAGTACCCGGCCGGGCCGTGGTAGCTGTAGGGAATCGGCTCGCCGTCGGCAGTCACCTGCAGATACGTCATCGGGTCGGTGGCAGGGCGCTTGCCGAAGTAGTCCTCGTACTGCTGCCCCCAGCGAATCTCGAAGAAGTCAAACCATTTCTTGAGCGGGCCGGTCTCCCCCTTCGGACGCTGCGCCGGCGCATCCTCATAGCCGTAGAGGAAGATCCCTGGATGATAACCGAAGACCTTGATGCCGTGGTCGTGGAGGAAGGCAATGTCCTTCTTGGTGAGTTCGGCAAGCCGGTCGTACCCCTCGCGCTCG
>Ga0180431_10006367_pt1 | contig 14026 bp, 8 predicted proteins | sample SS_ome_11_FD_132459 | JGI IMG/M metagenome (GOLD analysis project Ga0180431, IMG submission 132459) | Hypersaline lake sediment archaeal communities from the Salton Sea, California, USA - SS_1_MS_1 metaG | ecosystem: Environmental > Aquatic > Non-marine Saline and Alkaline > Hypersaline >... | reverse complement strand
GATCAATACCCATATAATTCATCTGGGCACCTCCTTTTTTGGAATTTGCACACTGGGTAATCTATCACAAAATAGAATCCCAGCGGAGGTGCATCAAATCATCATGTTACCTGACCCCAATTTTGGATGGTGATCGCTATGAGGCAGGCTCCAGATTCAAGCCTCTCAGTTCTTGTTTAAGCAGGGTCTTTTTTTCTTCTGGTACTTCCGGATGTTCAAGACAGAGCGAGATAGCCCCCTCGGCAATTGTCGGGCTGATCTTTGCGGCGAGAGCGGCAAATTCCTCCACGACGACAGACGATGTGGTTCCGTCCATTTCTTGCAGAAGCTCTGTGGCCAGTTCCTTGCCGCGTTCGGTATCATTTTGCGCAATCATATGTTTGAGCAGAGTGAATTTGTACAGGGGACTCAGGTAAGCAGCCGGCAGCCTCTCCTTCAATTCCAGAAAATGGCTCAGCGCCTTGTTCAACTGATTATGCCGGACTTCCCTTTCTATCATCTTGAGAAAAAATCCCTCTGTGGCCTCGATATCTCCCACCTCTTTTCCCAAATCCCACAGCATCTCAACAACATCATCACGGGAAGGATTTGCCTTAGCCTCATCGAGCAAGAGGATATAGGCATCGTTGACCATCCCCAGATTCTTCATCCGGATGGCCTGGTTTACGACATCGAATCCGGAATCGCCATCCTGCACCTTGGCTTCGATTTTGGGGTTGATGTATTTCTCTTCGATTTTGAAGGTGTTCATTCCAAAGGCCACAGCCATTCCAAGCACAAATCCCCAAACATGCGCCCAATGCGCCACACCCCCTCCCCCCTGGGCACTGATAGAATCCATGATTCTGGCATTGAACAACTCGAGAAGCAGCCACAACGGAAGCATGAGCCATGCGGGAGCCTGAAAGGTTCCCCTGAAAAAGGGAAAAACGAAGTAGAAAAAACTGATCTTTATTTTCCAGTACTTGATCAGAAAAGCACCCATGACCCCGGCAATCGCTCCGGAGGCACCGATTAAAGGCCCGCTGAAGTTGGGATAATGCTGGGCATACAGAAAAGCCGAGAACATGCCGACCAGAATGTAAAAGGAGGCAAAGGCCGGCCTCCCCCACAGATCCTCTATAAACGGGCCGGTCATATACAAAAAGAGCAAATTCCCCAGCAGATGCAGCCATCCACCATGAATGAACATATAGGTGATAAGGGCTAAAAAGGATTTGTCGGCCGGGATGAACCCCCACTTTCTGTAAGGAAAACTGTTGAGAGCCGTGAGAAAACTCTGGGCTTTGAGATTGAATTCCTCCCGTTCCTTTTCGAGAACACGGCGTTGAGGACGGGATACACTTTGGCTGTAGATGCCCAATAAATTCTCGATTCTCTCATTGTCAACGCCGCTAAAGAGCTGCTTTTTTATCTCTGGATCAAACTCGAGATAGGGATGGCTCAGGTAGTATTGGATGAGCTCTTTAGCGCTTTCTTCAACGCGGATGGTGGCCTCTCTCACCTGGAGCGAAATAAAAATATGAATGATGAAACAGATGGCTAGAATACTGAAAGTCACCAAGGGCAGTCTGCGCACCGTGTCCTGCTCATGACCGATCGGTATCAAAAACATCGTGATCTCCCGTTCATAGCACTTTCAACCTGGACAACTCAATTTGAGAATCAAAGAATATTAGGTTTTTCTCTGCCTTGTTCTAGACGGGCATTCCGCTTTCATGGTCCACAAAAATTTTGGGCGATAACAGGCAAAGCGTCAATCGCCTCTAGAGATGAATCCGGAGGTTATTTTTAGGGGAATTCCTCCTCAGGCAAAAACGATTGTTTGAATTGAAAAGCGTTCGAGACTACTCGGGAAAATTCCTGACCAGGGCTGCCTCAGCGGCGATGTAGCCGAAAGACGCCCACACTTCACCCTCAAGTATTGTCTCGAAAACCTCTCTGGCTTTATCCCTCTGATCGTTGTAGAAATACCAGTTTCCCAACCCATAGGCCATGGCATCACGCGTCATGCCGGCCTCGTCCTTGCCCACCAGTTCTTCATACGGAATTTCACCTTTGTAAAACAAACAGAGCCGGTGATAGACATCGTTCTCGATCAAGGTCATGTCTTTGCGAATGGGATCGAGGGCTTTTTTCGCTTCCTCCTCCTGCCCCATCAACCGGAGAGCCATATACAGCCAGTGGGTGAAAGCCACCAGCATATCGTCATTGTTGCAGGCAGCCACACCCTTCCGGTAGACCGGCAGGGCGTTTGTGAAATCGTGTTCGAGGTAATAAGCCAGGCCGAAATGGTACCAGATGTTCGTGTGGAGTGAGCTGACAGGAATGTTTTGGGCATTGGGCTGACCATCCGGTTCGATGACATCTTCCTTTCCTTCGATCAATGCCGCTGCTCTTGTAAAATCTTCGATAGCCCGGTCGAACTCGCGGATGGAGATATAACGGTGGCCCCGGTGGCGGTAGAAGCGGGCATCATCCGGAAATTTGGAAATACCCTCGCTGAAAATGCGGATGGCTTCCCTGTAATCGCCGGTATAGGCAGCCCGGCGGCCGTACCAGATGATATTCTCCGCTTTTTCCGGATCGGTTTCGTATATTTTTTTTGCCTCTTCATACTGTTCCTGGACATTGGCATACGGCGTCGACGCGAAGAGGGGTGCACCCCGCAACGAAACAGCCTGAGCTCCTTCAGGAACTTCGGGCAAAATGCCAGTAGATTCAGGCAACACATCTTCCTCACCCGCTTTTTGAGTGCAGGCCGGACTAAAGATCAAAAAAGCAATCAAAACCAAGCTTATGTTTTTCATGGGTTCGATTCCTCCCTATTTGCTCTCGCTTCCGAAGGGATCCTCATCAAAGGGCCATTTGGGCCGTTGAATTCGTGTCATAGGCCTTTCTCCCGGGAGGCGGCAGAGAGCAGGGCTCAAGATATAGAGCACGCTGCCCATGATGGGCTCAAACCCGGCGTAGAAATTGTTGGCCGACTTGACGACAATGAATTTCTTATTCCTCGGGTCCAAATTCATCTGCTCCAGAAGGCGCCAATCATAGACCGGAAATCGCTTGTCGGTTATAAGGATGTCGATTCCCTTGGCACGAACGACAGCCAAAGCGCCATAGGATCTCTCTCCTTCATTTTCTGTTGTCATCTTGAAATCTTTGGATTTGCAAATGACCTCGACGTCCAGATCGAGAGGATCGCCGGATTCGGGGCTCGTCTTGCCGCCGATACGCATCATGAGTTTATCGCCCACATCACATTTCAGCACAATGGCCACAGCCATGGGATCCCACAGAGCGGCGATGATGGAGTTGTCGATCCCCATATCGAGCAGGCCCTTGAGAAAAAACGTTGCATCACCCGCCGCACCTCCACCGGGCATATCCGAATAATCGGCGACAATACAGGGAAACTTTGTCTCCCGTGCTATCGCTTTCATCCCTTCTTCGAGCTCCATCAGATGTTTTGCACCTGTTTTTCCCCTTAGAGCAAAAAATCGCCGGCCGAATTCTTCGGCCAATTTAGCCCCCATTTCCGGCTGATTGTCCGTGATAACCAGCATCTTCGAGCCCATATCCGGCACATCGGCATCGGGAAAGCCGTGAATGAAGGAGACCGAGATGATTCCGTCCTTCCCCTCGGCAGCCTTCATGTCATCGACAACACTTTTGGAAGGCTCCTCGAGGGTGTGATAGTTAGCAACCATCCGACAGTCCCATACGGAAATGTGCGGATCGATCTTTCCGGCGACGACATCGGCCGTGAGGTTGAAGGCTTTGATATAGGTGTCATAGGCATCGATGTGCGGCCATTCTTTATAAAAGACAAGAATGTCAGCAGCCTCCACCATCAAATCTGACAGATGGGCGTGTGGATCCAATCCCGCTCCTACAGGCACATCCGCCCCCACAATCTCACGGCAGGCCTGCAGAAGATCTCCTTCACAATCGTCATATCCCTGAGCCACCATGGCTCCATGCAAAATGAGAACGACCATATCCACTGGCAGAGCCGCTTTCAGATCAGAGAGAAGTTCCGCTTTCATAGTCTCATAAGCTGAGCGGGTTGTGATTCCGGCCGGCTCAGCCTGAGCAAGCAATCCGTAGGCCACATCCCATCCATGCTCTTTGGCATTCTGAGTGAATTGGGGAAATCCTTGCTTTGTTTTCTCAAAATCATCCAGGTCTGTCGGAAAGGGACAAAACAGGTTGGACTCTGTGGCAATTCCAGCCACAAAGGCTTTTTTTTGCCCTGCCACAGAAGAATCCGAACCACCTGATTCAATAGAATTCTGCTCACCATTTTGCGCGCATCCGACAGGACCAAAACACACACCCAGGATCACAATCAATCCGACGATGAAAAAACGCTTCATTTGCCCTCCTCAATTGTTCTTCAAATCTTCATAACCACACTATTATACATAATTATGATCGGGGGACACTATACTTAATTCTGATCAAAATCGGGGAAAATTGAGTATGATGTCCCCCGAATGGAATGCGAATGTGAATTAAGATTTTAAAAATGATCTGTGGTAGTGTATAGTGCTTATCTTCCTATGATGTTATCGAGGCATTGTCAGAAAATCCTAAAACCCACCGTCTTATTTGTGAGGGAGGTTAAACCATGAAAGAAAAACACGCATCCGTTATCCTCATTTCCCTTTTGATTTGTATCCCAGCAATCATCGGGGCGACAGAGGATAGAATCGATGAGGTTTCGACGAAGCTTATCAAAGAGTACACGACAAAACCGGAATATTTATCCCCGCTCGTCGATCATATCCCCGATTCGGAATTGGTCCCCTCGCCCAGAGATTTTCTTGGATATGTGGCGGGAGCCCCTAAGAAATTAACCCATGCCCGAGATGTTCACAGATATTTTTATGAGCTGGCTAAAACTTCTCCCCGCATCAAAGTCTTTGAAACGGGAAAAACCCATGAGGGACGGTCACGCATCCTGGCCGTTATCGCCGATGCCAAAACCCTGTCCGAATTGGAGACCTACAAGGCTTACATGAAAAAGCTCGCCGACCCCCGAGCACTATCGGAAAAAGAAGCCCAAGACATCATACAGCGAGCGAAACCTATTTACCATATAACCGGGGGTCTCCATTCACCGGAGACCGGAAGCCCGGACATGCTCATGGAGCTGGCCTATCGTTTGGTCGTGTCCAATTCCGAGAGGATCAAATCCATCAGAGACCATACCATCACCCTCATCATTCCGGTCCTGGAAGTGGACGGGAGGGAGAAATTGGTGGACTGGTATTACAGGTATACCGCCAATGTCACGGATATGGAAGACAGTCCCCCCATGTCCCCGCCCTATTGGGGAAAATACACACTCCACGACAACAACCGGGACGGCATCCAGGTCAGTCAGCCTCTGACACAACAGGTATTCGACGTGTTTTTTGACTACTATCCGGTGATCACCCACGACCTGCATGAGTCTTTTCCCCTACTTTATATCTATGCCGGCACAGGTCCCTTTAACCGCAACTACGATCCGATATCCATCACGGAGTTTCAGCTCTTTGCCCAGTATGAAGTGGCCGAATTCACCAAATTCGGAATGCCGGGGGTTTGGACCTGGGCCTTTCCAGTAGGATGGAACCCCGGTTACCCGACCTGGGTTTCGACCAATCACAATTCAACAGCGCGCTTTTACGAGACCTTCGGAAACGCCGGCGCCAACACCTTTGAGCGCAAAGTCCGGGGTCGATTCGCCAACAAGGATGTCACCACCAGGCAGTGGTACCGGCTCCTCCCTCCGCCAAAGACAACGAGCTGGTCCTTCCGGAACAACATCAATTACCAGCAAACAGGCCTCATCTTAGCCCTGTTCCACACATCACAGAACAGAAGACTCCTACTGGAAAATTTCTGGACCAAGGGGAAAAACGCCATTCACAAAGGCCTCAACGAACCTCCTTATGCCTTCCTGATCCCCAAGGGCAACAAGAGAAAAGACATGGTCAACTACCTCCTCAGTCAACTCGACAAACAAAAAATAGAAGTTCATACGCTGAAGGAGGAGGTGACCGTCAAGGAGAACACCTACCCCAAAGGTACGCTCGTGGTTAAGCTGGATCAGCCCTACGGCCCTCTGGCCAAAAACCTTCTCGAGCTCCAAAAATATCCGGAAGGCGCTGAATTCCTCCCCTATGACGATATTTCCTGGACTTTGGGACTGCTCTACGGAGTGGAAACCGTCCAGGTCGATGACAAATCGATACTAAAGGCATCCATGGAAAGGATCACATTCCCCTACAGAGTCGAATCTGAAATACCCAAAAAAGATGCGGCCTATTATGTAATTTCCAATCATGGCTCCCCCTCGCTCATTTCTTTGAGATATGCCCTTAAAGACATAGACGTTCTGGCTGCCGAGTCGTCCTTCAAAATACAAAAGAGGGAATTTGACCCGGGATCACTGATCATTCCCATGAAAAAGAGCGATCCAAACGCCGGGAATACGCTGAAAGAAGCAGCCCGGAAATTCAGCCTGGATGTGATTGCTGTTCAGGAAAAGCCGGATGTTGCCATGCATGAACTCGATCTCCCGAGACTTGGAGTTTACCATGACTGGGTCTACACCCAGGACACGGGATGGTTCCGGTATGCCATCGAGGAATACGGCATTGCATACACCCTGATCAACGACGATACGCTCAGGGCCGGACAGTTGAATTCCCATTTCGACATGATCATTGTTCCGGACCTGGGCCGGTTCATGAATCCCAAACTCCTGCTCCACGGGATAGACGACAAGTGGAGCCCTCTTCCCTACACAAAGACAGAGGAATTCCCCAGCCACGGCGCCGTGGATGAAACCGATGATATAACCAGAGGAATGGGGTTTCAAGGCCTGATGAACCTGGATGCGTTTGTTAAGGCGGGAGGTCTGCTCGTGACGCTTGGCGGCGGTAGCATTCTTCCTGTGGACTTGGGCCTCGCACCCGCAGTGAACCGAGTGAATCCGGCCACGCTGGGGATAGTGAATCCCGGCTCATTCCTCAAGACAAAAATCCTGCAGACAGACAGCCCGATCGTCTACGGCTACGACGAAGTGACCCATGTCTACACCGGCGTGAGTCCTGTATTCACTGTCAGTTTTAAAGACAGGGGACACATCGTCATGCAGTACGGAGAAACGGAAGCCAAAGACTATCCCGAGGAGAGCGAGCCGGAAAAGAACTTCTGCCTGAGCGGCCTCGTGAAAAACCAGAAGCTACTCATTCATAAGCCAGCTATATTGAGCATTTCCAGAGACAAGGGTCGAATTGTCATCTTCAACTGGAATCCGGCCCGCAGATACCTGAACCATCACGACTTCGGCTTCGTGTTCAATACAATTCTTCACTGGAATAATTTGTAAACAGCCACTTCTGATAGAACGCGGGCTTCAAGGATTAATTTAAAAGAGCTTTATTTCAACCCAGCCAGGCTCTGTCTTGCTTCTCCAATTTCTGGAAGTCTCGGGTCTGCATCTTTCCACAGGTCAAGAAAGGTCTCATAGTGTTCTATCGCCTTGTCTCTCAAGTCTTTCTGCTCGTATATCTTTCCCAGCACATAAAAGCTTTTCGCATAATAATCGCCACTCTGGACTCTTCCAAGCGCAAGAGTAAGGATTTTAAGGCAAGTGTTTTCGGCCTCTGACAAATCCCCGGCTTTTATGTATGCCTGAGCCAAATAATAGAGAAAAAAGGAGTGGTACTCAGGCCCTGCTTCATTCGGGGCATACAGCAAATCATAGGCCCTTTTCAAAGAATCTATGGCCTTGGGAATATCTCCTTGTTCAAGCGAGATCATCCCCATCAAATTGTGATAGAACCGGATGTCTTTTTGGTTTTTCCATTCCCGGATCAGATCATTCAGTGCGGAAGACGTACGGAGCGCCTCATCCAATTTTTTCATCTGAGACAAAGCCACTCCTTTGGCATGCAAAACACGAATTTGCACGAACCTGTCATCCGCACTGACAGCATTATTCCATACTTCATCGAGCACCTTGAGGGCTTTTTCAGGCTGTCCGCTTCTGATGTAGAGATAGATTAAAGGTTCGGCAAGAACGGGTTTTTTCAGAAGCTCAGCTTCCGCATCCTTGAATTTTCCCTGCAATAAGGCAGCCAAAGCCAGACTCGATCTTTTCAGTGAATCGCCTTCTATCCCCCCTAGTTTACGGTATTCTTCTTCAGCTTGATCGATATTGCCCATTAAAAGATATGTATGTCCTTTCAATAATCCAGTCTGTTCCTCTGTTCCCAAATCCAGCGCGGGAAACGAAAGCGCTTCCTCCAGTTCGGACAGGGCACTGTCATACTTTCCTCGGTAGAGCAGGAACCGGGCTATCTTGAGATGAAACCCGGACCGATCAGGGTTATCCCTTATATGATCCTCTATCAATTCCCGTGCCTCGTCATACATCCCCATCGCTGCATAGACCTCGGAGAGATTCCAAAAACCAAGAGCGTTCTCTGGAGTGCTGGCGATATTCTGCTTGAAATGCTCGACAGCTTTGTCCCAGTTTTCCATTTCCATGTAGAGTATTCCCAGGTTGGTATTACCGATGGAGTCCTCGGGATAAAGTGTCAATAATTTCTGGTAGGCCTCCATCGCCTGAGCACTGGTTCTCCATGACATCCGGTAATAGTCACCTTCGATAATATTGCGCTCTCTTGCGGATACACGATGCCGCAACACAAACGCCTTTTTGAGAGCCTTCTCACTGGCAGGGATTATACCCAAATTGCTGTAGGACACGGCTACGGACCTGTGTGCCATGGCAAATTGGGAATCTATCTTCAAAGCCTTCTGCATAGATCCGATGCTTCGAAAATAATCCCCCTTAAGATGCAATTTTCGTCCTTCACTGTAATATTTGTAGGCTTCAGGAGAATTGGTCGTGATAGTCACCACTTCTTCATCGATATCTGCGGCGATTTCCTGCTTTGAGAGCTTGAAATCAGCTTTAATCTTTCTAGTCAAATCATCCACCATCGAATAAAAGCTCTCTTCTCCCACTCCTTCCACACTTTCTGAACTTATGAGTTCGCCTGTTTGCGCATCCTGAAGGGTGATGTTGATCCTGAACCTATCCCCGGCACGGGTGTAGTTTCCGACGAGTATTTTTTCCACTTTTCCCCTAATGGCGACTTCCATTAAAACGTCGGAGGAATAGGTTGTCGCTTCTTCTTGATCCAACTGGTCAAGGATATTAAACAACCTCTCACCGCTCAGGACTCTTATATACTGCGACTGAGAGAGGTCAGTTATGAGGAGGTCGGAAAGAGCGCTTCTCCAGTGATCCAGGCCCATATCTCCCGTGTTATTCTTGAAATACATGACAGCCAGAGAAGGCTTATCCGAGGTGAATGGAATAGCGTCCTTATTTATAAAGAGCCGCCAGATGGATACACCTGTAATGATTAAAGCCACAAAGACCAGTGCGGGAATCAAGAGCTTTTTCACATTGAAGCTGACAGTAATTTCTTTCGAGGTGATCGGTGTTTTCCGGGGAAGCACACGCTCTGTGGTCGGAAAACCCTGTTCTAATTTATCGAGTTCATCATAGATCTCGCGGGCACTCTGGTATCGATTTCCCGGATCCTTCTCCAGGCATTTGAGTATCACAAGGCCCAGCTCTTCGCTTAACTGAGGATTGTACTTCACAGGATCCTGAGGATTTTCTCCTTTGTGTTTCATGGCGATGCTGATAACTGTTTCGCCCTCAAAGGGTAGCCTACCTGTCGCCATTTCATACAGGATAACGCCCAAAGAATAAATATCCGATCGGTGATCGACATCTTTGGTTTCGGCTTGCTCGGGAGACATGTACTCGGGTGTTCCGAGCATGACTCCGGCGCCGGTAATCCCCTTCCCTTTGAGTGACCGCGCCAGTCCGAAATCCATGATCCGGACATTACCCCTCCGGTCGATCATGATGTTCTGTGGTTTCAAATCTCTGTGGATGACCCCTAAATGGTGGGCTTCACTCAGCCCCTTGCATACTTGTTTTCCGATGGAGACCACCTGCGCCGGACTCATCTGTCCCATCATGCGAACAACGCTCTTCAAATCCTCTCCCCGCACGTATTCCATGGCAATATAGTGAACGCCAGCATCCTCACCGAGGTGATACATCTGGCACACATTTCTATGGGCGATTTTGCGGGCCAATTTCAACTCGTTGCCGAATCTTTCGATCGTATTTCGGTCTGCAGCAATTTCAGGTTTTATCAGCTTGAGGGCCACTTCTTCATTGATCTTTGTATCGAGAACCCTGTATACCTTACCCATCCCACCCTCGCCCAGTTCCTCCAGGATTTCGTATCTCCCAGCAAAAACACTTCCTCTTTTCAGCTCTTGCACAGGAGTCACGAGAGTCCTTGTCCTGGAAAGAAAGGCTTCGGGCGGATCAGGGAGTGCAGCCGAACAGTTTCCGCAGAACCGGCTGGTATCCGGATTATCGTACTGGCATTTTGGGCATTTCATAGGGCCGCATCCCTAGTTATGGATAGGAATAGAATAATTATAATAGGGTTAGTGTGTCAAATGGAATATGACGGATGGCAACGCAAAGCGAATATTTCCGGTTTTGTGCAAAGCAAAAATTGCCAGCTTGTGTCACACATGTATTTCCGATTTCGGGCAAGGTGAAAATCTCCGCTTTTGCATATTTTTGTTCTCACCCCTTTTAATAACTGGAAGTTACACAAAACGCTGTTTTGCTGTTTTTTTATAACTGGAAGTTCTAAACGTTAAGAACTGATGCGGGCCTCTGATTTTTTCAGCATGGGCAGCATCACGTCTCTTTCTTCGGACAGCAGGGATATGACGCCTTCGGGGCATTGCAGTTCGCACTGGCCGCACCCGATGCATTTAGCCGCTTCGATGCGAGATTTCTTGTCTACAACAGAGATAGCCCCAGTGGGGCAGAATTTCTCGCATGTGCCACATCCTGTACACAGCGACCCATCAGAAATCCGGGCCTTGTAATAGGCTTTAAAGCGAAGAGGCAGAATCCCCCGGTTATAGCTTCCTAAAACGCCACAACAGTCCCAGCAGCAGTTGCATATGGCCATCTCAGGCTTGTCGATATCATCTTTGTTGTGAAAAATTTGGTGCACAGCTCCATTCTTTTGAAGGTCCTTAATGAGCTCGAGGGCATTTCCCTTGGATATGTAACGTCCTATGCCGACCTCAACCGCGTGCACAGAGATATCACCGATGGCAATGCAGGATTCGCCGATATCATGAAAACGACATGGCTCGTCCACAAACTTCTTCCACTGCCGACAAAAACAATGGATAACTGCCAATTTGTTTTGCTCTCCGTATTTCTCGATGAGCTCGTTTACAGTCCCGGCTGGATAGACTCTCAATTCTGACTTGTCCAGCGGGATGTTGACGTCGACTTGGACTTTTTCTGTATCCTCATCAGACTTTTTGGCCGCAACAACTCTGCGGGCCGGCTTTTCAGGTTTACGGGTAAGGTAGTTCACATAGCTCCGCAAAGGAAAAAAGTTCAACTTTTTCAGGGATCGGAAATATTTCTCCAGGCGGCGGGCAAACTCCTTTTGCCCCGGCGTCTCCTTGCCATCAGAGAGGTACATCTCGAACCAGCCCACCATAATCCCTGCCAGAGCAAAGCGCTCTTTGCCTTCTTCTTCAAAATCCGACCAGAGGAGTCCCTTTTTGCGCATAGCCATGAAGAAAGGCCGGAAGGATTCCTCCGGAAGACCGGAAAGCGCGGCAAGTTCTTCATAGGTATAGGGATCCTTTCCAAGCTTCAACAAGAAAGCGTTTTCTTCGGGCGTGATGCCCACATCGAAACAAGCGATGAGCTCTTTGTTGACAGGCAGAGGATCCCTTTGCTGCGCATTCATTTTCTTGGCCAGTTCTTTCAAGTTTTTCTTTCTTTCGATAGACATTGCCTCTGAGGCCATATTTCACCCCCTTAGTAAATTTAGAATTTGAACCCGATCACGAATTTTGAATAGCGTCCGTCACGCGATTATTGTTCCACAACACTTTGGAAAAATCAAAACTTAACAAATCATGTATTGCTAATTCAGACAAGATTTGCTACTATATCTTTCGTTGAAATTGAAGAGACTTGTGGGAGTTTAGTCCAGACAAGAATCACAAGGGACAAAGGAAAATTTCAACAATGCCTAATTAAATTCCTCCCCTTAAACAAAATCCATTTTAAAGGAAGTGAAAATGAACATTTATGTGGGCAATTTGGATTGGGGCGTCACAGAAGACGAACTGAAAACGGCCTTTGGAGAATTCGGACAGGTCGAATCCGCTAAGATCATTACGGACAGATACAGCGGCAAGTCCAGAGGATTTGGTTTCGTCGAAATGCCGGATGATGAAGAGGCAAAAGCTGCTATTTCGGCGCTCAACTCAAAAGACTTGAAGGGACGCGCGATTAAAGTCAATGAGGCCAAACCTCGCCGTGACGACCGCGGCGGATTCGGTGGAGGCAACCGCTATTGACATGAAGAATTGGCTTGTTCTGTGCTTGATTTTCTGCATCTGTGCCTTCGGCTGTTCAAAGCAAAAAAAAGAACAGCCCCTTCAAAAAGGCACTCCAGCATATGAACTTGCCAAGGAATTGTCCGCAATTCTCCCTTCACTCGATCCCGATATCAATGCCGACCTGGTTGTTTCGGATACGTTTACCATCAGTGCGGGTGAAATCATCCAGACTATCTTGCTGACAGCCGGTAATCAATCCAATGAGCTAAAATCCATGGACTCCAGCCAGTTGAAACAAGTAATTGCAGAAAGCGCCACACAATTCGGAGAGCGAAAACTGCTAGAGAGGGCAGCCGAAGAAGCAGGTACAGTTTTGACTCAGGAAGAGATCGACGGGTATTTAAAAAGCCAATACGACCGAGCCGGCGGTGAGGAAAAATTCCTGGAAGTTTTGGCCAATAACGGAATGGATCCCGAATATGTTAGAAAATTCATCACCTCCGATTTGTTGATTCAGAGCTACCTGGAGACAGTTGCGAATACAGAGATAGAGATCCCGGAGAAAGAAATCCAAGAGGCGTACGAGACAGACAAAACAGCTACTGTCCGTCATATTCTGCTGCTCACTCAAGGAAAAAACGACACGGAAAAAACAGAAATCCGCAAGAAGATGGAAGAGATCCTCAGCCAGGCAAAAGCTGGAGAGGATTTTTCCGAACTGGCCAAGGAATATTCCGAGGATCCGGGCTCAAAGGAAAAGGGCGGTCTTTACGAAAACTTTGGACGCGGCCGCATGGTCAAGCCTTTTGAAGAGGCGGCTTTTTCTATACCAGTGGGAGAGATAAGCGGTGTCGTCGAGACAACCTACGGATACCACATCCTCAAGGTTGTTGAACGCAAAAAAGAAACACGACCTTTTGATGACGTTCGTCCTGAACTGGAAGCACAGATCAGACAGACCAAAAGGAATGGTTTCATCCAAGCACACATTGAAAAGCTGAAAGAAGACATTTCTTTCCAGCTTCAGGAACTCAACTAAGAAGAGCATACCCTAGAAAGCATCCAAACTATCCCAGCCTTTTGTTGAAGAGGGATGAGTCTGTCTTTTAAGAGCATCTCCCGGTTTTGAAAGGCTTTTTGTCTGCGCGCGCGATAAGCTGGATGACATTCCTGCCCGAAAGGGCCACCATGGGAATGCCTCCTCCCACTTCCACCCACTGACCAGCCATCCAAAAATTTTGAAGTCCTGGAAGCATTTTGGGAATGGGTTTGAAAGCCGTTTCGGTGGTCAGGTCCCACCCAATGATGCTTCCTTTCCAGTTTCCGGTGTAGCGTTCGAAGGTGAGGGGTGTAGCCACATCTGCCATTTCGACATCAGCGGAAATGTTGGGGAAGCGCTGTTTGTAGATGGTCGTGATAAAGTGAGCCAAAAATGGTCGTTTAAAATTGAGCCACTTATGTATGGAGATGCTGGGAGAAAGATTTATAATAATATTTTTTATCCCAGTATAAGAGAGGTGCTCAT
>Ga0180431_10006366_pt1 | contig 14026 bp, 9 predicted proteins | sample SS_ome_11_FD_132459 | JGI IMG/M metagenome (GOLD analysis project Ga0180431, IMG submission 132459) | Hypersaline lake sediment archaeal communities from the Salton Sea, California, USA - SS_1_MS_1 metaG | ecosystem: Environmental > Aquatic > Non-marine Saline and Alkaline > Hypersaline >... | reverse complement strand
TGACTTACCTGCAAAAAGAAATCAAATGCGAAGGTAAAGTAAAGAAACTTTCCCCGGCCATTGAGGTGGTCCCCACCTATCTTATTTTTAGTAAAAAGAAGCCGGCCCTGGCCCCGTTGAAGGACAGATTTTCTGAAGTGATCGAGGAGATGATCTATGACGGGACATACAAACGGTTTTATTATAAAAAAGATCAATAAATGCCGGAACCAGAACCCAGCCCACGCAGGGTACGGACCAATAAGGTTGAAATAATACATGAAGGTCAAGCTTCGCCAACGTCTCGCCTATCGCCAGGCAAGGAACACCGCCCTCATCGCTCTATTTCTGGGCATGGCCTTGAGTGCCGTGCAGATCGGTTATGACTTCTTCAATGAAAAAAAACAGTTTGAAGCGACCATTTCCCAGGTGACCGGGCTGCTTGAGGAGGCGGCCACCGAGGCGGTTTACAACGTTGACGAACGTCTGGCGGAGAAGGTCCTCAATGGGCTTTTTGTATACGGCCCGATCCGCGATGCTCAAATTGTAGATGATCTCCTCGGGATCCAACTTGCCTCCAAAAGTCGCCCCCCCATGACAGACCGCCCAGGGTGGCTGCCGCGGTTCTTATTCGGTCAAGATATAAAAAAGGTTATCCCCTTGTACTCGGGTGCCAAAAGAAAGCAGGTCGGCCAGCTCAAGATGGCCATTGATACCTATATGGTCGCCAAAAACTTCATAAACCGTTCTATATTAACCCTTATCGCCTTTATTGTCTTCGCCTTTACCCTTGCGGGTATCCTCGCCCTGATCTTTTATTCCACCCTCACCAGGCCCTTGCTCAGAATGTCCAGGCATGTCTCCGAGGTGAATCCGGCACGGCCCGACCAGTCCCTGCTTGAAGTTCCAAAGGGACATAAAGGGGACGAGATGGGCATTCTGGTGGAAACCCTGAACGGGCTCTTGCAGGGATTCGCCCGGAGCCTGGAAAACCAGCGCATCGCCGAGGAGGAGGCCAGGAGAAATCAGGAGGAGCTTTTTCAGGCGGCGAAGCTGGTTTCCGTAGGAACCCTTGTTTCCGGCGTGGCCCACGAGGTGAATAACCCCAACACCTTTATTCTTTCCAATACCTATAATATGCAAAAGGTGTGGGAGTCCCTTTACCCGGTTCTGGATAAATACCATGAAAAAAACGGTGACTTTCCTGTGGGAAATCTCTCCTACAGCGACATTCGGGATATGGTCCCCATGTTGCTTGGCGGTATCCAGGACGGGGCCGATCGCATTAAACATATTGTGGCAAGCCTGAAGGATTTTTCCAGGAAGGAGAAGGATTCGGGGGACTACGAACCGTTCCAGATAGACGACGTGGTCAAAGAGGCCATGAACCTTGTGGGTCAACAGATCAAAAAGTCCACCCATCACTTTACCGTGGAATATGGCGATGGTCTTCCCGGGGTCAAGGGGAATTTTCACCAGCTCGAACAGGTGATCATCAACCTGATCATAAACGCCTGCCAGGCCCTTTCGGGTCCATCCAAGGCCGTGCGCGTGGCCACCTCCTCTGATCCCTCGTCCAAACAGATCATTGTGACCGTGCAGGATGAGGGTGTGGGCATGGACCCGGCGACACAGTCGCGGATCTTTGATCCCTTTTTCACCACCAAGAGCGACACCAAAGGCATGGGACTGGGCCTTTCCATCTCGGAAAGGATTATAACCGCCCATGGGGGTAAGATGGACTTTCAATCCAGTCCCGGCCGGGGTACCACGGTCAGGCTCCTTCTCCCGGCATGCTTTGGAGAGACCGTAACCAACGAATCAGAAGGGAAAACAGAAGATGGTTAAAGGCGGTTACCCCCTCCGTCCGGTAATGCTGGTGGACGACGAGCCCCAGGTGCTTATGGCCTTTTCAACGGAACTCCGTCTGGGGGGCATCACCAACGTGGTCACCTGCCAGGACCCCAGGGAGGCCCTTTCCCTGCTCGAAGAGCACGATCCCGAGGTCCTGCTCCTGGACCTTATCATGCCCCATGTGCACGGAAAGGACCTCCTGCCGGAAGTGCTCGGGGTCAGCCCCCAACTGCCGGTCATTATTGTCACGGCCGTCAGTGATATAAGTACGGCCGTGGAGTGCATAAAAAGCGGCGCCTATGACTACCTGCCCAAACCCATGGAAGACGGGCGCCTTGTGACCAGCGTGAGACGCGCCATCGCCCACCGGGAGATGCAGCGCGAGCTCTCTTCCCTGAAAGAACGGGTCATGACGGGCAGGCTCGACCACCCTGAGGCCTTTTCGGAAATCATCACCCGCAACAAGACCATGTTTTCCATTTTTCAATATATCGAGGCCATTGCCGGGAGCACCCAGCCGCTGCTGGTCACCGGCGAAACAGGGGTTGGCAAGGAACTCATCGCCAGGGCTGCACACCGGGTGAGCGGCTGCAGCGGAGACTTTGTAAAGGTGAACGTGGCGGGCCTGGACGACACCATGTTTTCAGACACCCTGTTCGGACATGCCAGAGGCGCTTACACCGGCGCGGAGGAGGCCCGTTCCGGTCTGGTGGTCAAGGCCGCGGGCGGGACCCTCTTCCTGGATGAGATCGGTGACCTCAGCCAGGCCTCCCAGGTAAAACTCCTCAACCTGCTCCAGGACAGGGAATTCTTCCCCCTTGGTCAGGATATCCCGGAAAAGACGGATGCCCGCGTGATCGTGGCCACCCATCATGCCCTCCTTGAGGACTGCAAAAAGGACCGATTCCGACGCGACCTGTTTTATCGTCTCCAGACCCATCATGTACGCCTGCCCCCGCTCAGGGAACGGATGGATGACCTGCCCTCCCTGATTGATCATTTTCTCAAAGAGGCTTCCCTTTCCCTGGACAAGAAGACACCCACCGCGCCCAAAGAACTGTCCCAGCTTCTCGCAGCCTATCACTTCCCGGGCAATATCCGCGAACTCCAGGCCATGGTCTTCGATGCGGTGAGCACCCATGAGTCCGGGGTCCTATCCCTGGCCTCCTTCAGGTCAAAGATCACGGAAATCGCCTCTTTTTCTCCCGCCATTCCCGGGCAGGACCAGCCTGGAAACCCCCTTTTTTCGGATTTTGAAATACTGCCGTCCCTGCTTCAGGCAACAGAAGCCCTGGTGGAGGAAGCCCTCAGGCGCTCCGAGGGAAATCTTTCCGTGGCCGCCGATCTCCTGGGCATATCCCGCCAGGCCCTCAGTAAGCGCCTGAAACGCCACATTCACTAGCGCCCAAAACCCCTGCAACTTTTGTCTATTCCGCAACCTTTGTCCATTCCACCTAACCAACCGTGATAAATTAGAATATTAGAAATCGACAGAAAACCGGCGCAGCCTGGGTTGCACCCCTCTGAATATCTTATCATCCGCCCTATAAAGCCATAACTATTTGATATTTTGTTTTATTTCAGGATTTCTTTCCCAACGGCACAGGAATTGCCTTATAGGACCGTCAAGTGATTCATATCCACGGCTATAACACACATCGTTCATGGTTTTTGGGTTCAAACCTTTTATCCCTCAAAGGAGGTGCTCCATGAAGAAACCGGTAATCCTTTTTATGGCCTTTTTCTTTTTAGTGGTTTTTTCAACCGGCCTGGTCCAGGCAAAACCCCTGTTGGAGAGACCGGGCAAAGTCACTTCGGGTCAGGATGAATGCGACCTTGATAAACCGGTCAAGATCACCCATGCCGTGGTGGATCTGGAAAACCATTACCTATACATCTACGGCAAAAACTTTGGGGAATCGCCCCAGGTCAAACTGGATGACATTGATTTAGAAATCACCTATTCCACAAGCAGCATGGTTGTGGCAAGCCTGTGGGAGGATATCGAAGAAGGGACATTTCTTCTCGAGTTATCCACTAATGGTTTCGTTAGAGTATTTTTCTGGAAAAACGCGGCCATGGGCTTGACCATCGGGGCGGTCGGCCCCCAGGGACCCCAAGGTGAGAAGGGAGACAAGGGGGATCCAGGACCTCAAGGGATCGCCGGGTTGCCCGGTCCCCAGGGACCAGAAGGCCCACAAGGGCCTCAAGGTGAAACCGGGCCTCAGGGCCTCCAGGGCCCGGAAGGAGCAACCGGACCCCAGGGTCCTCAGGGTCCGCAAGGGGAGCAAGGGCCCCAGGGACCTCCAGGGGAGGACGGGTCCCCGGATACCCCGGAGCAGGTGCTTGCAAAGCTGATCCAAGTGGACGGGACGGGATCCCAGCTTGACGCAGACCGTCTGGACGGCATGGAGGCGAACGAGATCATAGACGCCGCAGGCGATGAACCACGAATCCCTATTTCTGAAGTACCCTTTGAGATCACCCAAACAGGGTCATATTACCTGACCGGTAATTTAGCGTCACCAGGCGACGGCATCACTGTCTTTGCGCCCAATGTCACCATCGACCTCATGGGGTTTACCCTTAGTGGCATTGGTGGAAGTGGTACCGGCAATGGCATTTACATTACTACTCGAGGTGTTGAGATTCTTAACGGTGTAGTTCAGGGCTTCGGCAACGGTATCGCAACCAGTGACACTATGAACGACCTGCGCTGTATGCAGGTAAGAGTAATCAGTAATACCTCTTATGGAATTAAGGCCGGCGAAAACAGTCTCATCAAGGGATGCACGGCAATCGGAAATGGAGGGTACGGCATCTGGACGCCAAGTGGTGCTACAGTGTTAAACAACACGTCCGTCGGCAACGGAGACACAGGCATCCAGGTGGGAGATGGCTCTACGGTGATAAACAACGCCGTCCGGCAAAATGGTTCATATGGCATTCGAACCAGCCACGGCTGTACGGTGGCAAACAACTCGGTGTCCCTTAACACAGAGAGCGGCATCCGTGTATCTGAAGGCTGCACAGTGACAAATAACACGTCGCAAGGTAACCAACAACACGGCATCTATGCCGACCTGGGCTCCGTCGTGAGAAATAACGCGGTCTACAGCAACCAATTCTGCGGCATCGAGGCATTGAGTGGCTGTAAGGTGATAGGCAACATATTGAGCAAAAATAACTATTCTGGAGAAAACTGGCCTGCCGGGATAAGGGTAAGTGCCGTATGCCTTGTAAAGAATAATACACTCACCTATAACCAGGTAAACGGTATAGTCATACTTCATTCCAGGAATGCCCTTGAAGAGAACCTGGTAACCTATTCCCAGTTTGGCTTTAATTTCGCAGAGCCCGGCAACTTTATTGCCAACAACCGCGCCCTCACCTGTGACGCCGGTTTCTACGGTGAAGTGCCGCCCGGAAATAGTGTCTATAATGGCGGCGGAAATGTGAGCTATTAACCCATGAAGACCTGTTTGTATATATTCTGCCTCCTGCTGGTGCTTCAGGTTGAGGCTGGTGCCGAAAACAGGGTCTTTAAGGTGGGCGGCACCTCCATGCTGCCCACTTTAAGACCCGGGCAGAGGGTCGCGGTGGATACATCCTACTACCAGGCCCACCCCTTTGAATGCGGCCACCTGGTGGCCATCAAATTTTCAACCCGGAAAAGACCCATGGTCAAACGCATCATCGCCCTTTCAGCCGATAGGGTGGAGATCAATAACAACAGGATCGTCATTTCCGGAACATCGCCGGACGGCTCCGGTTACAAGGATACCAGGGATATTGCCCCCGGATCCGGTAAAAACCTCGCCATACAACTCAAACGCTATGGACACCGGGTCCCCCCTGGAACCCTGATCGTTTCAGGCGATAACCCGGAAAACACCTTTGACAGCCTGGATTACGGGATCATATCCAAAAACCAAATCATGGGGAGGGTTTTCCCCGATGAATAACACAGCCCATCAAGAGCGGCCAGTCATGCTGGTGGATGACGAAGCCCGGGTCCTCGCCGCTTTTTCCACCGAGCTTCGTTTGGGAGGCATCGCCAATGTGCTCACCTGCCAGGACCCGCGCGAAGTCCTGCCCATGCTTGCCAAAGAGGAACCAGAGGTCCTTCTGCTCGACCTCTGTATGCCCCATATAAACGGCAGGGTATTGCTAAGCCGGGTGGTTGAAACCTACCCTCAAATACCCGTGATCATTGTTACGGCTGTGAGCGATACCCGGGTGGCCGTTGAATGCATCAAGGAAGGGGCCTATGACTTCCTGACCAAACCCCTGGACCAGGGCCTCCTGGTCTCAAGCGTCAGACGCGCCATAGCCCACCGCAGGGGAGATAAAGCCGAAACCTGAGAGCATGCCATTCCGCCCCTTATCCACAGAACGCCGTCAATGATACCGCCACTTGAGGAAACTTGCGAAGCAATTCCTTGTGAACTGTAATCAAGGGGTCTTTCAGTCACCAGGCCGTGCTTTTCGAGCGGTCTCAAAATACCCCTCCCGGGTTTTCAGGAGCTAAAATTCCTAAAGGAGGTCATGATCCGGTTTCTTTGCCTTCGCTTCGCTCGGCGCAGGTCCACCCCTTCGGGGCGGATCCCAGTTTCATAGAGCCAAAATGATACCCCTATTTTTGTTTTCTTTCTGCATCATGAAGAAAGTCCCGAACCACCCGCAGATACTCTTGGGGCTTTTCAAGATGATGCTCGTGTGAAGCATTTTCAAAAATATGGATATCAGATCCGGGAAGGTTTTGCTGGTAATATTTGGTCGTTGCAGGGGATGCCTCATCATAAGATCCGCAGGTAAATAAAACAGGAACTGTAATTTCTTTGAGCCGGTCTGCACGTTCATAGTCTTTGAGGGATCCGGCTACCGTGAATTCACTGGGGCCCCACATATATTCATACATGGAAAAATTCAATGTGTTAAAAGACCTGTTCAGACACTCCGGCCACAGGTCGAGACGACAAACATGGATTTTGTAATAGGCCATCATGGCATCTTGATACTGTGGTGAGCTGAACTCTCCAGCCTCCTCGCTTTCCCGGATGGTATTACGGAGGTTTTTCGGAAGTTCATCGATATAGGCTTTCTGGTCCTCAATCCAGCGTGAAGTGCTGAGCAAAGGGCCGGAAAGGACCAGGCTCACGATTCCTTCTGGGTTTTTCCTAAGAACATAATCAACCGCCAGTGAGGTCCCCCACGATTGTCCTAAGAGATGGACCTTTTTCAACCCGAGCGTCTTCAGGACCTGGTGGAGTTCATCAACAAAGCGATCTATGGTCCAAAGGGAGGTATCCTCAGGCTTATCAGAGTTGCCGCACCCAAGTTGATCATAAAAAACAACCGGCCGTTCATCGGCAAATTCCGCGATGGGTTCAAGGTAATCGTGTGTTGCTCCCGGCCCCCCATGTACCACCAGGAGGGGAGTGCCCTGTTTGTGCTTCCCCACCACTTTATACCATATTTTGCCACCAATCACTGAGATATAGCCTTCTTGAACTTCACCGATCTTTATCTTATTTGTCCCGGCGTCCAAATTATTTGTCATAAAGAACCCCCCGAGAATAACGGCGAAAAAAAATGTCCTTTTCCTTTCTTCTCCCTAAACCTCGCGGGTTCACTCAGCCCCTGACGTATAAAATACTCATTAGAATAACCCTACAGTTATCAAGGTGGCGGTTATACCATGTTAATAAAGGCTTTCCTGCTTTCGTCATTCCCGATAAATGCAACCAGGTCATCCGGCTGTAAGACAAAGTCCGGATCAGGGTTCGGGGTCAGCTGCTTTTCACGGACAACACCCACCACAGAAGCCCCAGTCCGTTTTCGTATCTCGCTTTGCCCTATGGACTTTTTCACAATGGGACTTTCTTCACCCAAACGGACCCACTGTAAATCAAATTGCTGTTCAGCATCTCGAAGTTGGGAAAGCACTTTATAATCCTCTTTTTCACCGGTCAAATCTGCATAGATTTCCTGGCGGCAGGTGTCAGTACACTGGTGGACCTTGGTCGGCGGGATGTCAAGACAGAGCAGACACTGGCGCGTCAGTTCCAGACCGGCTTCAAACTCCGGAAGCACAATTTGGGAAACCCCTAAGCCCCGCAATATTTCAAAAGAATCCGGACCCGGCGTTCTCGCTATTATACGGAGCCGGCTGTTCAAGCGTCTGGAATGGGTGATAACCGCCTTTGCTTCGGCAATTGCAGGAAGGGTCAGGATCAACAGTCGGGCATCCTTGATCCCAGCCGCTTCAAGGACAATTTCCTGGCCCGCATCCCCGTAAACCACCGCCATTCCAGCTTCCTTGGCTGCTTCAAACCGCCGCTGGTCGAGTTCGATAATGACAAATGGCATGTTCAGGCCCTTCAATGTGTTGGCCACCTGAAACCCCACACGTCCGCCACCGGCAATCACCACATGGCCGGAAACCCCGGTATCAGGGATGTTTGATGTCTGGAGCGCCTCGTGTCGGAACCAGCGTTTCTTGAGTGAATACAGTCTTGCCGTCTGGCCTGAAATCAAGGGTGTGAGCACCATGGTAAAGATAGCGACCGTCAATATGAGCGCATAAAAGTCTCCCCCAATGGAGTTCGTGGATAGACCCACCCTTGCCAGGACCAGTGAAAACTCGCCGATTTGAAACAGGCCCAGTCCCACAGCTAAGGGGATTACATTTCTGTACCTGAAAACGTGAGATATGAACGTAAAAATCAGGCCTTTTCCCGTACCTATCACCAGCACCAACACTATGACCTGCCCAATATGGTCGATTAAAAAAGTAGGATCAAAAAGCATTCCCACCGATGTAAAGAACAGCAATCCAAAAAGGTCCCGAAGCGGGATGATATCACTGAGGGCCTGGTGCTCGTAATCGGACTCGCTCAAAACCATTCCGGCCACAAATGCGCCAAAGGCAAAAGAAAGCCCCATCATATGCGTGAAATACCCCACCCCCAGGCCTATAGCAGTGATGGCCAATAAAAAGAGTTCCCTTGAACCGAGTTTGGCGATGTGCGCCATCAGTCCAGGTAAAAGCCGGGTCCCCACTAATATCATTCCTGAAATGAATATCCCGGCTTTAAGGGCGGCAAATCCAAGGGTGGGCAGGCCTACAGCCGGATTGTTCAACTTGGGTAGGATGATCATCATGGGAACCACAGCGAGATCCTGGACGATCAGCATTCCGATCATCACCTTGCTGGAGAGGGTTCCCAGCCAGCCCTGGCTCATGAGTGTTTTGAGAATGACCATGGTGCTGGAAAGGGAAATAAGGGCACCGAGCCACAGGGACGCTTTCCAGTCCCATCCCATTAGATGACCCATACCCGTACCCAGCCCTATGGTGAGGAGAATTTGGATGGGTGTCCCTAAGATGGCGATTTTTTTGACCGGTTTGAGATCTTTCAGGGAAAATTCGAGTCCGAGGGCAAATAAGAGCAGTGCAACTCCTATCTCGGCAAGCAACTCGATTTCATGGATATTGGAGACGGTCAGCCCGCCTGTATGGGGGCCCAAAATAATACCGGCGGCGATGTAACCGAGGATCAACGGCTGGCCTAACCGTTGAAGCACCAGTCCACACAAAAAGGCAATGACGATAAGAAAAATGATGTCAGTGGCAATACCCATGTTTCTCCTCTAGAGTCGGGAAGATACCCCTGCACGGAGTGTAAATTTGTACCGGGAAAACAGATAATGACCGGCAATTTGACCGGCAATCCGGATTTTGTTATTTTTAATGAGCGTCTATCAGTTATACCCATCCCGGGTCCCCACCAATATATGCGACCCGGGAGCAATAAGAAAGCAGTAAAGGATCAGGGGAGGAGACTCATGAAATATCTGCCCTCCGTGTTGAATTATTTTGTCCAGCCGGAGAGTGTCAAGCGGAACTTACGTCAACTGTTTAAATTCCTTGCCATTTTAGTTTGTCTGGTGATTTTGTACAGTATTCTGTTTCATTTCCTCATGGCCTATGAGGGAAAGGACTATTCGTGGATTACCGGCGTTTACTGGACACTCACGGTCATGACCACCCTCGGTTTCGGCGATATCACCTTTCATACGGATTTAGGGCGTATCTTTTCCATCCTGGTGCTCGTATCCGGCGTCATTTTTCTGCTCACCCTCCTTCCCTTTACCTTTATCAAGTTCTTCTACGCCCCCTGGATGGAGGCTGAATCGAGAAAGCGGACGCCCAAATCACTTCCGTCGGAAACCAGGGGACACGTGATCCTCATGTCCTATGACCCCATGGCCGTGTCCCTTATCAAAAAGCTCAAAAGTCATCAATATGATTATGTGGTTATGGTGGAAGATCAGCGACATGCCCTCGAACTCTACGACATGGGGGTTCGTGTGGCCGTGGGAGAAATTGACGACCCGGACACCTACCGTCGTATACGCGTGGATAAGGCCTCCCTGGTGGTCGCCACCCATCGGGACGAAATCAACACCAACATCGCCTTTACCGTCCGTGAAATGACGGAAACCGTGCCCATCATCACCACTGCGGATTCCCCCCATTCAGAAGACATCCTGCAGATGGCCGGGAGTACGCGGGTCCTCAAACTCCACGATATGCTGGGCAGTTCCCTGGCGGCCTGGACCATAGGCGGAGACTGCCGTTCCAATATCATCACTCAGTTTGACGGCGTAATCCTTGCGGAGTTCCCTGCTGTTGGCACGCCCCTGGTGGGGAAAACACTGGCCGAAAGCCGGATTCGAGAAGAATTCGGCGTCAGTGTGGTGGGCCTGTGGGAACGGGGACAGTTTCGCGTAGCCACCGCCCAGAGCAGGATTGAACGGTACAGTGTGTTGATGCTGGCTGGAGGCAAGGACAATATCAAGGCCTATGACGATATCTACTCCTTTTATCACGTATGCCATCTGACCACCAACCCCGTGCTTATTATCGGGGGCGGCCGAGTGGGGCATACCATTGCCGAGCGGTTTGAAGAGAGAAAAATGAGCTACCTGATCATCGAAAAAAACCCTCGGAAAGCGCGGGATGAAAACTATGTTCTGGGAGACGCTGCGGATATTCGGACCCTGCAAAAGGCCTGGATCGAAGAGGCCCCTGCAGCCCTGCTAACCACCCATGATGACGCCACCAATATCTACCTGACCAAATATCTAAGAAGCCTGAGACCGGACATGCAGATCCTCAGCCGGTCCAACCTGGAGCGGAATATATGGACCCTTCACCGTGCGGGGGCCGATTTTGTAATGTCTTATCCTTCCCTGGGTGCCAACGCAGTCTTCAATTTCCTTAAAAATGAAGACACCCTGCTGTTGGCTGAAGGCCTAAACGTCTTTCGTTTGAAAGTGCCGCCCCCTCTGGTGGGGAAGAACCTGGCCGAATCCATGATCAGAGAGAAAACCGGGTGCTCGGTTGTGGCCTTGGAGCGGGATGGTATCATGACCATCAACCCCGACCCGCAAGCGCCCATCAATGAGGGAACGGAACTCATACTGCTCGGGACATACGATGGGGAGCAAAAGCTTCTTGAATGGTCACAGGCATAGGCGTTCGACCAACCCTTATTATCGCAGGGCGGGTAACATCACCCGCCACCCGGGCATCTCTACCTTTTTCGCCCTTCCCGGATAATATCGACAATTTCCTGGGTGGTGATTCTGGCTTTAATCGATGGTACATCCAACGGTGACCTGGCATTTCTCTCAGGTATCAATGCAAAAGTCCTACCGTCTTTTCTTCTAATAAGTACTTTCCCGGTTGATTCTGCTTGCTCAAGCATAAGGGCCAGTTTCTGTCTTGCTGGGGCGCGGCATGTCTTAAACACCCCTTTTTGACCCCAAAATTGGGCCTTATAGGCCTAATAAAAGGCCAAAATTCCAAGTTCCTGCTATTATTTCAATGGGTTCCCTCGGTCCCACCCCTATCCACCTCCGTCTCGCAGACCAACCTACATCTATATAACCTTATAACCTAACACCGTGCCCCTTCATGCGGCCTTATTAATTGTAACAAGTTGATTTTGAATTATAATAATGCCATTTTAGCGCCTTCCGTGCCGGTATTTCCAGCTTGACACCCTAAAAGGGCCCCTCTATACTTCAAGGCCAACATCAGCCCAAGATGAACCTATGATAGAGTACCAGTTTGACATCCCTTTTATTGCCGATCTGGCCCTCAGGGAAAAGCAGATTCAGCAAAATCATCGGCCGATTATCAGCGTCCATAAATGGTTCGCGCGTCGGCCCGGGACCCTTTTCCGTGGTTTACTCCTATCCGAATTCGCCTCCCTTCCCCTGCGCAAGCGTTATTACCAGCCCAATACTTTCAAAGGACTCAGAATTGCAGATCCGTTCATGGGGGGCGGGATCCCCTTAATCGAGGCCAACCGGATCGGGTGTGACATCATTGGGTACGATATCAATCCCATGGCCTACTGGATCGTCCAGCGGGAACTGGAACATATTGATCTCGACGCCTACCGGCGGGAGGCGGAGATCCTGAGACAGAACCTTGAACAGGAAATCGGACACCTGTATCGAACCCGATGCCTTAAATGCGGTAGCGCCAGAGCCCATGCTAAATACTTCCTCTGGGTAAAGAGGATCACCTGTAAGGGATGTGGCGAAGAGATCCGCCTTTTTCCGGGTACCCTGGTGGCACAAAATGTAAGACACCCTACCAATGTCTTTGTATGCCTGAGGTGCGGCAACCTTACAGAAACCGATGACCGCCAAAATCCCGGACCGTGCACTGCCTGCGGAGCCCCCCTATCAATACTGGGTCCGGCAAAACGAAACAAATGTACCTGCCCCCGATGCAGTCATGTAAATACCTACCCCGACACTGAGGCAGGCCCTCCCCAACACCATATGTTCGCCATCGAGTACCACTGCCCGGATTGCAAACCCAATCATCAAGGCCGTTTTTTCAAAGCACCGGATACCGACGATCTGAGGTTATTTGGAGAGGCCAAGACCCGGTGGGATAGGATGAGGCCCCGATTCGTCCCTGATGCAACAATCCCCGAAGGCGACGAATCCACCCGGCTCCATCGATGGGGCTACCATTACTATAAGGAGCTGTTCAACGTTCGCCAGTTACTCGGGCTGGAATTGAGCTGCCGGATGATCCATAAGGTCTCTGAACAGAGAATCCGGCATGCCCTGGCCACAAATCTTTCAGACTTGCTCCGCTACCAGAATATGGTATGCCGTTATGACAAGATGGCCTTAAAGTCGCTGGATATCTTTTCGGTGCACGGGTTTCCGGTAGGACTCATTGAATGCGAATCCAATTTCCTGGGAATCAAGAATGAACGCAAAGGGCTGAGCATCGGAAGCGGCGGATGGCTGAATATCATCGAGAAATATGCCAAGGCCAAGGCCTATTGCGATCACCCCTTTGAGATACTCAACCGGGACAAAGGCAAACGGATCATTTCCATGCCCGGTGAATGGATCGGAGACAAAGACGGCAGCGGCATTACCCAGAGAACCATCTACCTTTCCTGTACAGATTCAACCAGTAAGACCCTCAATTCGAACAGCCTGGACGGGGTGTTTACGGATCCGCCCTATCTCGGCAATGTGCAATACGCGGAGCTCATGGATTTTTGTTATGTGTGGCTCCGCCAATTGGTGGGCAAAGAAGAGCCTGGCTTTGATTTGACCTCCACACGACATGTGAATGAATTAACCGCCAATGAAAGCATGAAAAGAGGGTCTGAGAGTTTTACGGAAGGCCTTTCATCGGTTTTCAGACAGATGGCAAAGGCCTTGAAGCCGGGCTCCCCCTTGGTGTTCACCTATCATCACAATGCCATCAGTGCATATTATCCTGTGGCCGTGGCCATTCTCGATGCAGGCCTTACCTGCTCCGCTTCTCTGCCCTGCCCTGCAGAAATGGGGGCTTCCATTCATATTAACGGCACAGGGTCTTCCATCATTGATACGGTTTTTGTCTGCCGTACCACGGGTAAATTTCCCAGGACATGGCTCACAGAGACCCCTGGAGAGCTTGCACGGCTTGTTCAGGAAAATGTGGATGCGCTGAAAAACCCAAAGGTCAAGGTAACCTATGGCGACTTGAGGTGTATTACCTACGGGCATCTGATTCGCTTGTCCATCTGGGCCCTTCGCAAGACATGGAATCACCGCAAGGAGACAGAAAAGAGGTTACAGGCAGTTGCCCGTT
>Ga0180431_10006365_pt1 | contig 14029 bp, 6 predicted proteins | sample SS_ome_11_FD_132459 | JGI IMG/M metagenome (GOLD analysis project Ga0180431, IMG submission 132459) | Hypersaline lake sediment archaeal communities from the Salton Sea, California, USA - SS_1_MS_1 metaG | ecosystem: Environmental > Aquatic > Non-marine Saline and Alkaline > Hypersaline >... | reverse complement strand
TCGGCACGTGGTCCGGCACGATGACGCACCGGATCATTGACTACAACTTGGGCACAGACCCCCAGACGTTCACCTACACCATTATATTCTACATCCTGTCGCAGGACGGCAACACGGTCAGGGGCAAGATGATGCTCCGCGACCCGAGCCACGTCGGCTGGCTGAGCGGCACGATGAGCGGCAGCCACTTCACAGGCGTGCGCACAGGGGCCCACAACGTGACGATCGAGTTCGACGTCAGCGGCAACACACTCACCGGCACCTTCCGGTTCAAAGGAGACGGCCTCGACGAGACCGGCACCTATACCTGCACCAAGCACTAGCCGTGCACGGGAGCCTCAGGCCCCGTCGCGCGGGCCTTCGGCGTTCTCTCCCTGTCTTTCGCGGCCCGGTCCCTTCTACGTGATGGGGCCACGGCGCGGCGGCGCCGGATTCGCCTCGAACACAGCACAAGTCAGGAATCAACCGGAGTGAGAGAGGAAACCCAGGTCGCCGGCTCACGCGCGGCCGGCTCACGCGCGGCCGGCTCACGCGCGGCCGGCTCACGCGCGGACGACTCGTGCGCGACTGAGCCGAGGTGGCATGCGTGGCTCGCGCGTCGGCAGGTGCTTGTCGTGGCGGGGCTGCTTGCGGTGTTTTTCTTGCAGGTCGTGCTCAGCGCACGGCTCATGTCGGTAACCGTGGACGAGTTCGCCCACCTGCCGGCGGGCTACATTTATTGGAAGAGGGGCGACTTCGCCGTGTATCACCGGAACCCGCCGCTGATCAAGCTGTGGGCCGCCCTGCCGCTCCTCCGGAGCGGGCTCGACACCGAGTTCACGAATCGCCACGACCTGTGGTTGGCGGGCGGAGACTTCATGACCGGTAACGCCGCCGACTACCATGCGCTGTATATGCGCTGCCGGATCATGATCGCGCTCCTGGCCACGGCGCTCGGATACCTGGTGTTCCGATGGAGCCGGGAGCTGTTCGGCGTTGTGGGCGGCCTGCTCTCGCTCGCCGTGTACGCGTTCAGCCCGGACCTCATCGCGCACTCCGGGCTGGTAACCACCGACCTCGGTGCCGCGGCGATGTACACGTTGGCCTGTTACGCCCTCTTCAAGCTCGACGAGAAATGGTCGGCGTGGCGGTTTGCCTTCGTGGGGCTGGTCTTCGGGCTTGCCATGCTCACGAAGTTCTCGTGCCTGGCGCTCCTCCCGCTGGCCCCGCTGGTCCTTGTCGTTGCGGCGTTGACAAGGCCGCCCGAGCGCCCGGTGTGGCGCAAGGTGCTCGCGCGCGGGGCCATAACGCTCGGCGTGATCGCCGCCTCGTGCGTGCTCATCATCAACGCCGGCTACGGCTTCAAGGGCCGCCTCAAGCCGTGGCGGTCATTCGACACCGACATAGAGCCCCTGGCGGCAGTGGCGGCATCGCCCGTCGGCGGGCTGCCGGCCCCGTTCCCGGAGCACTTCCTGGGGGGCCTCGTCGAGCAGAAGGAGGCATCCAACGGGAAGGACTTCCAGTACCTGCTCGGCGAGCGGTCCAAGGGCGGCTGGTGGTACTATTACGTGATCGCCTTCCTGCTCAAGGCGCCGCTGGCGGTGCTCGCGCTGCTCGGCCTTGCCGTGTATGCCGGCGTGCGCCGGCCTGACCGGCGGGTGTGTGTCTTCATCGTCGTGCCGGCTGCCTTTTTCTTCGTTCTTTTCTCGGTCGCCACACGGGTCAATACCGGTCTCCGCTACGTCTTGCCGGTCCTTCCGCTGATGTGTGTCTCGTTCGGCGTCCTCGTGCCAAGGCAAGCGCCGCGCCCGCTGGGCCGCCCGGTTTGGCTGGTGGCCGTCGGGGCCTTGGTGGCATGGTTGGCCGTTGAGTCTGCGATCGCTTTCCCGCACTACCTCGCCTACTTCAACCAGTTCGCCGGCGGGCGCGGCGAACGCTACCTGATAGACTCCAACTGCGACTGGGGCCAGGACCACATCACCCTGCGGCGCTTCATGAAGCGGCAAGGTCTCGGGCGAGTCCACCTGGCGACGATGGGCCGCGTCGATCCCGTCGTCTACGGCGTCGAGTACGACACCTTGTGGCCCAACACGCCGGTCACGGGCCACGTCGTGATCAGCATCAACCTGTACGAGGGTCACGCATACGTGACGCCCACGAGCGGCGGCAAGCCGATCCGTGTCCCCGAGGACAGTTACGCCTGGCTGCAAGAGCACGAGCCGGTCCACCGGATCGGCGGATCCCTCTACTACTTCCACATCCCCGAGGACACCGTCCTCGACTAGCAACACAGGTTCGCCGTCCTGCGCCGCCGTTCCGGCGCCTGTTTGGGCTTGCGTTCTCGCGCTGTTCGGGATACACGTGGCACACGTGTCCCTGCGATGCGTCTGTCGGAAGCGGTGGACGGAGGAGGCTCACCCACGGTGGCGCGGGATGCTCATGAGTCCGGTACACACCCGATCGAGCCGCGATGGCGCGCATGGCTCGCCAAGCGCCGGGTACTGATCGTCGCGGCGCTGCTCGCCGCGTTTTTCCTGCAGGTCGTCCTGAGTGCTCGGCTCATGTCGGTGACCGTAGACGAGTTCGCCCACCTGCCCGCCGGCTACATCTACTGGGACAAAGGCGATTTCGGCGTCTATCACCAGAACCCGCCGCTCATCAAGATGTGGGCCGCCCTGCCGCTGCTCCGGAGCGGGCTCGACAAGAAATTCACCGACGAGCAGAACCTGTGGGTCGTCGGCCGCGAATTCATGGTCCGCAACGAGCGCATGTACCACACGCTCTACATGCGGTGCCGCATCATGATCGCCCTGCTCGCCACCGCCCTCGGCTACCTCGTGTTCCGGTGGAGCCGGGAGCTGTTCGGCGTGGCGGGAGGGTTGCTCTCGCTCACCGTCTACGCGTTCAGCCCGAACCTCATCGCGCACTCGGGGCTGGTCACGACCGACCTCAGCGCCGCGGCGATGTACACGCTGGCGTGCTACTCGCTCTTCAAGCTCGACGAGAAATGGTCGGCATGGCGGCTTGCGTTCGTGGGATTGGCCTTCGCGCTCGCGATGCTCACGAAGTTCTCGTGCCTGGCGCTCGTGCCACTGGCCCCGCTGGTCTTGTTGCTGGGCGCGTTGCCGGGCCGCCGAGTGCCGGAGCGGGCGCGCCGGACGCGGACAGCCCTCGTGCGGGGCGCCGCGACGCTCGTCGTGATCGCCGTCGCGTGCGTGCTCATCGTCAACGCGGGCTACGGATTCAAGGGCAGCTTCAGGCCGTGGCGCACGTTCGAGAACGAACCATGGACGCCGCTGGCGTCGGTGGCCACCTCGGCTATCCGCGGACTGCCGGCGCCGGTTCCCGAACAGTTCCTCCGCGGTCTTGGCGAGCAGGAACGGGCGGCGGTCGCGCCCGAATTCCAGTACCTGTTCGGGGACATCTCGTATCACGGCTGGTGGTACTACTACCTGGCCGCGTTCCTGGTCAAGGTGCCGATCCCGATCCTCGTGCTGCTCGTGCTGGCCGCGTACGCCGGTATCCGGCGCTTCGACCGCCGGGTCCTTGTCTTCATTGTAGTGCCAGCGGTGTTTTTCTTCGCCCTCTTCTCGCTCGGCACGCGGATCAACATCGGTTTTCGCTACCAGTTGCCCCTGTTGCCCCTCCTTTTCGTCTCGTTCGGCGTGCTCATGCGGAAGGAAGCGCCGGCACCTCTGGCTCGGCCGGCGTGCCGTGTGGCGCTCGGGGCGTTGGTGGTATGGCTGGTGGTCGGCTCTGCAACGACGTTCCCGCACTACCTCGCCTACTTCAACGAATTCGCCGGCGGACACGGCGAACGCTGCCTCGTGGATTCGAACTGCGACTGGGGCCAGGACCACATCACCCTGCGCCGCTTCATGCGCCAAGAAGGCATCGAGCGCGTGCACCTGGCCACCTTCGGACGCGTGGACGCGGCCGTGTACGGCGTCGAGTACGACACGCTGCGGCCGGACGAGCCGGTCACGGGCGACGTCGTGATCAGCATCAACCTGTACAGCGGCCTTTCATTCATGACACCGGACAACGGCCGGGACCCCATCGTCGCACGGTCGGGCGCGTATGCGTGGCTGCATGATCACAAACCAGTTCGCCGCATCGGGGGTTCATTGTATTATTTCAGGATCGAGCCTGAGCAAGACCAACAGCACGGGACGGGAAGCTAAGACCCCTTGAACGACACGGCGAACCAGACGACGCCGGACGCGCACAGCCAGACTGCGCCAAGAAAGCGACTGAGCCCCCGGCTGCTCCGACAGCGCGAGCGGACCAAGAGCGCGCTCACCGTCCTGCTGGTAACGGCGTTGCTCGCAGCTTCGGTCCTCCTGACTGCATGGCCCTGGCCGAAGCACTTTCTCACGGGGCTGCCCGCAGGCGCCGAGGCCCCGCGCGACGCCTGGCAACTCTCGTGGGGCGCCCACCGGCTGCTCGCCGGCCAGGTGCTGCCCGGCCACGACGCGCCGGCGTTCTACCCGCACGCGGGGGCCCTCGATTTCGACGAGCTGCTCTACGTCCCCTCCGTTGCAGCTCTGGCGCCGTACGCGGCGACGGGAGACCCGGTGTTGACGTACAACGTGACGCTCCTCGCGTTCTGGGTGCTTTCCGGCCTGATGATGTACCTGTTCCTGCGCGAGCTGGGCATCGGGCGCGCGGGGTGCGTCTTCGGTGCGGTCGCGTTCGCGCTGGTCCCGTGGCGGACGGCGGAGTTCTACCAGCTCGACGTGCAGCTTTGCTTCGGCGTGCCGCTCTGCCTGATGCTGCTCGCTCGCTGGGTCCGGACGCAGGAGCGGCGCTGGGCCTTCTTTGTTGCGCTGGCGCTGTGGGCGCAAGCGATGAGCGTCCTCGGCTACGCGCTCGCGCTCATGATAGCGCTGCCGCTCGTGGCGATCGTGGGCCTCGTGCGCCGGCGCCCGTCGCCCTTCGACGACCGGCCCCTGTACGACGGCGTCGCCATCACGGGCGTCGTGCTGCTCATACTTGCCTCGGTCTTTCTCGGCCCGGCGATCGAGCTCCGCACGAGCGACGCCCTCACACGCATGTACGAGGAACGCCACGAGGGCGGCGTGCCGCTGTTTCCCTACCTCTTTCCCGGCGCAGTCGTGTTGCTGCTCGCGGCCGTGTACGGCTTCTTCCAGCGCCAGATGTTGTTCAAGCACGTTCGGGCAAAGCGCCCGGGACAGATCATCATCACCGCCCTGGCCGTCGCGCGCGTCGCGCTGTGGGTCTTTGTCGCGCTGACCTGCGCCGGGCGTGCGGTGGCGCCGGACGCCGCGTTCTGGGAAACACTCGGCCGCGCGGTCGGCGGCGCGCTTGTCGCCATCCTTGCGCTGACGTTCGTTCTGGCGCTCGCCGCACGACGCGCGGCCCGCGCCTTCGGCACGGCCCTCATGCACGGCCTCGGCCTTGCGGCGGCCGCGTGCTTCATCGCGAGCCTCGGGCCGCAGATCACCGTGGGCTCGCCCGCTGTGGACCTCTCCCAAGGACCGCTGCCGGGGCCGGGAATCGTGCACGCGTTCCTCGGCACGATCGCCCCGCTGAGCCGGCTCGGCATCATCCCGATCATCTTTCTCGTCACGGCGGCGGCCTGGATCCTCGACGAGGTCGCCCACCACCGCCGGTTCCGCTGGGTCCCCATTCCGGCCCTCATCCTCGTATGCACCGAGTCGCTCATCATGCCCAACAGCTTCGAGCCCGCCGGCCTCGCCAACGACAGCCCCGTCATGCAGCGGCTCGCCAACGAACGCGAGACGCGCACCGTCCTGGGCGTGCCCGCTGGTGACGCGGAAATGGACGCACGCTGGCTGCTGGCATCGGCAGGACGGTTCAACCTCATGGTGAACGGCTCGGAGACGATCTCGCCGCCCGCGTACCGGGAGCTGGCCGAGGCGTTCCGAAGCGGTGACGTCGAGGCCGGTTCGGCAATGCTCAAGGAGCTGTGGCCGGACCCGTACCTGCTCGTTGACCGCGCCGGGCTTGAGGAGCGCGACCGGGTGTTCCGGCTCGACGAGAACCAGCTCGCATATGACTGGGAACTCGTGATTGAAGACAGCCGGTACGCGCTCTACGAACCGGTGAAGGAAACGCTGGCGCCCTATGTCATTCGCAAGCGCGTCCGGCCCGACCTCGCGAGCCGTTTTGCGCGGCTGCGCATCAAAGCGCGGATGAAGTTCACGGACGTGTCGCTCGATCCGTACGTCGTCGCGCGCTGGAACGACCAGGGGGACCAGTCCTTCGTGCTGACCTCGGAGTTCCAGTCGCTCGAGTTCGACGCCAGGGCGCACTGGCTCGGACGGCCGGAGGGCGACGTCGTGACAATCGAGCTCATGTTCAAGGTGGACGGCGCCGCCGAGTTCACACCGGCCGAGGAGGCGCTCGCCGGCAAACGCGTGGGCGAGGCGTGGGAGGTCAGCGAAATCGATTTCTGGGAAGCGCCGCGCCGATAAGCGCGGGGAGGCACCGTGGCCGGGCGGAAGCACAGGTTTGCAGGCGGCACGATCGCCGCGGCCCTCGTCGTGGCCGGGCTCGCGCTCGGCCTGTTCGTGAGCCGGCCGTTACCCAAGTACCTCACGACGGGCGTGCCGTACACGCTCGCGGTGGACCCGGACGAGCAGGGCCGGCCGGGCGAGCGCGTCTCCGGGATCGTCTACGGCGACCACCTGCAGTACATGTACCACCTCGGCCAGTTGCGCCTCGCCGCCGAGGGACGCGCCCCGTGGTTCCGCAACACCTACGAGTTCGCAGGCGGCTACGGCTTCACGGAGTTCTACCTCTATTTCCCGACGGCGCTGCCGTATTGGCCCCTCTCGTACGTAAGCGAGGCCTTCGCCTTCAACGCGGTCCTTCTGCTGTCCTTCGTCGGCACGATGGTGGCCGGCTACGGGCTGGCCCGCGCGTGGGGCGCCGACCGCGGCGGCGCCTTCTGCGCAGGCGTCGTGCTCACGCTCTTCCCGGCGCGGTTGGCCTCGCTATTTGGCGGCCAGCCCGCAGGGTCCGCGTTCTTCCTGTTCCCGATGGCGTGGTGGGGGCTCGAGAAAGGCTGGCAGACGGGCCGTGCGGCGTGGGGCTGGCTGGCGGCCGCGTGCGTTGCGCTCCTTGCCAGGCTCGAGCCGCACCACCTGTTCTACCTGTGCTTCTTGCTGCCGTTCTGGGCGTTCTGGAAGCTCGCCGAGGCCGGGACATTCGCGCAGCCCACCACCACCGAGCACGCCACGTCGAGAAAGCGCTCGCTGCTCGACGCGACGCCGGCGTTCGTCGCCGCGCTCCTGTTCGCCGGGTGCATCCACTACAACCAGATCCGCCTCGGCGTGATTCCCCGCTTCGGGCCGCAGATCATTGCGCTCGCCGTTTTCTTTATCCTCGTCGTCGCTGCGATGCGCTGGGTCATCGCGCGCGTCGTCGGGTGGCTCGGCGTAACCGACGACACACTCCGCCGGCGCTGGCTCGTCCTGCCGTGGCTCGCGTTTCTGCCGCTCACCTTTTACTTCGCCGCAGGCGCGCTTGCCGGGGAGGGAAGGTTCGGCGTGCGGATCGCTCGCGCGTGCGTCGTGCTTTTCGCCCTCGCGCACGTGGGCTTTCTGATTATGGCCGTCAATGGAAAGCTTCTCAAACCGGGAAAGCTCACGTTGCCCTGGCAGCGCATCGTGAAGATGTGGCCGGCCGCCGTCGGGCTCGCGATCGCCGTCGCCTACGCGCTGTACCTGAAAGTCGCCGTCTTCGACGTCTCCGGCGTCAAGGGCGGACGAACACTGCACGAGATCCGGCTCTTCTCCGTGCCGTTCCGGAGCCTCTTCACGCCCGCGACGGGCAACGGCGACTTCGTCGGCTTCCTCTTCCCTCTGTGTGTCCTTTTGGGCTTTCTCATGGTGCGTTTCGGCACGCGTGAGTTCCCGACCGACTCGCTCGAGCGCCGCCGGTTTCGGATTTCGGCCGGCCTGTTCCTGCTCGGCCTCGTGCTCACGTGCGGCCCGCTGCTCAGCGCGTACCTTCCGCTCTACGAGGTGCTGTACAACCTCGTCCCGTTCTTCAACTTCACCCGGGCCACGACGAAGTTCGCGATCCTCACCGCCGTCTTCGGCAGCGTCGCCGTCGGCCTGACCCTGACGTTCTTCGCCCGGCAGGCGCATCGCTTCAAGTGGCTCATCTGGGCCGCCTTCCTCGTCGGGATGATTGTGATCGACCACCGGTTCATTCCACAGGTCGGCGTGAGCGTGCTGCCGCGCGAGAACGACGCGTACGCCTACGTGGCCCAACACTCGAAGGACGCACCGCTGCTCGAGATCCCGATCTGGCCCGGCGACAGCGCCTACTCGTCAATCTACCAGTACTGGACGCTGCGGACGCAGGTGCCGACCGTCAACGGCTACTCGCCCACGGTCCCGCAAGGCTACGTCGAGCACATCGCTTGGCCGCTCTACGACGTCAACTACGGCCGCTTCGGCCCGCGCGACGCGGCGCTCTGCGAGCGCCTCGGCGTGCGCTATGTCAACTTCCACGAGGAGGCCTTCCCGCGCCAGGTCTCGGAGTTCCCGGCAACGCAGTCACTCAAGATGCTTCGCCTGAGCCCGTACCTCAGGCTCGTCGCGGACGACGGACCGGTCCACCTGTTCGAGATCCTCGACGAGCCCGTCGAGCAACCCGCGTACCGAACGCCGCACCTCACACGCTACGTCACGATTGACTACCTCAAAAAACACGTCGGCAGGGAAATCGGCGACACGGACGCCATTGACGGCCGAGCCTGGGCCTCCGACGGCCGGCAGGGCCGGCTCTTCTTCGGCCCCTTCGCCGTCTTGCCGACGGGCAACTACACGGCCACCTTCCGCGTCAAGGCGCATGCGGCAAACGCAGGCGACGAGATCGGCACGCTCGATGTCTCCGTCGAGAGCGGGACGCGCGTGCTCGCCGAGCGAAAACTGACCGGCTCGAACGGCTATCAGTTCGTCGAGATCGCGTTCCAGCTCGAGGGCACGCACGTCGTCGAGACGCGCGGCACGTTCGCCGGGACGCCGGACAGCTCGCTCGCGCTCGATTACGTCTTCATTCAGAGCACGCCGCCTGAGGGGCCCATTCGCATCGAGGCCGAGGAGATGTTCCACGCACCGGCCCGCCTCACCGTGGACGCGAACGCCTCGCAAGGCTACTGCCTCGAGTTTGAGGGGCCCTTGAAAAGCAAGCAAACCATCCTCGAGGAGCGGCTTGTGTTGCTCGACGCCGGCGCCTACCGCGTCACCTGCGTTGCGCGCGGCTCCGGCTCGGCGCCGATCGCCACGCTCGCCTTACGGCGCGCCGGCCAGGAGGAAAGCTTTCTCCAGCTCAACGTAACACCGGGGGAAACACCGCAAACCTTCGCCGCATCAAGCGTCGCTTTCGACGTGGCCGAGCGCGGCGTGTACGGCGTAACCGTCGTGTCCACAGGCAACGGGCCCGATGCGCTCGACTACATAGAAATCGCCCCCACCGACTAGCGCCGACGCATCACTCCGCGGCAGTCGCGCCGATTTCCACCGTCCCGAGCTCGACGGCGCGGTCACGTTTCGGCAGCGTCGTGCGCGGTTTCAGCCGGCGGCCGTAGCCGGTCCACTTGAGCGCGCCGAGCCGGATGGCGACTTTGCCGGTCGGGCAATCGACCGGTACGCGAACGACCTGCTCGTCGAGAATCAAGCAGTGCGGGACCGTCGAGCCGGCCTCAATGGGGAAGGTGATGTAGTGGTCCGCCTGGAAGAGAATGCGGTCCCCCCTCACGAAGTGCACGAACACCGACAGATCGTTATGCGGCATCGGGCCTTCGATTTCCCACACGAGGCGAAGGGTCGCGGTCTCGCCCGGCACGAGGCGCGCGGGATCGAGCGTGTAACCTACAAGCGAAAGGCCGCGCGTGAATGCGCACGGTGTCTCGACGGCCGGCGTGAGCAGGTCAAGCTCCGCGCGAGCACGCGCATCGTGCGCGGCCACGCGCTCAAGGTTCCCCGGGATGCCTGGAAACGTCTCGAACGCCCGTGCGTCGTACATCCTTGCCAGGTCGTCTTGGCCCGTGGCCGCGTGACGGCGGCTCTGCTCAGAGTACCACGTCGCCGCCGCGATCCGGTTCGTCCCGACGAGCGTGAAGCCGTCCCACTTCACCCCCGGGAACGACGCGAAGGCGCGCGGCGCGTCCGCGATCACGTGCGCGACATAATGCGGGAACTCGACGGTCTCGACCGTCACCTCGCCCAGCGTGGCCGCCTCGAGGAGCTCGCGGCATTGCGCGGCATGCGCGCGCTCGGCGACGACCGCGACGCCTCCTCGGATCGGCACGGTCCACGCCACCTGCGACTGCGGGTGCAGCGGATCGTAGTGCGGCAGCACAGCGGGGCGCGGTGGCGCGAGCGCCTCGATCTTCCGGCTGAGCCACTCGTCGCAGAACGCGAGCTCGACGCCCTGCTCCGCCAGCGTGCGCGCAATCTCCGCGGCCTCCTGCTCGTCAGGACGCCCGGTCTCGCCGGCGCTCGAGTAGAAATACACCTCGTGCAGCTTCCATGCCTTCTGGCGCGGCAGTGCCGCACGGAACCCGTCCACCTTGAGATAACGCACGCGCTTCGCGGGGAAGCGGCACTCCATCGCCGTGAAGTGGCCGCGGTGGTAGAGCCGGTTGCCGGCGATGTAGGCGGGCCCCTCACGCGCGTTGATCTTCTCAACCTCGAACCAGGCCGCGTCCTCGCCCGGTTCCTCGTCGAGCAGCCCGGAAAGCGTCAGGCCCGCCGGATATTCCCACTCGTGGCGCGCGACGAGCCGCAAGCCGCTGAGCGAAACCGCCTCGCCGAAATCCACAACGAGCGCCGTCTCCATGTCGAACGGGTTGCCGACCGCGGTCTCGTCGTTCCCGTCAATCATTCCGCCCGGCTCGCCCGACACTGCCAAACCCCCAACGAGCGTCACCGTCTTCGGCTCGACGAGCACAAACCCCTCGGTCGGCAAGACGAAATCGTAAAACACGGCCTGCCGCGCGCCGACGATCGGCCCGGCGGCCGTGACCCCCATCGAGCGCAGCGTCTCGTTGAACACCTCGATTCCGCCCGGATGCTTCGAGATGCCCGTCCGGTCGTCCGCCGCGGCCGCCACACCGTACGGATAGTACCGCTCGCGAAACGCCTGTGCGAAGACGACGTCCTCGCGTGCGACGAACGTGAGCGTCTGCCCCTCCAGGTCGTCCACCATGACGTGTCGCAGGCCGGCGGCCTTGACGTCCTCGACGAGCGCGCGCATCTCGGCCATCCGCGCCGCGCCCTGCCCGCTCTCCGGCCCGTGGGCCGCGTCCACGTGCACGGCGACATTATGAACCATGACGGTAACCGCTAGAACCACCGTCGCCGTCGTGATCCACGTGCGCCGAAAAACCAGCGGAAACGCAAAGATGGCGCACACACCCAGGTAGAACGGCACGAAGTACCGCGGCGCGTCAAAGGTCGCCATTGGACTGGGCAAAAACAGTGCGAGAAACACGACCGCGAACAGGAGCGGCACCAGCGCCGCCCGCAGCAGCCGGCCCTTCTTTCGCACAATCAGTAGCACGATGCCCGCAATCCAGCCGCCGACAAACACGGCGAGAGGAACGAGGTACACGAGCTTGATCGGCCACCGCGCCGCCCCTTTGGCTTTGAACCCGTCGAGTACCAGCTTCTCGAGATAGTAGTGGTACACGCGGACGATGTTTCCCTCGACGAGCCCCCGGTGCGGCGCGCGAAAGCCGAACAGCGCGCCCAACCCGTGCTTGGCCGCCGTGGCGATCACGGGCGTGAGCGCTGCAAGCAGCACGAGAAACGCGACCGCGAGCTTGATAAGAAGCGCCCGGTTGAAGCGCCGCCGGACTATGTGCGCCGCCAGCAGGACGACGCCGACAACCAGGTATGGCGTGCACAGCGGGTTCGTCCAGATCGCGATCCCGGCAAGCGCGCCCATGCCGAGCAGGCACCACCACTCGGCGCGCGCCGAGCACTCCCGCTCGTTCAGGCGAACGCCAAAGTAGAGTATCAGCGTCCCGAACGCGAACGTCGGCGGATATCCCAGCAGTGGGATCACCGAATACCACATCACGTTGTACGGCGCGAACGCCACCAGGGCCGCCGCGAGCACGCCCGCCCATCGGCTGATGAGCCGGCTGAACAGCAGGTACGTCGCGAACACCCACAGCAATGTGAACAGCGTCATCGCAAGGCACAGCGACTCGACGGACACGCCGAACACGGCGAACATCGCCGCGCCCACGTACGCGGGAATCGCCGCGATATAGAACCACCCGTAGAAGTACACGGGGAACTCGCGCCCCTGCATGATGTGCAGCGACATGAGCGCGGCGGTGCCGTGGTCGTCCTTGAAATAGTACGCGTTGTGGGCGAAATCGAGCCGGATCGCGAGACCGCCGAGAAGCACAACGACCAACGCGAGCCTCGGCAAGAGCCGTGCCGCTGTCGTCCTCCGGCGGCTTACGCCGGCGTCCTGCTGCGAATCGGCACGGGTCGTTGGTGGCACAAATCGCCTCGCGGTGAATGAGTCCGCCGGGCCGGGACTGCTTATCTAAATAAATTATACTTCAGAATGTACCAGAGCGCTTTCGCGCCGTCGCGCCACGTGATCTTCTTGCCCTGCGCGAACGTCCGGCCCGCATACGCGATCCCGATCTCGTACACGCGCACGCCCATCCGCGCGACCTTCGATGTCACTTCCGGCTCGAACCCGAACCGGTCCTCCTCGATGGTGATCCGCTTGAAAACCTCGGCGCGAAACACCTTGTAGCACGTCTCCATGTCGGTCAGGTTCAGGTTCGAGAACATGTTCGACAGCAGCGTCAGCGCCTTGTTCGCGACCATGTGCCAGAAATAAAGCACGCGGTGCGCCGACGAGCCGACGAACCGCGAGCCGTACACGACGTCGGCCTTGTCCTCCTCGATGGGCGCAAGCAGCTTCGGGTACTCGTCAGGATCGTACTCAAGGTCGGCGTCCTGGATGATGACAACGTCGCCGGTGACGTGCTGCTGGCCGGTGCGGATCGCGGCGCCCTTGCCCTGGTTCTTCTCGTGCAGAAACACCCTGACGCCGTCCACGCCGTCGTGCCTGGCAAGGATCTCGCGGGTCCCGTCCTGCGAGCAGTCATCAACGACGATGACCTCCTTCGCGTGCTTGATGGGCGACGCCTTGACGCGCGCGAGCAGCTCCTCAAACGTGTCGCGCTCGTTATAAACCGGAATAATAACGGAAACCTTCACGCGATATCTTCCTCCTCCTATGGAGCACAACCGGCCATGCTGGACCACGCACCCGGGTGTACGCGGACAGCCCGGGATATTGCCTGCGCGGCCGTCGAATGTCAAGCCGTCCCGGCCGCTACATGCCTTTGAAGATCTTGCGAACGTATTTCTTCGCGCGCGACAACACACCGACAAGGGCCACGCCAAGCCGCGTGTACAGCAGCCAGTAGGCGACCGCCCTGAGCGTGCTGCGCTTCCGAAACACGCGGAAGCAGAAAAGCCGGTACGCGCGGTTCACCTCTCCTCGAGGAAAGCCGGGCAAGTCGAGATAGCACGTGCGGTATGGGATGTACCGCGCCGGCACTTTGCCGTCCGCGGGCGCGAGGCCCTCGCGCACGCACACGTCATAGAGCTCCGTGCCCGGGTGCGGCCAGAACACGCTGCAGTTCGTCACGTCGGGGCGCAGCCGTTGATTGAGGCGCACCGTCTCCATGTGCATCGCCGGGGTCTCGCCGGGAAGCCCGACCATGTTCAGCGTCTTGACCTGCAGGCCCGCGCGCTGTGCGCACTCGACGGCCGCGATGATCTCCTCGTTCGTCATCCGGCGCTTGAGCACCGTCCGCCGCAGCGCTTCGTTGCCCACCTCTACGCCGAAATCAATCCGCCTCGCGCCGGCAGCCTTGATGAATCCCATTGTCTCGTCGTCGGTAACCTCAACACGACCGCAGCAGACGAACGGCACGTTGATCTCCTGCCGGTAGCGTTCGGCGAACTGGCGCAGGCGCTTCCGGTCGAGCATGAAGATGTCATCG
>Ga0180431_10006364_pt1 | contig 14031 bp, 8 predicted proteins | sample SS_ome_11_FD_132459 | JGI IMG/M metagenome (GOLD analysis project Ga0180431, IMG submission 132459) | Hypersaline lake sediment archaeal communities from the Salton Sea, California, USA - SS_1_MS_1 metaG | ecosystem: Environmental > Aquatic > Non-marine Saline and Alkaline > Hypersaline >... | reverse complement strand
TCGGAGCGGGCTCTTTCTCTACCCGCTGTCCCCTTCATATCCATAAACCGGGTAAGGGGCCAGTTTTTTGTGGACTTTTTTTCGTCCGAGAGCATTTTTCTGACGATTTCCGAGACGCGGAGAGCCGCCTACGGGTCGATCGCAAGAATACCCGCATCTGTGGAAACCTGAGTAAGGAAGTTCTGAGTCCTGGGTTCTGAGTTCTACGTTGAAGCCAAGAGGAAGGGCGAAGAGCGAAGTGACAGGTGACGAGTGACAAGCGACGAGGAAATGGGGTTCTTGAATCTGTGCAAATCTGTGCAATCTGTGGCTGGCATTCGGGTGATGAACTTGTCAGCAAAGACCGAGGAAATCGGAAATAGGAAATCGGGAATCGTGAATGGGGTGCAAATGGATTGTATCCACCCCGGCCGGGAGACACGGGCCGGGTGTTCGGCACGGGGCTTTCGGCCACAAAGTCCTTCTGCGTCATCTGCGGATAGGTTCTGGGGTTCGGAATCTGTGCAATCCGTGGCTATGGGGGTAGATCTTCCCCCGCACTCGCCGTGCCGCGCCGCGGGCTAGAGCTCGTGCGGCATGAGATCGCCCGGCGCCTGGAAGTAGTGATCCACGGGATAGTGGATGAAGTTGCTCACGCGGCTCGTGTAGATGCAGGCGAACCCCTTCACCTGCTGGCCGAAGTAGCTGGTCTCACGGCCTTCCCGGAACAGCGAACCCCAGTACGGATTGAACGCCCGGTCACACTCCTCACCCAGAGCTTCGGCCTTGTGAACCTGCATGGCCCACTGTTCGGCCAGGTGAATCCGCTTACCTTCCACACCGTCGGACGAAGCTCGTCCGGCCCCCGCTCGCCCCGAAGACCGGTGATTCCTCCGGCGACCCCTCTGCAGACGGCCCCGTTCCACTCTCAGGAAATCGAGGTCCCGGTTGAGATTCGCCAACCGATTCAGATCGGCCGAGATCCTCTGGGTCACTCGAAGCTCCCGCTTGAGCTCCGGGACCACCATGGCCGTTCGCCAACCCAGAGACTTCTTCGATCGCAGGATATCGCCAAAGGTATGATCCCCGAAGTAGAGAACCTCGTCGCCCAGGTGGCCCAGTTCCAGCTCCAGCCCCGCCGCATTCCCACCCCGAAGCACCTTGGCGCCCGAACGGCGGATCCCCAAACGTCCCGAGGAGATCCCGCCCGTCCCCTCTTCCAGGAAGAACGCCGGTTTGCCGGCCTCGACAAACACGAGATCAAAAGCATCCCTCCAGCTGTCGAACCGGCGGGGGGTCCCGAACACGTAGGACAGGACGACGTCCGTGTAGGCCAGATCCGAGTTGGTCAGAAGGAACAGCTTCTTGCCCGTCTCTCGAAACCGCTCGAACGTCGGCGCCAGACTGCGATCGACCTGCAGGAACGTCTCAGGGTCGGCGACCACGACTCTCTTGATGGAGCCATCCGCATGGGCTTTGTCGATGCTCTCGCGAACCTGACCGTAGAGAACGTTCTGGTCCCGCGTGACTCCCCGAACGCCCCGCTCGCCGAGGTCCACGAGCGCCTGGTAGAGATACGCCTCCGGAAGGTGGAATAGGGTATCGACCGGGACGTATGCATCGTGAGAGATTCGGAGCCGCCGTCGAGAGTAGATTCGCCTCCGATCCTCGTCCGGCAGCGCCCCGGTCCCGTGGTAGGCGCGGGTCACGTAGTTGTGGCCGTTCATTTTGATCAGGTTGCCGTATCGCCGGTCCACCACAAGTCCCCGAATGACAAAACGAGGGTTGTAGCGAATGTTCAGGATCTCTTCCGGAAACCCGTGGTCTTCCACCAGCTTCTTCTTGGTCTCCTCGAACGCCAGGGATTCGATCGCCGCTCCTTTGTACAGCGCCAGCGTGTGATCGAGGTCGAACCCGATAGCGGAGATGCTCGACATCTTCAGATTGCGATTGACATAGATGCGCGACGCCCGGGGGAGTTTTCGGGCCTCCCCCCACCGATCGTAGGCCGCGTAGGCTTTTTCGATGCGCGCCACCGTCCGTTCTCCTTCCGGGAAATCGATCCCCCCTAGCTTTCGGAGTTTCCCCGCCTGACCTGTAGCCCCCGGAGTCCCTTCCGAAGCTACCATTCAACCTTTGCGGCGTCAACGGACCCTTGACAGAGCCGGAACCCAAGGGGATAATCTGGGGTTGTGCCTCCCCTCGAAACGGTCTCGGGCTTGCCCCGAGTCACTTGATCTCCCTTGTCCTCTAGGAGGTGTTCCATGAAACTCCGATGGTTCCACGGTGTCCTGGTCGCGGCAACCCTCATCCTCTCGGGCCTGGTTCTCTGTGCATTCGCTGAAGCCGGCCCCGAGGCCCGTCTGATGCGGTTTCCGGACATCCACGGCAGTACGATCGTGTTTTGCTACGGGGGAGATTTATGGCTTGTGGATGCCTCCGGGGGAGTCGCCAGGCAGCTCACGACCCACGAGGGCCTGGAACGGTTCCCCCGATTCTCGCCGGAGGGGAAGTACATCGCCTTCTCGGGTGAATACGACGGTAACGTGGACGTCTACGTCATCCCCGCCGAGGGGGGCGAGCCCAAGCGGCTGACCTACCGGCCCGAGACCGCCACCGTCTCCGAGAGAATGGGCCCCGACGACGTGGTCGTCGACTGGTTCCCCGACGGCGAGACGGTTCTCTTCCGTTCCCGCAGGGAAGTGTACAACGACTGGCTCGGACGCCTCTACGGCATCGGGCTGGAAGGCGGGCTGCCGGAGCCGCTCTCGATTCCTCACGGCGGCTTCGCCTCTTTCTCCCCGGACGGGAAGCGGCTGGCCTACTGCCCCATTATGCGCGATTTTAGAACCTGGAAACGATACCGGGGCGGGATGGCCCAGGACGTCTGGATCTATGACCTGGCGGCGGATACCGCCGAGCAGATCACGACCGATCCGGCCACGGACCATTTCCCCATGTGGCACGGGGACAAGATCTACTTCGTATCGGACCGGAACCTCAAGGAGAACGTCTGGGCCTATGATCTCCGGACAAAGCAGACCACCCGGGTGACGGACCACAAGGATTTTGACGTCCGCTGGCCGGGCTTCGGGCCCGAGAAAATGGTCTACGAATCCGGCGGACACCTCTATGTGCTCGATTTCGGCTCCGAGCGATCCGAGAAGATTCGCGTCGAGATCCCGGGGGATCGCCCCCTCACGCGTCCCCATCTCGTGTCCGTCGCCGACAACGTCACCGACTACAATCTCTCGGCCACCGGCAAGCGAGCCCTCCTCGGCGCGCGCGGCGAAGTGTTCACCGTCCCACCGGAGAAGGGCAACACACGAAACCTGACACAGACGTCCGGAGCACGGGAGAGGTCGTCGCGGTGGTCTCCGGACGGCAAGTGGGTGAGCTACGTCTCCGACGCCACCGGGGAAGACGAGATCTACATCGTGCCGCAGGACGGGAAGGGAGATCCCATCCGGATCACCACCGACGGCAACTGCGTCAAATTCATCCCCTACTGGTCCCCGGATTCGAAGAAGCTGGTCTTCGCCGACAAGAACCTGCGCCTTCACTGGGTGGACATCGACTCGAAGAGAGTCCGCCGGGTGGACGAGAGCGACGTCTGGGAGATTCGTGATTACTGCTGGTCGCCCGACTCCAAGTGGATTGCCTATGCGAAGCCCGACAACAACTTCTTCTACTCGATCTATCTCTACAACCTGGGCTCCGGGAAAGTGACTCGGGTCACGGGACCCGGCACGGATGATGCGGATCCGGCGTTCGATCCTGAAGGGAAGTTCCTCTACTTCATCTCCGAGCGTGATTTCAGCCCGACGCTGGGCTCCTTCGAATCCAACTTCACCTACAACCAGCTGAGCCGTGTGTACGTCGTGACTCTTCAGGCGGACACCCCCTCTCCCTTCGCGCCCGAGAGTGACGAAGAAGAACCCAAGGAGGAGGAGTCGAAGGACAAGAAGGATGACGACAAGAAGAAGGATGAGGAGGACGGGACCCCCGACGTCGAGATCGACCTCGAAGGAATCATGACCCGGGTGGTCGCCCTTCCCATCGATCCGACCGACATCTACTGGGTCATCGCCGACAAGGGCAAGGTGTTCTACTTCGGCGACGGGGACGGTGACGGACCGAGCGGCTTCTTTCGCGTCTACGATCTCGAGGAGAAAAAGGACGAAATCGTGATCTCGGGCGTCAGCGGAGTGGACGTGTCCCATGATCGCAAGAAGGTGATCTACTCCAGCGGCGGCACATATGGGATCATCGACGCGAAGCCGGGCGGCAGCGTGGGTGACGGGAAGCTGGATCTCTCCGGGCTCGAGATGATGCTGGACCCGCGGGCCGAATGGAAACAGATGTTCGAGGAGGTCTGGCGCCTGGAGCGAGACTATTTCTACGCGCCCAACATGCACGGCTACGACTGGCGGGCGATTCACGATCAATATGAGCCCCTCGTTGAACACGTGGCGCACCGTAACGACCTCAGCTATGTCCTCTCAGAGATGGTGAGCGAGCTCTGCTGTTCGCACACCTATGTCGGCGGCGGCGAGATGCCGAGGCCCGAGACGGTGGACATCGGTTTCCTCGGCGTCGATTTCGAGCTCGACAAGAAGAGCGGTCTGTTCCGCTTCAAGAAGATCTACCCCGGAGAGAACTGGAACGAGAGACTGCGTTCGCCACTGACGGAACCGGGCGTAGCCGTGAAGGAGGGGGACTATCTCCTGGCGGTCAACGGGAAACCCCTCCGCCATCCGGCGAATCCCTACAGCCTGTTCCAGAACACGCTGGGAACCAGCGTGACCCTCAAGGTCAACAAGCGGGACGGCGAGAAGGGCGCTCGTGAGGTCGAGGTCAAACCCATCCGGGACGAGAGCTACCTCCGCTACACGGACTGGCTCGAGGACAACCGCCGGAAGGTCGACGAGGCCTCGGGCGGGCGTGTGGGCTATCTGCACATTCCGGACATGAGCCTCGAAGGCTTGAACGAATGGGCCAAGCGCTACTACGCGCAGATCCGCAAGGAGGGCCTCATCATCGATGTCCGAGCCAACGGCGGTGGTTTTGTTTCGGAGATGATTCTCGAGCGGTTGAGGCGGCAAACGGTGGGGATGTCGGCGCCGAGGAATTCGAAGAACAACTTCACCTACCCGCCGGCTTCCTACTACGGACATCTAGTCTGCCTGTGCGATCAGAATTCCGCGTCCGACGGTGACTACTTCCCCTACTACTTCAAGGAGTTCGAGCTGGGGCCCGTCATCGGCAAGCGGACGTGGGGCGGCGTAGTCGGCATCAGGGGATTCACACGGCTTGTCGATGGCGGCTACGTGACGCGGCCCGAGATCGCAGGTTTCGGGATGGACAGTGAGTGGATCATCGAGAACCACGGCGTCGAGCCCGACATCGTGGTGGAGAATCCTCCCGAGGCTCTCGTCCGCGGCCAGGATCCGCAGCTGGAGAAGGGCATTGAGGTCATCCTGGACATGATCGAGAGAGAACCAAAGCCACTGCCCGCGCGGCCGAGGTACGAACCCCGGCCATGAGGCCAGGCCTGGGTTCTGAGTTGTGCATTCGGGGTTGTGGGTTCTGGGTTCTGAGGAAGAAGTGAACACTTCGGGGCGCTCTGTGAGCGCCCCGAATCTGTGGCCAGCCTTGGGTTAGCTCGTCCTCCCGCCCTCCCCTCAGCGGAACTCGTAGAAGATCACGCCGTCGAAAAGAGGCCCCCCGCCCTCGGGGAAGAGGTACGGAAAAAACGGCTGGCGAATCACGCAACCTCTCTCGGACGACCCGTGCACGAAGTCATGCCCGTCCAAGAGCATGCCCTCGTGGGCCGTGACGAGGCCCAGGTCAAAGTAGGTCTCCCTTACCAAGCCGACGCCCGCGACGCAAGGAAGCCGGCCCAGAAGATCCTCGGTCAGCTCCCCGGCGGGGACGTACGTCGCCGTAACCGGCTTCTCCCACGGAATGGCAAGAAGTCGCGTGCCGTCCGCCATCCGGTTGAGAAGAACGTTCGCCTCCTTGACGGGCGCGTCCCCGGCGACCCGGGCGGTGATCTCCCGGAAGTAGGGAGACGCCCGGAGGCGGTCCACCGTGAAGTGAAGACGGTTCTCATACCGGGTGGGCCGATCTCCATTGACCTCCCGGTAGTTCGCCTGCGCCATATTCTGCCGGGCCTCCGTGAGCGAGGAAGCGTGCCCCATGGCGGCCTGGGTCAGGATAAACACGGTACAGTCCGTGCTGTCCACCCGGAAGAGGGGATCCGGATCCCTCCCTGCGCCTTCGCCAAGGCAGTCCCTCCGGTAGGGAGTGCCGATTCGGCGAAGGGCCAGAATGCGCAGACGGTCCTCGAGAGAGGGAAAGTCGGAAGCCAGACGCGCCAATAGATGATCCAGCTCGGTGTCCGATAGAGTATGGAGCGTGGGTTCGTCAGGGAATCTCACCGGCTCCATGTGTTGCTCATGGCGATGGAGAAGGTTGGAGGGAATCGCCAGAATGAGACCGATGATCACCAGGCCCAGCAACACCAGGGAAACCACCAGAACAGCCGAACGGGAGGTCGACATGGCAGCTCCGCGGGGCAACAAAATGAGTCAGAGGTGAGGGCCGGACGTCTCGCCTATTCGCCCTTTCGCCCTTTCGCTATTGGTTCTTGGATGCCTGCCGAATGAGATCCTGGCCGACAATCGGATCCAGGTACGCGACCGCATTCTTGACCACGGTGGCGGAGATGTCTCGACGGCCGATGTGGGTCTTCAGGAACTTCTCCAGCAGCTCGGGATGATAGCGGCCGATGGTTTTGAGCCCCCAGCCGACTCCTTTGAGAACCACGTCGTCATCGCTTCCCATGAGAGGAAGCGTAAGCTCCAGGAGCCGACCCGTCTGGTCCACGTCGCGGACTTCCTCGCTGAAGAACTGGACGGCGGCCCCGACCGCCCGGCGCACCCACTTGCTCTCATCATGACTCAGGTTCTTCAGCACCCCGACCGTCTGATCGAAGTATCTGACCAGTGCCTCACCCAGCACACTCTGGCCGACGAAATCGGCGGTTTCGTAGCTCTCTCCCTGCGCGATGTAGGTGCGGGCCCGGTCGCAGCATTGATCGAAATGAGTCTCCAGCATCTTGCTCAGGGCTTTGCCCACGATCACGGTGCACCCGGAGGATTGCTTGGCGATCATCTCGTCGAAGGCCCGGAAGTAGCGTTCCGGGTCCTTGGCCGCCTCTTCGCCCAGGATTTCGCCGAACAGCGCCAGGGAGTCGTCGGATAGCTTTGACTTCAGAACCGGCTGGAGACAGCTCCAGAAGGCACCGAGATCGTCTTCGGAGAGATAGGCACTGCATTCGAGGGCGAGCTCGGCCGCCCGCTGTGAAGAAAGTCTCCCCTCGTCCATAACCCTCCGATCCGTGCGGATTCCGTGAATCCCGTCGGGAGTCGCCCGGCGGCGGAACAGAGCGGATTCGCTGCGCCCTTCCGCCGCCCCAGGATCGACCGGCGCCAATTCTACCAAACGGCCCGGAATGGTCAATCTCATTCGGCAACTCGGATTGCGGGGTCTCCCTTTGTAACAGGTAGAATCCGTGGTTTCGGAGTTAGGATCTTGACTCGCCGTCCCGCAGTCTATAATGCCTTTTTCCTGGATCTATTCTCTATTGTCTATTTTCCATTGTCTGCTTTTCAATTTTCTCCTTCTCTCTTTGTGCGGACTTTCGTAGTCTGTTCCCGAGCCCCGAAACTCCACCCGCAGCACGTAGAGGGAGGGCCGAGTCTTGCCGATCGTCAACGGAAAGTACGAAGCCAAACTGTCCACCGTTTTCAAGACCCCAAAGGAAGGCGTCCAGGCCATCAAGAAGAGACTGGAAAAAGCCAAGAGGGTCCGGGTGAGCGCGATTCCGATGTCCCTTCTGGACGAACTTCTCCCGCTGGTCAAGACCAAGGATTTCATGGTGATTCTTCCGCGGGGGCAGAAACCCAAGAAGGCGCAGAAGGATGTTGGAGATGTTGCGGTGACGGCGTCAAGGATCTACGTGGATTTCAAGGGAACCGAGGCCAACGCCGGCTCCATCACCTTCTCCGACGTCATGTTCAGCATCCTGTGGACCAAGGACAAGATCCTCCAGATCGAGACGATGGAGTACCCCAAGTGCGTCAAGTGCATGCACGGCACTTTCGACGTGGCATGGCGGTACGCGAAGAAATGACCGGGCGAAGACCTCAGCCACAGATTTCACAGATGAACACGGATTGAAATCAAGAATCCGGAGACAAATGGCAAGAGGGGCGCACGCATGTCATTCACCTATCCCACAGACCTGATCCCCCGCCTCCGAAAGGTCTGGCTCGAGCGTCGGGCCAGGAGGCAGCAGACGCCGCTTCTGCCCCGGGGGAACCGCCTCTCACAGTTCCTTGAAGTTGCGTACCACGCGAGTCTCCTGTCGGAAGAGCGAAGGAAAATCCGATTCCGCCTGGCGGCCATCACCCGGAAGGCCGCCTATGTGGAAGCCGGGGCCGCAGGTGTCCACCGCAAGTTCGAACTGGTGGAGTTCGCCAGGCCGCGGGAGTTCTCGGTGAGCGAGATCCTCCGTTTGGCGCCGGCCACCGACGTGACAAGGACCCTCATCTGTGTCCAGCCCGCATCTCCAAGAACCCGCGGGAGGAAGGACGCTCCCGATTCATCATCCGAATCCGGGAACTCCGTGACGCCCTTCGAGATCTGGGGTCTCCTCCACACCGGTTCCTCGTGGTGGGAGTTCACCCACGGAGAATGTCTCATCGGCATTCCTCCCCCCAACTGCTTCACGGTCTCCAGCACGGAACCGGGCAACCTCGCCGTGTCCCACGAGGGCGACGTTCTCCTCAGCCTCCGTCAGGGCGAAATCGTAGCGCCTTCCGGAGAGGTTCTGGATCAAGGTCCCATCTCGGATTTCCTTCGCGCCTCGCAAAACGGCATCTACGGATCCGCCTGCAGAGAAATCGGCGCGGACCGGTACGATTGCACGGGACAGGACGATCGCTACCCGACACACGTGTTCAACAATTTCATCGAGAGAATTCTCTTCCAGATTCGAGAGAAACGCCACGGCGGGACCCTCCTGATCGTCCCCAACGACCTCAACGTCGAGAGTCCCGAACTCATGATTCGCCTGCTGGTCAAGTACCCCTCGACCTACGACAACGCATGGCCCCTCCTGGTCTCTTCTCTGGTGCTTCACCGGAAATACTTCGATCTGTACCTGCCCCTCTGGAACCAGAAGTCGGACATCCCGGTGGAGCGCTACCAGCAGCTCTCCCTCATCGAAGCCGAGCGGGAGGAGATCCAGCACCGGATCTCCGACTCCGTGACGCTTCTGGCGTCCACCTCCGGCGTCGACGGCGCCGTGGTTATTACCGATCGGCTTCGCCTCCTGGGGTTCGGGGCCGAGGTGATCGCGTCCTTCCCGGAGCTCAAGAACATCCGGGTGGCCCGCGATCCATTCGCCAAGACCACGCACTCGCTGTCCATCGATTCTTTCGGGACCCGCCATCGCTCCGCCTTCCGTTTTTGTTCCAGCTTCGAGAACAGTGTGGCCTTCGTCGTCTCGCAGGATGGGGGCGTGAAGGCGGTCAAGCGCGTCGACGACCGGCTGATCCTCTGGCCGGATATCAACTTCGGACCGATGGGGATCTGAGGTGACGCGGGGGCAAGACTACAACCCGAAGGAATAGCCACAGATGTCACAAATGTTGACGGATTCCGAACCGAGCGCCCACCGATCGTCCTGAGCAGCCGCCGCGTCCCCGGAATACATCGAGCTTTCACACTGCCGCGAATCGCCGTGCTTCCGGAGTCCACGGACTGGCCGAGCGGAGGGCCCGAACCACGTCACCCGGTTGGTCCACGACTTGCCACATCTCGCGATGGCGGGGATCCATGAATCGTTCATCCACGCAGGCGTTGAGCTGCTGAATGAGCGGATCAAAGAACCCATCGGTGTTCACGATAACGATGGGACCCAGATACTGGCCGAGCCGTTTCCTGGTGAAAGCTTCCATCAGCTCTTCCAGCGTGCCCGATCCACCCGGAAGGGCGACGACGGCGTCCGAGGCCCTGATCATCTGATCCTTGCGGTCCGCCATGTCTTTGACGACCACGAGGTCGGAGAGCCCCAGGTGCTGCCATTCCAGATCGATCATGAAGTAGGGGATATAGCCGACGACCAGGCCGCCAGCGGCCAGCGCCCCGTCCGCAAGGTGACCCATCGAACCCACCCGCCCGCCGCCATAGATAATGGTGTACCCTTTTCCGCCGAGTACCGCACCCAGCTCTGCCGCGGCCCCGTGATAGCGGGGATCGCATTGACGGCTCGACGCGCAAAAGACGCAGATGGATCGGATTCTTTTTCTTTTTCCGCTCATTGGACGGATCCTGTTCTCCCGATACATGTCCCTGATTCTCGCAGCAGATAATACGCTGGCGAGACGCCTGTGACAATTCCTCATTCTGCATTTGGTCGGCGCCGTCAGCGGGGTCGGCCTAGTGTAATGCTACGGCGGCCATCCGTCATCCCGGGATCGCGACCCCGGATCCAGAAGTACTCCCGAGGGGACACATCATCACAGAAGTGTCAAATGCCCATTATGGCCCCTCCGGCCTGCAAAGAGGCACCCCGGCACCCAGCACGCCAGGGTTCCGAATCTGCGAGATCGAGATCCTCGTTGAAGACGCGCCCACATCGCGAGATTGGGTCACTCCACGAGACAGCGCGTCTCTACGCAGACCGGAACCCTCCGCCTAGGTTGATAACCAAGACAGAGGTCATACCGCGCCCTTCGATTTTCGAGCGTCAGGGGACATTGTCCCCACAAACGCCTGCGAAAATCGGAATAGCGTAATGTGGTTTCCTGGGCGGTCGCCTACCTTAAGTGGACGTTTTCGAGCCGCGTGGCGGCGCGCCGGCTCGGAATCGAACGGAGATCTCACCGGCCACTGTGGGCTCAAACGGGTACTTCCACACACAGTGAGGTACAAACCTGCCAGGCTAGTCCCTAGTCTGTCCTGAGCTTGCCGAAGTGGAGAACGGTCCCGGCGCAGCAAGTTATCACAGAAGTATCAAACGCGTATTCCATCCCGCGATGGCCAAGGCGCGTATTAAGTCACACGATGGTCCCCTTGATGAACTCCGCGATGTGTGATAAACTGTTACAGGAACGCAATCTCATCTTGCGCAGGCTGATCTCAGATCATCCGGACGATGCAGGGAGAACGGGGGCGTCGGGATGCAAAGGTCGTGGATTCTGCTCGCCGCCGCGGGCGTGATACTTACGGCGGTCTCGCCCGCGAGGGCGCAGTCAAGCATTCTCATCTCCGAGATGTGCGATCCCCGGTATAACTACACGACGGATCGGTTCATTGAGATCTACAACGCAGGGGATGATGCCGTCGACCTTGCCGGCTGGTCGCTCATTGCCGTGGGCAACGGGGGTGACATCTTCACTTGGAACCTGTCCGGCTCGATGTATCCCGGGGAGGCTCTCGTTGCGGGCGATCTGACGACCGTCGAGGTTTTCCCCGTCGACTTTCCGGACGAAGCCTGGTCGAGCATGAATGGCCTCTGGAACGGAAAGGTCGGCGACGGAGCCAGGCTCCTCGATTCACTCGGGACCGTCATCGACTACGCCGTGGCCGGCGGGACCGCATTCGAAAATGCCGACTATGTCCGCAACTACGGCATCGTCACGCCGAACACGACATACACTCCATCGGAATGGACAGCCACACCCGTGAACCTGCCGACGGAGGGCTCTCCGGGGATCCACTACACGGAGCCGCCGACGCCATGGCCTTTGATTTCCAACATCCGCACGGACCCCGTGGCTCCCACATCCGGAATGGATGTGGACGTTCTCGCCGACGTCACCGACTCCACCGCCACGATCACTTCGGTGCTGCTTCGTTGGGGAACCGTACCGAGTCCGCTTCCGAACGAGATCGGGATGTCACCGTTGTCGGGGAGTACATATGGGACGGACGCTCCGATCCCTCCGCAGTCCGCGGGCACGACGGTCTTCTTCGAGATCCAGGCCGGCAACGACGTGCCCGATACAAGCACCTCCGACCTCCAGAGCTACTCCGTACCCTTCGAGGTCACGATTTACGAAATCCAGGGCCAGGTGCCCGCATCTCCCTACGGCGGGTATGAAGTCATTACGCACGGGGTGGTGACTGGGCGATACGGTTCCTATTTCGCCATGCAGGATGGAAACGGGCCGTGGAACGGCCTGTGGGCAGAGAGCACGACGCCGCCCGCGGTCGGCGATTCCGTGACGATGCGGGGCACGGTGACCGAAGGCGGCGGTCTGGGATACGCGATGAATACGCTCCTGGCGGACGCCGTGGTCGAAAGCGATTCGCCGGGAGCCGCTCTCCCCCCGGCCGTCGTCGTTTCCACCGCCGGCGCTTCCTCCGAAGAGTACGAAGGCGTGCTTGTCACAGTGGAAAACGCCGTTTGCACGAACACCAACGTCGGTTCCGGCGAGTGGGAAACGAACGACGGGAGCGGACTTCTCCGTGTCGGCGATCTGGGGTATGACTTCACACCGACGCTCGGTACATCCTACGACCTTACGGGGCCTGTTACGTTCACGTACGACCAGTTCAAGATCGAACCTAGGGACGAGAGCGACGTCCTGTGGGTGGGGGACGATTCGGCGCCCGTGATCTTCCAGGTATCCGCCCTGAACGATACGAGCGTTCTCGTGACCTTCTCCGAAGAGGTGGAGCAGACCGGAGCGGAGATGACCAGCCACTATACGATCGCGGGTTTGACCATTGCAGATGCGGGGAGGGACGAAGATCATCCTGACCAGGTCTTGTTGACGGTGTCGCCCATGTCGGAGACTGAATACACGCTGACAGTGAACGGTGTCGCAGATCTGTATGAGAATGTCATGGTCGATGTCGGTGCTGTCTTCGAATTCATCGACTACAGCGTTCCCGAGGGATACTACGACAGCGCGGAGTACCTGACCGGCGAACCACTGAAGGCGGCGCTTCACGAGATCATCAGAGACCACACCGTGTACGGTTATGACTATGCCTGGACGGCGTTCCGGACGACCGACGACAAACCGAACGGGAAGGTGTGGGACATCTACTCCGACATTCCCGGCGGGACGCCGCCGTATGAGTACACGTTCGGTGTCGACGAGGGTGGGGTGGGCGGCGTAGAGGGCACCGGGTACACGCGCGAGCATTCCTGGCCGAGGAGCTGGTTCGGCGGGGAGGTGTCGCCGATGAATTCAGATCTGTTTGTTCTCTATCCGTGTGATGCACACGTGAACGGCAACCGGGGCTCCTACCCGTACGGAGAGGTCACGTCGCCGGAATGGACTTCCCTCAACGGGAGCGAGAGGGGTCCGTGCTCCTATCCCGGCTACGCCGGGATTGTGTTCGAACCGATCGACGCGTTCAAAGGCGACCTTGCGCGGTCCTATTTGTACATGTCCACCCGGTACTACACGGAAGATGCCGCCTGGCCGGGAAGTCCGATGACCGACGGTGCGGAGCTGAGACCCTGGGCGGCCGAGATGCTGCTCGAGTGGCACGCACAGGATCCTGTCAGTCAGAAGGAGATCGAGAGAAACGGCGCCGTGTTCGCGCTGCAGCAGAACCGCAATCCCTTCATCGACCGGCCGGAGTTCGCCGCTCTCCTGTTCACTCCGACCGCCGTGGAGGAGCCATGCGCCGGCGCCCGGGTCGCCGGACTGGATCGGATCTATCCCAATCCGTTCAATCCCGTGGCGACGATTCGATATTCAATCCCGGAAGCCTGCCTTGTCACGCTCACCCTGTACAGTGTAGAGGGTGAACCGGTCCTGACGCTCGTGAATCGCAGCCAGGCCGCCGGGGAGTACGAGTGTGAACTCGACGCGGGAGGTCTCGCAAGCGGCGTGTATTTCTGCAGGCTCGAGGCCGGCCCCCACACCGATACGCGAAAAATCGTGATGCTCAAGTAGGCGCCCGCAACGGCGCGTCGCGCCGGCATTCCGGGGAGACATTCCGGAGACGCGATAC
>Ga0180431_10006363_pt1 | contig 14031 bp, 12 predicted proteins | sample SS_ome_11_FD_132459 | JGI IMG/M metagenome (GOLD analysis project Ga0180431, IMG submission 132459) | Hypersaline lake sediment archaeal communities from the Salton Sea, California, USA - SS_1_MS_1 metaG | ecosystem: Environmental > Aquatic > Non-marine Saline and Alkaline > Hypersaline >... | reverse complement strand
CTTCTCTATTCCACCACGTCTACCCGGAAGTGAAGCCCCCGATACGGTTCATCCTGATCAGACCGGTACAAAAGGAACTCAACCTTCTGTTTATCCCCCGCCCGGCCGGGGATAAAACCCACCCCTACCTCGTGCTTTTCCTCATGGTCAAGCACCACTTCCCCCACCTCGCCGCTGCTGACCCCGTCGGCTATTATCTCGATACGGTAGCGCATTTCCTGATGCTCGTGGTTGATGATGCCAATGGTTACCTCAGCCTCCTCACCCACCGTGAGCTGTTCAGGATAGCCCTCAGCCATATCACCCTGCCCGAGGGCATAGAACTCGGTATACCGCTCACCAACCCCGGGGCGGGCAATGGCGTAGCCCAGCACTCCTATCGCTCCCAGTACCGCCACGATTACGATAATGGAGAGTACCCTGTCAATGAACTTTTGCCCTCGCCATGAAAACAGAGCCAGTCCCGGTGAAAGAGCAATCCGGTTACTCTCAGCCAATCTCCGGCGCCGGTACCACGCTACCAGCGATATAACCACGATAAAGAAAACAAGGGAAATAAGAGCCGGATACAGGCTGATACCTGCGGGAGTGTAGTTAAGGATGATGCCGATTAAGGAAACAACAGCAATGGAGAACCCCAGGCTCAGGACCACGCGTTCCATTTTGCCCGGTCCCCCCCGGCCCGGGAATAGTGCCGCTATCAATGTATAGCCGGGGATAAAGAGCATAACCGGCAATCCAACGACGATGCGTATCGCGTTCGAATGTAAAAAAACAACGATGAGAGCCAACAGTATGGTTGCTATATTGAGAAGTAAGAGGTCACTGTACCCTTTCACCCGCATAGACAGATAACTTCCCCGTTCACGATTTATCTAGCCACAACATGCTATAATAGGACAAAACAGCCCATGATAGCAAGCTATGATGACCTATAATGATTATCTGACTATATCGACCACCTTGCCAAACGATCCTTATCTCCGTATCTCACGGTCGGACGGTGCAAGCCCGGAGACCTGTTTGCTGAGTATCAGGTAATGAGAAGGAAACAGCCTGCCATAATGAAGAAACTTTCCTGCCGGACCTGGTTGCCCCGGATATTCCACAAGTCATCGAAAAGCAAGCAATTCACGGAAAACCGAGATAATAACCCGCCATTGACGGCTGCCGACACTCGGGCGGCAGCCGGTAGAGAGTCCATACAGGGTTATGAGAAGTACACCAAAGATACCCTGTTAGTGGGGATTGCCCATCTTCTTTTTAACCTCAGGGGTCTCATACTGCTGCCGGTCTTGACCAAGATGCTGGGGGCAGAATTATACGGGGTTTGGGCTCAGCTACTGGCTACCATAGGACTCCTGGCCCCGCTCGCCTCACTTCAGCTAAACCAGGCCATGACCAGATTCCTGACCGCCCGGGAGGATAAGCAGGAGATAGGCAAGGGACTCTCGTCTATCCTGAGTGTAATGCTGGTAACGACGGCCATATTTTCGCTGTTAATGTTTTTACTGTCTGGAGACCTGGCAAAAACAGTATTCGGCGGGCTGAGTTCCGCGCCCTTCATCAGGATGGCCGTCCCCCTGCTTTTCGTCACCATAATTGAGGAGCGCTTTACCCGGCATTATTTTCGCTCGTTTCGACAGATAAAAAAATATTCCGCGTTTATGATGCTGCAACTGGTTGCTGAAATCGGCCTGGTCTCTTACCTGGTGCTTGCCGGGTTTGGCCTGCGTGGCGTCATCTATGCCATGTTAGCGGCAAGACTGGTCATGCTGATTGTCGAGGCTGCATTGGTTTTGCCTCAAATCAGGATTACCACGCCCAGCTTGAGCCTGATTAAGACCTATTTGGTATTCAGCCTGCCCCTCATTCCTTTCATGCTTTGTGCCTGGATTGTAGGTTCCAGTGACCGGTACGTGATAGGATATTTCATGGACATCGATGCAGTGGGAATCTACAGCGTCGCCTACAATCTGGGGAATGTAGTCAACTTTTTCATAGCGCCTATATGGGTCGTCATGCTTCCGGCAATAACCAGTCTGTATGAAAATAACCGAATGCACGAGCTCAGAGTTCACCTGAAATATTCTCTCAAGCTTTTCCTGGCTCTGGCTATACCCGCTTTCGTGGGTCTTGCCGTTCTGGCCAGGCCCCTGCTGGCAGTACTGACCACCGACGAATTCGTCGAGAGCTATCTGGTCATACCGCTTATCGCCCTGGCGATGGTCCTGTTCGGGAGCAGCACCATCATGGGCAATATACTGGTACTGGTAAAAAGAACCAAAACGCTGGCGCTGGTATACGGGGGCTCGGCGATACTCAATCTGGTGCTGAATATAGCTCTTGTACCGGCGATAGGGATTTTGGGGGCGGCAGTCGGCACTTTGGCCACTTTCGCCGTCCATCTCATTATCATGAGGAGAATCGCTTTTCGAGCGCTGCCTTTTGATACCGACCCGAGGTTTATCATCAAGGGCATAGTCTCTGCGGCAGTTATGGGGGCAGTAATCTTCTGGCTGAATCCCAGCGGTATCACGGGGATAGTAATAGCAATAATTGTCGGTGTGGTACTATACTCTGGCATACTCATACTTTTGAAAGGAATTTCGCGGGAAGAATACCGGTTCTTAACAGGCATGATAAAGAGGTCAATCAAGAGCTGAGCCGGAGATTCGAGGGATATGTTAACACCGCAATTACAAAACGCCCTGTTACACAGCCTCCAGGAAAAAGTTAGGCTCGATGAGCCAATGCGGAAGCATACCTCTTTCCGAATTGGCGGACCGGCTGACGCCCTCATCATTCCCCACGGGGAGGACGAGTTAAAACGCATCGTGGAATTCGCCCGGCACAATACCATTCCGGTTACCATTGTCGGTTCCGGGACCAATCTCCTGGTAAGTGATGACGGCATCCCCGGAATAGTAATAAAAGTGGCGGGTTGCCTGGACAATGTCACCTTTTCCGGACGGGAGGTTAGTGCCGGCGCGGGGTGCTCCCTTGCCCGGCTCTCCAACCTGGCGGCCGACCAAGGACTGGCCGGCATCGAATTCGCGGTGGGGATTCCGGGGGCACTCGGGGGAGCCGTAACGCTGAACGCCGGCGCCCGCGGGGCTAGCATCGGCGATCTTGTCCGCAGGATACGCGTAATTGACTTCAAAGGTGAGCCTGCCGAGTTAACCGGAGATGATGTGCGATTTGGCTATCGAAAAAGCGAGGTAAAGAGCCGGAACGTGATTGTGCTGAGCGCGGTGCTGGAGCTGGAGCCGGGCAATACCGCCGAAATCAAAGGGGAAATGCGGGAGTACCTCCGGCAACGCCGAATGAAGCAGCCACTCGGCTTGCCCAGCGCCGGCAGCATCTTCAAGAACCCGAAAGACGACCATGCGGGACGGTTAATCGAAGAGTGCGGCTGTAAAGGTATGAGAGTCGGAGATGCCCAGGTGTCCGGATTGCATGCCAACTTCATCGTAAATAAAGGGAATGCCACCGCTCAGGACGTGCTCCGGTTGATGAGCAAGATTCGAGAGGCAGTTCTGGTAAAGTATGGCATTGAATTAGAGCCGGAAATCCACATTATGGGCAAGGGAATGGAGACGGTTACATGAAACCCTTCGAGACCAGCGTCTGCCGCTGGAAGAACAATGCCCGGGCAGCTTTGACCCTTTCCTTTGACGGCGGCTACCGGGACACGTGCGGGCTGGCAATGGAGGCCCTGGGCAAATATAACATGCCTGCAACCTGGTTTATTGTGACCGGCAGCGTGGGCAACGAACTCGAAGGGCGCCCGGTGGCAACCTGGCAGGAGCTTAAAAGCGCCGCCGATGCCGGAATGGAAATAGCGTCGCACAGCGTAACTCATCCGCTGCTGGCGCTGTCACCCGCCGAAGCCGGAACCAGGCTAAGCCGGTCGATTATCAAAAAGGGACTGACGGTGCTCAAACCGGGGAATATTACCAAAATAAGAGGGGTGGCCGGGGATTACGGCAAACAACGTCGGGGGGCAAGCTCGACCACGCTGATAGCTGAAGCTATCCAATCCAGGAATACTATTGAATCGGAGATTCCCGCTCAGCACGTATTGAGCTTTGCCTACCCCGGGGGGCGGTATAACTCCTCGGTAAAAAACGGCATACGGAAAGCAGGTTACCTGTCGGCACGAGCCACCGCTGACGGGTATAACTCCCCGGATGCAACGGAACGGTATGCCTTGAAATCCAAAGTGTGGGACGTAACTGTGAACGCGCGGATAGCCGAGGAGTGGATAGACCTTCTCCTGGACAGCGGCGCCTGGCTCATCGAGACCTGCCACGTTATCAGTCGGGACGGAACCACCGGCTACCACTATGATACCGCGCTTCCCGATTTTGAGGCCCATCTGGCTTATATCAGCCGGCATGATATCTGGGTAGATACCCAGCAGAATATCGCCAAATATTGCCGGGCAAGGGAAAACACCAGACCAAGGCTCATCATGCTCGCCACGGATAGAGCTACCCTGGTCGCGGAAAACCGGCTGGACCCCGAAATTTACCATCAAGCCCTGACCTTGAAAACCGCTGTTCCCACCACCTGGTCAAGTGTTATAATAGAGCAACCCGATAACGTGCAAACTGTCTTGCCCGTGGCTGAAGCCGGCAAACACTATGTTTATTACAATATCGTACCCAATCAGGGGGAGGTTACCCTAATCTCAGCGGTAAAGCAGATATGAAGTTTGAGAAGCACCGTGATTACAACCGACTTAAAGTAGCTTTTGATTTATTGGCTAACGGCGATGGCACCCGAATTCTGAACGTAGGCTGCGGTAAAGACGCCTTTCTGGAGCAGAAATTTACCGGAGCCGACATTATCGGTTTGGATATTTCCCCGGCTGCCCTGCGTGAGGCGAAAAAGAAAGCCCCCCATGGCCACTATCTCCTCGCGGATATCCGGAATCTGCCTATCAAAGACGGGAGTATAGATACGTTAGCCATGCTCGCCGTCCTGGGCGGCGTGCCGCAAAGTGAAGAGGTAGCGGTCTTTCGAGAAGCCAGCCGGATACTGAGAAACGGCGGGCGTCTGGTCATACTGGTGTCACAGAAACGCCAGCCCTATTCCTCGCTGGCGCCGGACAGGCTGCTCGGTGGCTGGAAATGGCGCCACTACAATTTCCGGCTGCTGGAGCAGCAGCTTGGCGAATGCGGATTTACCACCACCCGGGTCATATTTACCGCGGGAATACTGAGCCTGGTCATCAACATGGCAAACTCGTTATGGGTGAATTCCTGGCAGCTTCTTACGCGCGCCCTGATACGCAGACCATATGCACCACCGCTGCCCTACCGGTGGATAAACAGACTATCCGGCTGGGAGTTCCGCCCTTTCCCGAAGGCGGTAAAAAGATTAGGCAGATTTATTTATATAGTAGCTGAAAGGGTTTGACGGTAAAGCAGGAGGGAATATGGAAAGGCTGGTGATAAAAGGCGGGAATGTGCTCAGAGGTACAGTTGAGGTCAGCGGTGCCAAGAATTCAGCTTTACCGATATTGTGTGCCTCTATTTTAACTGCTGATAAGGTTAAACTGTTTAATATGCCAAATAAGATAGAGGATGTGAGAGTGCAGATTGACATGCTGAAGAGCATAGATGCACACGTTACTACTGAAAACGATATGGTAGTTATAGAGAGCTCTTCAGCACGAGACCAACAAGTTATTATGGATAAAAAAAGGGGGGTTAGAACCTCTTTATTACTGCTGGGGAGTATGCTTGGCAGATTCGGCAGGGCAAGGGTACCTCTACCCGGTGGTGATAATATCGGCGAACGTAAATTTGATTTGCATATTTATGCTCTAGAACGCCTGGGGGCAAAGGTCAGGGTTACCGATGACGGGTTCTTGGAGGCGGAATGCGCCGGACTAAAGGGGGCTGAAATAGAGTTTCCGATACGGACAACCGGGGGGGCTGAAAACGCGATGATCGCTGCATGTCTGGCGCGCGGAACTACGGTAATAAAAAATGCCTATACCCGGCCGGAAGTGGTTGATTTAGCCAATTTCCTGAATGATATGGGAGCCAAAATCACAATAAAAGGGTCAGGGCATATTGAGGTGGAAGGGGTTACCGAGTTGCATGGCACGAACTATACTATAATTCCCGACAGTGTAGAGGCTTTTACCTATATCGTTGCTACCGCCCTGACCAAAGGAGACGTAGAGATAAAGCGCTGTCCCGTTGATGATTTGGAAGTGCCTATTATCTTTTTACGCGAGTCCGGCGTCAATTCTTATAAGGGTAGTGATTCTTTACTGGTAACCAGAAATAGGTTAATTACTGCATTTGACCTGAGCACAGGACCCTATCCCGGAATAAATACCGATTTTCAGGCGCTATTTGCTGTTTTTGCCACTCAAGCGGAAGGTAAAAGCAGAATTACTGACATTATCCGGTTCGCTGAGAGATTTCGATTTACCGAAGAACTAAATAAGATGGGCGCTCACATAACCATCGAGGACAACGTAGCCACCATTGGCGGTGAAACCAGACTAAAGGGTTGCCAGGTCAGCGCCCTCGATATAAGAGCCGGGGCGGCGCTGATAGTCGCCGGGCTGTGTGCTGAGGGAGAGACTATAATCGATAATGTATATCAAATCGACCGGGGCTATGAACGGATAGAGGAGAAGCTGCGCGGCCTTGGAGCTGAAATTCACCGGATCGGGGAATAGCTACCAGGCGAGAAGGACAGGTACTATCAATGAAGGCGAACAATCCCAAGGTAAGTGTGTGCATGCCCAACTATAACTTTGGGCATTTAATCGGGGAGGCGATTCAGAGTGTCCTGGAACAAACCTTCCCCGATTTTGAGCTGATTATCGTCGATGATGCCTCTACCGATGACTCAGTGGCGGTCATCAAACGGTTTTCCGATGAGCGAATCAGGTTTTACCAGAATGAGGTTAATATCGGCAGGGTAAAGAATATCAACAAGAGCCTTTCCCTGGCTTCCGGGGACTACGTGACGATTCTGCCCTCGGATTGTACCTGTTTACCCGACTCACTGGAGAAGAGAGTGGCGGTTCTTGACACCGATACCGGGATAGGCGTCGCGTGCGGTGGCATTGATGTCATGGATGAGAAAAGTCGCATTTTAAGCACGCATTACCCCTTCCAGCACAGTCATGTCATCAGCGGAGAAGATGAGTTTAAAAAGCTGATATTTGGCAACCAAATACCCGTAATAACGGCTATGGTGAGAAGAGAGTGCTACTCCAGTTTGGGATTGTTTAACGAAGCGGTCACCGGCGCTGCTGATTTCGAAATGTGGTTGAGAATTTGCCTGAATGATTACCACGTAGCCTTTATCCCTGACGTGCTGGCTCGTGACCGGGAGCATCCAGGTGACATCGCGCCTTATTTCTCCCAGTCGAACCTGTCGGGAATGAATACCTACCGGGTACTCAAAGCAACATTCGCCAGTCTGCCCCCTGACAAGAAACATCTTGGCTCCCTTGAACCCCAGGCAGTAAAGGCACTGGCGCGAAAGATGCTCATCAGAGCCTGGGTTACTTTCCTCCGTGGTCAGGGCAATTTAGCCAGAAAAAATGCCGGCTTAGCCATTGCCATTGATGACAGTATGCTGAAGGACTGGAAGACCGCCGCCCTCTTCATAGCCAGCTTCTTCGGCTGGTGTCTGCCACTGGTGAGAAGGCTCCTTCCCGGGCCGGTGAAAAGGGCCATTTACGCGGCGGGCCGAAAGGCGCTGGCGGTGCCCGGACTGTAAACAAACGCTCGCTCAGCTTTACCTAGAGACTCACCGCAGCGAGCCATGAATATACCAGACGTCCATTTCTCCATTGGTATACAGCTTGTCAACAAGCGGGTCGTGCTCCAAAGTCTCAAAATCATCCGAGTTAAATCTAATTGCCGCCATTCGTTCATACACTTCTTCATAGATCAGTCTATCTCTACTGGTGAGCACCATATACGTATCCGCATCGTACGATTCACCCAGTGAGGGACTCTTATTATAGCCAAAATGCCACGGCGGCCTTGTCGACTCCGTATCGTAGGCAAGATGGGGGGCGCTTCGTCTCTCTTCCGGCGTTAAGAAAAGATCAGCGAACCGGCGCGGTGAGCTATATATCGTGGAGATAGGCAGCATGGTATCCCTTTTAAAGAAGAACCACCTCATGCCGTCTATTTCGGACTGGGTAACCTGGGCGCTGGGTAACATGGTATACGGTGAGGGATAAAACCTCAATATGCCACCAGTAAATGCCGTGACCAGAATAAGCACTACCAGAGAAATATATAGTTTCGGTAAAAAACGGGAACCGTGAGAAGACCGTGCTTTTTGAATCAGGTAAGAAAGCACAAAGCCCACGAAAACGGCGGACAGCATTACCGCGTAGGTAAAACTTCGAACCGGGTCAATAATGAATTTAGACATATAGAGCGCACCACTCACCAAAATGAATACCGCTATCGGCCCATACAAATATATAAGGCGGCTGTACTGCCGGTCTTTCCGGAAATATTCCAGCACCAGCGGTATTGAAATCAGTGTCAGAAACAGGTAAACAAAACTGCCTCCATACACACTGAAGAATTGCTCGACGACACTATATCCATAGCTTTGAGCATACTGCATATCTGCCACCAGGCTGCTGAGGTGTGTTGATTCCTCAGCAACAGCCACCGCGCTGTAGCTTTCTTGTATCACCGGCCCCCAGAAATAGCGACTGGAAATCCAGGTGAAGGCCCAGACAAATAAAAGCAGCATCAGCGGAATGCTGAACCCACGAGCACTCATAGCAACCCGGGGATCAGCCCTGGCGGCGAAACTGTCAACTATTTTAGCCATGACCAGCAGCGTTGCCATCATAAACAGCAACGCAATGGAGGTTACCGGATGAAACAGAGGAAACAAAAATATGGTGATGATGAGCAATATGCTGAATTGCCTCCGGTGTCCCAGTCCATTCCCGGCTAGATTCCTCATGAGCAGGTAGACCGCCAGCGGCAAGAAAAGGTTGGCCAGATGGTTGGGTACCGGCATCAAAGAACCGCCATAGTGATGCAGAAAGGTAATGCCTGCCGCAGCCGCAATCGCAACCAGAATCCACTGACTCCGGGCAGGCAGCGTATACCGGGCGAGGAGATACATGAAGGCAACATACAATAGAGCGAACACGATGGGAAGAGACTTGCTCAAGATTATGGAGTCGATGCCACATATCTGGCTAAGCTGGACTACGTATACGTGCATTAAGGGATAATAGTTGCCCTCCGCAAAGTGACCGCTGGAAGAAATATCCCGGATAATTCCCAGGTGAGTCGGCACATCTCCACCTAAAATCACGTATCCCCTTATGATATACAACGACCATAGTGTGACGAAGCCCACCAGGATTAAGAATAGCCCTATTACCCATATATTCTGCCTTTGGTGGCCTTTCGTATAGAGCTGATGAATCACAATGCCGGTCCCGCAGACGAAATTCACCACTAATGCAACCCATACTATCGGGGGTGTTGCTGAATAGATGGAGGATTCGTAGCCGGTGGCGGGCGAGTTTCTGGCAACTACTATGGCGGTAGCCACCAATCCGAGACAGACAATGGCTACTATTTTGATAGCTCTATTGACATTCATGCTACCGGGTAGACGGTTATTCGCGTACCTTTCCATTTCCGCCTGATCGGTTACCTCAGTATGCCGTTTTTGACCCCGGCAGCCGGGGGGATACCTTACCCTATGTTAACTCTTTTCGAACCCGATGCTGACACATACCGCCGTCACCCGGGCTCCGGAGATTACACCCCGGGGAAATGGTCTTGGTCAACCGCCGGTTTCAACCGCAATTAATCCCGTCCCCTTGCCGCATGAGGAACCGCTGCCATAGCTATCATCTCTTCCAGTTGACTCTTTGACTGGGCGCCTACCCTCTTCTCAACAACCTCGCCGGAATTGAAGAGTATAAAGGTAGGCACTCCCTTTATTCGATACTTCGCACCGTTTATGGGGTTCTGGTCCACGTTAATTTTACCGATTTTTATCCGGCCGGTATAACCCCGGGCAAGCTCGTTAAGCACCGGCTCCATTACCTTGCAGGGCGGGCACCAGGAAGCCCAGAAGTCCACCAGCACCGGGGTCTCCGATTGAAATACCTCTTCATCAAAATTACGGTCACTAAGCCTTAACACTCGGCTCATACTTTATCTCCTCGAGAATTTCCAGGGTTTCCACTTCCTTCTTTATTCCGGACCACCATGTCCTCGGCAGAATCAAATGTTTCTTCTCTTTTATCCGCTCAGCCACGGTGGGCTGGGTCAGCAATTCAAATATGCGGTAGATTTCATCCTCCAGAGACACCTTAGTCTGGAAGCCAAACTGATTGGGCAGCTTATTATAAAGGGGCTCAAAGGGATGAATATCGGCTTCCACCCGCGGGTTTTCCACCCGCTGAATAACCACCGGAATATTGAACTCCCGGCTGGCTATCCGGGCTACCGTCTCGGCCAGATGTCTAACACTGTAAAAGCCTGACATCTGATTCACCACGTCATACTGCCCCGGCTCCGGGGGAAAGGCAATCAGGCGGCCTATACACTGCATGGCATCTTCCAGCGCGATGAAGCCGCGGAGTTGCTCCCCGGCTCCGTACATGGTCAGCGGGAACCCCGCCACCGCCTGGGTAACCAGCCGGTTGACCACAGTACCAAAACACTCATCCATGTCCAGTCGAGTACGCAGCCGCGGGTCGGCGGCAACCTGAGGAGTATGGACACCGTAGATTACCCCCTGCATGACATCATAGGAACGCAGCCACCAGTACTTACAGGATTCATATACATTGAAAGTGTCCTGCACTTTGCTCACGTGGTAGAAGCTTACCGGGTCACGCGGGGTCAGCTCTCCGCCCATAGACCACTCCCGCTCATCCCACTTGAGAATAGCATCAGCAGGGAATAAACCCTCAAACAGCGGCCGCCCGGTCAGCGGGGTACCATACTCTCCCATGGTACCAAGCTTGATAAGCGATGCCTCCGGTGTCAGGTCATGCATCATAAACAGGAGACCAAGGGTTCCCAGCACATTGTTCTCCTGAACATATATGGCATGCTCACGGTCAATCATGCTGTAAGGCGCACTGGGGCATTCACCGTAATGGACTACAGACTCGGGCCTTACCTCATCAATAAACTGCCGCAACCTGTCAGGCTCTTTCAGGATATCTATCTCACGGAAATTAATGTCGATACCCAGGACTTCTTTAGCGGCAGCAAGCCTTTCCTTTATTCCATGAATTGGTACCACGCTGTGAGAACCGACTTCTTCCACCCAGCGCCGACGGGAGAAATTGTCCACGCCGCTGACCTTGCACCCCAGACTGCCCAGCCAGAGGGCAAGCGCCCAGCCGAGGTAGCCGTCTATCCCCAGGATCATTACTCTCATACCCTTGAGAAGATAGCCCACAGGAGTTGGTTGCCACTCCGGGCATTCGGCGAAGGTGACACCCATCGGGTCATAGAGGCCCAGTTCCGGTCGCCGGTGACATTCGGCGACAATATAGGCATCGGAGTCCTCGTCTTCTCCCCGACTAAACACCTCTTTGGACTGTCCACAGGCCCGGAAATCCACTTTTCCGGCAAGATTTATCGCCGGGCAATTCCAGCAAGTACAATCAGCATTATGCGAGTCCATAAAACCTCCTTGGTTATCCTTTCTCCGCTATCTCTCGTGTCTTATCCATTATGTCAACTATATCCGAGACACAAATTTCATCCGGCAGTATCTCTTCGCTGGGGTTACTGGTCAGGAAAAAGGCGTCCGGCTGGCTATGTTTTCCGGTAAATACGCCCTTCCCGTAAAGCCGGCTCGCCCTCAGTCCTGCCTTGAAGTTAATACCCTGGCTGGACATCAGCACCATATCCGGGGCACTATCAAAATGCGGGCCTTCATAGATTTCTTCCCGGAGATAAATGCGGTCTACCGCTTTTTTGCCATCCACTTCCAGGGACTCAAAGCAATTCTTCAGTTCATCAATCAGCCTGCTCCTGTCTTCCGGGCTGACTTCTCCCCCGGGATATCTGCCTTTTTCATTGATATAAATCCGTCCCGGGTCCAGTGCGAAAGCTCTGGTACCGGGGCCAATGTCAGCCAGGCTCCGCGGAGGACTGTTCTTGAATTTCAGATAGCCCTCCTGGCTCAGCAAAAAGTTTACCTGGACATCAGCAGTCGACAATTCCATGCCATGGTCGGAAAGCAGTATCATTGATTCGTCATCGTTCATCCGGCTTCTGATTTCACCGATAACCTCATCTATCTGATGGAGGTGGTCCAAAAAAGCAGCGTGGTGCTTATGCGTTTCATCTTCATAGGCATCCCACAGAAAATGTCCCAGTCGGTCGGTACCGGTGAAAACGAGCATAAACGTCTTCCAGTCCTCCTTGTCCCACAGATAGCGATAGGCGGCAATACGGGCATGGAGGGTCTTGTCCAGATCGGCAAGGAACAAGTCCATCGACTGGTGCCCCTTGCTGGAATCAACATCAATCCGGTAGTCCATCTCTTGGAGCCTGGGAATAAGCGATTGCGGATAGGTGGCGCGCTCCAGGTCCAGGGCAACAAATCCGGAGATGAGCACCCCGTCCAGACTATACGCCGGAAAGGTAAACGGGACATTGATGATAACCGAACGGCCGATGTTATCACGCTTCCAGAAGGGGGATACCCTGAGGTCATCATAATTGGGAAAGTGCATGCGGTAGGTGCCGGGATGGACATCGGTAAAACCGTATATGCTGTGATGTCCCGGAGTAGCTCCGGTAATAATCGAAGCCCAGGACACCGAGGAGATTTCCGGGATTGACGACTGCATCGGCCGGAAAACCCCCCGGTTAATTATCTCCCGGGTATTGCTCATCACCCCGCTTTCCGCGAGGTCACGTATCAAACCGTATGGCATGCCGTCCAAGCCAATTATCACCACACGTCCGGAGTTATCAGCCATAACCAGTTAAATCCTCCTAACCAAGAATATTTACTTCACTTATGATTACCCGCGTCGTTCAGTCCAGATAGCCTAACGCCCCCAGCCTTTTCCCCACCTCTTCCTCGTCTTCCTTGCTCAGGGCTCCCTTCTTTCCCTGTCCCTCTTTTTTGAAGGCTTCTTGCAGGATATACACGGCATACTCGTTTGCCGAGCCGAAACCTTCGGCTCCGGCTCTTTCCTCCAGCCAGGCATACACCTCTTCAGGCACTGAAACGACGTTACTTTCCGGTTTCTCTCCCATTACTACTCCTTTACTATGATGGTCTATGTCCACCCGAAGCTATTTTACGACCAGTATATCATAACTCTCATCTCATAACCAGCCTGAAATACTTTGGTACCACACTATTAGTACTTACCTAATTAGTACTATTGGCTGCTTTCTTCCCCCCGGTAATTTCGCGGTTTTTATGCCGGCTTCCGGGGTTAAATCAACCGGCGACCATGTTTTTATTGAAACTGCCGGCGATTTCCTCTAGAATATCAACAAAACTGGTGATAGTATGGTGAGGTTTTGGCTGGCTTCAGTATAGTAAAGAGCATGCGCCTTCCATCCAATCGGAGTACCATTACCTCATCAACACATCCCAGGAGAAGGACAAAGCGAATATGACACAAGTCACGGGCCACCACAATCATCAATCGAAAACCATCCTGATTACCGGTGGCTGTGGCTTTATCGGGACAAATCTGGTTGAATACCTTGCCGCCGGAGGCTACCGGATACGGATACTGGACAACCTGTCCACCGGGAACAAAGAATACCTGAGGCAACTCCAAACAAAAGATTCCCGGCTTGGCGCCGTAGACCTGATTATTGGCGACATCAGAAACCGGGACGAGGTGCGCCAAGCAGTATACGGCACGGATGCCGTGGTTCACCTGGCTGCCCACACCAGCGTGGTTGAGTCATTAGAGCGCCCCGGAGAGGCCTGGGACATCAACGTCAATGGAACATTCAATCTTCTCGAAGCCTGCCGTGATCACGG
>Ga0180431_10006362_pt1 | contig 14033 bp, 20 predicted proteins | sample SS_ome_11_FD_132459 | JGI IMG/M metagenome (GOLD analysis project Ga0180431, IMG submission 132459) | Hypersaline lake sediment archaeal communities from the Salton Sea, California, USA - SS_1_MS_1 metaG | ecosystem: Environmental > Aquatic > Non-marine Saline and Alkaline > Hypersaline >... | reverse complement strand
ATATAATGCCATTTGAAAATGAACACATCACCTATTAAAATAAATTGGAATAAAGATTTCAAAAACGAGATAACAGAAGTTTCAGAAGAGGCGTTCTACCGCGACATCTACGATGGAAGAGTTAATGAATATCTATTACCACAGACAATATATCATCATACGGCTAATGAATTAATGAGTGGCGTATTTAAAGGGTTTGGGGGAGACTTCACCTCTTTTCAGATAGGAACATCTAATTACGAGATATTGAAAAAATTCCATAAGAATATCTATACATTTTCTTCTGCCAAAACATTTCACGAAGTTAGAGATATACAGAAATTTATCTTTGACGATAAAGGGTTTAAGCGTTCTTTTTCTCAGTTTAAGAAAGATGCTATCCCTGTATTTGAGAGATATAATGGTAGAAAAGATTGGCTAAGAACAGAATATAATACCGCCATTGCTCAAGCTAATTCATCAAGTCAATGGCAAGATATAGTAGAACAGGCTGATATATTACCTTATCTGCAATTTTCAACGGTAAAAGACCCAAAGGTAAGACCTGACCACGCAGAATTTGAAGGGTTGACACGTCCAGTTAATGATCCGATCTGGGATATAGCGAATCCGCCATTAGGTTATAATTGTAGATGTATAATTATTCAATTATCAACAGAAGAAGCTAAGGTGAGCAAGAAACAAGGAGATACTTATTCATGGAAACAAGGCAGTCAAGAACAGAAAATGACAAGAAATCAATTCAAAGAGGAGATTGACCCAATGTTTCGCATGAATCCGGGCAAAGACCATTATATATTTAAAGACAAAGGAATAGGCCAGCACCCTTATTTCAAGGTGCCTGATAAATTTAAGATATTTAAAGAAAAGAATTTTGGTTTACCAATTCCAAAAGTATGATAACAAGGAAAGGCAATTATAAATTTGATAAATATAAGAAAAATTTACAGATAGAGAAACGTCAAGGAATGCCTTTATTGGTTGGTAACGCTGCGAAGAATCATTTCTTAAAGGGATTTTCTGTAGGAGATCAACAAGGAGGAGGATTCACTAATAACAGTAGAGGAGGCTGGGAAAAGAGAAAAAAAATAACAAGACGTCAAAGAGGAAAGAACCTATTAGTAGATTCAGGGGATTTGCGGCGTTTTATTCAAGCGAAAGGAATATTGAAACGTACATTTGAAAGAACAGAGATAGGAGTAAAGGGTATCAGATACGCAAGAATTCACAATGAAGGAGGCAGGATAAGAGGAGGAAGTATGCCAAAGAGAGAATATATAGGGGATTCAGACGTATTGACCCGTAAATTAAAGGTATTATTAACAAGATTTTTAGATAAAAAAGTATTCAAATGAGCGCAAGATTAAATATATGGACAGCTATCAAGAATAAGATAGAGGCAGATGTAACAAGCGTAAAGACGGTAGAGTTATGGAATCAACAGATCTCCGATACTAATGAACAGGCATTTGCTTATCCGGCTTTATTTGTAGAATTCACTGAAGTGGATTGGAATCAGACAAGGCTTCAGCCCACGAGAAATGATTCTAAGGCAGGAGCAGAACAGAGAGGAGATGCAGTAATATCTATACATATATGTTTCGAGGAATATAGAAATGTGAACGATAGCTTTGTTGTTATCAATACTATTCTTGATGATGTATATTATGCTTTACAAGGTTTACAGGCGACTGATTGTCAGCCTATGCTAAGAACATCAGAGCGTCAAGACGTAGACCACGACAATGTTATTCATTGGGTATTTGATTTTAAATTAGGCATGGCAGAGAGAGGGTTGGATATGGTTGATTCAGGAGATTTGACTTCTAAGACAGGAGTCACACCAGATATTACTGTAACACCTGATATTGATAATGACATAATACGTACAGGAGATGGGGAATAATAGAATAAAAAAAAGAAGAAAGTATATCAAACAGGCGCTCGAAGGCGTTGATAAAAAATTTCGATATAAGGTAATTCAAGAATTGTCTAATAGATTATTCCTTTCAGAGAGAACTATTTACAACGATTTGAAAGAAGATTAATTCAAATATAAAGGACTGTAATAAGCAATATAGAAAGTTAATTCATCGATTATATCTTTAATATAATTAGGTTCAATAAAGTCGGTCATATAAATGTTTTCAAGCATGGTTTTGTAAATATTACAAAAATAATTTTCAATTTATAACAATTTTACAAATATACAGTTTATTAATAAATAATTGCAAGATTTATGGAATTAAGATATTGTAATATTATCAACAACAACGAAGCCGACCTATATCTTTTCGGAAATGTAGGTGAAAACAATAGAATTGATGGCGATGTCATTGCTAATGAAATAAGATATTTAGATGAGCAAGGCGTCAAGATAATAAGACAGCATATTAATTCCGGAGGAGGGAGCATCATTAATGGATTATCAGTTATATCTGCAAATTTTAACGCAAAAGCCGAAATTCATACTTATAACGAGGGATTAGCTGGGTCAATGGGAGCTATTATTCTTTTGTCTGGAGATAAGATATTTATGGCTGATTATGCTCAGATAATGCTTCATAATCCGTCAATTGGGGGTCAATCACTTGAAGATATGCCAGAGGGAAAAGATAAGACAGCTCTCAACGCGATGAGAGATACATTAATAAGTATATTGAAGCGAAGATGTTCTTTTTCTGATGAAAAAATAAAGGATATTCTAAAAAATGAAACATGGTATAATTTCAATCAAGCCAAACGACTTGGACTTATCGATGATATAATTGAATACAAAAAACAACCACAATTCAATGATGTGACTTGTTTAGAAGATATAATGAATGAAATAAATAATTCAAAATCTAAAAATAATTTAAAAATGGAAAATTTAAAGAAAATAAATTCTGCATTGAATCTTAAAGAGGATTCTGTAGAAAAAGACGTCTTGGATGCTATATCTAATATTAGATCAGAGGTTGAAAAGATAAAAGGGTTAGAAGATGAAAAAACAAATCTTCTATCTAATGTTGAATCTTTAAAGGAAGAAAAGATTGGACTTGAAAACGAAAAAAATGAACTTGAAAATCAAATCAGTGAAAAAGAAACTGAACTTGAAAATAAAGACAAAGAGATAAAAGACTTGAACGAAAAACTCGTTGATCAGTCTATTGCAAAAGCAATTGAATCTGGACTTTTCAAAGAGAGCAAAAAAGAAGAATTAAAGAATCGTTTTGAAAACAATCTTGAGGCATTAGACTTTTTTATTGCAGAAGCAGATGTGAAAGAGAAAAAAATTCTTGGGCAAATCAATAACGATAATAACGACGATGAAAATCCTCGTGCAAATTGGGGTGCCAGAGATTACGAAAAACAAGACCCTAAAGGATTGGAAAAAATTAAAAATGAAGACCCTAAGAAATATCAATCTCTTTGGGATAAATCATATGGTAAAAATAATTAAAAATTTTAAAATAATTAAATCATGGCAATAAGACAACCATTTGGAGCAGGTGCAGACGACCAGACTCCATTAACAAGTGTAAACGTAGGTACTGCCTCGACAGGCGTTACCGCAGTAGAATATGGTGATGCGATCAATCACACCACTGTATTGACAATTTCTTCAACTTTACCAGCAATAGCTGGGGGTGCTGATTTAGCAGTAGGTAAATTATTATATACACTACCTGCCGGCGCTGAGCTGATAGAAAGTGCTTATATGAGTGTGGCTCTGACAGCTGCTGACGGAAATATTGACGCAGATACTCCAGACGTAGGAATTGGAACAGTAATAGGTTCGGGAGCGGTTGCTGTTTTAGGTGGCACAGCAACTTTCGAAAACATAGTAACAGGACAGACAGCAACGAATTGTACAGGAACAGCAACAGTAAAGGCAACGGCTCCAACAGCAGGCGTTGATTTAGAGATTGCTACTGCTGCTGCTCATACTGTTTATCTTAACGTGGCTGACGGATGGGCTGCTTCAGGAGAAGCTGCTTGCCCAGTAACAGGTACAGTGATTTTAAATTGGAAATTTTTAGTATAAAATATAAACATAATAAAAAATTATAAAAATGGCTATTCAAAAAGAAGTTTGGACAAAAGATATAGAGGAAAAATTATTTGCTAATAACGAATTCATTATGTCTTCTATATCACATGACGCTTTTGTTGACAACAAGACCGTTCATGTACCTCAGGCAGGAAGCTTGCCTTCTGTTTCAGTAAATAGAAGTTCTTTTCCTGCAACAATATCTCAAAGGACCGATACGGATTTGACTTATGACTTAATCAATTTTACATCTGACCCTATCTTGATAAGAGATTTAGATGCATTGCAAGTTAATTATGACAAACGTATGTCTGTAACGAGTCAGCAAATCAATAAAATGAATGACAGACTTGGTCTTGAATTTTTATATAGAGCAGCTCAAGCGACTGCAAGTGTGACAACTACCGGAACAGCGGCGGCAAGTCTTAACTCTCCTGGAGCGACAGGAAATAGAAATGGACTTATCTTGGCTGATATGGCAAGTGCTGCGTCAAAACTTGATGGAGACGATGTTCCTTCACAAGGTCGTCACATGGTAATTCCTTATAATGTATATTGGAATTTTGTAAATGCTGAAAAAGCTTCTTTATTAAATCTTGACTATCAAGGTGGATTAACTGAGGCGGACATTCAAAATGGTGTAGTAGCAAAAATATATGGATTCAAAATTTATACTCGTTCATATACAGTAGTATATGATAACGCCGGAGCGAAAAAGGCAGTAGGAGCCGCAACAGCTACCACAGATGACTGGGGTATTGTTGCATGGCAAGAGGATGCAGTGGCAAGAGCGAAAGGTGATATTAAGGTATTTATCGATGAAGATAAGCCAGAATATTACGGTTCTGTATATTCTAACGAAATCAACTTTGCGGCCAAGGCATTACGCTCAGACCTTAAAGGAATCGTTACAATTCAACAAGCATAATTCACTGGGGGTAATTCAATTACCCCCTATTTTTAATCTGGAAATAATTTTATTTCCATAAATTTTTCGATTATGGCGAATTTTGTAAAAAAATACACTAAAGAAGAATTGATTCAGCGAGGAAAACATTTGATCGTGGCAAACGGCTCTATATTGGCTACTGAAGATGGTAATTTTTTTAATAATAATGAGGTAGGAAAAACTCATGCTGAAGGTCATGTAAGGACGGAGAAGCTTTCATCTCCTATTCTTCTTGAAAAACAGGACTTGAATCCGAAAAAAGAAGTCAAACCAGAGGTTATAATAAAAAAGGAGGAACCAATAAAGTCAGTTGAAGAATCAAAAAAAGAAACTGAAAAACCAAAAAAACAAACCTCAAAAAATAAAAAATAATGGCATTACCAAACATAATATTCAACAGGGCAGAAGGAGGCATAGGCAGACCGCCAACGAATAATGATTATATCAGTGGAATGATATTTTATTATGATACCTTACCTTCAGGCTTCGGAGCAAGCGATAGGATTAAGCCTATTTATTCGCTTGAAGATGCTGTTAATCTCGGCATCGTAGACACTCATACAGACGAAACAAAAGCGACAGGGGGCAATATCGAGATTACTGTTGCTGGAGGAACGGCAGATGTAGAGACTGTATCATTAGCTGGCGCTGTATTAGGTAGTTACACAGTTCAGGCAGGAGATGCTACAACTGACGTAGCGACAGGATTAAGAGCAGCTATTAACGCCTTGACAGTAGACCATGGATATGTGGCAGCTGGTAGCGGTTCTGACGTAGCCTTAACGGCTCCAGACGAACAAGGGCAATCAATTAATACAGGTGTTTCCACATTGGCATTCGCAAGTTCTGGAACAGGAACTGCAACAGTAACTCAATTCTCAAGCGGTGTAGGTAGTGGATATTCTTATATGTATTATCACATCAAAGAATATTTCCGTATGATACCCAACGGAAAATTATATGTAGGTATATATGCTCAAGGAACATATGACGGGGCAGAGATACAAACGGTTCAAAATTTCGCTGAAGGTACAATACGTCAAATGGGAGTATATATCACTCATGAGAGCTTTACTTCAACGCATATAACTGCATCACAGACTTATGCAACAGCTCTAAGAACAGACAAAAAGCCTTTACAGGTGTTATTGCATTCGGATATGAGTTCTGCTACATTATCATCTATGACGGATCTGACTACATTAACCGCTGCTGACGTGGCTGTTATATTAGGGGAGGATGGCAGTTATCATCAAAATGCTTATTCGAATACATTGACTTATTTAAGAGGAGACAAAGTAACTTGGACAAGTGGCGTATATATCGCAAAGAAAAGTACCACAGGGAATGCTCCTTTCGATACTGATTATTGGAGTAAAACTCAAGAAGATTTACCAAATATCTTAGGCTTTAGCGTTTCTACTTTAGGAAATTCTTTAGGGTGTGTTTCTTCAGCAAAAGTAAACGAAAGCATATCATGGCCAGAGAAATTCATCCTTAATTCAGGAGATACTTTGGCATTGGCAGGTTTTTCAACAGGAAACACTTATATTTCTCAAACGACATCATTGCTTAATACTCTTAACTCTCAACATTATATTTTCTTAAGAAAATTTATAGGAGACTCAAACACCTATAATTCTGATAGCTGGACAGCTATTACCGAAACAAGCGACTATGCGACTATCGAGAACAATAGAACTCTTGATAAACTTGAAAGAAATGTTTATGCGGCAATGGTATCAAAAATATCAAGCCCTATCTACTTAAACGCTGATGGAACTCTGACAGAGGATAGCATAGCAGTATTTAAGAATATTGTTGATGCTCAGGCTTCACAAATGAAAACAGACCTTGAGCTTTCTGATTATGAAGTAACTATTGATCCTGACCAAGATGTATTAACGACTTCTACCATAGCGGTAACAGTTCAGATAATACCTGTCGGAATAGCGAGAACGATAGAGATAAATGATGGTTTTACAACTAAAATTAAATAATTATGGCAAATACAATTCCATTAATCAACGGGACGGCATATGATTATAGTCAAATAGTATTGGCTTATCTTGATACTCCGCTGACAGATATAAGTTCTATTAATTACACAGTAGAACAGACGAAAGAAAATAATTACGGATTAGGAGAAGTTCCAATTTCAAGAGGTCGCGGAACGAAAAAATATAGTGGTTCATTAGAAATAGGGATGAATGATATAGAAGCATTAAGAACAGCAGCTCCAAATGGAGACCTGACTGCTATTCCTGCAAGCGATATAGTAATTACCTATGGAAACCCTCAAAGCGTAAAGGTTCATATTCTTAAGAATGCAGAATTCATGGATGACGGTGTTGAGACATCTGTTGATGATACTCGTATCGCAAGAACGTTCAACATAATTTATTCCGAATTAAAGCATTTATAATTTATGGAACTGAAGCATACGATCACCATTAAATCTCCGGGTAAGAATCTGACAGCTAAATTGACTGAGCCAGACATCATGGTATATGGAGCGGCTCAGGCCGCCGGCACTACCAGTACAGGTAAATTCGATATAATTGCCGCAGGCAAGGTGGTGTTTGATTTTTGTGCCAAAGAAGGGGATATTGAGACAATCAAAAAAGATGTAAAGGCTTACGCCGCCGCCTGTCTTGATTGTTATGGCCTTCTTTCATTTTATGAGAGCGAGATAAAAAAAAATTAAAAGAACATAAAATTAATTTAAGAAACGGAGCGGATATGTGGCGTAAGATAAACGCTCTTATCCGCTTTTTTTATCGCAAAGACCCAGAACAGATGAGTCTTGACGAGAGAATGAAATTAGAATGTGAATTGAAATTTTTATCTAAAACAGGAGTCTTAAATATAGAATTAAGTTAATATGCCGAACGAAAATGTGAAATATATTATATCAATGCAGGATAAAATGTCCGGCAAGATAGACAACCTGAATAAAAAAACCTCTACATTAGACAGCAGGATGGGAGGCTTGAATAAGTCCTTGAAAATGGTTGGGGCAACTGCTCTGACATATTTCGGAGGTAGAGCCATATTGAGAGGGTTTACTGATTTGGTTCAGTCAGGCATGGAATTCAGTTCAGGGATGGCAAATGTTCAAGCTATAACAGGAGCTACTGGTGAAGATTTCAAAGGATTAACTAATTTGGCTCAAAAGTTAGGTGAAACAACTCAATTTTCTGCGCGTCAAGCATCTGAAGGGATGTCATTCTTGGCGATGGCTGGATTTAAAACAAAAGATATTATATCCGCGATGCCAGGGGTGTTGAATTTAGCAGCAGTAGGCAGTTTATCTTTGGCAGAAGCATCCGATATAGCATCAAATGCTTTAACGGCGTATGGATTAGAAGCAAAAGAGATTGGAAGAGTAAATGATATGATTGCCAAAACAATCACATCTGCAAATACAGATACTCGCCAATTCGCTGAAGCTTTTAAATATGTCGCTCCGGTAGCCAAAGGAGCAGGCGTTCAAATGGAAGAACTATCGGCGGCCATAGGAATATTAGGGAATGCAGGTATTCAAGGCAGTATGGCAGGAACTTCATTAAGACAATCAATAGCTCAGATAATTACTCCGGCCGGACAGAAGAAGATGCAGAAGTTCGGGATAGACGTTATGGATGCTACCGGCAATATGCTCCCATTGGTGGATATTGTGGCTCAGATGGAGAAACAGGGATTGAAGACTGCTGATATAATGGGAATATTTGGTATGAGAGCCGGACCGGGAATGCAGGTCTTAGTCAATCAAGGAGCTGATGCGCTGAGGGGTTTCACTAAAGAACTGAATAATGCGGCAGGTACGGCTGATAGGATCGCTCGTGTAAAATTAGATAATTTGAAAGGGGATACCATTAAATTAAAATCTGCTTTCGAAGGTCTTCAGATTAACTTGGAGAAACGTATGGATCCTGCATTAAGAGAGTCCACTCAAGGAGTTATCAGCATGATAGGAGCTATGAGTAAATGGGCAAAGCTAAAGGTTTCAGATGAGATTCGTAGAGAACAGCAAGAGGTTAATAGATTAGCAGCTTCTTTATCGAACTCCTATATTTCACAGGAGGAGAGATTACTGATTTACGAAAAATTAAAAATGGTCGCTCCTGATGTGGTTAAAGGAATAGACGCTGAGAATATATCTACTGGACAATTAAATATCAAATTGAGAGAATATAATGAGTTACAGAGGAAAAAATTGACATTTGCTCTTTTAGAAGAGAAGCAGGTCAAGGTTTTGAATGCTGAAACAAAAGCTCATAGTAATCTTGTTGATAAACAGACGCAGGCTATCAATAAAGCTAATGAAAAAGGAATTGATTTAGTTACTACTCAACAACTTCAGGCAGGGCAATATAAGACCGCTCTTTGGATGTTAAGAAAACAAGCTCAAGAAACTGAAAAATTAATAGAAAAAGGAAAAGAATCAGGAGAGATAAGCAAAATATATACAGATCAAGAACTCGATCCTCTTCGTCAAAAACTATGGCATACCAATGAGTTAATAAATCGCACGAAAGGATTGATAAAAGCAGAAGAAAATTATACAGATAAATCAAAATTAGCAGATAAAGCACGTGAGCAAATAGCTTTGAATAAAAAATTACTTGGATTAATGACTGACGGAGACGTTATTTCCAAGAAACAAACAGAATTAGAAACTACAATAACAGGAGCAGATAAAGTAGAGGGAGCTATAACAAAGATAACCAGCGCAGCGCCCAAGGTATTTAATATAAATATTGATAGACAGATAGGCATTGAAAATCTAACGACAGAGACATTACAAGAAGGCATCACAGCAACAGGAGAATCTGCATTGAATGTTTTGATTCAGGCATTAAATCAGTCACAGATAATAGCAGGAGAATAAATTATGGCAGAAATTGTAAAACAGACATTAGGAACGGCGGCAGGAGCTGGAGTAGGCTATGCCAAAGGAATAAAAAGCGGTAAGAATTTATCGTTCAATATTTCACGATCTGGAATATCAGTAGCGAAAGGGTTGATTAATAAGGCTGTTATTCCTGAAACTAATGATAACGATGTGGCTGTTGCTCAATCATATCTTGGAACGCCTGTATATGCCAATCTTGTTTTTGGCAATATAGATAATCAGAATAATATTTCAGGAGCAGTAAAGAATGAATATATTGATTTACAGGGAAATATAATCCCTTTTGTGCCGTTGAGAATTGATTCGGTGATAATGACAGCAAGAATGCAGAAAAATATAATTAAGACGCCTATACAAGGAAGAAATGGGACTATCAAAGAATATATATCTGATGGAGACTACATTATAGATGTCGTAGGAGCTATCAGTACAACAGATCAAGGAACGAAAGCAAGCTACGGCTTACCAGAAGACGATATTGAACGATTAATAAATATATGCAATATACCATATCCCTTGCCTGTTGATAGTACATTCTTGAATCTTTTTGGCATCGATAAAGTGGTTATCGAGAATTATATGTTCCCACAGGAGGAGGGATTTAGGAATCGACAAAAATTTCAGATCCAAATGGTATCACATCAAGAAATAGATTTGAATAATGTTGAGGCTTAAATCAAATATAATATTTACACGTGACGATCAAATCACTTATGACTTTGATTATCTGGTGGATTGTCAGATAGAATCTGATTGGGATAATTATGTAAGTGTATGTAAATTGAAAGTACCTAATAGATTTAAGCAAAATAATAAGACCGTAATAGCTGAATTCAGAAAAGGAGACAAAGTATTCGTCAATCTCGGGTACGTACCTAATCTATATACGGAATTTGTCGGCTATGTGAACGAAATAAAACAGGGTGACGTAGTTGAATTGACGTGTGAAGATAGTTCTTATTTACTAAAAAGACGCACGATAAGAAATTATTCATCCAGCGGATTGACCATAGAGGAGTTAATCAAAGATATATGGGATGAATTAGGATTTGATTTCGATTATGAGATTGACGATCCGAATACTTATATAGGGTCGATAAGAATAAAGCAAGGAAACGCAATGCAGCTGTTTGACACTTTGAAGAAGAATTTCAGATATAAGATATTTTTTCAAGGGGAAATATTATATATTGTAAGGCCTTATAATTTGACACAAACACAGGCTCAGAGAGAGGCAATAACCAAAAGATTTTCTTTTCAGCAGAATATTATTCAGTCTAATCTAACCTATCAAAATAGCGTTGATAACGACATCGTTTTGAAAGGAACGGTTAATATTACAGGAACCAATACCAAGATTGAAAGATGGGCATATTATGATAATAAAGGAGAAATTCAGACTTCTAATGTAGCAATAATTGGAAATCAAAGAACCAAGATATATCCTGATGGATATACAGCGAAACAATTAGAGACAGAGATGAAGAAAGATTTACCGGATTATTCATATAGTGGTTATAAGGGCGATTTCTTGACATTCTTAGAACCATCTGTAAAACCGCGAATGTTCGCCACGATTTATGACGATAAATATCCTGAGAGAGAAGGAACATATATAATAAAGAGCGTAAAGAAGTCTTTCGGAGTAAATGGGGGGAGACAACAAATTGAATTAAACAAGAAATCATGACATATAGAGAGGCATTTTTCAGATTAGTAGAGCAACGATTGGTGTTGGAGGAGCTATATTCTGTCATAGCGGTTGTGAATAGCGTTGATGAAGATACTCGTACTTGTGTAGTTACAGAAGTAGAAGGGGCAGCTCTTATAAACGTAAAGCTTCAGGCATTGAATTCCAGTTCGTCCGGGTTAGTTCAGATTCCTACCGTAGGGTCTTATGTAATAGTTAGTTTTTTGAGTCCTACAGACAGCTTCGTTTCTTGCTATACCGACGTTGATAAGATATTAATAGATACCGATTTAGTTCAATTCAATGGAGGAGATAATGGAGGATTGATTAATATAGAGGACTTGGTAACGAAAATAAATAATGTAGAAGCTGATATAAATAATTTAAAGTCTGTATTTTCAAGTTGGGTTCCTGTTCTACAAGATGGAGGAACGGCTTTAAAAACAGCTTCATCAACATGGTCTGTAGCTCAATTAACATTAACTCAGGATTCAGATATTGAAGACAATAAAATAACTCATTAATTATGGCAGAATTACAAGACATATCATATGATGGAGGATTAGAATTCGATAAAGGAGATTTCAAAATCACAGAAAGTACACAGCAAGACATAGAATTTATTATGAACGCTGACGCTGGAGAATTTTATTCTTCTCCCACTTTAGGTGTAGGGATAGAAAAAAGATTAAGTTCAAATATCGACGCAGTCAGATTGAAAAAAACTATTCGAAAGAATCTATCCGCTGACAATATTCGCGATACTTTAATAAGTATTTCGCAAAACGAGAACGATTTTAATATAAACGTATCAGGAAATAGATTAAAATAATGGAAAAACATACTATTCAAGATAGACAGAATATTTTCGATGCAGGGCTTCAGCTATATGGAGATGTAGAACAGATATTTGATTTTCTTGTCAAAAATGATATTTCTTTAGACTCATCTCTTCGGGCAGGGGATGTGATTCTTTATGATGATGAATTAGGAAATGAAAACGTGAAAGATTTTATAAAAACTGAAGGCGTTATCTATAACAATTCGCAGGATTCTATGTTTATTATAGAAGAAGGCGATTTCAACGACGACTTTGATAATGATTATTTATTATGAGCGTAAAGACAAAAGCACAATTAAAGGCAGAAAAAAATGCTAATATCAACACCAATGGTACTAATGCCATTACAGGTGCTATACTGAATACCTACGAGGAGAATCTTATTGATAGCTGTCTAAACAGAACTGATGATGCAGGATTATTAGGTGTTGCGAATTATAGCGCTTCTCTATCTTATGTCGCAGGTCAAGGCGTTAATTATAACGATTCTTATTATATTTGTACAACAACAACAACAGGAACATTCAATTCTGCTCACTGGCTAAAGGTAGGGGGTAAAGCTCATTACTCAAGTTTTGTAAATGGGGATTTGACAACATCGAGATATTTAGATTATAATGATACAGGAATAGGAGATACAATGCCTACTTGTACAATTAGAGATAATGGCAACGTCATAAGTGAATATCCTGTTGAAAGGATAGATGCTGATAATGTAAGAGTAGATTTAGGGGGAGCAATAACAGGAACATGGTATTACGTTTTTAAAGAAAATATATAATGAAAAATTCAATTATAATAATATTAGCGATGTTGATAAGCGTCGTATGTTATTCGGCTAAACCTATAGCAGGTGGTTTTTATATCAAGGCTGGTGGCGATACTGTTCTTTACGTCGATGGAACAGGAGATACTATCATTTACACGTCCACTAATCCTATTGAGTTCGTTACAGATACCATAATAATGAATGGAGTCGTGAGAAACGTGACAAATGGAATAGCCTCAACAGATTTAGTGAATAAAGGATATGTAGATGCTTCTGTAATTGAAGATTCTTCATATGTGCAATCAGAATGCGATACCTGTATAGTCAATGTAGTGATAAGACCTGACGTAAACGAGGGAGCTAATATAGGAGAAAGCGGAAAAAGATTTGATAGCTCATACGTAAATATAAGTGATGCAGACACTTCAATAGCCAATATATTTATTGGAAGTGGGGCAGAATTAACAGGGGTGTTGAAAGAAATACCTTATAACTTAGGGGATTCAAACTTAACAGGGTTATTGAAGATTCATCATCCTACATCAGCTGAGTTTCAGTTAGGTGTTGGTGCAGATACAACAGCAGGGAATGGTGTTGAAGGAGTGTTCGGTGGTACTAATTTTACAATTACTAATAACGAGAGTGGGTATACTGCAATAGGCACAGGAGCAGGAAAAATGTATGTGAGTAGTAGTGGGTGTGTAGGTAATGTCAATCAGACTGGGTCTTATTCTTTCTATATCGGTGGGACAACTAAGGCAGGATTTAATCCTACTTTAAATTTGATTGGAGGAGGAGAAGTTATAAACGCAACTCTTGCAAATTCGTAT
>Ga0180431_10006361_pt1 | contig 14034 bp, 6 predicted proteins | sample SS_ome_11_FD_132459 | JGI IMG/M metagenome (GOLD analysis project Ga0180431, IMG submission 132459) | Hypersaline lake sediment archaeal communities from the Salton Sea, California, USA - SS_1_MS_1 metaG | ecosystem: Environmental > Aquatic > Non-marine Saline and Alkaline > Hypersaline >... | reverse complement strand
TTACATGAATCGCGAATGGATCAGATACAGCCACTTCAGCGGCGCCGTAGGCGATATGGCCGCTCATATTTTCGATCCCGCTTATTACGGCCTTGATATTCGCATCCCGCTGAGCGTGCGGGCGGAAGTTGAAATACCGGCTTATCCCGGCTCGCTGCCCAGAGCCGGCGTCATTACCTGGGAATTCGGCGCTCGAGGCGACAAACCTCCGGTTACCATGAAATACTATTTGGGGCAGGGCATAGATTTCCCGCATCCGAAGCATCTCGAGAAAAATCGCAAGGGAATAACCAGCGGCTCTGTACTCGTCGGCGAAAAGGCTTCGATAATGGCCGGCAGCCACAGTCAGGGATCGAGGCTAATCCCGGAATCGTTCATGAAAGAAGCGCCGCGACCGCCGAAGCGCGCCTTTCGCTGCAAGGGCAGGTCGCACTTCGACAACTGGACGCTGGCGTGCAAGGGCGAAGACACCGCGATGTCGCCTTTCGAATATGCCGGGCCGCTGTCGGAGATAATAGTCCTCGGCGATATCGCTCTGCTGCATCCCGGCCGAACGCTGCTGTGGGACTCGAAGAACATGAAGATCACAAACGACGAAGCCGCGAACAAGAGCTTGTTCATGAGGCGCCTCGCCCCGCGAGATCACATCAACTGGCTATAGGCAAAAGAAGTACTGACAAAAAGTGCGGGAAATCGTTATATTTTCGCGATTTATGACTGAAACGCCCGTAGCTCAGTTGGATATAGCAACGGATTTCCAAGCCGAAACGTATGTTTGTAACCGGGCAGTGCCAGTTTGCACGTGCGGTGATTATCCGACCAGCCGTAATTCGGGCATTCCGGAGACGTCTGCGTTTTCGACGATGAATTTCTCGAGGTCATGCGATTCGCCGCCTTTTGGTGAAGTTGTGCGAAAATGGCTAACTCGTCCTCTTATGCTCCTGGGCCCTCAAAATCAACCATCAATTAAGAAAGGGCCTATACCGAATCAACTGGTATAGGCCCCGAATTGATGCAATACTACGACCCTATCGCTCGTCACTGCGAGCGAGGCCGAGCCGAGCGCGGTGATTCCATGTCAATGCCAACTGCGGCCACATAGCTTATCAAAGCATCTGCCTTGCGGCCGAACACAATCCTTCTGAGCAACCGTTCCAACCGCGCTCAGTTCTTCCCTAATCGAGAACGGCAATCTTACAAATCCGAAATCTCCTGCTCAGACACACCATTGGATTTCGCCGGTTACGGAGCATGGGACAGCGAAACCGCGTCTAAGCAGGACTGACCGCCGCCGGCTCCGCGGCCGACACCCAGGCGAATAGTCAGAGATTTGCCAAGGTGGCCGGCGAGGCTCGCGGCGTCATACGTCCTGGAGAATTCCTGCCAGTCACCGCTCAAGTCCGGATCCACCGAGGAACTGGGCGTCAGTGCTACTCCGTCGGCCAATAGCTCGAGCACCACGGGAGTCGCAGCGCCGTCCGGGCCAGTGGCGAGCATGGAAAGCGTATAGGTGCCGGCCTCGACGTTACCCAGAGGTGCATCGGAGACGATCAGTCCGCCGGCCGCATTGCCCCAGCCGCCACCGTTGGACAAGTAATAATAGAGCCCATCCGGGGTAGCGATTTGGGCTGCTACAGAACCCTGGCGGTTCGGAAAGCTCGTGTCCCGTCCGTATGTGCCTCCATTATCGATCCAGCCCTGGGCATCGGCCCCGATCCATCCGGGGATATCGACCGCGTCGCCGGTCGTGCCGTCGGAATAGGTCGCTGTCCCGTTATCCATGGGCGCATCCGCTCCCAGACCCTGGGTCCAGCCGTCGCCGAGATCAGCGGTGATATTACCCGAGCCCGGTTTGTAAATCTGTTCAAAATCGCCGTTGGGCACTGGGATCGCGGTGGCAACCGGTTCAGGAACATAGGAAAGCGATACGGCGTCGAAATGGGATTGGTCGCCGCCGGCTCCGCGGCCGACGCCCAGGCGAATCGTCAGAGCTTTGCCAACATGGTCGGCGAGACTCGCGGCGTCATACGTCCTGGAGAATTCCTGCCACTCACCGCTCAACTGAGGATCCACCGAGGAACTGGGCGTCAGTGCTACTCCGTCGGCCAACAGCTCGAGCACCACGGGGGTTGCCCCGCCATTGGCGAGCATCGAAAGCGTATAGGTCGCGCCGCTTTCGACCGCAGCCAGAGGTGCGTCGGAGACGATCAGTCCGCCGGCCGCATTGCCCCAGCCGCCACCGTTGGACAAGTAGTAATACAGTCCGTCCGGGGTTTCACTCTGGCGCGCCACAGAACCCTGGCCGTTTCCAGTAGTTGTGTCCCTTCCGTATGTGCCTCCATTGTCGATCCAGCCCTGGACATCGGCCCCGACCCATCCGGGGATATCGACCGCATCCCCGGTCGTGCCGTCGGAGTAAGTGGCGGTCCCGTTATCCATGGGCGTATCCGGTCCCAAGCCCTGTGTCCAGCCGTCGCCGAGGTCCGCAGTGACGGAATCTGAGCCAGGTTTGTAAATCTGTTCGAAATCGCCGTTGGGCACGGGGATCGTGATGGCAATCGGAGCGACTGATTGTTGAGGATAGAGGGCAATATCATCGATGTAGATCTTGCCCTTGCTGCCGGGCTGTTGAGCGGCGGCGGCGCCGATTCGGATCGCCAGGGTTTTGACCTGGCTCAGATCAATGCCTTCGACATCGCCCATCGAGATCACCCACTCGGTCCACTTCGTGGATTGAACGGCGTTTTGTTCGGCCGTATTCTCTACCACCACGCTGTTGTTGCCTGCATCCGTGATAACGACCGACAGCGTTTCTGCGGCATTCTGGCTTTGGCCGCGATACCAGAGTCCGAGCGTTTGACCGGACCAATCCGCTGCCGGCGTTAACGTACGGGACGTCTCTGAGTAGAGTGCGCGCGCGCCCAAAGCGGTCTGGCCGCTGTTGTCGAAGTTGAGCGGCATGGCCTGAGCCCCGCTGTGTACGACATCCTGTTCGGCATACGGCTCAAAGGCATTGCTCGCGACAGCACCGGTGCCGTTGCCAAGCGCCGCATCAACGCCGTCCAGCCATACTTCAAAGATAGAGATTGAGCCGGGATCGTTCGGATCCTCTTTGTAAACTTCAAAGTCGTCGATCACTGAAGTTGCTGTGGCAAAGCTCCAAACCTGTCCTTTAATAAACTCACCGGTCTCGCCGTTGAGCTCATCGACGCGCCAGTAGATGATCTTGCCGGGCTCCTGCGCCCCTATATCTAAGGTCGGCTCACCGGCTTCAGCGCCCAGACCGAGCTCGGCGGCTTCGACTTCGTCGGAACTTTCACCCACCGTTACATAGTGCACGATCGCGCCCATGCCGGCTTTCCAACTCAGGACCACGTTGGTGGGATCCATCACGCGTCCGCCATCGGCCGGCGAGGGACCATAGGCCGTTTCCGGAGCGACCGAGAAGCTCCATACATCACCGGCAATCGTTTCAGCTCCGACCGCATCTACGCGCCAATAATAGGTTGCGCCCGGAGTCAGGCTCGGAGCCAGCGGGGCACCTTCAATACCTACCACCAGCGAGGTCTCGGTGGTCTCAACCGGTGCGACCGTACCCTGCGCCACGGCATCTGCATCATCGCTGACATAGACACTGCTGGTCGCTGACCCAGCGCCTGCGGTCCAGGTAAGCTCAACAAAGGTAGCCTCTATTGTACCGCCGTCCTCGGGACCAGGCCCGGTGGCCTTGGGATTTGGCGGCTCAAATATGCGCAGTTGTGGATAGCCCCGGCCTTCGTCAATCGACCATACATTGGCGAAATCCCAGCCGACATAGGTTGCTTCCTGCATCATATCATCAGTTGTCCGTCCGCCTTCAGTGGTGCTTGCTGCCGAATCAAAGCCGGTGATGCCGCCTACTTCTACATTGAAGTAGCAATTTGTAAAAGGTCCTACTCCATTACCATAGAAACCGCCTCCCAGGCCATCATCGCCGGCAACAGTAACGACTCCGGAATAGTAACAATTAGTTACCGGGCCACTCACGTGGCCGGCAAAGCCGCCCTGATTAGCCCATCCGGGTTCACCAAAAGTCACATCCACAGTTGAGTAACAGTTGGTGACTGAGCCGGAACCACGCACCAGGCCAACGAATGATCCTATATTACCGACGTCATCACCGGTGATTGATGTAACTGTTCCACCGACGGCAAAGCAATTGTATACCTCGCCAAAACAATCGCCAACCACAGCGGCTGAATACCATCCAGAAGTAATATCACAATCAACGATCCCCACGTTCTTGACCACACTGCCTGCCAATCCCTTGCCAATCAGTCCACCGGCTCTGTTTATACGGTTGTTTGAGGTCAAGTTCCTGATAATGTGCCCATTGCCGTCAAACGTGCCGGCAAAACCTACGCTGCTTTCGCCCTCCAGACCGATGGATTGCCACTCAATTCCCGCCAGGTCAATGTCATTGACCAGGATGTAATTGCCCGCTCGGCTCGCCTCGTCAGCGTTTATGGCCTGGAGCTGCTCGGGCGTGGAAATCTCAATGGGCTGGGAATACAGGCTGCCCGGCAATAACACTATTGCCACAAATGCTAAAGCTAAAGTTCTCATAGTAAATCCTCCTACAAAAATTAATATTACTTGTTTACTCACTTAGGCCCGCAAGGGCATCTGTTGAAGTCTTCACATAGGTCCTCCTACAAAGGTTTAATATTACTTGTCTGCTAATTCAGGCCCACAAGGACATCCGAATAGAGTCGGATACCGTCAATATATACAAAGCCTGTGCCCGGTGTGCTCTTATCTCCGATTCTGATAGTCAGTGTCTTCACACGGCTCAGGTCCACACCCTGAGCGGCAAGATCGGCCAGATCGATCAACCACTCGGTCCATTCGGCAAAAGTAGTGGCATCAGGATTGTCCGGATGGTTGGCAATGGCGGTCCCGCCGGTCGTATCCTCGACCACTACATAGATTTTTTCGGGGTCATTACCAATCGCGGGATCATCGGAGGGCACACGCCCATGAACCGCTACGCCAAGCGTGGTCACATCATGCAGAGTCCAGTTAGTAAGACCGTCCAGCGGCAAGGTCACCTCAGAGTACCTGGTGGAATTATTGTCGTAGTAAAACGGCGCCGACTGCTTGCCGTCATAGACAATGACAGTCTCCATCGAGGGTTCGTATTGTACCGTATGACCCATGGTCGAGCCGTTTACTGACGGATTATCGTATCCGTCTATCCACGTCAGATATACCAGGTTGCTGCCTTCATCGGCGAAAGGAATTTCATTGTAGGACTCGAAATCGTCCACGATCAAATAAGCGGCCACCGTGAAAGACCATACGTAACCTTCAGAGACACTGCCGTCGTTATTGATCTGGTCGATGCGCCAATAGTACGTTTGGCCCATCTGCAAGTCGCCCGGGGTATAATCCGTGCCACTCTGACGGCTGCGATAAAGTCCCGTAGTATCCTCCGGAGTCGCCTGGGCAACCAACCGGGCATCGGTACCAAGGTAGACATCGTGCCGGGTCGCATTATCGCCGGGCTTCCAGCTCAGCCTGGAAATCCCTTCGATGTCTACAACGCGCCGGTGGGTGGGAGTCGGATCCCAGGCGACTGCGGGATCGCGCCGCATCGCGCCGGCTAATTCCTCCACAGACAGAGCACGCTTGTAGATTCTGACATTATACATCGCCCCGGACCACCGCCAGCCGGCAAGATCCCCGCCAATGTAGAAGGCATTTTCTCCCTGCTCGACAAGCGTTGTAGCCGCTCTGGTCTCGATTCCGTTGCGATAATAGGTCAGGGTGGTTCCATCTTTGGTGATAGCATGATGTGCCCATACCCCGTCCTGCAAGTCGGGGTAATCAAGACCCTTAACTGCTGAGTGGTCTATAACATACTCACCGGTATTGACGAAGTATTCGAACTTGGTCGGTGTAAACATAATAAATCGAGGATATTGCACACCCACGTCACGATTGCCCAGGATGGTCTCAAATTCGCCGGTTCCATCGCCTTGTTGCCTGGCCCAGAACGCCCAGGTGAAGCTGTCAGTGGCGCTCAGGGCAGGGATTTTCCCCGCTTTCACCATGGCTCCGGTCTGATCGTTGCCGTTGAAGGTCAGGACCATCCCCTTGTCAGAATCGTCCACCCAAACGGCGCCGTCGTCGCCCAGGCCTCCGTCAAGGTGAAGGATCTCTCCGTGGTTTTCGTGCCCGGACCAGTCAATGGCCGTATTACCGCTTCCTTCATCGAGCTTCCACCAGCCCAGGAGATCCGGGTCGAGAATGGGCAGGACATCAAGTGTGCTGAATGTCCAGACGGACCCCTTCCATTCGGCGCCGGTGGCCCTGGCCTCGTCCACGCGCCAGTAGTATGTAGTGCCCCTTTGGAGTTCGCCGGGTTTGAACGTCGTTGCTGTGCCAACGGTCCTTACTTTATACTCGGGCGAGTTCTTATCGGCATTGGCCACCGCGTCTTTGTCGGTGCCAAAGTACACGTGATGGAAATCGCCATTTGCGCCCGCCCGCCAATTGAGTTCGACGTCCGTCAGCTTGTTCCTGGCCCAGTCTGCCGGACTGGGCGTGTTAGCGGTCATGGGCAGAACAGAGAACGACCACAAATCACCTGTACAAATCGTGGTCTTGTCGGTTTCGATTGCATCCACGCGCCAGTAATAGCCCTGGCCGGGTTCAAACCCTGCCGTATGCACATACAGTTTCGACGCAAACGGTTTGTTGTCGGCAACCAACACGAGGTTGTCCGGATCGGTCCCCAAGTACACGTCGAAGTACCCGGCGATGTGATCTATTCCGGGAGACCACCTGAGTATGCGATTGGCGGGCTTTACGTCAATGGCTCCCTCGGCAGGATTTGGAAAAATGGGCTTCAGACGAATCCAGGGCGAGAGATGCGCGCCCGAGATGACTACCGGATCAGAGCCGATACCGGGGCCGGCCCAGGCCACGGCCAGATGGTCTCCGCCACCACCTTCGGTGTGCCTGGCCTCGATATAGTACGGCTTGTTGGCTTCGAGATGAATTGCACGGGACTGTTGAGACGGGAACTTGGTCCACTCTTGTGGATTTGTCCACTCAGTGACGTGGGCAATTGAGATCGCGCTGCCGGGATCCTCGCCCTTACTTAGCCATAGTTCACTGCCGTCATCGCTGGCGATCCAGAAGAAATACGCGCCGGTCTGGGGCGGGTACAGGAATCCCCGAACGCGCGTTGAGTAGGTATCGGCCCAGTCGGTCTCGCCTTCCAGGCTGGTACGGTACTCCCACCTGTCCGGCTGATGCGGCCACTTGTCGCTATTATAAAGAATGTCCAGGGTGCCGCCTATTCCGTCCCAATACTCGAACAGGATATCGCCTTGCGCTCTCAGAGTTCCGGCCGTGCCGGCAAGACAAAACAGCCCCCAGACAACGTTGAACCACAGCGACTTCTTAAACATGATTGATCTCCTTCCTAATTGCCCTCAAACCACGATTCCTGCTAACGTATGATTTAATGTGAACACCCTCTTCATTTAATTGCTATGGCATACCGCAATGTATCGAATGGCGTTACTTCCTGTACGGAACCATCGACGCAAACGACGTTGCTTACACCGCCGCACTGACTGCCGTTTCTCATGGCAGAGTAAATCTTACGGATGCCCGCCCTATGATACTCGCCAAATGCGTCGGTATAAGGTGGAGGATCATCGGGGCTGAAACCTCTTACCCATTCCAGGCTGGCACTACCGCTCCAGAATGTACATAAAGAATTGTCGTTAAATATATTCCCATTAATCCTGTTTCCGTTTTCATCGTTCATTTGCCAGATGCATTCTTCGCCAGCGAAAAACGTTCGATTTGCATGTTTGACCATAGTGATCTTGGCAATGATGGGTTTGTCGGCGTTAAGCCACCAGTTGAAACTGTAAGTGGAGCCGAGCTTTCCGCGTTCAGGCCATTTCTCCCTGTAAACGCTCTGGAATACCGGGCAGATATTACTTTTGACATTATCATGTAAATATGGAATGTAGGCCCCGTCCGGCTTGAGATTGTATTCTGCCGGAACCGATGGATTCCATCCCCCAGCCAAACTCCTCGCTTCATCCATAGTCTTTTTAGAATAAATCCCGGTGAACGATTCCGGCAAGCCATCATCCCAGTCAGCGGTGTACAATCGCATCACGAGACCGTAGCTTTTAAGGTTTGATTTGCAGAGGATATTTCTGGCCTGCATACGAGATCTTTGCAGACTCGGCAATAAGATCGCCAGCAGCAACGCGATAATAGCAATTACGACCAATAGCTCTATCAGAGTAAACGCCCTCTTTTTCACTGTTCTATCCTCTAAACTAAAGACCGCCCACCATCAACAAATCCACATGGTCTTCTTCATCATCTTACTCCTTAAATAAAATTGATAATACAATTGCTTACTCAGTGACGGCTCAGCCAATCAATCCCTGTTTAAGGATGTTTGCGTTCAAGTTCCAATGCCGGTTCTGCGAACATACTCCAACAGTATAAATTCTCCTGAGGAGTTGTTGTTATGAGTGTTAAGAAACGATTGCCGGCATTGAGCGGTATGTCAATCCGATCAGATTCAAAAGGATCGGTGCCCAGCTCTCGGCAGTAGTTTATCCTTCCATCCACCAGCACCCAAAAAGTCACTTTCACCCCAGCGTAATCTGTTTCTTCTTGAATATCTGGTAACGTCTCCGAGATACCACAGTGGGCCCTGAAGCGAGAAATCAAAATGTTCGACATGCTCGCCCGGATGCTATCCAGATCAAAGGTGATTCCTACGTTGGCACAGGCGCCGATGGAGGGTTGCTCCGGTGTCTCATAGCGGTGTCCCGCCAGGCGTCCTGCATGAACCTTTCTGTCGTCAAACACAGCTCCGAATACAATCCCATCATAGTATGTCCCGTGAGTGCTCGGGCAATCCTCGAACACCAGCCCGGTAGAGGTGACGGTGGTTGATTGGTCACTACCGTTGGGAACAAAGATCCCGTCAATGAACGGAAGCTTCTCAACACCGATAAATCCTGATCCGGCCCTATTACCAGTATTACGTGGTAAGCTACGAAGGATAGCCGCCCTGTATGAAAGGGGGGTGTTATTTTTCGACGGATCCAGCGCCCGACCCAGTACGCCCGTTCCAAAACCGTTACCTCCTCCCACGACGTCAGCCAAATCCAGACGCTTGCCCGGTATGCCGAAACAACTGCCGGCCTTGGGCATGTGACGAACGAATAGATTAGGACGATCGTCCAGTGATTTAACCCCGATGCGGCCGGCTTGGTCAACATGTGCAGCTTCCCCTTCTGTAGCAACCTGGGAGGAGGCCGCATCGCCCACTCTCACGTTACCAGCGAACACGTGAACCTCAGTACCATCTGTCTGTCCGGTTGACAAGCCAAACTCGGTGCCATAATCGACAATCGTTGCCCAGAGGGTTTGCACTCTGAAGCCCACAGCCTGAGAGGGAACATCAGCCGTCATTGATCCGTTTTCCAGGGCCATTTTATTGGAGGACTGCAGCTCGAACGTACAGGGCGCCTGGATAAGCACCTTGGCGCCCCGCTTGAAGGTCAGGTGAGCATAACCCTGTTCAAGTGTCATTGAGCCACGACGCAACTGAGGTTCTTGGCGAGGAACACGCCACACGGCGTGGGAGGAATCGTCTAATGTGGCCACCACCCGATGAGTAAGCCAATAGTGAATCCCTCCCAATATGACAAGGGCAAAAACACCACAAATGGCTGTCCTTAGGCCAATCGTGGCAACCCGGTTCAGCAGGATAGCCAATTTCGTTGCATAAGCCCGGGAGGTAGCATAGAGATTGAAAGAAGCCCTTGGGAGTGAAGACTGTGACCTGTTCAATTCCTCCTGTTCAGCCAAAAAGGCATGTAATTGTTGCTCTGCCCGTGCCTTGATCTTATGCACCTTATCGGCATCCGGTTTTTCCGATTTCATAATGGATTCCGTGGAGACCTGATCCGTGTCGGAGAAATCCGTGTTGGTTCCGGCGTCCGCCGAGGCGGGGATAACAAACCTTTCGATTGACTCCTTAAGATCTTCTTCCAGGAACTCATTACGAATAAAGCTGTTAAGAAGGCCATAGCGTGCAAACAGCCGGGCGAAATCGGCATCTTCCAGAAGTCTGGAGCGTAACTCACCGGCCTGCTCAGGGGTCAGTCGCTCATCCATATACAGGTGTATTAGTTTTACAGGATCCGTCATGTCACTTTCCAAAGAACGCCGGTCTTCTTTTGCACACATTTCGCCAGCGCTTCACGCACGCGGCACAGCATAATGTAAACAGCATTGCTCGATAGGCCCAGTCGCCGGGAAATATCCCGAATTTCCATTTCCCGGAAGTAGCGGAGCATCAGGACATGCCTGGGCCGGTCGTTGAGTGACTCGATACACGTATGCAACGCCTTTTTGATGCCTTCCGATTCATCATGAATGACGTGGTAAGCACGTTCTATCCTCTGCAGAACCTTCTCGTCAAAAATGATCTGTTCTTGCCCCCGGGAGCGAAAATAATTCACCACCTCGTACCGGGCAATCCTGAGAATCCAGGGGAGCACCTTTCGGGATGGATCAAGACGATCATATTTCTCCGCAAAAATCACCGCAATATTTTGAATAATATCCTCGGAATCATGATAATTCAGGATCGTCGAACGGACATAGGCAGAGACCGCGGGCAAGATCTGCATCCACGTAACAGCAGAGTTGCGCGATCCTTTTGGGTTTTCCGATTTTTTCTGTTCCATTCCAATAGGATAACCGGAAAAAAGGCCAAATTCTTTCATAGTTTTTATCAAGATTACAGAAAAACATTCGTAAGGGGCACTTTTCAGCACTCCTGCGAGGTCCGCCAGAATCTCAAACTCGGCGCGGATCGTCGCAACAATGCCGGGCCGGCGTATCTTAGCCGCCGCTTGTGAACCTTTGCGAGCTACGGCCCGGTGGATTTGCGCAATGCTGCCGGCAGCCACAGGCTTCTCGTCGAATCTCTCGAATGTGCCCTCAATTTGCCCTCCGAGTTTCCGCCGGAGCTGGGCCGGGATCTTGACCAAAGGTTCCGGAGCGACCTGATTCTGCAGATGTTCCAATTCCCTCACGTACTCGGGCGATATCAAGCCGGGGCGCGTGCTCAGGAACTGGCCCGGCTTGATGAAGGTTATCGCGATGCATCCGCGCCGGCGTGCCGTTCGACGCGATAGGTGTGGGATACCTGGCCGTTGATTCGCTCGGCGTCTTCAGTTTCCGGCAGATATGCCCGCACGTAATCTACAGTGACCTCAGATGGATAGACGGCCACACGCAGGTGACCTGAGTTCGGAAGTATCTCGCCGCTCACGTAACCGTAGGCTTCGGCCTGATTGGCTTTCTTGAAATTGTGATGACTGGGCTGGGGTACCAATTGGTAAATGACACCGTCCAGCTCCTGCTTTGCGAAGAAGTGGTCGTGGCCGTGGAAGAAAATGGTTACGTTGTTGTCGGCCATCAATTGGTGAATCGGTTTTTCCCATCCTTGGCGGCGTTGATCGAAGCCCCAGGTGCCGTCAATGTTGTGGCCTCCCATTTCATAGAAGGGCGCCCATTCGACTCCGCCGCGTCCCTGCGGGTCTCCGCCTATGAGCTGATGGCAGAAAACGAACTTGAAGGCAGCGTCGCTGTCTGAAATCGTCTGACTGAACCAATCATATTGCTGCCGTCCCAAAGTCCAATTCCAGCCGTCCGATTTGTTGCCGCCTTTGCGTTGCGTATACGCATAAGGATCTAACACAACAAACAGAGCATCGCCCCAATGCCATGCATAGTAATTCTGACGAAAGCCGACGAATTCATCTTCGATCTCCGAGCCCGTATAGAATCCGTCCGGCTGGGGATTAGGGAAGTAGTGCTTTCGGAACAACGTTGACCATACGGCGAGATTGTCGGCGGTGCCGTCAAGTTCCCATCCGGTTTCACCATCGTGATTGCCGAGAACCAGAAATAGAGGAGCCGAGTGGCATGGAAGGCTGAAAAACGAACGCTGCACACGATAGCGTTGTTCGATGGCCTCGTAGGTCTCGGGGCGGACTTTGTCTGACATGAAGGTATCGCCCAGATCGACAATGAAATCGGGGGCGTCGTCAAGCTCATTGGCCAGAGTCGTCTCATAGAGTTCCGGGACGGACTGCTCATCCAGATGGGAATCCGCCTGGACCACGAAGGTGAATGGAGTTCCTGCGCTCCGCTGTGTGTGGAAGGTGAAAGTATCGCCCGACCGGAAATCATTCAAATCCGTGGGGCGTTGCCACAAGCGATAGAAATATTGCGTATTAGGATCGAGATCTTCCACAAGGACTGCACTCGCACCGTCTGCGAGCATCGAGAATATCTCGGTCTGATGGGTAAACTCATTGGGATCAGCCCCGTACTCTACGAAACAGTCCATGTTCTCATTGGCCATTATGTGCGCGGTGACGGACGTATCCGTAGGCCGCCCCAGAATTATTCCCTGGCTCAAAGGCTCCAGTTCAGGCAAGCCGGCCGAGGGGGGATCTGCACATTCTGCCATTGTGCCGAGGCAGAAGAATACAATGGCGGGGATAATAAAATGCTGCTTAGCCCTTTGGGTCAACATGAAGCTCTCCTTGGAAACATAAACGCAGGTTCGTCAATCATCTCTTCGTCATATCTTCACGGCTCAGTCACAGTGTGAGTGTAGGCAACCTGCCCGCTGACCTGTGTTTCGTTTTCGTCTTCCGGCAAGAACGTACGAACATACTCGACTCGTACGAATGCGTCACTCACCGTTACTCTTGTATGCCCGCTGCCGGGAAGGACGTCGCCGGATGTGAAGTTGGAGGCATTGTCCGCCGCATAGTAAGGATCGGCAGGATAAGGCGTTGTCAAGTAGGTCACACCGTCGAGTTCCTGGCGAGCGAAGATGTGGTCGTGTCCCTGGAAGAAGATATTGACTCCATTTTGAACCATCAACTGGTGTATGGGCATTTCCCAGCCGGGGCGTTTTTCTGAAAAGCCCCATGTGCCATCTTTATTCTCTCCGCCCCATTCATAGAGGCGCGCGACTTCCACACCGCCGCGTCCCGTGCCGTTGACGTGATGTGTAAAGACGAATTTCCATTTGGCCGGACTGTCTTCAAGGGTCTGTTTCAGCCATTGGTATTGAGCCTCTCCCAGCGTCAACTGCCACTTGTTCGACGTCTTGTTGCCGCCGCCTGATGCATTCCTGTCAACACCGTACCCATTGTCCACCGGCACAGGGGACGACCAGTACGGATCTATTATTACAAACTGGGCATCGCCCCAGGTCCATGCGAAGTAGTTTCTGAGCAGGCCGATGAATTCTACGGGTTCGGCGTTGCCTGTATAGAAACAGCCGGGGGCCGGTTGAGGATAGTACAGATTGCGGGCATTCTGTGCCCAGACGGCAACATTGTCGGGAGTGCCGTCTAATAGATAGCCGGCCGCCTGTTCGTGGTTGCCGTTGACCAGAAAGAGCGGCGTGGAATGGCTCAAGCCACTCAGGTAATGCCGCTGAAGAAGATAACGTTCTGCGACCAAATCTGCGTTAATAACATCAGGTTTAATGGTGTCAACACTGAAATCGTCACCCATCATGATATAGAAGTCCGGCCTGTCGGATAATGCCGCTCGCAGTGTCCGGTCGTAGAGTTCTTCATCAAAGGCCTTTTTGTCTCTCTCGGGATGTGAATCGCCCTGGACGCCGAAGGTGAATGTGCTGCCCGGCGTTCTTTGGGTATGGAAGGTACACTCCTGCCCTTCGGCGAACTCTTCCGCCTCGGGCGGGCGATAACGCATTCGATAATAATACCGCGTGTTGGGCTGCAGATATGCGATGACGTCTTCCAAAGGTATCCCTGCCCGGATTATAGAAGTAGCCGTTCGGTCATCATACACGCCGGGCTGTGTGCCGTACTCGAAGTAAGCCTCAATCGGTTCGTTGGAAAGTGCATTTATGGTGATACAACAGTCAGTCGG
>Ga0180431_10006360_pt1 | contig 14035 bp, 27 predicted proteins | sample SS_ome_11_FD_132459 | JGI IMG/M metagenome (GOLD analysis project Ga0180431, IMG submission 132459) | Hypersaline lake sediment archaeal communities from the Salton Sea, California, USA - SS_1_MS_1 metaG | ecosystem: Environmental > Aquatic > Non-marine Saline and Alkaline > Hypersaline >... | reverse complement strand
CAGATTATACCGTTATGATCCGCCGAATCTTACGGTCTGTGCCGCCACACTTGGGGGCCAGACTGACATATATGACGTAGTTTATTTTAACTGCCCTGTAGTAGGAGCCCACATCTTTGCTGGCACAGGCCATGGCGGCCGGCTGTTTTATTACAACGAGGTGCCGGCTACTGGCTGGATCCAGGTTTGCGCCCAGCTCGGGGCAGAGACAGAGATCCTCAGCTTGGCAGTATTTGATGATGGTGGAGGTGATGATCTGTACGGCGGAACGCAACCCAACGGAAAGCTGTATAGATATAATTCGGCCGGAGCTGCATGGGTGCAGGTCTGTGCTCAGCTGAATGCTCAGACAAAAATATATAGCCTCTGTGTTTACAATGGTCGCCTGTATGGGGGGACTGGACCCAGCGGCCGGCTGTTTCGGTTGAACCTGGCTGGTAATGCTTGGGAGCAGGTGGCGCCGCAGTACGGCGCACAAACGGACATTTATAAATTGATCGTTTACCAGGGGCGCCTGTATGGTACCACTGGACCCAACGGTAAGTTGTTGAGGTGGAATAACTCCGATGCCTGGGAGGAGGTTGCTGGTCAGTATAGTGATGAGCCTCGCGTAGTATCTGCTGTCGTTTACAATAACAGGCTTTTCGCCGGAACGCAGCTCCTTCTGGTGACACAGAAATGCCTGCTGCTGGAGTACATACAGCGGCAGAATGAATTAAAGCTCCCCTGTTTTACCTTGCGACGCATATTGTCCGACGGATCCATCCGGGACATGTGCGTGCATATCCAGAAAGGGCCTGAATTCACCACTGATCGCCAGCGTTGGGACGAGCACGCGTTTATGGAGGCATTGCGGTTCTGGTCTCCAGATCCGTCTATCTATGACCCAGAGGAGCAGGCCGGACCGTCCTATACCATGGCTGCCGGCAACGTCAACGAATCGCAAAACCTGACGTATGCTGGGACCTGGAGAGAGCACCCGGTGATGGTTATTACCGGGCCGCTTGACTATATAGTGATCCGCAACGAGGACACCGGCGAATTTATCCAGATAGATTATGAGTTGCCATCAGGAGAATATATCTATATAGATCTCACTCCAGGGAACCAGATCGTGGAGCACCGCATAGCCGTCGCCGATATCGGCACCAATATCATAGGAGCCATAACGCCAGATTCGGATCTGCAGAGTTTCCATCTGGCTCCGGATCCCGAAGCGACAGGCGGGGTAAATGAGATCACCATAAGCGGCGAGAATTCGGACGGGGTAAATACAGATTTCGAGATCTCATATTACAACCGGTATATAGGAATATAATGATCAGAGCATGGTTAATACTTCGTGATACCAGTGGCAGCATCGTTGCCCGCTTCGATGAGTGGATCGATTTTGAAGTCACGCAGAAAGTGAATGACATCGATACAGCTCAATTCACCATCAACGGTAATGATCCCAGGACGCTGCTGTTCGGAACGGACCACATACTGGAATTTTGGCGCGAGCATAAAGAGGCGAATCTGCCAGGATACCGGGAAAGTGCCCTTTTTTTCCGCGATTTCGAGTGGCAGTATGACGAGTCGGGGCAGCTCTCGTATGTGGCTCGGTTTGTCGGCTTGAATGACCTGCTGCGGCGCCGGGCAGTATATAACTATGCCGGCGGTGCCAGGGCAGATAAAGACGACGCCGCGGAGACATGCATCAAGGAATATGTCGACGAACAGGCAGGCCCCAGCGCCACCATCGCCGCCGGTCGCCTGGCTGAGGGCGCGTTTGTCGGGCTGTCTGTTGAGGCTGATCTGGGCAGAGGCGATAACTGGATAGGATCCAAGGCTTTCGACAGTCTCCTCGAGGTGTGCAAAGATATCGGCAACTCCAAGGATATAGCATTCCGCATCATTCCCGTGGATCTGTCGGTGCCCTCTTTTATATTCCGGGCACAACCGAAGCCGCTGGGAGCAGATCGCACCTCGACCGGTATTGACCCGGCTACTGGCCGTAATGCTGCTGGCAACAGACCGATTATATTTTCTGATCAATTCGACAACTTTATGAGGCCGAGGTATGGCATATTTAGATCCACCGAGGGCAACGTCGCCATTGTTATCGGCCGCGGTAACGAGGAGGAGCGCGAATACGCCGAGGTCTCGACTGTGGATGTAACGGCTAGCCCTTGGAATCGCTGCGAGGTGACCGTGCATGCCACGCAGGAGTCAGATGCCACGGCTCTGACAGACCGCGGATATGACACGCTGCGGGATACCGAAAAACAGATTATAGTCGACGGAGTCGTTGTCCAGCATCCGATGGTGCTGTATGGTCGGGATTATTTCCTGGGCGATATAATAACCACCCGGGTCACCGGCCTGGAGGAGAACAGGACAATCAATTCGGTCAAGATATCAATCCAGGGCCGGCGCTCCGATTTTTCGGAGAATATCGATATAGGGCTGGGAAATGACTAAAGAACGCGAGACCGAATATCTAAAAGATACCATCGAGCGGTTGACCGGGCGGATCCGGGCCTTGGAAAAAGATCAACCCGGTAATGGCTTTGTGCCGTACCAGTTCCTGCCGGCTTTGGAGCTCGGCACCGGCACACCGGCCAGGCACGGCAAACACCCGGTTATGGGGCTTATTAGCAATGGCGAGTACTGCACACTTGAGCTGGTGATGCCGCGGTCGGCTGCCAACCTGCAGGAGGCATACCTGCTCTATATTCCGAGCGGGACTGGGACCTGGGATTACACCATCGATGTCGCCGGTGGCCACTGCGCCGAGGATGAGTCTGAGCACACCGATACACAGACAGCCAACGGGATCGCCGTTACAAATGACGAGCTGGAGTGCCTGAATATCCTGCCGGTCCTGGCGGATTTCAGTGTCGGTGATCACGTTGGAGTAGAGGTTACGCGTGATGCTGTTGGAGGCAGTACCACGCAGATATTGATCGTGAAAATTGTATTAAGATAGGAGGATACCATGAACAAGGATCTCAAGAAATGGAAACGCCGCTGGATCATATTGGTCACGATCGGCTCAATATTGTACGAGGTGGGCCGCGGCATAGTGAACACAGTTAAGGAGACCAAGCGCCGAGTCGCCGAGGTCTGGAAAGACTGGGAGTAATGGCTGGATCCTCGGACCAGGACCGCATATTAAGGCGAAAAACCGATAAGGGCAACATGCCAGAGGACCCGGATCAGCTGGTCCGGGAAACCTGGCAAATGGCCTATGACACCAAGCAGCTCATGGAGCAGGTGGCCACCAAGGTAACGGAGCACCGGATCACCCTGTTTGGCAAAGGTGCCGATACCGGCCTGACCGGGCGCATAGAAACCCATGGCTCACGGATACGCGATATTGAGTTCAACTGTGAGCAATGCCGTCGTGATATCGCCGTACAGATCAATAGCGAAGTTGCCAAGATTAACAGCTCTATATCATCCATCCGTATATCTATCCTTAAATGGGTAATCCTCTTTGTCTCCAATGGGGCTCTCAGCTCCGGAATCGCTGCATTTGTTAGCAATTACACCGGCTAAGTCCTACTGTTACCATCCCCACGATCAACCCCCAAAAAACTGTAACCGATTGTTACCAAACTGTAACCGTATTTTCCCTTAATCGATCTTGATCGTGGCTACGATCAGAGTATAATTGTAATTAAGGAGGTCACCAATGAACACACAGATCAAACGAACCGGAACCAGGATCCTAAAGGGCCAGAACGAAGTCGAGATCGCTGATGAGTTGCACTTTGCTGAGCCCTTTCTCCACGGCGATCACTGGAACGAGGACCGCGACGATCATTTCACTTACACCATCAAGTCCGTCAACCTAGAGTACGGCGGCTACAACGTGAGAGTGAGTGACGGTGTCGCCGTCACCCATGTTATGATCCCCAAGGCTGCATTCAAACGGTTTCTCCGCAGGGAACACGACAGAGGCGCCTGTATCGTCGACACAACAGGCATCGGCCTGGAGCAACTGATCGGCGGCTGGGAGAGCGGCTTTGGCCCGTTCCGTGAATCCAAGAACATCCTGTCGGACAAGCAGCGATTCGAGGCTGAATGCCACCGAATCCCGGTCGACACCTCCTGGATGACCAAGGCGCAGATCAGGATGATCGAGCTACTCAGAGAGCAGATCCTTTTTAATGATGGCCTTGGCCACCAGCGGACCACCGAGAACTGGGACATCGTGACTACGTACCCGTTCCCCGGCAGCAAGAAACGCAACTACGAATACAAGGCATTTGAGGTCAAACTCGTGGACATGAGCCCCAGAAAGCCAGAAGTCTCCCTGATCACCGAAGTCGGCAGGGTAGGCGACGAGGGAACCATGGCTGAGATATACGCCCGGAACCGCCGCCACATTTTTATTGGACCCAGGGGTGGAGTGAAGTTAGCCAATGCTCGCGGCAAAGGCAGCTTCAAGAGCTGGCCACGAGGCATTTTCAATGTGGTCAACACTCCAGTGTCGAGAGTGGGGGAACGATAATGAACGTTAAGGTTCGCAAGATGAAAAAAGCCTCGGTCTCTTACTGGGACCGGGGCGCCGAGGTCCGAACACCTGCCACCTACGGCGTATTCGTCGACGATGTGCAGGTCGGTTACATTTACGCCCGGGAGGTAGGCTACATGGAGGACCGGCAGTGGGAGATCCTGGATATCGACAGCCGGCCGCTCCACCGGCCGTACCCGGCAAAGTTCAAGAACGCCAAGGAATGGGCGATCAATCACGATTGGAGGTCACACTCATGCGAAAGCACAAAGCGGTAGTACAGAAAAAGAGCGGAAAGGACAAATGGATGATCAAGTGTAACTGCGGCCACGTATTCCGCAGCTGGCGGTGGCACGCCGAGGAGCAGTTCCAGGACCATCTGCTCCTGAACGATGCGATCGAGCAACAGGAACGGGCCAAAGCCAGGGCTGATTTCGAGAGTCTCACGTTTGAACAAAAGGTTCAGCGAGTGGTTGAGGACAGCCGGCAGGATCCCGTCCCGGCGAGGTTCTCCTGCAGGGAGGAGTACGAATACTGGATAGAGTGCGAATGCGCCAGCTCTCCCATGAACCCGAATTTCTGCGAGTTCAAGGATGAATACTACGCCAAGATGGGCGATCTCAGCTACGTGGTGTAGCGACAATAAATTGATGGAGGTTACTACGATGGAAAACAAATACAAACTCGAGGATCTAACAGATGCCAGGCGGTTGCTCACTCTCACCTTTGAGGCGGGAGATGATCAGGCCAAACAGGTCCTGCTGCAGAACCCGGAAATGCTGCAGCGGATCGTCAAAAGCACCAACATCACGAGCAACGACAAATATTGGACCTGGGCCAAGAACATGCTCCAGGTCGACGTGCCGGCAAGTAAGTCGTCGCTCAAAGACCAGGCGGTCCAGGCGCTCAAGGATCTGGGCGCTGACGACGAGCAGGCAGAGGCCGGCGCCAGGGTGGTCGGCCGGATGGTCCTGGACCATCTCAAGGCTCAGTACGAGAAAGCTGCCGGCAAGTCTGAGGATGCTGACCGGAACGCCACCAAGATGATGAACCTGCGACGGGTCGGTGATCCGGACGGAGCCAACATCGACTGGGGCTGGGCCCGGTATTTCCAGGGCGAGGCCCATGGCTACCGGATGGCAGCGGATCTGATCGATGCAATGGTGGAGGCTTAACAATGAAAAAGAATGGCGAAATATCAATATCATTCGCGACCTGCAGGCGGCTCTATGAGCACCATGTGGGATACCCGCTACCAAGCGACATGCCCTACAGGGATGCGGCACAGCTCGTATTAAATGCCTTGGGACCCGAGAAGTTCCGTAAGCTGGCGATCAGTTTAAGCTACGAGGACGAGCAGCCGTATAACAAGAATATGCCCGATTTTGAGCAACTTTTTGCTGAGGCATGCGAGGGCTGGTATCAGACCTGCTGATAGTCGAAACGCCCCTCCGGGGGCGTCGTCCCGGGGTGGCCTCCCGGGGCTTGAAAATGACAGGCCGGAGGTCATACACATGAAGTACAAGGAACAGTACCAGGATCTGGTGGCGCAGATCCGAAAAAAGAAAGAGGAGGCGGTGGACCAGGCGATCAAGTCGCTGGCCGGGTACAAGTTCTGGATGTTCGGATATCATGCGGCCGACTGGGTAAAGCTGAATAAGCTGGACCCGGATCCGGAACCGAGCCCGTTCTACCGGCTGGTCTCCCTGGCCAAGGAGATGCGGCAATTTAGCGTAACTGAGGAGGCCACTGATGAAGATGGCAGCTAAGAATTGGACAGCCGCCCATCTCAAGCAGGACCTGCAGGCCGTCCAGGCCCGGTGCCAGGATGTGCTGCAGTTCAACGAGAGGTCCGGCGGCAAGATGCCCAAAGCGGTCCGGAACAAGGTCGATCGGGCCGTCCAGCATGTGCAGAGAGCCATGGAGGCGGTGCATGCCTGGATACACGATCTCAATATCAAGGGTGGGATCGATACTGATATACTGAAACCAACCGGCAAGAGGCGCCGGTAGTATTTCTTGAGAAATGGAGGTGATCATGCCATTCAAGTTCCTGGGGAGTATGCAGAAGTTTGAGGCAGCCCGGAGCGTCAAGGCTATCCTGGGCAAAGGACAGGCCCAGGCGATCCCGGCCAAGGACCTGGGAAAGATGCTCGGAATTAACGAGAGAGCGGTCCGTTTAGCTATCCGGGACCTGATCTCCATTGGCTGCCCGGTGGCCAGCTCTGTGAATGAGCCGGCCGGGTTTTTCATAGCCATCACCCGGGAGGAGTGCGAGATGTATAAGGCCCAGCTGCATGCCCGGCTGCGGGAGATCTATTATCGATGGAGAGATTTCAAAGCAGCCTACGAGGGCAGCGTGGAGCACAACATCCAGCTCCCCCTGGTGGTGCGTTGACAAACCCTTTACAAGTGCTATAATCGAGATAAGGAGGTCGCCTATGTGTAAATACTTAAACCGAGATCACACGTGCGCTTTTGATTTTCTCTGGGGGTACCAAGATCTCTACCGCCCCAAAAAGGGGCGCCTCACCCCCCGGCTCGCCGCATGTGTGAACCCCGATCCCGACTGGTTCTGCCCCGAGGCAGACTGTATGTTCCGGGATGCCACCATCAATTCACTGGCCATCCGTAAAGCTCTGGGCAATGAGCTCCCCGACATCAGCATTACCAAGCGCGTTAAGCAGCAGATCCTTAATACATTAAATGGAGGTAACCAGTATGCAACTTTATAAACTCACGGAGGAGATGACCAATCTGCAGAAAATCATGGAGGAGGACGGCGTCCGCCCGGAGGAGATCGACAGCGCCCTGGTCCAGGTCCAGGGGGAGATCAAGGCCAAGGCCACCGATATCGGTGCTCTGTATTTCAACATCCAGGCCGAGATCGACACGCTCAAGGCCGAGGAGCAGCGCCTGGCCAGGATGCGGAAACGCCGGGAGGGCCAGCAGGATTATCTCAAGAACTACCTACTCGAGAACCTGCAGGCTGCCGGGATCACGGATCCGATCAAGACGCCCATGTATAAGATTGCGATCCGCAAGAACAATCCGAGCGTGATCGTCCCAGATCCGGACCAGGTCCCCAGCGAATTCATCCGGATCGTCCCAGAGCAGCACGAGCCAATGAAAAAGGAGATCCTCGACTTCTGGAAAGCCCACAAGGACGAGGATGGCTATGTTCAGCCGGATTGGTTCGAGGTCATCACAGACAAAGTCAGACTGGAAATCAAATAAGGAGGTCACCTAAATGCAAGCTGAATTTACCAATGAGAAAATCCGGATCGCCGCCGTGAAACCAGGTGAGCGCATCGATGAGCGCCGGAGCCGGCCCACCAAGATCAAGGGGACGGACGGCAACTGGTACGCCTGTTACCACGAAACGGCCAAGGATCTCCGGGAGGGATGGTTGATCGAGGCATCCGGGACCATCGTCAAGAAAGAGGGGTCCCAGTACACCGATTACACCATCAAGGAATTCAAGATCCTGGAGAACGTTGCACCAAAGAGCACCGGCAGGGTCTCTGGGCGCGAGAACGATCAGTCGCCGGAATACTGGGAGCGCAAGCAGTATATCGAGTGCCGGCGCATGATAGTCAACAACCTGATCGCCACCGGCAATTACCACAGCGACCTGCTCCAAATGAACAAAGATCGGTTCGCAGCCGATGTTGAGTGGCTGGTTGAGCTAGTATACAAGGGTAGTATGCCGGACCTCTCAGAGGGCCAAAACGGCCACGAAAACGGCAAGGATGAGGAGAAGCCTGGGAGCATTGCCCCGCAGGAAAAAGCCAAGCGGGTCAACGATGAATTCATGGCGATGACAACGGACCTGGGCTGGGATGATATCGAGCGGGCCAAGTTCATCAAGGAGCATTTCAACACCACCTGGTACCGGCTGAAACTGGAGCAGAAAGCCGAGGCGGTGTCCATCCTGGCCAAGGAGGTGGGGGCATGACAGTAAGATGGGAATGCGAATTCTGCGATAAGGAGTTCGACGCTGAGATGGGGCCGACTGCGGTCTGCCCCTTCTGCGGCCGGACTATCGAGCCAGGCCCTCCCTTTGGGCTGCTCGACCAGGGGCCGAGGCCCCGGATCAAGCCGGATTACACGGTCCTGAACGGCCACGTTTTCGAGGAGATTCAGGACGGCCTGGTCAACGGCGAGGTCACCATGGACCTGGGAGGTGGACGTGAAAACGCATGAGCTGAAAACTTGGCCGGCTTACTACGACGATATCATCCTCCGCGGCAAGAATTTCGAGATCCGCTACAACGACCGCGGCTACCAGGAGGGCGACCTGCTGCTGCTCCGGGAATATAACCCGGACACCGAGGAGTACACCGGCCGCACCATGATGAAAAAAGTGGTCCATATCTGCGATAATCCCAAGTGGTGCAAAGAGGGATATGTGGTCATGGCGCTGGAGGAGTTATGATGTTCTGTTTAACTCACCTGGCCCGGCGCCGGTGTCAGCCATACTGCACCGATTGCCCCATAAAATGGCTCAGAGAGCGTGGCAACGATATCGAAAGTATTGCACGTCAGCTCGGCTGGAACGTCCACTTCGTAGCCAATGTTATAACGCCAAACGAGGTACACGAAAAACTAACAGGGAGGTCACTATGACAGAGAAAGAGATCTTGGAGATCGTCGCTGCCGGCAATGAGAGCGCCAGGCTGGACAGGGAGGCCGCTGCAGAGGTGCTCAAGTGGGCCGAGGTCAAGATCTGCCACGGCATCGCATACGTTTACTGGAACGGCAGCATCGAGGATTCCGATTTCGTCAGCTGGGACACCGACTGGCATCCAACCAGCAACTTGGCCCAGGCACACACCGTCGAGGATGAGATCCGGGAGCAGGGGCTTGAGTCCCTCTATGTTTTGCAGATGATGAGGGTCCTGCCGGATTGTGAAACCTGGGATATGGTCCATGCGGCGCCGGTCTACCGGGTGGCTGCGGCATGCCTGGCGGTAATGGAGAATAAGAGGAGGCGAGAGAATGGGCAGTCTTGAGGAGATCGATCACAAAGCATTGCTGTTCAAGTATGGCCCAGACCGGAAATTTACCTTGGAGAGCTACGAGAAAGGGCGGTTCGTTTACTATGGTGACTTCGATGATTCGGAGACCGGTAAGCAAACGATCTATCTCAAGAGCGAGGATTTCCTGTACTACCAGTCCTATGCCAGGCGCGTCTATTCCAACGTCTGCCTCTACCCGGAGATGACTCTCCTGGAGATGCTCAAGGAGGGGGATATCTGGGAGGAGATATGGGCCACAGCTGACAAGCACGAATACTACAAGGAGTTATACCGTTTCGCCGTCATCAAGGGCGAATGATATAATAGAAAAAAGGAGGTCACCAAAACATGACAGTTTATTACTACAACCCAAACGACGTACAGGACAATCCCTATCAGCCCCGGAGACACTACTCCCGGAAAGACATTGACGAGAGAGCCAAGTCGATCAAGGAGATAGGTCTCCAGCAGATCCCCAGCGGCCGCCTGGTCGATGGTAAGCCCCAGCTCCTCTTTGGCCACATCCGCAAGAGGGCTTTCATCAAGCTCCACAAAGAGGACAAGATCTGGCAATTCCCGGTAGATATCCAGGAGCTCACCGACGAGCAGATGGCCATCGGCGGCCTGGCGGAGAACCTCGAGAGATCCGACATCACACCGCTGGACGTGGCCCTAGCCGTCGACAAGATCCTGACCGATTTCCCGGACCAGACAGAGACCGCGCTGGCCAAGAAAATCAACATGACCCAGGGCAACGTCGCCAACATGCGCCGGGTGGTCAAGCTCCCGGAAAAGATCCTGGAAAAGGTCGAGGACGGGTCCATCAATTTCACCATGGCCCGAGAGCTCTGCGTGTTCCAGGGAGTCAGCGCCGGCACCTACTCCAAGTATGATCACAAACTGGAAAAGTCGGTGGAGCACGAAAAGGGACCCGAGTACCTGATGCTCAAAGCCCTGGAGGGCCTCGCCACGCACCTGCGCTACTACAACGGCAAGGCCACGGTCAACGCCATGAAAAAGATGATATATGACGTGTGCGTGGAGCAGCTGCGGCACCTGGAGCCGGGACAGGGCTGGAGGGGCAACCAGGACCCGCTGTTCGACACCCGGGCAGCCGGATGCCTCAAGTGCAAATCAATGATCAGAGCCAACCGGACCAGCTCCGAGGTCAAGCACTTCTGCTATAACTTTGACTGCTGGGATGCCAAACAGAAAGAGCACAGGGAGGCCCGGGCAGCTGAGGCGATCAAGCAGATGCAGGTCGATGTCGCGGCTATCGTCAAGGGCCAGGAGGAGAAACTGGTCGACGTGCCCAAGGAGATCATCGACCAGGCAGTGGAGGTCGTGGCTACAGAGCCGGCAAAGGACGACGATGACATCTGCCGGCACATCCCCCAGGAGGAGGTCGAATACGCCAGGGAACGGATCTCCAAACTGTTCGGCACCGGCCGGCCGTGCCTGGGCTGCATCAACATCGGCCATTGCCCCGGCAACATCTGCCACCTGGTGTCGGGCGGAGTCAAGGCCGGCGATGAGGTCTGGGAGTGCGAGGGACTGCTGCGCCCCGGTGACGCCGAGAAGCTCCGGGAGAAAGCGGCCGCGGTACCGGACGAGGTCAAGGATATCCTCAAGGGCGCCGTCGGGACCAGGGCAGAGCTGCTTGATATCAATGAGCTGCGGGTCGGCGGCTACAACCAGGATCTGCAGACCGGTTATACCTGCCTCAACGAGGATACCTGGATCGGTGGCAATTCCTGGAACGGCGGCAAGTATGGCAAGTGGATCGATCACCTGCTGGACCCGCAGGAGTGTACCGAGCGATGTACCGCCGGTTTCCACTATGCCTACGACAGCAAACAGCGGTTTGACCGGGACGAAAAGAACCCCGCGGTCCTGTTCGTCTGCAGCAATCAGAAATGCCTGGCCAAAAAGAAGTCGGCCTACACCAGGTCAATCAACGAGGAGGGCCAGGCCAGGCGCCGGGCAGAGAATATTGCAATTAAGAAAGCGGCCCAAGAGACGACGACCCTGGATCGGGTCCGGATGATCGTGATCATCAAGACCATGATCGAGTCGGACAGCTACAGCTACCGGTCCAAGACGGAGCTGTCGGATTTCCTATGGGACCGCCTGTTCCCGGAGACCACCAAAGAGGGACGCAAAAACCAGGCCCTGTACGCCTCTCTCCACAACGTTACGCTGAGATCTGAGCAAGAGATCGCGGCCGCCCTGGTAGAGGGCTGTCTGAGGCTTTCCCAGGACCAGACGGACAACATGACCAGCTACAAGATCAAGACCAGGGAGCAGCTCGGCTGGCTGGGCATCGACGTGGTGGTCAAGAAAAAGGAAAAGAAAGAGCCGGATCCGGAGCCAGAGGCCACCAAAGCTAAGGCCAAGAAAAAGCCCGGCAAGGCTTCAAAGAAAGAAAAGGCGGTGGTAAAATAGGTCCACTTGAGAGGTGGACATGAGTATCGACGCAAACGGCGAAATGTATATAGATATCGAGGTGGGCCCCTCCTATTTTGGAGGGGTCACCTTTTTGTGGAAAGCCAGATCTATCATGCTTTCCTGGTGGGCTGATACACCTTTCAAGAATTTGCGATGGTTCCGGATCATCCTGCTGCGGCTCAAGTGGCCGCCGATCAAGTGGATATCCGGGATCCTGGATAACTCAAGGAGGTAGGTTATGAAAAGAATGTCCAGATCCGGCATCGAATACCTGGATTACACCTGGGGAGTTTTCTCCGGCTGCCAGAACATGCCCCGCGGGATCTGTCCGGTCAAGGCGTGCTGGGCCCTGGCCATAACCCAGCGATTCAAGAACCATTACCCGGACGGGTTCTCGCCGCGGTTCTACCCGGAGGCCCTGGATTCCCCGCGTCAGCTGCGGAAATCGTCCCGGATCGGCGTCGGCTGGGTCGGCGATGTGATCGGCTACGGCTGGCGCTGGCGGCGCCAGATCTACGAGGTGATCCGTGACTGCCCGCAGCACAAATTCCTATTCCTGACCAAGAACCCGGAAAGGCTGCAGCTGTGGGGCACATTCCCGGCCAATGCCTGGGTGGGGGTTTCCGTCACCGGCAGCAAGGATTACGGACAGGCCATCGATGCCCTGTCGGAGGTCAAGGCCAGCATAAAGTTCCTGTCATTCGAGCCGCTGCTGGAGTGGGGCTCTGAGCTGGACGAGTGCTGGGAGGAGGGCCTCGAGGGCATAAATTGGGTCATTATAGGGGCTCAGACGGCCCCTGTGAGGCTCCCTGAGATAGAGTGGGTCCACAGTATCGTCGGCGCCGCGGACCTGGCTGGGAGCCTCGTTTTTATGAAAGACAACATCGACACCCGGATCATCTCACAGAACGCCGGCGAGGTCTCGCGCCTGGCGCGGGTCCTGGACCAGGAGGATGAGACGATCCTGGAAATGGAACTCAGACAGGAGGTACCTGGTGATGCGGATACTCTATGGGATTAAATCGACCCTGGTCATGCTGATGATAGCAGTCCTGGCGATCTGTGCCTGTTTCGTGCTGCTGTTCATCTGGCTGCCGGCATTCATCCTGGCATTCGAGGGCAGCAACTACTCGGCGCCGGCACCGACAAAAGCGCCGGACAGAATCGCGGATCCGCGGGAGTTCTCCGAGATCTGCAACTGACCTTTGACAGTCTCTTTACAAATGCTATAATTATCACTAATTGGAGGGTGACGATGGAAAAGAGAGAGACGAAGCCGGTCAACTGGAGGATCGACAAGAAGCGACTGAAGCTCCTCGAGCAGGAGGCACAGCAGCGCGGTTTCCGGTCACCTGGAGCATTGATCAATCACATCCTGGCCGACCGTTACGAGCTGGGGATACCTGTATACAAAAATTAAGGAGGTCACATGCCAGAGCCCAACATTTTCGAGTCGGTAAACTATAGCGATGTCAAGATCTCGAACATCAACCACACCTGGGATAAGGACGACAAACCCATCACCAAGTTGACGATCGTGATCGACGGCACCCATACCAAGCCGAATGCCAGGCTGCACAACTTCATCCAGCAGAAAGCCCGGATCGACGTGCAGCTGATCCCCAAGAGTTTCGAGCCGATGATGGATCTGGAGGTCCGCCAGGTGCTGCCCATCAAGCAGGAGCTGGATATGGATGCAAAGGTCGAGGGCAGCCTGGATATGGGGGTGCCGGATGCATAAGAATATTGAACAGATGGAGGAGCTCACGGGGAAACCAACTGGGATCGGACGGATAGAGCGTGGGGAGTGCCCGATCGGTGGCAAGTCGCCTATGGCCTGCATGTTCTGCCAGTTCGGCCACATGCTTGATTGCCATTGGCCTGATACCTGTGAACAGGCTCGCTGCGGCCACTACCTGAGTGAGCAGATATCCCCCGGTTATTAATAATAGTACTATTTGTACTAAAGGATCAGAGAAAATATATATACTATAGTATTAATAAGGGCTGGGGAAAAGGGGATATCGAGACTATTTACGAGGGGGAAAAGTCGAGCGACGTT
>Ga0180431_10006359_pt1 | contig 14036 bp, 12 predicted proteins | sample SS_ome_11_FD_132459 | JGI IMG/M metagenome (GOLD analysis project Ga0180431, IMG submission 132459) | Hypersaline lake sediment archaeal communities from the Salton Sea, California, USA - SS_1_MS_1 metaG | ecosystem: Environmental > Aquatic > Non-marine Saline and Alkaline > Hypersaline >... | reverse complement strand
TAGACCGGCCAGCGCCTCTTCTCAAACCGCCGGGTGTGTCCGGCGCGGCGCTGTGACCGGTCTAAGACCTTGAACAGGTGGACTGCAACAGCGGAAGGACCGCTGCGATACTAATTGCCTCGGGAAATTTCTTTCTCGTACTCTTCGATGATGGATGTCATCTGCTCATCCACCCCGGGAGGAAGCGGCGCAGGTTCATGGGTGGCAACAATATGTCGTGCCATTTCATATGCGCGTTCCGTGACATCTTTCCCGCCTGCTTCGGTAATCCAGCTTTCCCGGCTGTTCCTGTCAAACAACTGCGCCTGAAACATGCTCCTCATGTTCCTGATAGTGTGGTCCGCGGTCAAATAGCCTCCGCAATGCCCCACTTGATCGATCGCCTCCGTGGCAAGCGTTTCGTCGTTAACTTCGATTCCCTCGGCAACCTTCATTACACCACGCGCGTATTCGATGTCCATGACAGCTTTTGCGTAATCAAAGGTCAGCCCTGACTCCAATCCGCCAATGCAATCGATGATACTCGCTCCGCCCAAGGCGGCCATCGTAGCGTTGATGGCATTCTCATAGGCGGCCTGGGCATCCGGAACCTTGCTGTCGGAAATTCCCACTCCGCACCAGATCGGCAACTGGTAGTACTTACAGATCTGTGCCGTGGCTGCGGCAAGCAGGCCGGCCTCGGGCGCTCCCAAACAAGCCGTGCCGATCTTCAGATCCAGGTTTGTTTGGTAATTGGCGAACATATACGGGAGGCCTCGGCAGATGATCTGCGAGAGGACAAGAATTCCCAGCAGCTCGGCATTGGCGATAACCAGAGCCCCGGCGGGTGTACTAGGGGCGGTCACGCCACTCAGCGGCATGGTGGTTCCGATCAGCCCCGTTCCCATCCGGGCGCACTCTACTGTCATATCACAAACATTTTTTGTCAGGATCAGCGGGCTGGTAGGACAAACCATGTTCGAAACGATCGGGCGTTTCTTAAAATTTTCCATTCCGCCGCAGCAGGCCGCGGCCATCTCAAATATCTTTTTCGTGTTTCTCCCGGAAAAAAAGCCCTGCACGACGTGTTTGTCGCTGTTGCTCACCATGGCGTGATAGTTGTGCAGGGAATGTGTCGCCGCCATTTGATCCAAGGATCCCATACATTTGTGTATAAAGGGCACCACGTCCCCATAGTAGTCACCCAGCCTGGACGCCTCACCCAAATCTTTTTTCGTACAATTTCTAACTTTCCGTGTATCTATATCTATGATATTGACGTTCTCTCCGAAAAACGAAAAACCGAGCCTTCCGGACTCGACGACGAAATCCTTTGCAGGGTTCCTGCCGTAAAACACGAAAGACCTTGGCGCCCAACCGATGCAATCCTCTACCAGATAGGGCGGGATTTTGACAATATGCTTTTCTTCTCCCTTTTCCACCGTACATCCGGCTGCATGGTAAATTTCAGCCGCTTCAGCCGTGTCGACTGCCAGTCCGGTTTTCCACAGCACTTTCAACGTGGCATCGTGAACCAAATCCAGCTCGTCTGAGCTGAATACTTTTAGATCCAATCCCTTCAATACGTTCAACTGAGTTCTAAACATGTTCTTTCCTTTCAAATAAAACTATCGATGAGCTTCATTGGCTCATCCCTGAAAATCCTCTCGTCCATCACCCGCGGGGGTTTTTTAATGACGGGTTTGAACTCCATATTTGCCAATATATCGGTTTCAAGATCGACTCCGGGCGCTATCTCGGTCAACGCCAAACCCTCGTCGGTCAGGCGCAATACGCAGCGCTCGGTGACAAAGAGAACCGGTTGATTTCTCTTTACAGCGTACGCTCCGCTGAAGGTAATCTGTTCGACATCTTTCAGGAATTTTTTGACTTTTCCTTCTTGCAGGATTTTGAGCTTGCCATCTCCGATAGCCACCTTTAATCCGGAAGCCGTGAAGGTGCCCAGAAAAACAACCCGTTTCGCGCTCTGGCTTATATCGATAAACCCTCCGGCGCCGGCGAGCTTCGGGCCGAACCTGCTGACGTTCAAATTACCATGCCTATCTGCCTGGGCCAGTCCCAGGAAGGTGATATCCAGGCCGCCGCCGTGGTAGAAATCGAACTGTGCCGGTTGGTCCACGATGGCGTCTGTATTGGTGGCCGCTCCAAAGCTCAGGCCCCCGGCGGGAAGTCCGCCTATGACCCCGGGCTCGGCGGTTAGAGTAATTTGATCGAATATTCCTTCCTCGTTGGCAACGCTGGACACACCTTCCGGCATGCCGATTCCGAGGTTTACCACGTCTGCGGGCCTCAATTCAAAGGCCGCCCTGCGGGCGATCACTTTCCGATCGTTCAACTGAAGTGGTGGAATCGATTCCGTAGGTATTTTCAGCTCGCCGCTGTAGGAAGGGTTGTAGACTTCGGCGAATGTCTGCCAGTGGTATTCGGGACGGGCCACCACTACGCAGTCCACCAAAATACCGGGTATCTCTACCTGCTTGGGCAGCAGAGTCCCCGCCTGCACCACTCGCTCCACCTGGACGATCACGATTCCGCCCGAATTCTTTGCCGCCATGGCCATAGCCTGGACCTCGAGGGTAAGAGCCTCCTTTTCCAGGGTCACATTGCCGTTTTCGTCCGCAGTGGTTCCTCGCAGAAGGGCAACGTCGATGGGAAAGGTTTTGTAAGCCAGATACTCCTTGCCGTCAAACTCCACCAGCTCGACCAGATCATCGGTGGTCATGGCGTTCGTCTTTCCCCCGCCATAACGAGGATCAACGAAGGTTTCCAGGCCGATTGTCGTTATTGTTCGCGGTTTATGGGCGGCGATGTCCCGAAATATGTGAGAGATAACGCCCTGGGGAAAGTTGTGCGCTTCGATTTTATTTTCGATCACGAACCTGGAGAGCTTGGGCGCCGCTCCATAGAAGCCGCCGACCGCCTTGCTCACCAGACCTTCCTGGCCAAAATGATTCAATCCCCGATCTACGTAGTCACCCTGCCCAGCCGCATAGACAAGGGTCAGTCCCTTTGGCTTTTTCGTTTCGATATACCGCTCTTCCAGATGGATAGCCAGATCTTCGGCAAACCCGGCACCGCAGAAGCCTCCGGTAGCCACGGTATCGCCGTCTTTGATCAAACGAACGGCCTCCTTTGCCGGAACGACTTTGCTCGCCCGGCGGAAGGGGGCGCCTTGCCTGTTTTGAGTCTTTTCAGTTGGTTTCTTTTGTGACATTTTCATCCCCCAGTCGTGATGGTAAACCGGGCGTTCTATTGCTTACCGACGTAGCAGGCCGTTTCACAAGCCCGGCAGTATTTCACGTATATGTCCGGCTCCGCCTGCCCTTCCGCCCGGACTTCCTCGGCATTCTCAAGATCCTTCTCCATCTGGAGATTGCAGGCATCTCTGCTGTAGCAACCATCCCCGCCGGGAAGGACCGTTTGTTTCATTTCTTTCGCTGAGTATACTTTGGTGCCCAAAGAGTTATTGGGGCATGCTCTACGGCAGGGCATATCGCAGCCCTTGCAGGGGTCATAGTCGATGGGACCCATGGAGGGCAAATCCTCCGTGAAGATCATGGATCGGAGCCGAACCCGGGGCCCAAACTGCGGTGTGATCAGCAGATTATTCTTGCCGATAACCCCCAGCCCGGCAAACACGGCGGAATCTTTGAGAAAGATGCCGCCCTTTTCGATATGGTAGACAATGTGATACGGTTTAATGCCGTACTCTCCTTCAACCCAATCACCGACTCGGTTGAGAATCTTGATCAAAATATTGTTACCCGCTGTTGCCTTTCGGTTCTGCCACCAGTCAAGCTCCGGCTTGTCTTCAGGATGCTCATATGCAATGACCAAAGCGGACATGCCATCCTTGGGCCAGGCGACCTCACCGGGCTTCAAATCGCTCTCCCTGTTGCCCACGCTTTCGCCTTTGGGCAAACGGGGAGCCAGGGTGAAGGAGGGAGCTCCTTTCAGGTCTCTGATATTGGCTATTCCGGCGAGTGAGGCGCCGAACTCGAGTGCTTTTCGAGTTATTGCCTCTGACATCCCGGCTTTTCCTGCAGCTGTCATTGTCGCTTTCCTTTGTTGTTTGTTGAACTGTATTAAGGATGTACGGCCTCCCTTTGGGGAGGCCGTACATCAGAATTACTTGTGCAGTGCTCTATTCACTCTTTTTGGCTAGATCCGCTTTCGGTGTTACCTGAGTAACCTCGGCCTTGTCTTGCTTGAGCCATTTGAACAGCGAGAATACCGAGATCACAATAATGATCATCAAGGGCAGTGCTACGATCAGAGAAGAAGTCTGAAGGGCTTGCAGGCCTCCGATGTTCATCAGAACGAGGGCTAAGCCTCCGAGAGCCAGGGCCCAGAAAACTCTGTTCCAGCCGCGGGGCTCCTGATCCGGCTTGAGATCCTTCGAGGCAACGGAAGCAATCGTGTAGGCCGAAGAGTCGACCGTTGTCGCGGAATACACGAAGCCGAGGATACAGAAAAGAATCAGAATCACGATGGCGATGGGCAGAGCCATGATAGATCCGACGATCGCCGCCGGCGCACCGACTTCGTTCATCGTCTGCACAACGGGGAATATACCGTTAAGCTCCATGTGGAGTGCCGAGTTGCCGAAAACTGCGAAGAAGAGGGCGCAACCGAGAGGTCCGGCTGTACAAACAGCAATGATGATCTCCCGGAATGTTCTGCCTCTCGATACTTTGGTGATGAACAGTCCCATGTAGGGGCCGTAGGCCACCCACCATGCCCAGTAGAAGATCGTCCACCACTGCGGGAAACTGCTCTTGCCGATCGGGTCCATGTAGAAGCTCATCTTGATGAAGTTGTTGAACATCAGTCCCAAGCTGTTGGTGAAAGTTTCAATGATGAAGCGGGTGGGACCGACAATGATGATCAGGCCGCAGAGAATGAAGGCAACCCAGACGTTGAAATCGCTTAGTCGCTTGATCCCTTTGCGCAGACCCAAAGCGGCCGAGGTGGTGAATATCCCCGTCCAGATACACACAATGATTATGTCTATCAAGAATGTGTGTTCTATCCTGAACAATCTGCTGATCGCCTCGGCAAGCATCGGGGTTCCCAAACCCAGGGAGGTTCCCGTCCCTCCGATAAGACCGATGATAAAAAGGATGTCGATGACCTTTCCCAATGGTCCCTTGACGGCTTTGTCTCCGATAACCCCGGCGCAGGCATTGCTGAGCCGCAGCGCTTTTGCTTTCCGGTTGTAGAAGGCATAGCCGATCGGGAGCGCCGGAATACAGTACACCACCCAACCCATTATGCCCCAATGGTAGATGCCGTACATCGCACCCCAATCCGCCGCTTCCAGGCTACCCGGAGCTACTCCGAAAGGAGGGCCCTGATAGTAGTAGACCCACTCGATGGTAGCCCAATACAGCAAAGAGGTTCCGATCCCGGAGCAGAAGAACATGGCTATCCAGCTCAATCTGGAAAACTCGGGTCGTGCATCGGGACCGCCCATCCTGACTTTGCCGTACTTTCCGAAGGCAAGCCATACCAGGATCCCGGCCATAAATATCACGAACCAGATATACGTGAAACCCATCTGATTGGTCGTGAAGTTGAAGATCTTTCCCAAGACGCCCTTGGCCTCCTCGGAAAAGATGGCCAGAATGACGCAGATGGCCGCGATCAGGATAAAACCGATCCAAAAAATAGATTTGTCGATTGGAGCGGTTCTACCTCCCTTCGTTTTGGTTTTTTCCTCCATCTTTCACTTTCCTCCTTGAAAGAGTTTTATGTACAAACACAGAAACGATCGTTTCAGTGTATGTTCGCAGCAGCAATTACCCCGATTCCGGCTTTCGTGAGTTCGTCCGCCGTTTTGTTCAGGGCGTTGTGTTTATCCAAGTAGTTTTTCTCCAACGCTTCCATGATGCCTTGTTTGAGGATCTCCTCTTTGGGCAGGAAATACTCGAGGATGTCACTGGGGTGCTCCCGCTTCGAATCGATCTCCGGGTCGGCGCCCTCGTGCTTGGCCGATATATTGGGAACCTCCTTGGCTACCTCGACCAGCTCCTCGCGACGGTTGTAGGGCTGCCGCACGATGCTCTTGTAGGTCTCTGTGATGTGATGTTCGAAACGCACCACGTCACCGAAGCCCATGGCTTCGCGGATTTTATCACTGGCAATAATCGTGTTGTTGTCGACGGAGTTTGAGAAGTTGAAGCCGATCAGGCTGGTTGTACCGTCCTCCCGGGAGAGCAGTTTGGCAGCCATGAGGGTCCAAAGCGCAGCGTAGGGATTGTCATTTCCCATGTACACGGAAATCTTGAACTCATTGTCGATGCCCAGTTTGTGGAGCATGTAGCCCAGAAAGATCGTGCCCGCATTTATATTGAGCACCTGACGGATTCCGTAGGTCGTGTAGTAGTGCAGATACTCATCGATCCACTTCAAGGGGTAGTCGTTCGGCTCTCCTACGCCCCCGAAGTAACCTGTGATCGTCTCCGGCCCGCCCAGATGGATATTCGAGCCATCGGTTCCCTTGGTGTCCATGGTTTCCACATAGCTGGCCCCCAGAATCTGGATCGCCGCTGCGACCGCCAGGGTATCGCCGTTGTCCTCCACCTGCTCTTTCATACAGCGCACTCTGATATAGCGGCCGGGCATCAGCTCCCTGTTCTCAATAGCTTGCTTGGCCTCGGTAATCAGCCACGGAAAGAACTCCAGGGCACTGATCTCCAGGGTGACCGCGTTTTTCTCGTTGAACACCATCGAATCGGCGGCCTTGCCAAGCAGCCGTTTGCGGTAATCCGCCATCTTAACGAAGGTGCCGGAGTCGCGCTGCTCCATAAGCCATTTGACATCGGGCAGATAGGGCGAATCCTGTTTCTGCAGAGCGGCAAGCAGGTTTTCCGGCTTGCGTGCCTGTGCGGCTCGGCGATTGATCTCTTCGGGCCCGCCGTATTTCGCTACGATATCCAGCAGATCATTTACAAGCGGATTGTTCTCATCCATTATGAAGTCGTTTATCTCTTGCAATCGCTCCGGCTTCATCATCAGCCGTTTGCGTAGGTCGTTCACAGTTTTATCCTCCTTGGAAAGAGTTTCGTTATTCGTATTCCTTCATCAACGCTTTGAATTTTTCCCCTTCACCCTCGAGCATGTGGTAGCAGTATTGATCCGTGGGAAAAGAACCATCCTTCACATCTTTTACGTACTCCCGCAGTCCGTTCGTTATGACGTCTGCGATGTTGGCGTATTTCTTTACGAATTTGGGGGTGAATGCCTGAAACTGCCCGATCACATCCGACACGATCAACAGCTGACCGTCGCAGTCCGGACCGGCTCCAATACTATAGACGGGGATCGAGAGCTTCTTGGTAATGAATCCGGCCACCTCGGGAGGAACGGCTTCAAGCAACAGCAGCTGAGCTCCCGCCTGTTCGATGGCCAGGGCGTCTTCAATTACCAGGCGAGCAGAGTCGACTGTGCGGCCCTGCGCTTTATGCCCGCCGAGCTGCCCGGAGCTTTGGGGTGTAAGACCGATGTGCCCGCAGACAACGATTCCAGCATCAAGGATGGCTTTAATTCGGCTGATCACACGGGTGCCGCCCTCCAGCTTGACCGCATCAACACTTGCTTCCTTGAGAAAGCGCCCGGCATTGGCTACGGAATCCTGATCGGAGAGCTGGTAGCTCAAGAACGGCATGTCCCCGATCACGAAAGTATTCGGTGCGGCGCGGCGTACCGCTTCACAGTGCACGATGCATTGATCCATGGTCACAGGAACCGTTCCCTGGTAGCCGTACACGCACATGCCAAGAGAATCTCCAACCAGGATCATGTCCATTCCGGCCGCTTCGACAAACTGTGCAGTCGGGTAATCGTAAGCGGTGATCCAGGATATTTTTTCTCCATCCCGCTTCATCCTGTACAGGTCGTGGATCATCAGTTTCTTTTTCATATTCAAATCCTCCTCGGTTATTGATTACCGGAATATTTCATTATTTGAATTATGTATTCGATTAATGAAACCTGTAGGATCATGATTGCATGACATTGTGCCGCTGTCAAGAAAATTTTTAAAAAATTTCTTGACTTCTGCCGAGAAACACATCATGCTGACGGTATCGAGTTTTGATATATGAACAATATGTTCAATAAGTGAAACAAGGAGATGTTATGCGCTTGAAAAGCAAAGTCATCCTCATTACCGGCGCAGCGTCCGGAATCGGCAAGGCGACAGCGAAACGTTTCGCCGAGGAAGGAGCGACCGTGATTATCTGTGACCTGAACGAGGAACTGGGCAAGGCCACGATTCAGGGTTTGGCCAACACCACAGGTGCATCAACCACTGCAGGCCATCGATTCTACAACGTCAACGTCGCAGACCGGCAGGCCGTGCAAGAATGGGTAGATGATGTTGCCAACAGATACGGAAGAATTGACATTTTGGTGAATAACGCCGGGATTATCCGAGACGCCACCCTGGTCAAGGTCAAAGACGGAGAGTTGGTGAAACAGATGCCTGAAGCCGATTTTGACCTGGTTATCTCGGTGAATCTCAAGGGTGTGTTCAACTGCGCCCAGGCGGTCGTCCCCTATATGATCAAGCAGGGCGGCGGCGTCGTTCTCAATGCCACCTCTGTAGCCGGTTTGGATGGAAATTTCGGCCAGACCAACTATGTGGCCACTAAGGCTGCTGTGGTCGGCATGACCAAGGTCTGGGCTCGTGAGTTGGGGCGAAACAATATCCGTGTCAATGCCGTCGCACCCGGCCCGACGGCAACCGAGATGGTTCGCTCGATGCCCGAAAAAGTTCTAGAAGCTCTCAAGGCACGCACTCCGCTGAATCGCCTGGCGGAGCCGCTTGAGGTTGCAAATGCCTACCTGTTCCTGGCATCAGATGAGGCAAGCTTCATCTCCGGGGCAGTATTGCGGGTAGACGGCGGGCTGGTGGTCGGAACCTAGCCTGAATCATCATTTTGAGATCATTGGGAGTAGAAAATGAATAAAAGAGAGGTTGTTTTCATAGACGGTGTACGAACAGCGTTCGGACGCCTTGGCGGGACACTGCGTGACATCCACGCTTCGAAATTGGCCAGCATAGGCATCAAGGGGCTGCTGGACAAGACTAAAATCAGCGAGAAGTCCCGTGTGGATAATGTATTTTTAGGTGCTTCGCTTCACTGCTCAACAGCTTTGAATCCGGCCCGATGGGCCGCCCTGGATGCCGGTTTGGGATATGAGATATCGGCCTCATATATCGAGATGCAGTGCGGTTCGGCTATCGATGCCATCAATCTGGCGGCAAGCAAGATCCTAGCGAATCAGGCGGATGTCATTATCGCCGGGGGAATGGAATCGTACAGCCAGATGCCTGCGAAATTTTCCATGGCAACCCCGCCCTATAGGCTCATTCCCCCAAGGCCGATAGATTGGCAACTCGCTCCCCTTCCCGACGATCGACTCGGGATGGGGCTCACCGCTGAAAACCTGCAGGTAAAATACAGCATCCCGAGAGAAGCCTCGGATGAGTTTGCTCTGAGAAGCCAGATGCTGGCAAAGACGGCAATGGAAGCCGGCAGGTTTGAGGAAGAGATCGTGCCGGTTATCTTTCCAGCCACCAGAAAAACTCCGGAGATCGTTTTCAAAGTGGATGAGCACCCGCGTCCGGAATCGACTTTGGAGGGGCTGGCCAAATTGAAACCTGCGTTCAAGGAAGGCGGCACGATTACCGCAGGTAATGCCTCCGGACAAAACGACGGGTCTGCTTTCGTTCTGATGATGAGCGCGGACAAAGCCGAAGAACTGGGTTATACGCCGATGGCAAAATGGATTTGTGGTGCCGACTGCGGATGCGACCCCAAGATCATGGGGATTGCTCCGGCTTTCGCGATACCAATCGTTTTGAAGCGGGCAGGATTGAAGCTCCAGGACATGGGTGTCGTTGAGTGCAACGAGGCCTTTGCCGTTCAAAATCTGGCTGTGATCAAGGAGCTGGAAAATCAAACAGGCGATAAAGTCGATATGGACAAATGGAATCCCATGGGCGGTGCCATCGCCTATGGTCACCCGAACGCGGCTTCAGGGGCCAGGATTTGCATATTTGCCCTGAAGGAGATGATCCGCCGCGGAGCGAAATATGGACTATTTAGCTCTTGCTGCGGTGGCGGCCTGGGTGTGGCAACTATTTTCGAAAATCTGCAGCGATAAATATCGAGACGAAATGAAATCGCCGCCGGCCGGTACAACAAAGCGTTCACACGGCAATGATTATGGACCTCCGATATCCCCCAAATCATTACTGGTCGGCGGCATTTTTATTAGAAATATGATCGTCGAAGAAATCGGAAGATCCGACTACAATCCCCAACCAGGTAACGACGGTCGGTAGCGTAGCTCAATCAGGGCGGTAAAATCCACAAACCCGGATCAGGTAGATTTCAGCTTCCAGGTTTTCAGAACGCGATCCCACGTTTCGTCTCGGTGCTTCGTGATTTCCTCTACCTGTTCGTCCTCCAGGTGCCTGAACCTTCCCTGCTTGTTGAGATAATCAGCCACAGGGGAAAAGGTTTTTGGTTTTCTGGTTATGGTAAACTCGCCCTTCTCATACTCGGCCAGAATCCATAATCCGCAGTCTACCGCTTCCTTGGCTATCGCTATGCTGGTATTCTCAGGGATGCCCCATCCGGTCGGGCAGCTGGCATACACGTGAATAAACGAGGTGCCACGGCAATGCTTGGCACGATTTACCTTGTTCATAAAGTCCACAGGATATCCGATCGAGGCGACCGCTGCGTATTCGATTCCGTGGGCTGCAATAATCTCAAATAGGTTCTTTTTGTGGGTAATCGCTCCCGGCAAGTTGCGGCCCGCGGGAGTAGTGGTTGTACGCGTCCCGAAAGGAGTTAATCCGCTTTTCTGAATCCCCGTATTCATATAGGCTTCATTGTCGTAGCAGATATATATGATCCTGTCGTTTCTGTCGATGGATCCCGATAGCGCCTGGATGCCTATGTCCGCCGTGCCGCCGTCACCGGCAAACCCCACCGCATAGAAATCCTCTATACCGAGGGCTTTGGCTCCCACAGCGATGCCGGAAAGCAATGAGGCGGTACCGGGAAAGGTCGATATCATGGCATTCGTTCGGAAAGCCATCTGCGGATAGATAAATCCGACAGCCGCCATGCATCCTGCAGGTAGAACCGAGTAGGATTTTTCCCCGATAACCTTCAAAGCCAGCCGCACAGCAAGGCTCGCACCACAGCCCGGGCAGGCTTTGTGTCCGTAAAAATACTCCTCATCCGGCATATTTTTTACATTTACTCGTTTTATTTCACTTACGCTCATCTGTGCTCACCTTCATTCCGACAAACTGCACTCTATCCGGTAACTTTGAAGAAGAATCTTCCAGGATTCGTGAAAACATCTCCCTGATGTTTTCCTTCGATACATCTCTGCCTCCCATGCCGCAAATGAAATTGAAGGTTCGCGGGGGATTTTCCAACGTAGTGAGGGCGGAATTTACATTTGTAAAGAGAGTACCCTCGTAGCCGAAAGAAATATCCTTGTCAACGATGCCGACCCGCCGCGCCTTGCTGCAAACCGTGGCTACCAGTTCCGTCGGGAAGGGACGCATGTATCTGACCTTCAAGAGTCCGACCGGCTTGCCCTCATTCCTCATCTGATCTACCACCACCCGGGCCGTTCCCGTCACACTTCCCAAAGTGACAAGCAGAACCTCGGCCTCATCACAGCGGTACTGTTCAACCAGTCCTCCGTATTTCCTGCCGAACATCTTCGCGTACTCAGCATCGACCTCTTCGATTACGGGCACAGAGTCGAGAATTGCTTTGTTCTGCTGGAACTTGTATTCCAAGTTATCCATGGGGGTGGTGACCATACCCATGCTCATCGGCTTTTCAAAACTCATCTTGTTGGGGGTAGAAAAGGGCGGCAGAAATTCGTCCACCTTCGCCTGATCCGGTATCGACACCGGCTCGTAGGTATGCGTCAAGATGAATCCGTCGAGATTTACCATGAAGGGAGTGAGAACAGCGGGGTTTTCGGCAATTCGATAGGCCTGAATCACCATGTCAAGCACTTCCTGAGCGTCCTCCACGTATACCTGAATCCACCCGCTGTTGAGCTGGGAAAGAGAATCGCTCTGGTCCCCGTAGATACTCCAGGGTAGGGCTAGTGATCGGTTGGCATTCATCATCACTATGGGGAATCTACCTCCGGCGGCATAGTATAGCCCTTCGGCCATATAGAGCAGTCCCTGGGAGGAGGTGGCCGTGAAGGCCCGGGCCCCAATTGCGCTGGCTCCCATGGCGGCGGATATGGCCGAATGTTCAGATTCCACATGCATGAACTCAGCCTTTAGTGACCCATCCTCGACCATCTCGGAGAGACGCTCCACAACAATAGTTTGCGGTGTTATAGGATAGGCGGAGATAACCTGCGGTCTGGCCAACCGTGCTCCCATGGCGACCGCGTCATTGCCGCTGATGAACAGTTTTTCAGCAACCATCACGCCTCGGCCTCCTTTATCATCTCTATTGCCTCGAAGCTGCATTCATAGGCACAGAGTCCACAGCCCTTGCAGAAATCCAGATCTATCTCGATCTTGCCGTCTTTCTTGGATATCACTCCGTCCGGACAGACCAAGTAGCATCTGTAACAGCCTCGACACTTCTCAAGGTCGACTAGCGGGCGGAAAGTCCTCCACCCGGCATTTCCCGCGGCCAGGTGCCCTGCGCTAAACCTCGGCCCGACAAAGTAATCATCTATATGCTTTGGTCGATTCCAATCGCTGATTCCAGGCCTTTTCGTCATTGCTCTCCCCTCACCCTGTTGAAGGCAATCTTTACGACTTCCACATTTTTTTCACGAATAGATTCCTTCATCTCTTCGCGTATGGCGCTGGTCGCCGCATCGAGACCGACAATCTTCGATACCGCAATCAGAGCGCCGAGCATGGCCGTGTTTGTGATCGGTCTTCCCAGGACCTTTAGAGCAATCGAGGTAGCGTCCACCACCTGAACCCGGCCTTCCGGAAAATAGGACTTCCACTTTCCGGGGTTAGTCGAATTGATTACCACGGTTCCGTTTTCTCGTAGACCTGAATGCGTAGATTTCTCAATCAGGGTCTCATCCAGTACGATGATGTAATCACAGCTCTGTACCTCGCTTCTGTCACGTATCTTCTTGTCGTCAATCCGGGTGAAGCCGAGCACAGGAGCTCCTCTACGCTCCGGTCCAAAGGAAGGAAAGGCAAGAGCATACTTGCCTTCGTACTGGGTAGCTGCATGACCTAGCAATCTGGCCACAGTCCAGCAGCCCTGCCCCCCTCTTCCATGCCATCTAACCTCTATCATCAATCCCTCCGAGCGCCGCTTTTATAATCCTCAGAATCTCGTCTCTGCTTGCCGACAGTTTGTCTGCCAAAAATAATGTTCTTTCCTCATCCAGCCGACTGATCGGGCCGGATATGCTCACACCCCCCCAGAAATTCAGCTCCGGAATCTTCACGGGAGTTGCCGTACATACCAGTCCTTCGTCAAACTCTTCTTGATCGATGCTGTATCCCCTGGTTCGTATCAACGCGATCTCTTCCTCGAGTTTCTGGACATCCGTGATCGTATACTTCGTCAGTTTGTCCAGCTTGAGATTGATTAACAGTGAATCCAGCCTCATTGGTTCGAGGGTGGAAAGTATCGCCTTGCCTACACCCGTACAGTAGAGAGGTAGCTTGTCACCAACTGCAGCTTTCAACTGCAGGCTCCTGTTACTCTCCACCTTGTCCAGGTACAGCGCCGTGTCATCGTAAATACAGGCAAGGTTCACAGTTTCATTCACTTCTCTAGCCAAATCCTCTAGCACAGGATGGACGAGATCGATGATGAGGTACTGGGTATCAACTTTGCTGCACAATTCACATAATCCCAGCCCCAGATAGAATTTCCCTTCCCGTTTTTCCAACAGCTTCAGAGCAATGAGTGTCTCCGTATATCGGAACACGGTGGTTTTATTCATATTGAGATGCTTGCAGATGTCGTAGAGCCCGTACT
>Ga0180431_10006355_pt1 | contig 14041 bp, 12 predicted proteins | sample SS_ome_11_FD_132459 | JGI IMG/M metagenome (GOLD analysis project Ga0180431, IMG submission 132459) | Hypersaline lake sediment archaeal communities from the Salton Sea, California, USA - SS_1_MS_1 metaG | ecosystem: Environmental > Aquatic > Non-marine Saline and Alkaline > Hypersaline >... | reverse complement strand
TTTCCCCGCAGCCGCCGGCCTCGATAACGCCTTTGCTGCCCGCGAGGCGCAGTCGGTCATCACCGTGTGTCGGAGCCGCCGCCGGACGGCAGTAATCCAGCCGCACCGCCGCCGAGCCGCCGTTGTCAAGCCGCAGCGCCAAGCAGGCATTGTCCTCCATCTCACCAATCTCGGGATGACCCGTATTGCCCGCATAGCCGCTACCCCAGACGAAGTGCCGCCCCGACGTGTACCAAATCAAATCCAGCGCATGAATCCCGATGAACGGGATGATTCCGCTGAAGGTCTGGCTGCTCTTCTGCCAGGCGGCCCGCTGCCCCAGCCGGTATGACTTCTGCATACTCGCCTGACATACCTCCCCGATAGCTCCCCCGGCCACTGCCTCCTTCATCGCCACATACGCCGGTTCATAGCGCATCGTCATCATCATCGAGAGCGCAATGCCGCCGGCATGTACGGCATCCTGCACTGCGGCCAGCTCCTCCAGTGTGAATGCCAGTGGCTTTTCAGCCAGCACGTGGATGCCCCGCTCGGCGCACGCACAGATGACGCCGCCGCGTGTGCTGTCAACCCCGGCCTCACACACCACATCCAGCTCCACTTCATCCAACATCTGCTGATAATTGCTGTACGTTCGTGTCTCTGCGTCCACGCAACTCCATTCGCTGACACTTGCCAACTTCTCCGCGTCATCCTCAGCGACCGCAACCAGCTTCCAGTCTCTGCCTTCTCCCATGTCCTCCGTGCAGACGCTAAAGTGCCCTTTCAGTCCGATGAGGCCAATCCGTACACTCATCCCGACTCTCCTTTCAGATCCGATGTGGCATAGTTCACGGCGAGGGCGACGGATTCCTGTTTCGCCGCTCGGCAATGATTATGGAAGGGGAATGAGTTGGGGACGGCGAAGGAGGGGTGACACGCGAAACCGTATCCGGGAGGTAGGACCATGAAGTGGCACTACTTTGATGATGAGGACCTGCAGGCTGTGAAGCGTGTACTGGACAGTGGCAATCTCTGCTCCTTCGGCGCGGCTGCAAATGAGGTTCCTGCTTTCGAGGAGGAGTTCAAGGCCGAGTTCGGAGCACCGCTGGCCGTTGCCATCGTCAATGCCATGGCCGGGCTGCATGTCGCCGTGGTCGCCTCAGGCGCTGAGGCCGGCGACGAAGTCATCGTGGACCCGATGGTCACCTTCGCATCCCTCGGTGCCTTGTACCACAATTGCAAGCTCGCGTTCTGCGATGTCGAAAAAGACACCCATCTGATGGACGTGAGTAAGCTTGAGGATATTACCACCGAGCGCACCAGGGCCATCATCGTCACCCAGCTCTGGGGCCAGTGTGCGGACATGGATGCGATCAATGCCTTCGCTCAGGAGCGCGGCATCACCGTCATTGAGGACTGCGCCCATGCCATCTACGCCACCTACAACGGTAAGTATGCCGGAACCATCGGCGACATTGGCGTCTATTCCTTCCAGCAGTCGAAGCAGATGGCTCTCGGTGACGGCGGCATGACCGTGATGAAGAGTGAAGAGCATCGCCAGATAATCAATGAGATGAATACCTTCGGCACGGTTCCTCCCCGCCTTGGCTGGAACTACCGCATGAACGAGGTTGTCGCCGCCATCGCTCGCGTTCAGCTCACCCGCGCGCGCGGTTATGTGAACATGTGCCAGGACGCGGCCGCCCTCTACAATGAAGCCGTCGCCGGCTGTGAATGGCTGCTACCCCAGGTCAATCGCCCCGGACGCGTCAACACCTACCATATCTGGACCGCCATCTTTGAGGGCGACAAATATGGCATCTCGAAGGAAGATTTCCTCCAGGCCCTGGCCGACAACGGCCTCGCCTGGGGTATGGGCTATATCGAGCGCCCGGCCTATGCCCACGACTGCATTGCCGCTTATCTCGATGAGCAGCCCTACTGCCCGGTCGCCGAGTACCTCATGCCCCGCCTCATTCTCGTCGGCACCGGCGGCGACCCGCAGAGCCATGTCAAGAGTGCCGAGAAGCTGGCCGAAGCCATCGCCTCCTTCTAGAGCCACGAGCCCTGAACTCAATCGAGCTGACAGAGGCCGCCTCGCCGAAGAGACGGCCTCTGGCGTATAATGGGCACACGAACCCATGGATGTCTCAATCATCATCGTCAACTGGAACACCAAAGACGACTTGCGGGCGGCCATTGAGTCCTGCTATGCCCATAGCGCGGGCCTCGACATCGAGCTCCTCGTTGTGGACAACGGCTCGACGGATGGCAGCGGCGAGATGGTGCGCACCGACTTCCCGCAGGCAACTCTTATCGCCAATACCGAGAATGTGGGCTATACGCGCGCCGGCAACCAGGGCATTACTGCCGCCTCCGGTCGCTACTACCTGATGCTCAACAGTGACGCCCAGCTCACCGCCGGATGCCTCGCCGAACTGGTTCGCATCATGGACACCCATCCCGACATCGGCACCGCGACGCCTCAGTTGCAGTATGGCGACGGTTCCGCACAGGAGGCGGCCCACAAATTCCCCACCCTCAGTTCGCGGCTATTGCCCGCGGCTTTGGTGTCATCGGCGGAGCGGATCACTGATGAGACACCCGAAGATGGCGCTACGTTCTACCCCGTTGACTGGGTTCTGGGCGCGTGTCAGATTGTGCGAGCGGAGACCGTCGCCCAGGTCGGCATGATGGATGAGCGCATCTTCATGTGGTACGACGATGCCGACTGGTGCTTGCGGATGGCGAAGGCAGGCTGGCGGCGCGTCGTGGCAACCGATGCCCTCTGCGTGCATGAGGCCCGCAAGTCGGCGGAGGCGTTGCCACCGCTACGCCGCAACTTGCAGGTATCCATGGCCGAGTTCACCTACTTCCGCCTCCACCATGGCAGGACAAAGACCGCCATCCTCTGGGCGACGCGGACGCTCTACAGCGCCGTCAAGGTAGGGGTTCTGGCATTGGGGACGCTACTGACACTGGGGCTCTACGGCTCGCTGCGGCGGCTTTGCATCTTCAACTGGCGGCGCTTGCTCTTCCACCTCCGTCACGTGGCTGATATCATCCTCCGCGACCCACAGCCCTACCGCGCCGATGGGGTCAAGTGACCATATCAGGCACATACACTTACGGCTTCTTGAAGCACGCGACTGGCTTCATCGTCGCAACCATGCGAGCAATACCGTTCTCCTTGAGGACCTTGGCCAGGCTGTCTATGGGCCGGTAGTTGTGGCCGAGTTGGGACGTGATCTGCGTTCCCGCCGGCCATAGTGCCTCGATTCCAGAATCATGCAGGAACTTGTCGCTATCGGTGGGTAGGCTACCGGGATGTTCCCGTTTGCCGGTGCCGTGGCTGAGCGAGTAGTAGCTGAGGTCCGCAGCCGTCCCCGGGACAAATAATGCTGACGGGGTTGACATCGAGCTGCCGACAAACGCTGGCTGACCCGTCCGCGCATAGGGATGGTCAGGCGGGAAGAAGCTGGCGGGCCGGAAGGAACACGCACCATGCCGGTGGATGTACACATTGCTCCCGTCAACCCTACCTCGCCAGATGCCGTTGTGTGAGAGGTCCGCAACTAGCTCACATCCAATTCCCATTTCCTCACCGAGTATCTTCCTGACTTGGGTTGCCAGCATCGCGCGATGCACGTAGCCGCTGCTCGTGGCGGCATCATACGCACAAACGTAGCTGCGTGCGATAGGCTCATCTTCATAGAGCGCCAGGCGATGTCCTAGCGTAGCCACGAGCCCCGACATACCGGCTGGTAATCCCAGGTGAAAAAGCGCTTTGCGTATGGCCATCTTCACCGCGATTTCCCCCTTAACCTCAGGCCGGCTGCTATACATCAGACTCACTAGGGGACCCAGGGGTGGAGAGCTATGAATAGCGAAGGTTACAGAACCCTCAGACACACCCAAAGCAACCGCCATCTCTCTGTCGGCAATATCAGTAACTGAGTGGAACTCAATGAAGTGGTTACCAACCCCGAGCTCGCCCATGCTCAATTGGCTCCCACGCAGTGCGAACTCCGGTATCGCTTGTGCAACTTGTCGCCAACTGGTCTCAGCACCAAGGCGGTAGCCTTCTGGCTCAATGCAGTCTAGCTCTGCTTTCGAATACCCCAGCGCGGCGCATGATGCCCGCGCATCTGTCATCGCTCTCACCATTTCATCAAACGTGAGCGAGGGAGTATCCCGTGAGTATTCCGCAGCCTTCTCAGCAATAGCCCTCAGTATCCGTTGCCACTCACTGCCACACACATCGGCAGCCCTTGCGTCTGTCTTCATCAACAGCGTTCCGCAATTGATGCTGGCACCAATCGCCGTGGGCACCACATGCTCATGGAAGCAAGCAACCAGACCTGTGGCAAAGGGGTTCTTCGCCTTGAAGGCCATATCGGGGAGTAAAACGATCGGGCCGCTGCGGCCGGTCAAATTGGCAAGCCTGAGCACTGCAGCCCGCTGTCGCGCCGACATCTGCAGACCAATCGGCAACAACTCGCGGATCGGGTCCATCTCAACCTGCCCCTCAGAAGATGCCATCTGCCGCCTCGCGCAAGATGTTGTAGGCCTTTGCCGGACCATCGTCGCGCCTCATCTGAAGTGCATAGCAGGCGGTGTCGCAAAGCAGGTCCTGCAACTGCTGGGTCTGGCGCGGATACCAGTCGTCCATGCCGAAGAACGTGGAGAGAATCGTCGCATAGTAATCGAACTCCGCCACCTGCGCCGCCAGCCGACTACTAGTGTATAGACGCTGCGCCGCAGCCGAACAAGGCAGCTCTTCAATGCATGTCGTGTCACCGAAGCGAGGCAGTACCAGCATTCTCGGAATCACCGCATCCGTAACCTGATGTTGAACCTCAAACGCCGGCTTATCTCCTATCGCTCCCACCGCCGATAGCTTCGCGGGTGCCTCCGATACGCTCGTCAGACGAACCGGCTCATAACACGCATAGACAACTTCACCGTCATAGAAGAGAAGATCATCCGATACGAAAGCAAATTCTCCATCATGCATTAGGCGCAACAGCAGCGTGGACTTCCCGATCCCCGCAAGACCGCCGATGATCAGCGCCTTCCCACCACACTCTACTGCGCCCCCATGAAACCAGAACCGGTTAAGTGAATCTCCCAGATGCCACGCAGCCGGGAAATACACCATCTGATACATCAATCGCGTTGAGAAGTAGTTGGCGACAAATCGGCCCAGGCGTTGACGAAGACTGTCCCAGACCACCTGGTAATTCAGTTGACCTGTCACCTGAAGACTTTCTTGGCAGTCGTACTTCGCGGAAAACCCGGGAAAGCCCGGCACGCTTGGAATCCCGACCTCGTGCTCACTGCCGTGGATGTTGATAGCCACCGCCGGAAGTCCTGTTCCGATCGGCGGTGTCTTTTTGCCCCAGGGAAACTCTCGCAGCCAATTCAACTCCGCATGGACCTCCGCGGGCTCATCTTTCACCACAATTCTAGCCAGGCGTGAAGCAACAAACTCTATGAAAGGCGCATAGTTGCTGCGAACTTCCAGGACCACCCCGCACAAGTTCACTGCAACGATTCTTGTATCCGACATTTGTCAGTTGCCTTCATCTCTGATATATTGTCTTCGGAGTATAGCATGATCAGGGCTCGCGAGGAAAGATCGTGTCTGACAATGCCCCGGCAGCATCCTCAAATGGCGATGTAGGCAGGCAATACACATTCAACCCATCTCCCTATGGGCCCCATCAGAAGGCAATCGGTTTGGTGCCTGCCGGTGCCCGCGTGCTTGATGTCGGCTGTGCACGGGGCTACATCTCCGAGCAGCTTGTCGCCAAGGGCTGTGAAGTCCTCGGCATCGAGCTTGATAGGGAGGCTGCGGACTTAGCTCGCCATCACTGTGCCGAGGTCATCGTCGCCGATATGGACACCCTCGCCGAACTCCCTTGGCCTCGGCAGCGTTTCGACGTTATCCTCTGCATGGACATCCTCGAGCATCTCAAGGACCCGGCCCGCGCGCTGAAGCTGCTCAAGCCCTATCTCAACCCCGAGGGCATCATCATCGTTACCTTGCCCAATGTCGCCAACTGGTGGCTCCGCTTCCGCCTCTTACGCGGCAGATGGGACTACCATCCTCTCGGCATCTGCGACAGGTCACACCTGCGTTTCTACACGCTCAAGACTGCTCGCGACCTGCTGGCGGAGGCAGGCCTTGCCATCGCCACCTTTGACGTCACCCCCGGTGCCGGGGCATGGGCCCCATACCACTACACAATCGGCAAGCTGCTGCGGCTCTTCAGACTCGATGAGCGCTGCGATTACTGGCTCTCGCGACATTTCCCCGGCTTCTTCGCCTACCAGTTCATTTTCGCCGCACGCCCGCAGTAATTCCACCGCACAAGTCACTGCCCCAACTGCTTGCGTCCCGCTGGCCTCAAAAAAGCCGCCCTGCAACTGTGGGCGGCTGGCTTCTCCATTGCTCACATCCGGCGCCTTGTACGCCTCTACTGCTCTGCCGGTGGCACGTCCGGCTCGACTTCGCTCGCCCCGGGCTGCGGAGTCCCTTCTTCGCCTGAAGTGTCCGTAGCTGGTGCCACGTGCCCGTGCCGCTGCAACTTCTCCAGGATTTCATCTCTACTCTGTACCCGCATGGGGTCCTCAGTGTCCGTGAGGTCAACGGTGGCCCCACCCGACGTCACGATGATCGCTGGTGCCCAGGCGTCTTCCCGCGCCTCGCTGTTGTTCATGTGGTACGTCGCTATCAGGGCCACAATCACGCCCGCTGCGATCACCGCGCAGGCAGCCAAAAACTGCGGGGAGCCGATGGCTCGCTTGCGGGTGGCAGTACGCTCGGGAGACGTCCGTTGGAGGGCTTCCTCCTTGATCTCGGCGGCCAGATACGGTGGCGGCGTCGGTACTTCCATCTGCTCCAGAAGCTGCCGGCATGCTTCGCACTCACGGCAGTGCGCCTCGAAGGCCGACTTCTCCTCCGCTGCCAGCTCTCCTGCGGCATAGGCCTGGTGCAATTCACGGACCTCTTCGCAGGTCAATTTGCCTCTGTCAACGGCAGATGGTAGTGCCATGGGTGTCGCATTTGCCCCTGTGGGTTCTGCGGCCGGATGCGGGCGGAAATCCCGCAGCCTTGAGCGGACGACGTCTTGCTTAGGGCGTCCTCATCAGTGCGCGCAGCTTCGTCGCGAGTGCATCCCGCGCCCGCGACAGACGCGACTTGACCGTACCGACACGACAACCGATGACCGCCGCTGCTTCCTCGTACTCCATCCCCTCAAGATCAATCAGTAACAATACCTGCTGGTACTTGGGCGACATCTCCCGGATGATCTGGTGCACAAGCTCTCTCATCTCATGCCGCTCAGCCATCGTGTGTGGCATCTCGGACTCATCGGGAACGGTCCGCTGCATCTCCCCATCGTCGGTCTGGATGGGCGCGTCGAGCGATGGCCCTTCCAGACCACGCCGCCGCTTCATCCGCCGCAGTTCGTTTATGCAGGCATTCATTGCGATCCGGTAGAGCCATGTGCGCAGCGACGCCTCGTTCCGAAGCTCGAACCTGTGCAACTGGCTAAACGCCCGCAGGAAGACCTCCTGCGTGAGGTCCTCGGCCTGGTCGCCTCCGCACGTCCTGTGGGCTAGGGCGTAAATCCTCCCGTGGTATTTGTCCACGATGGTGGAAAATGCCTCGGCGATTCCCTCCTGCGCACCAATCACCAGGTCGCAGTCACCGACGTGCTCCCACGGCACATTGGCAGCGACCGCTGCTGCTCCTCTACCTGATTGTCTGCCCCTGCTATCTCGTTCGCCCTTAGGCATAATCCCCACTCACTGGTCCAATAGCCTTCATCTAGACACAACAATCCGCCTGCTGCGCTAAGAATAACTATTATCATACATAATAGAGCTGCCAGTCAATCCAATTTCGCCACGCCGATCACATAATCAACTCGCCTAGTATCATCGTCTTGTACAACTCTGACGCGATGACTTCCTGCCCGGCTATCGTTGGATGGACACCGTCAGCACTGCTTATGTAACCCGAAAGGCATGTCAAGCCCCTGTAGTCACAGCATTCCCCATTGAACTGCTTTTCAACCGCAATATTCACGAATCTCGCGTAGATATCGCACAGCGCTGCGGTTGCCTCATCGGCCACTGCACGCACCACCTCCGCGTATGCTGACACGGCACCGTTGCAGCCGCCGTACTCCGCATACAAATCAGTGCCACGGGAGCTGTGTAGACTGTCAATGATCGGATTCGGAGTCATCAGCGCGACTTCCGCACCCAGGTCGCGGCAGCGTCTGACTATCTCATGCAGGTTCGCCGCGAAATCGTCACGCCCGATTAGTTTCTCCGGTTCCGGACGGATGTCGTTGAGGCCGAACTCGATGCTGACCACACGCGGCCCGTGCGCTGCAACACTGCTGTCGAAACGCGCCAGCCCCTCGGCTGTGTTCTCTCCACCGACCCCGGAGTTGATTACCTCTACCCGCCGCCCTGCGTCCCCCTGCATGAAGTCCAGACGCCGCTCCAGCAGCGCAGGGAACGTATCTGCCTCCGGCACATGCGGAGTGCCTTGCGTTACCGAATCACCGAAACATACTACCTTTATCTCATCCGCTGCCATCTCCATCATTCTCCGTAACCTATGGCCTCAACCGCCACGCGCCAACAGCTTATGTCCATGCCATTGTCGCGCCGCATCATCCCGGTGACTACCCGCAAACTGCTGCGACTGCCTCATCCACGCCGGCCCATAGGTTTACCATTCGCTCCACTCCCAGGTTATCCAGCGTTGCAGCTACATCGCCCGTAGCGGCGGCGAACGCCATATCCCCGCCCTCGGCCCGCAGCAGCATTGCCGCCCAGAACAACTGGGCCAGCGTCTGGCAGCCGATGGCCGTGACCTCTGACATGTCAACCACGAGGTACTTGATGCCTGACCCCAGCAGGTTCTGCAAGAGCGGCTCAAGCCGCGTCAGATCCCTATCCGTGTCACTGGCATCACCCTCGATGCTAAGCACTGTTACGCGAGCATCTTGCTCTGCCGCCTGAACAACTGTTTCCATCCTCTCACCTGCTTATCCCGGTAGTCGGGTGCTCTGTCTCTGCCCACTCCAGCAGCGCCTCCACAATCTCGTCCGGCACAGCCACACTGCCTATTGCGACAGGTATGGCCCCCCCCGGACCGTGACTATCGCTGCCTCCTGTGGCCAGTAGTCTATACTCCTCGGCCATCTCCAGATACTTATCCTGCTGATGATCCGTGTGAGCGGTGTGATACGCCTCGATGCCATCAATGCCGACCGCAATGACCTCACGCACCAGCTTATCATTGTTGCACAGACCCGGATGTGCAAGTACCGCCGCACCGCCCGCTTCCCGCACCAGCGAGATCACTTCGGTGACCTCCAGCTTGTAGCGCGGTACGTACGCCGGCCGCCCGGCGCGCAGAAACCGCTGGAACGCCTCTTGCTGATGACTGACGATGCCACCATTCAGCAGCGCCCTGGCCACATGCGGACGCCCGATGCTACCGGCTCCGGCGATCCGGCTGACATCCTCATACTCGAGCTTGACTCCTGCCGCGTTGAGCCGTCTCACCATCTCCCGCGCGCGGCTGTCGCGGCTCCGCCGAATCTCTGCCAGCTTTGCCAGCAGCGCCGCATTCTCGCAGTCTATCAGGTAGCCGAGGATGTGTACCTCACGCTGATCGAGCTCGCCGGCTATCTCCACCCCCGCAAGCACTTGCAACCGTTCTCCGGCCGCAGCCTGGGCCGGCTCCACCCCCGCCACATGCTCATGGTCCGTAATACTGATGGCATACAGGCCCGCCTCAATGGCGGCCGCAGCTATCGCCTCGGGTGTCTGGGTCCCGTCAGACATTCTCGAATGGATATGCAGATCCGCTGCCATAGCAAGCGCCTATCGGCCTTCCTTCGCCGACTCCTCAGCTTTTCCCTTCCCGCTTCCCGATGCGATCTCCGAGAGCACCGGCCCAGTGCTCAGCCAGTGCGCCGCCACCGGCCTTATCCAGCGGCTCGTTATTACTGCCGCAAAATGGCGACTGCACGCAGGACGGGCAGCCACTCTCACACCCGCAACTCCTTATCGTCTCTGCAGCCGCCCGCAGCAACTCCTCGAGCCGCAAATACGCCGCCCGCGCAATACCGACACCACCCGGATAGGCATCATAGATGAACACGGTCGGCTCGCCCGTCTCCGCGTGTGCCACCTCCGCGGCACCACCCACGTCCCGTTGGTCGCACAGAGCAAACAGCGGCAGCAGCGCTATCATCACATGTTCCAGCGCGTGAAGTGCTCCTGCCACTTCGAAGCCGCCCTCGGCGCAAACCTCCAACGCATCCATCCCGCCCAGCCACAGACCACACGTCTCGAATTCCTCCGTTGGCAGGTCGAGTTCCGCGCTTCCCAGTTCGCGATGGCCCGTCTGGCTGATCTTGCGATAGCCGGTCACCTGCGACCTGATGGTAACTTCTCCGTAGCGAGCATTCAGCCTGCCGACCTCCAGTGTTTCGGACGGCTCGGCGGAGGCCACGGATGAAACCACCAGCGGTCGCGTGAAGTAGTCGGCCTCCACCGCCACAACACTTGCACTCCGCGCCTCAATGTCCAGCCTCTCGACGCGGTACGTCTCACCCGCATGCATGTAGATAGCGCCCTCATGGATTGTCCGCAGAGCCGACTCCCCGTCAACCGTACCTAGCAGAGCGTCGCTCTCCGCATCTACAATATCGAACGCCGCACCCGAGATGGAGCGGATGCTCACTGCGCCCGCCGGATACAGCTCAGGATGAACCCAGTACCACTTCTGCCCCCGACGCGTCAGATATCTCTCCCGCGCAAGCAGTTCCAGAAGCTCGGCCACCGCACACGAGCCCTGCTCCCCGCCACCGAACAGCAGTTCATCGCTCTTCTCAAGCTCCTTCTCATACGCGGCGCAGAGCAGGTGCGAGCCCAGGATAAACTCATTCTGCGGATTCACCACCCCATGTTCCGCGATGCCTTCAAGCAGATACTCCGGATGCTGCACCAGGTACTGGTGAATGCCCCCGCCGACGGCAATCAGAATCGCCAGAGCGTCATCTCCACCTCGTCCTGCGCGCCCCGCCTGCTGCCAGACACTCGCGATACTGCCCGGGTAGCCGACCATGATCACCGCATCTATACCACCGATGTCAACGCCCAGTTCCAGCGCCGTCGTTGACGTAACCGCCAGCAGTTCCCCGTCGAACAGCCTCCGCTCGATCTCACGCCGCTGCTCGGGCAGATAGCCCCCGCGATACGCCATCACCTTGTCCGCAAGGCCCTCTTCGCGCAGCCTGTCTCGCGCGTAGCGCAGAATCAACTCCGCCGTACTCCGCGCGAGAGTGAAGGTAATGCTGCGCACATCCCGCCGTGCCAGGTGGCACAGCAAATTCGCCGCCTCCACATTCGCACTCAGTCTCTCCCCGCTCGCCGCATCCGACAGCGGCGGATTCCACCAGCCCATGATCCGACGACCGCTCGGTGAGCCGTCGTCAGCAACCAATCGCAGCTCAACGCCTGTCAGCGCCTCGCCAAGCTCCTGGGGATTCCCGATCGTCGCCGAGCAGCACACAAACTGTGGCTTCGCCCCATAGTGAGCAGCAATCCGGCGTAATCGGCGCATTACATTCGCCGTATGCGAGCCAAAAATCCCCCGATACGTATGCACCTCATCTATGACCACGTAGTCGAGGTTGCGGAAGAAGCCGGCCCACGTGTGGTGATATGGCAGGATGCCGACATGGAGCATATCCGGATTGGTCAACACCACCTGCGCTTGCTTCTTGACTTCCCGGCGCACCGCTTGCGGCGTGTCACCGTCATAGGTCGCGGCCTCGAATGCCTCGCCGGCCCCGAACTCCTTCAGCTTGCGCAACTGGTCCTGCGCCAGCGCCTTCGTGGGGTAGATGAGCAGCGCCCGGCTCGACGACCGCTCGGCAAGACGCTCCGCTATCGGCACCAGGTAGCAAAGCGTCTTGCCACTCGCCGTACTCGTTACTACCATCGTATTCTCGCCGCGGAGAGCCGCATCTATCGCCTCGGCCTGGTGGCTGTAGAGCCGTTCTATCCCCAATCGGCTCAGGATCTGCTCTACCTGCGGTGCCAGCTCTGATGCAAGCTCACCGTAGTGCGCCTGCCGTCCCGGGATTACCGCGCTATGCACTAGCTGGCCGCGGTAGTCCTCGTGCTCGGTCATCGCCTCCAGCACGTTCGCCAGATCCATCGCTACTTATCGCCCCTGCCCTTGCACTGCTCGTCTTGCCTCGCCCGATCGCGCTTGCGTGACCTGCTTACCGGCAATTCCATAATCAGCACAAGCCCGAGGCTCAAGAAGTACAGCAGTATCATCGGCCCCGCCAGCAGCATCATGTTGAATGGATCCGGTGTCGGCGTAACGATGGCCGCGATGACGAGGATGATGACAACTGCCCACCGCCAGCTACGGGCGAACGTCGCAGCCGAGACGAGGCCTAGACGTCCCAAAAACATCATCACCAGCGGCATCTGGAAGGCCAGGCCGAAGACCAGCAACAGCCGCATGAAAAAGCGTAAATACGAGCCCAGGATGAACTGCGGCTCCACGCCCAGTTGGGTGTTGAACATAATCAGGAAAGCGAACGCCTGCGGTGTCACTACATAGCAGAACCAAATCCCGCCGGCAAACAGTACCACCGACGAGGGAACTACCAGATACACGTAGCCGCGTTCTCGCCTCGTCAGGCCCGGACTTACGAACTTCCACCCCTCCGCCACAATCCCCGCGAAAGCCAGCACTACCCCGCCGAGTAACGCCATCTGCATCATCAGCATTATCCCGCCGGCCGGCTCGAATATATGAAAGCTGAAATCATCCAGACCGGCTCGACCGGCCCCCTCATGCGCCGGGTACTCCAGCCACGCCATCAACTTGTCGCGGTACTTCCACGATATCGCGAACCCGATCGCGACATAGAGCACCGAGCGCAGCAAGCCCGCGCGCAGTTCGTCAATATGCTCCACCACGTCCAGGCCCCTGGCGTCGACCATCTCTCGCGTACCCTCCGGCCTCGCAATTCAGTGCGCTCGATGAAGTCACTCGTTGTTGCAGCCTACAACAGCAGCTATAGTTCGGTTGTCGCGCCCACGGTTGCAGAACGCCCCTGGGTTGCAGAGAGCCGCGCCAGGCGTTCTGCATATCGGGGAACCGGCTCACCGGGCGGCCTGCGACTCAGGACCATGTGCAACTCGTCGGCATACACGTCGAGGAAGACAAGCCTGCGAAGGTCGCTCGTTTGCCGGTGCATCCACTTGGCTCTGATGACGTACCAGTCTGAAAAGTCTACGCCGCGGATGTTATGGTACTCGTAGAAGCCACGGTCGCCGTAGCGCACGTAGTCTGCCACATAGTCCACTCGCTGGACCTGGTTGATGAACTCAGCAATCCTGCCCGTATCGCGATAGCTCGTCTTGAATTCCCAGGAGTTGATGAGGCCGTCGAGGTTGACGAAGCGACGGTCGGAATAGGCGCCGCAGATGCCGGCGTTCCAGCCCGCGATGATGGCATCCGGCGACGTATTGCTGCTCAGCCATCTGCCGGCATCACGACGCACCGTGCGGGCGCTGAGGCCGAGCGAGTCGGTAGCGCGCACGCAGGAGAAGACGAGCAGCAACGTGTAGCCTACTGCCGCGAGCGCAGGCAACTTGCGCGGTATCACCCGCAGGACCACACGCTGGAGGAAGACGCTCAGAACCAGCATTATCAGCAGCAGATGGGGGACAAAATACCATGGCGGCGGAATTGCCATCCCTTTGGCAGCAAGCAGGATGGCGCCCTGGAGGCCGACAAGAACTACCAGCGGGAAGAGTCTGCGGCGTTCGGGAACCCACTGCTCACCCATGAAGCGGAATGTCAGCACACAAACGAAGATGACTGCGGCCGCCGCAATTCCCGGCGGAGTGAATGCGAAAGGTGGGCCGGCCTTGATACTCACATTGACCGGCATCAAGTGGCCGAAGCTCACCACATTCCAAGCGA
>Ga0180431_10006354_pt1 | contig 14042 bp, 11 predicted proteins | sample SS_ome_11_FD_132459 | JGI IMG/M metagenome (GOLD analysis project Ga0180431, IMG submission 132459) | Hypersaline lake sediment archaeal communities from the Salton Sea, California, USA - SS_1_MS_1 metaG | ecosystem: Environmental > Aquatic > Non-marine Saline and Alkaline > Hypersaline >... | reverse complement strand
GCGTTGAGGCAGGCCGCGGCCGCCGACGGCAATGACGAGCAGCAGGAGCAGCTGGCCGCCGCCATCCGCGAGCTCGAGGCGCGCATCGCGGTTCTGGAGGTCTTTTCCGAGCCGCTGCCGCCATTCGATCCCGAGGCCGGCGGCTACAGCCTCGAGGGCATGTTGCAGGAGAACGAGCGGGCGCTGAGCAGCCATCGCGCCGTCGCCGACAATGTCGAGGGCGCAGGGCTCGATGAGCAGGTGACTTCCGCGCTGGACGCGCGGATATCCGAACTCAGCAGCCGCGTCGAGACGCTGCAGGCTGCTATCGAGGAGGCGGGGCAGGAGGCGGAGCCGGAGCCGGAACCCGAGCCTGAGCCGGAACCCGAGCCTGAGCCGGAACCCGAGCCGGAACCCGAGCCCGAGCCGCAGCCTGAGCCGGAACCCGAGCCGCAGCCTGAACCGGAACCCGAGCCCGAGCCGCAGCCTGAGCCGGAACCCGAGCCCGAGCCGCAGCCTGAGCCGGAACCCGAGCCCGCACAGCCGGCCGAACAGGAGCCGGATCAGGATCAGGAAGCAGAGCTCCAGGCCGAGATCGCCGCGTATCTCGATCGCGACCTCGCGGACGCCAACCTCGACACCGACATCGACGGCCTCCGCGCGCAGCTCGAGACGTTCAACCAGCTTCGAGTGGAAGGCGAGGACCTGCTGGGTCGTGGCCGGATTGCCGAGATGGATGTCGAGGCGCTGGCACAGCGCTTGGCGCGGTTGCAGCAGCGCATCGGTTCGCTCAATGCCGAGATCACCGCCCGGCAGAACGCCGATGCAGGGGTCGAGGAGCCGGAGCCGGCCGATGCCGACGTCATCGAGCAGCTTGCTGCCGCCGGTGACGAGGAAGGCGCCGAGCAGGTCCGCACGCTCCGCGATCAGCTCGTCAACGGCCTCCTGCAACTGGGCCAGCAATTCCTCCAGCCGGAGCAGCCGGAGCAGCCCGAACAGCAGCAGGGAGTGCCGGAGTTCGGCGTTGTCGTAGGCGTCGAGAACGAGCGGACCGTGTTCCTGCAGGGCGACCAGTATCAGGTCAGGCGCTCGGCCGCCGAGGAGATCGATCGTCTCCTGTTCCGGGCGGACGACGTCCAGGTCCAGCAGATGGACAACGGCAACGTCCGCACTGCGGTCTACCGGGCCGACGGCAGCGTGATCGTCACCGTCACTGATTCCTATGGCCGGATTGTCGAGCGCCGCCGGATCGATCCGGACGGCACCGAGACGATCCTGATCGCCGATCAGACAGTGGCGTTCCAGAACCAGTTCGACCCCAACCAGCTGCCGCCGCTCCAGCAGCCGCAGCAATATGTGGTCGAGGCCGATCAGATCACCCAGCAGGAGATGGTGGCAGCCCTGACCGCACCGCCGGTCGAGGCCGTCGAGCGCCAGTATTCGCTCTACGAGGTTCGTTACAACGATCGCCTTCGCGACAAGATGCGCCAGATCGATCTGACGACGATCACCTTCGACTTCGGCAGTGCGGCGATCTCGCCGGATCAGTTCGACGAGCTTGCGGTGATCGGCCGGGCCATCGAGCAGATACTCGACGCATCGCCGAACGAGATCTTCCTGATCGAGGGACACGCCGACGCTGTGGGGAGCGACTACAACAATCTGCTCCTCTCCGACCGTCGTGCCGAGACCATTGCGGTCGCGTTGTCGCAGAACTTCGACATCCCGCCGGAGAATCTGATCACCCAGGGCTACGGCGAGCAGTTCCTCAAGGTGCCGACCCTTGAGCCGGAACGGCAGAACAGGCGCGGGGTGGTGCTTCGTATCACGCCGCTGCTGATTGCCTCCGGCGCGGCTGGCTGACGAACGCGACGGCGCGCGGTCCGAGAGGATCGCGCGCCGTCTCCCTTCGCGCACGGCGAACGAAGCGCGGTGCAATCAGGCCGGGTTATCCGACACACAAGCCGGGAGATGTTTGAAGTGCCGGGACCGGAACGAGGTCGACACGCGAATCAACCGACCAACATCCCGTTCGCGGGATGGAAGGACATCGTCTGGCGGGTGATCGGCCGGGTCGGTCGCGATCGCGTCGCGCTCGTTGCCGCCGGCACGGCATTCTACCTTCTGCTTGCATTGTTTCCAGCGCTTGCGGCGCTGGTGTCGATCTACGGTCTCGTCGCCGATCCCGCCGATGTCGCTTCGCATCTGGAGTTTCTCGGCGACGTTTTGCCCGCCAATGCCTTCGATATCATCGAAGAGCAACTCACCCGGCTTGGCGATCAGGACACCGGGGCGCTTGGTTTCGGCTTCCTCCTCGGCCTGGCGGCGGCGCTGTGGAGCACCAATAACGGCATCAAGGCGCTCGTTCAGGCCATGAACGTTGCCTACCGCGAAGACGAGAGCCGCGGCTTCGTCAAGCTCACCTTGCTGACGCTCGGCACCACCGTCGGCGCAATGGTGGTCGCCGTTGTGCTGGTGGCAGCGGTCGGGCTGGTGCCGGCGGCGATCAGTTCGCTCGGCCTTGCCGAAGTGACCGAAACGCTGATCCGGGTGTTGCGCTGGCCGATGCTGATTGTGGTGTGTGGCGCTGTGATCTCGCTGGTCTACCGCTACGCTCCGAGCCGCGCGCTCGCAAAATGGCATTGGGTGACATGGGGCGGCGCCTTCGCGACGATTGGCTGGATTCTCGCCTCGCTGCTGTTCTCCTGGTACCTGTCGAACCTTGCCAGTTACAACGAGACCTACGGATCGCTCGGCGCGGTGATCGGCATGATGCTGTGGATGTGGCTGTTGATGCAGATCCTCATCATCGGCGCCACGCTAGACGCAGAGATGGAGCACCAGACCGAACGCGATGCCACTGTCGGCCCGGAGAAGCCGATGGGCGAGCGCGGCGCCGTCGTCGCCGACTCGCTGGGACGGAGCCTTGCTGAGAAATCGAAGGAGTCCTGACGGCTCCCGAGCACGCGACGACAGTCGCCTTTCCAACAAGGGGCAAGCCGTTGTATCCCCATCCGATCTCACGACACGCGAGCGCCAGCGAGGCGCCCGGCGTGGTTCGGGGCGCGGGCAGGGCGAGACGACAGCACCGGAATGACAGGGATTACAGCACTGTTGAGGCAACGGGAGGCGGCGGTCGAGTTCGGTCGGCTCGCACTTCGCTCCGACCGCCTCGACGAGATTCTGAATGAGGCCTGCCGGCTGACCGCCGAAGCGATGGGAACCGAGTTCTCCAAGGTCATGCAGCTGATCAATGACGGGACCGAGCTTCTCGTCGTTGCCGGCGTCGGCTGGCGCGACGGCATCGTCGGCGAGGAACGCATTCCCGCCAAGGTGACGTCGTCGGAAGGCTTCGTGGTCGCCACCGGGTTTCCCGCGGTGTCGGAAGATATCCACGAGGAGGACCGGTTCGACTACGCCGACTTCCTCAAGCAGCACGGCGTCGAAGCGATCGTCAACGTCATCATCCCGGGTGCGCAGGGCAATCCGCCCTTTGGCCTCCTGCAAGTCGACTCGCAGGAACCACGCGAGTTCTCCAAGGACGACGTGCAGTTCCTCCAAGGTTACGCCAATGTCCTCGGCGCGGCGATCGATCGCCACCGCTTCCAGAGCGAGTTGGCGGATGCTTTGGAGGAGCGCGAGCGCCTTTACGCCGAGCTGCAGCACCGCATCAACAACACGCTTATGATGATCGCGAGTCTCCTGCGCATCCGCGCCGATCACTCGCGGCACCCGGCGGTCAAGCAGGAGGTCGCCGCGATCCTGTCGCAGGTCGATATCCTCACCGATGTCTATCGGAAGCTGCACGCCGTCGGCGGAACGGAAGAGGTGGAGCTCGGCGGCTATCTCGGCTCGCTCTTCTCCAGCGTCGTCTCGATCAATAACGGGCGGTCTATCCATCTTGAGAACTCGAGCGACCACGCCCTCGTCAGTTCCAGGCTGGCGGTATCGCTTGGGCTCATCGCCAACGAGTTCGTCACGAACAGCCTCAAGCATTCGCCGAGCGACAAGAAGCTGACACTTTCTCTACAGGTTGAACGAACGCCGGAGGACCTGGTGGTGACCATGTCCGACAGCGGTCCCGGTTTTCGAAGGGATGCTGTGAATGGCAACGGCAACCATTCGGGACTGATCCTTATCGAGAGCCTGCTCGATCAGATCGGCGCCAAGTACGACTGGGCCACCGAGAAGGGCACCCGGCTGACGTTCACCATGCCCGTTGCCACCAACGTCATCGGGCTGGCGCATTAGGCACACCGGCGAAGCAGTCGAAACCGGCCGCCATAGCGGCCGGTCTCTTTTTTGGTTGGCCTATCGAGTCCGGAAGGACGAGATGGCGTCGTTGAGGTTCGGGTCGAGCTGCCCGATGCTCTCCTCGAAGGTCTCGCAGGTGCCGGCATAGTTGGCATCCGTGCAGAGAACGATCGAGTTCTCGGTCATCAACTCGACCGAGCTGATGCGGTTGTCGAAGCCTTCCGGCATCTGCGGCATGTTGGCCGCCGCGCCGACGCAGAAGCTCTCGCCGGTGAACTGCGGACCGTCGAACAGACAGATGCCCGAGCCGGCGCGCGCCTCGTTCTCGGCATCGATGCGCGAACGGATGTCGTCGGAACTCTGCTGGACGACCGTCTGACCGTCCTCGTTCTGCTGAACGTTTGCAGCGCGAACGGTGACGCGGCCGTCGCCGAACTCGCTGGTGACGTCGATCGCCAGAACCACTTCGCCGTCCGAATTGACGAAGACCTCGGAGACGGTTCCGAGCTCATCGCCGTCCTCGGTCGTCACGGTCTGACCAACTACGGCATCGGCATTGACCTCGGTCTCGCCGCCACCTTCGGTCTCGAAGGTGATGGTGTCGACATTCCCGTCGGCATCCAGCCCGAAATTCGCGTCGGCGTCCGCGTCCGCGTCGGCTTCGCCATCCATGTCTGCATCGGCATCGGCGTCGGCATCGACGTCAGCATCGGCATCGACGTCAGCATCGGCGTCGCCGTCAGCATCGACATCGACATTGCCTTCTTCGTCGACGTCTGCATCGACGTCGACGTCTGCGTCGGCATCGCCGTCCGCATCGCCTCCGACATCGGCATCGACGTCGACGCCATCATCGCTGATATCGATGTCGGCACCGCCCTCTCCGCCGATCTGGGCGTAGCTGGGGCCGGCGAGAAGCGCCACCGAAGTAAGCATCGTGGCGGCAAGCATAGCGTTTCTCATAATGGTCTCCTCGTTGGTTGCCTCGCGCCGCCGTTTCGGCCAGCGCGAACTGTCTGAGATCGCAGGCCGTCGGTTCTGAACCTATGCGTGCCGCCGCCCCCAACGAGGCGCATGGATCGGCGGACCACCGTGCAATCTCACGGCGACAACACCGACCGCGCTGAGATGGTTCCAATATTTCGTGGCCACGGCGCGCTCAGCAGTTCGGCCGGCGAAACCCGCAATTTGAATGAGATGGAACCGAACGCGCAGAGCGCCGTTTACATCGGATCGATGCTCCGTCGCGCGATGCCCGAGAGGCGAGCCTGCGGGGTGAAGCGGGGGCTATGGGGAACCTGGACGGAGTCATTTGAACAAGTTGCTTGATGCACTTCCGCGCGAGGAGCGGGCGCGGATCGAGCCGGCATTGCAGCCGGTCGAACTCGACGCGCATGCAATCCTCTTCGACGTCGGCACAATGATCGACCGGCTTTACTTCGTCGATGCCGGCATCGTCTCGGTCGTCGCCGTGTTTGAGGACGGCAAGACGGCCGAGGTCACGGCCGTCGGGCGCGAGGGCTTCGTCAATGTGGGGAGTCTCCTCGACGACGATCTCGCGATTGCACGGTATGTCATGCAGATTCCGGGGCGTGCCCGCATCATGGGCGCTGAGACCGCCCGCCGGCTGGCGGCTGAATTGCCCGGCTTCGGTGGACTCATGCGTCGCTACACGCAGGCCTTCATCGCCCATCTCTCGCAATCGGTTGCGTGCAATTCGGTTCATTCGGTCCGCCAACGGATGGCGCGCTGGCTGCTACTCGTTCAGGACCGCACCGACGGCAACGAACTGGCGCTGACCCAGGAATATCTCGCCGAGATGCTCGGCGTGCGGCGCCCGTCTGTGAACCAGCTGGCGACCGACTTCCGCGACGAGGGTCTCATCGATTACGTCCGGGGCCGGGTGCGCGTCCTCGATCGGGTCGGGCTGGAGCGCGTCTCCTGCCGATGCCACGCCATTGTCGAGGGCCAGTATCGGCGCCTGCTGCCGGAACTGTACGACCCCGAGCCGGTCTCCTAAAGGCTCTGTCGGGAAGCGTACAGACGACACGCCGGGCGGTTGCTAACCGGATGCGCCTCTAGCTTCCGGGAACGCTACGAATGGTCAGCACCGACGTCGAGCAGGACCTGCTTTCGACAGGCATCGGCGGGCTTGATCATATACTCGGCGGCGGCCTGCCGAGGCGTACGATCGTTCTGGTTCAGGGCGCCTCCGGCGCCGGCAAGACGACCGCGGCGCTGCAGTTTCTCCTGGCGGGTGCCGCCGCGGCAGAGAAATGCCTTCTGCTCAGCGTGGCGCAGGCACCTCATGAGATCGAAACGCTCGCGCAAAGCCATGACCTCAGCCTTGACGGCGTCGGATTACGGCATCTCGATCTTGCCGAAGGCAGCGACCAGTATTCGGTCAACACCAACGAGGCTCAGCTCGACGGTCTGATCGAGCAGACTCTTGCGGCAGTCGATGAGATCAAGCCCGACCGGTTGGTGTTCGATTCGCTGCTCGAGCTGCGGCTGCTCGCTCCCGATGAGATCGTCTACCGGCGGACGATACTCAATCTGAAGCTCAGCCTCACCCAGCGCGAGATCACGGCCTACATTATCGATCACATGCCGTCCGATCTCATCGACCGGCAGGTCGAAGGCCTCGTCCACGGCGTCATCGGGCTCGAGATCAAGACGCCGCAAATGGGCACGTCGCATCGTCGGCTGCGCGTCAAGAAGTTCCGGGCGCATTCCTTTGTCGACGGCTATCACGACTACAAGATCCTCTCCGGCGGCCTCGAAGTCTATCCGCGCGTCATCCCGCGCGAGCTTCCGCCGATGCAGATCGGACCGACGCAGGCCACCGACATCGTCGAACTCGACCGAATGCTCGGCGGCGGGTTGGACGCAGGTGCAACGACCCTGATCTCGGGGCAGTCCGGCACGGGCAAGTCGACGCTCGCCACGCTGTTTGCGTCGTCGGCGGCGCGAGACGGCCACAATGCCGGCCTGTTCCTTTTCGAGGAGCGGCCGGAAGTCTATCGCGACAGGAGCGACGGCGTCGGCCTCGGCGTGAGCGAACTCGAGCGGGCAGGGCGTTTGCGGCTTCATCACTTCGATCCGCCCGAGATAACACCTGGCGAGTTCTCCAATGCTGTTCTCAGCAGGGTCGAGCAGGACAATCTCGAACTTGTCGTGATCGACAGTCTGACCGGCTATGTCAGCTCGCTTCCCGATGCGATCGATGTCGTTGGCCAGATCCAGGCACTCCTGCAATTCCTGTCGCGCAGCGGGCTGGTGGTCATTCTCGTCTCTTCGCAGCACGGGCTGCTCGGCGAGGAGCCGCGCAGCGATCTCGACGTCAGCTACTTGGCGGATTCCGTCATTCTGTTGCGGCATGCGCCGAGCCGCAGCGAGATCAGGCGGTCGATTGCCGTCATGAAGAAGCGACACACCAATCACGCGCGCAGCATCAACAGCTTCGTCATCGCCCCGGGGCAGGTGGCCGTCGAGCCGCTATCGCCGGAAGGGCTTGACAGCATTGGAGCCAACTGACGTGGACACCGGGTCGGGGCCCCCGGTCACGGACTCTCCCGTCGTCATCTTCGCACCGCTTGCCGCGGACGCCGCAACGCTGGCCGGTGTCGTCACCGAGCGCAGTCTCGAGCCGGTCGTCTGCACCTCGCCCGACGACTTCAGCACGGCTTTGGCAAGGACGCCCCTTTGTGTCCTCGTGACGGAGGAGGCGATCACAGCGTCGGTGATCGAGCAGCTCGGCACGGTGCTTGACGAGGAGCCGCCATGGTCGACGATGCCGTTCGTCTTCATCGTCCGCGATCCCGACCGGCCGCCGGCACACGGCCGTTCGCTGCTCGCTCGCACGCCCTCGGCCTCGATCGTGATGCTGCCGCGCCCCGTGAAGCCGCGCATCCTCTCTGCCGCGATCGACAACCAGGTTCGACTGCGCCGCCGCCAGCTTCAGACCAGACAGCTGCTGATCGAACTGGAGGAGGCGAGGAATCGCAACGCGCTGCTCCTGTCCGAGCTGAAGCACCGCACGTCCAACACATTGTCGATCGCGCGCGCGATGGTGCGCCTTTCGGCCGAGCAATACGACGATGTAGCGGAGTACGCCGACGCGATGGCCGCCCGGCTGGGCGCGCTTGCCGATGCCAACGAACGGCTAACGGATCTCGAGGCGGAAGGTGCCTCCATCCGGTCGATCGTCGCACCACAGGTCGAAGCGCACTGCGTGTCGACAAGCTAGCTCGTTCTCGACGGGGAGGACGTCGAGGTCGGGCGGCAGCTCGCCTTCGACCTCGCCATCATCATTCATGAACTGGCGACCAATGCTGCCAAATACGGGGCTCTGACGACGCGCGACGGCGTCGTCACCGTGGCGTGGGCGCGAAGCGGCAACGACATTTGCATTGTGTGGAAAGAGACGGGCGGATCACCGATCGAGACCGAAACCCGATCCGGGTTCGGAACCCGGATGATCGACCAACTCGCTCAGCGGCATTCGGGGGAGAGCCGTTTCGATTTCGCGCGCAATGGTCTGACGTGGCAGCTGACGGTTCCGATCATCCACGACTAGCAACGGCTTGACGGTCGAAGCCGCTTGTCATCGAGTCCGCGCGCCACGATTCCACGCGCTGGAGGGTTTCCGGATGCGCAACTTGCTGAAGGTCGTCGTCAAGGACTACGGATGGATACACACCAGCCTCGGTGTGTTCGGCAACATCGCCTTCTTCGTAGGCAGCGTTCTGTTTCTGCCGAGGTTCGAGGAATACCTGGTCACCGGCGTGTGGCTCTTCATCCTCGGCTCCGGCTTCATGCTGATCGGCGCAGTCGGAAACCTGATCCTCAAGGTCTACGAGAACGATTTCTGAGGGGCTCCTCAGGCCCCGGCCTCGGCGGGGGCGTTGATGCTCGTATGCCGCGTCGCGTCGGAGGGGCGGGCGGTCGGAGCCCCCAGGTCGCGCGCAAGCAGTTCGGTCTGGTTGCCGAGGTCGATGAACGCGTGAAGGGCGGCAAACGTCTGCGCGGTCTCCTCGACTGAGAGGCGCGCTAGATCGGCACTCCGGAACGCGTCCGCCTGGTCGCGGAGAGCCGACAGGGCATCATGAAGCCCGCGGCTCTCGGTCGGCGCCTCGCCGGCGGCGAATACGTCGGCGAGCTGCTCGAGCCGTCCGGCGATGGCATCGCTCACCTGCCGAACCGGGTCACCAAGCCTCTCGGCCGCCACCGAGGGGAGTGTCTCCGCGGTCGTCCTTAGCACCGACAGTGACCGCCAGACCGCATCCACCGACGCGATCGCGTTTTCACCGATAGTGCGCTGGCCGCGCCGCAGCCCGATGAGGCGCGAGCCGCGCCGGATGAAATCGTAGCGTGTTTCGCTGAGCTTGGCCCGCGTGTCGGCGATCTCCTGTGCGATCGCGTCGTGCTGTTCGCGAAGGCCCGGGCGTTCGCCATCGAGCAGCGCCTCCGGCGCCTCGCGCGTGAGTTCTGCCGAGCGCCGCAGCGCCGACTTCACGTTGGCGATCGCGGCATTGGCAGAGCTTTTCCTGAACAGGAGCCCCGCGATCAGGATGCCGACGCCGGCGCCGACGCCGATTGCAATGGTCTTCTCGATCGCGTTGTCGACGACCTCGAAACCGGGAGATACCACCAGCACCACTACGGTGACCAGTCCGAAGCTGGTGCTCGGCAGCCACAGCATGACCAGGCTCATCGCAAGTACGCCTGCCGCGAGCGAGGCCGCGGTGAGCAGGCCTCCAGTGCCGATGCCGAGAACACAGGCAAGGCCGATGGCCGAACCGATCACGGCGCCGACCACGCGCCACAACGCCGTGCTGAACGTGCTGTCCATCGTGCCCTGCACAACGAACAGTGTCGTCATCACCGCCCACCCGGTGGCGTCTACCCCGGCAATGGTCGTGATGACGAACGTTGCGACGGCGCCGGCCGTCGACTGGACGGTAACGCGCGCCGAATCGGGCAGGTTGCGAATTCGATTGAGAGAGCGGTCGAAGAGCGCCTTCATGCCAGTCGCCTGTCCCTGTCCTGAACAACAAACGGCGGGCGGACCGAAGTCCGCCCGCCGCAATGCTTCGCCGATGTGGCGGCTACTGAATGTTGACGTTGACCGTGGCGTCGTCGTCGAGTTCACCGAACTCGCTCGGATCGACGTCGGTCCGGTCCTCGATGTCCTGCTCCGTGACGTCCGGCAGGACCAGCTGTTCGCCGTCATAGTGAATGGCGTCCAGCGGAATGGCGACCTCGTGCTCGCCAAGACCGAGGAAACCGCCATGGCCGATGATGATGTACTGGCGGCCGTTCAGTTCAACGACCTCCTCGACATCGCCGAGCACGTCGCCATTCTCATTGACGAGCGTCGCGGCTTCGATCTCCTCGGTGGTGAACTCACCGACGTCCGCATCTTCGACCGTGAGCATCGCGCCGATCACCCAGCGGCCCTCGGGGTCATCGAGCTGAGCGCCTTCGTCCATCTCGCCCTCGGCCGGCGCAGCATCGTCCTCGCCGTCCTCGGGACGCTCTACGTTGACGTTCTGCTCGCCGATGCGGTTGATCTGGACCTGAGGCTCTGCAGCCTGCTGGAACTCGATCTGCGGATCCTCGGCGTCGAACTGGACGTTCGGGTTTGCGCGCTGGATGTTCACCACCGGTTCGGCCCGCTCACCCATCTCGATGATCGGGGCGACCTCGGCGGCTTCGACATTCGGCTCGGCCTGCTCGGCCTCGTCAACGTCGACTTCGACGTTCGGCTCGGCCTGGACCAGTTCAACCCGCGGCGGCTCCTGCTCGACACGAATCTGCGGGTCCTGCATCTCGAGCGCCACATCCGGATCCGGCACGCGGACCGTGATCTCGGGCTCCGGCATGTCGATCTGCACGCGCGGCTCCGGAATCTCGATCCGAACGATCGGCGCCGGCTGACGCACGACGATCTCCGGCGGATTCTGCTGCACGGTCACCTCGGGGGCCGGCTGCTCGACAAACACGCGCGTTTCGCCCTGTTCCAGCCTGACCATCGGGGCCGGCTGCTCGACGATGATGCGAGCGTCGGCGTTGTCGGCGATCTCGTCGCCTTCGGCGTCGGCCTCGTCGTCCGCTGCCATGTCATCGGCCGCCATGTCATCAGCCGCCATGTCCTCATCGGCCATGCCGTCGTCGGCCGCCGCATCATCGGCGGGCATCGCGTCGGCTTCCTCGTTCTCGACACCCATTTCGGTGGCGAGATCCTCCGCGCGGCTCAGATGATCCTCGAGCAGCGGCAGGGTATCTTCGGCGTACTGACGGACCTCGGAGTCCTCGCCGTTCTCGGCGAAGCCGCGGAAGAGCGTGACGAGGTCGCTCAGATTCGCGATCTGCCTGGTGAGGAAGGCCCCGTCGAAATCCTCGTCGGTCGCCTCGTTGAGCCGACGGTAATCGCCTTCCTGCGCCTCGGTCGTGGTCTCCGGGATGGCGGCGGCGAGACCGGCAGCCTCGACCGCGTTCAAGAGATCCTCGATCGCGGCCGAATGATCGGACTGCAACGTCTCGGCGAACGAAACGATCTCATCATTGTCCGAACGATCCTGCGCGAGCGCGGCAGCCTCACGAACCCAGACATGGCCCGTTGCCGCACCGGCGACGAAACCGGCCGCGTCGACCTGCTGCATGCTCTCGCCGGCGGCAGGAGCGTCCTGCGCAACGACGATCGGGGCCGCGTTCTGTGCGGACGCTGAACCCGCGGCGAGCGCGAGTGCAGCGGTTGTTATCAATAGATGCCTCACTGTAAACCTCCAGGGGGTTGTCTTCTTGGAGCTTGAGCACCCCCAACACGGCCCGCTGTCGATTGGTTCCGACTCGGGCCGAAAAAACCGGACGACTGTCTGGAAGGGAACACTTTAGCGCTCTGGCGTGTTGTTGGTGCTTCAGAGCGGCTCGTCGTGAGGGAACAAGATGGAATCGGCAGACGAGTCCGGCACCGAAAAAGGGCCGGGCGATGAGAACCACTCGGCCAACGGCGAGTTCTACCGTCGGGTCCTATTTGTCGTGGGGCTGGGCATCGGCCTATGGGTTGCCTTTCTCCTTCGCGACATCATCCTGCTTGCCTTCGCAGGCCTCTTGATCGCCATGGTCCTGCGCGCTGCGGGCATGTTGGTCGAGCGCGTCACCAAACTCGGCGAGAAGACCTCGCTCGTTATCGGCGGCCTACTTGTCCTTGCGCTCCTGGTCGGGACGGTATGGCTGGTTTGGCCGATTTTTGCCGAGCAGCTGCCGAACCTCGTCGACCGACTCGATGAAGCGATCACCGAGCTTGAAGACAGCCTCGGCATCGACCTTCCGAGTTCGGTCTCGGACCTGACCGAGACGCTTGGAAGCTCGAGCGGTCAGATCGTCTCGAGCGTCATGTCGGCACTCGGTCTCGTCATCTCGGTCGTGTCCGGCATCGTGCTGGTCATCTTCGTCGGGATATTCCTGGCGGCCGAGCCTCACGTCTATCGCAACGGACTGATCCTGCTCTTTCCGATCAGGATGCACGGCCAAGTTCGCCGCGCCGTCCGCAAGGTGGGCGGGCACCTCTTCCAGTGGCTGCGCGCGCAGGGCATCATCATGATCACGGTCGGCGTCGTGACCGGGCTGGGCGCGTGGGCGATCGGTCTCCCGTCGCCGATCGCGCTCGGGGTCTTTGCCGGCGTCGGCGAGTTCATCCCTCTCGTCGGCCCGTTCATTGCCGCGGTGCCGGCGGTGGTCGTCGCCTTCAGCGAGGGCTGGACGATGGTGTTGTGGACCGTGATCCTCTACATCGGCATCCAGCAGCTCGAGGGCAACATTCTGACGCCGATCGTGCAGCGCGACATGCTGTCGATCCCGCCGGTCCTCTTGCTTCTTGCGCTGCTGGGCTTCGGCCTTCTGTTCGGTCCGATGGGGATCGTTCTCGGCGCGCCGCTGACGGTGGCAGGCTTCATTTTCGTGCGGGAGTTCTACGTGCGCGACTATCTCGACCAGGACAAGCTGCTCGATCACTGACGGCCGACAAGGCCGGTCGCCAGGGAGCCTCCCTTTTGACGATCCTTCGCGAGCATCACTCCTGCTGGCGCATCGCCCACGCCGAAAAGGCGTCGGTCATCGTCGACGGGGCGGACTATTTCAGGGCCGTGAAGTCGGCGCTGCTGCTCGCCGAACGGACGGTGTTCCTGATCGGCTGGGACTTCGACCCGCGCGTCAAGTTCGAGCCGGGGGAGCCGACAATGCCCGGGCCGAACGAGGTGGGAAAGTTCCTCAACTGGATCGCCGCCAGACGGCCGGAGCTGCAAATCTATCTGCTGCGGTGGCGCTTCGCCGCGGCGCAGGCTCTGCCGCGCATCACGACGCCCCTGTTCGTGCTGAACTGGATCACCCACAACAACGTCTACCTTCGCCTGGCTGCGGCGCATCCGGCAGGGGCTGCGCATCATCAGAAGATCATCGTCGTCGACGACGGTCTCGCTTTCGTCGGCGGCATCGACCTGACAACCGGGCGGTGGGACACGCGACAGCATCAGAAGGACGACGCCCGCCGCAGGAAGGCGGCGGTACGCGATACCGGGCCATGGCACGACGCGGCCATGCTGGTCGACGGCGAAGCGGCAACGGCGGTCGGCGAATTGGCGCGTGAGCGAATTCGCAACGACTCCAATCTCGAACCGCCTGCTTCCAAGCCAACCGCGCACTGGCCGAAGGAGGTCGAGCCGACATTCAACGATGTCGAGATCGGCATCGCCCGGACACTGCCAGATCGCAACGATCGCAAGCCGGCCTTCGAGGTCGAGCGCTGT
>Ga0180431_10006347_pt1 | contig 14056 bp, 23 predicted proteins | sample SS_ome_11_FD_132459 | JGI IMG/M metagenome (GOLD analysis project Ga0180431, IMG submission 132459) | Hypersaline lake sediment archaeal communities from the Salton Sea, California, USA - SS_1_MS_1 metaG | ecosystem: Environmental > Aquatic > Non-marine Saline and Alkaline > Hypersaline >... | reverse complement strand
GAAGATGTTCTACTATAATAAAACGCAGGGCTATAAAGACAACTCTGAAACAATTATTTCAAAGAGGATGGTCTAAAAAGATATATGCTCCGGACCTTATTGAAATTGCAGAGGAATACGAAGACAGGTTAAGAGAACAGTATGGGGAATGATCTACCGTTACGTATTGAATCCAAGCAGATGGTCTTCGATGAAGGCTGGGTGGACACCCCTATAAAACATTTCAGGTCAGCGACAACTTTCGTAGGAGATTTTTTTGAGGAACAGGGTTCTATGATGTTGGAAGGTTCGGAGAGAATCAGAACTATGGCCGGTCATGTCTGTCCTGATATCTATTGGGATGGCCGGTTCGTGGAGTGCAAGGCCATGAGAAACGACTCCGGAAAGAATGGGCACACTATCCTGTTTACTCACCGAATTGATGCCTATGAAGAATTCATTGCCCCAAGAAATGAAACTCTCTGGTATCTGTTTTGGATTTATCACCATACCAAGTCAAGCGAGTATAGACTCAAGAGTCATTTATTCGATGCTCTGGCCCGATGCCAGAAGACTTCGTTTTTTATCCCGGCTGTTGAGGTTCATGCTCTGGCCCGTGATCTAAAGAAAGAAAAGGATTCCCGTTTTCCAGAGCATAAATCTGAATTTGTCCGGGTCAAATACCAAACATTGAAAGATTTAGTTCGGTCCCGTAATGGGGACGTTTTTCGTAGCAGTCAGCCGCCTGTTGAGGTTTATGGTCGGATGTCTAATGGGCCGAGATTGTTTACTGTAAAAGGAAAGTAATATGGGCCAAGACCCGAATGAGAAAGCTCAGTATCGTTTGGAATTCCAACACAAGCACACGGCTATGATAATTTCCCTGAAGAAAATTCTGGATAAGTGCGGTAGATTCTGCACCGGGCAGATTTCAGCCGACAGTTTTGCGGGTATGGTTCATGCCATTGCCAATGGGGGGTTGGACCCCGTTGGCTTTGGCGAAACTGGCGGCCAGCCCCGGATGTTCTGGAAGAAACATAATTGGGTAAATGGAGACCTTTGTATCAAGTGTCTCGATTGCGGTGTCGAGTTGGCAAGTCCTCCGTGGGATTTCAAGAAAGCTAAGACCGAATATAACTATTTTTGTCTTCCGAAATACGTGGAAGATTTTTATTGCCTTCTGTGCGGTCATAAATGGAAACAGGAATCAATAGAAAGCTATGAAGCCCAGAGGGAAGCTCAGGAGTGTCCTCAATGCAACATGAAGTGGGGTTTCCCTTACTGCGCTGATCGGAGTTCAGTGAATGCTGGTTAATGACTACAGACCAATGGGGTTTCGTGATATTGTTGGACAGCCAATGCCTGTCTCAATACTTCGTGATGCTTCCCGTAACCCGGATGAAGCCCCCCGTTGCTGGATATTGCATGGCCCTCATGGGACAGGAAAGACCAGTCTCGCCCGTGTTTTTGCCCGGTCCCTGAACTGCCTTGTTCAGAGACCTGACCCTTGCGGGTCCTGTGAAGTCTGCCGGTCGGATTCCAGTTTCAGTCCTTTCTACACTGAACTGGACTCATCCGTGGTAGGGAATGTTTCGTCTATCAAAGAACTCAAAGAAGAATTGACCTACATCCCTGCTAACACAAACTACAGAGTAATCACCTTTGATGAGTTCCATCTGGCCGCCCGTGCTGCTCAGTCCACTCTTTTGAAAACACTGGAAGACCTGCCAAGCAGGATATTTGTTCTGATCTGCACAACTGAACTGGACAAAATCATATCAACTATCCGGAGCCGGAGTATTGAATTGCAGCTTTTCATCACGGCTGCACAGGAGATATCAGATACCGTTTTGAGGATTGCTGAACAGGAAAGTATTGAAGTATCCCCGGCTGCTCTGGAAAAGATTGTGTCGGCCAGTGGGGGACACATGCGGGATGCCGTGATGAGTCTTGACCTCTATCGGACTTCCGAAAGTGAACAAGCCTTTCTCGAAACCCTTTACAGTTATGAGCAAATTCTGATCTATACCCTGTTCTTTATGAGAGAAGGGGACAGGGAGAAATTCAGGCATGGTTTGTTGAGTCTCAGTTCCGGGGTTCTGGAATTTGTCCGGCGTGATCTGTGCGTAGTGATGCGGAATGCTTTGGAGATGTTGGCTTCTGATGGGGAGTTCACTCCCGTTACCTATGCAGCGGATTACAAGGAGTTTGTTGGGTTGTGGAGAAATGACCTGATCCGGTTGTTCAAGACAATCATGTCTCCGTGGACGGCTGATGTTTTTGACTCTGATGATAAATTTCAGGCTTTTATGTGGAGCCTGTTCTGTGCCTTCCGGAAGCGTGATAACGTGGCTTCCACCGGATCGTCTATGCTCAGTATGTCGAGAAAGAAATAAAAACGGGTTGACGTAACCCTATTTTGCGTGGATAGTAATAGTATGATAGATCAAGTAAACTTACGAGAATATATCTGGGGAAGACCCGCCGATGAGGAATTGGTCTATTCTACTTTGATTGATATTGTGCGTATTGTCATTAAACGGCACTTTGATTTTTACATGGAGGCGAACCGGGAAGAATTTGAGTCGATTGGAGTATGGAAAGCCTTCAGTCTCTTGAAAGCTCCTTACATAAAGCCAGAAAATAATATGGTGAACTACCTTTACACAGGTGTCAGGAATGTCTTAAGTAACAATGTCCGGTCAATCACAAAGCACAGAGAGACAGAAGAAGAAATATTCGAGTCGGAAATAAAATCCGCTCACTGTTTTGCTACCCTTTCAGATAACAGGGCTTTTTCCGAGTTGTCCACTCTACTGAAGGAACTGTCCGTGAAGTTTGAGAGGCTTGGATTTCAGAAGGTATCGTCCGGAGTAAACCGTGTTTTGAAAGGTGAACCGTTATCCGAATCGGATCAACTTACAAAGGCACTATTCAAGACGGCGGCGTATCGCCTCTGCGCCCCTGTCTAAAAGCCAGAATAGGAAGACAGAGTTTTGTTGGAAATGCTTTATCCGTCAGAGGGGGGTTTCCGGGTTCAGAGTTTATTCGCTCTGATGCTGTCCAGTCGATACAAGACTGCCGACTACGTTCTCCTTTCTGAAATATTTTCAAAAGAGTTCTTACTGTTCCTGTCTGTGTTTGAAGGAAAGCAGTTCAAAGTCCCCCCACTATCCCGTTTGCGTGAGTATCAAAAAAGAGCAAACATCTATTCCTACCTGAAGTCCCGGTATTTTTCCAAGAGAGCCTACAAGAAGGCGTCCCGTAAATTCAAAAGACGGGAAGTCGATCTGAAAGCTATTGTCCAGAAGGTCCGAAAGCAGAAAGAAGATTTCCTCACCAATATAGGGGGTTCTCCGTGGCAAGTCGAGGCTGCGATCCGGAAGTATAAGAAGAATATTGATTTCGATCTGTTTGAGGATCAGATGGAGACCCCTGAAGAAGTCCCCTACCTTGATGAAGAAGAACTCGACATCCTGCCTGATGATATATTTTCTGTAGATGAAGAAGACAGAGAATTCTCCCCAGAACTGCCCGAATTGCCAGAAACTTCAACAGAAGATTGAAAGTTTAGAGGCCGAGCTTCGCCGTATCAGACCTCATGTCGGATATCTTTGCCGTCGATGTGGAGGGTCTTTTGTGCTGGAAACTGAGTTCCGGGACCCGGAGAACGGTGATCTGGTAAAAAAACTGGTTGAATGTCCCTGTGTTTGGGGTATCCTTGGGTTTTGATATATTAAATAAGATGGTATTTACAAACAAGAAAAGGAGCCTGACCATGAATCTTTTGAATGCCGAGTTCGAGTTGAACCCAAGCGAACCCGATCTGATCCTCCATCACCCGCAGAGAACGGGTAGTGGGGTGCTGTTTCTGGAAAACCTGTCCCCGTATGACGTGGACGTGAAATATTTCCATGCCCCGGACGGAAAGACGTGGGTTGCCAAGGGAGCCAAGGATGTTACCGTTCCCAAGCGTGGCGGTCTGGTTACTGTCGTAATCGGAGAAGAAGACGCATGGACCAAGCTGGAATCCGATATCAGCAAGCACACTCTCCGGGCCGAATATGCCGGGACTTTTGATGTCCGGGAGTCCAGAGAACCGTCTGTGAAGCCTGATTGGAGAGTTTAATGGCTTTTGACCGGACTCCGGAAAGAAAGATACATATCAGTCTCTTGGAGCAGGATGGAATCCCTGTCCAAGAACTGAAGAATATTGCGGAATATCTGATCCAGAGAGCCGGAAAGCGGTGGGATGTCAAATTCAGGCCGGGTCCGGAGAATGTTCTCCGGACCAAAGACCGCAGCAAGGGCCGGAGAAGAACGGTAATTGCTCTGCAAACCGGGATGCGCTTTCTCAAGCCTGATGTTTTCAAGGGGGTTCCGAAACGCCTGTTTGTCGAACTGATGAACAAGGGGAACTCCAAAGTTTTGAATCTGGCCGTGACTCTGGAAGACGATTCCAAGGAAACTGTTCACAGTCCGAAGGCCGGTGCAGCCAGAAGGATGATGATTAAGCCGGGTGACTATGCCCTGATGGATCGAGTCTTGGATGATGCCTACAATGACCATTTGAAGAAGGTTCAGCCAAAGAGGTCAGATTGAGCACTACGATTTCAAATAATTTCAGACAGGCTTCTATCCAACCGATTCGCCAAACACAGTTCAATCCTGATCCACATCAAGTGGTGGATAGAACGGTGCAAAGGGCAGTGGATACAAGACTTGAGACAGCATCTTTGAAAAATACGACAGCCGGGCACATGCCGAATCTTGACCCGACAGTCAAAAACATGGAAGAAGTAATTGGGCGATTTCTTGACGTTTACGCATAAGGTTGAACCATGAGCATTGAAAAGAGAATTTTGGAAACCCTGAACAGAGAGTCCACGGACATTCCGGACAATATCCGGCAGCCGGAAGACGGCCCCGGAGCCTTGAATGAGGTCTCTTTCAAAAAAGAGGACGTTGAGATCAAGAAAAGAGCCTTGGATGTCCAGAGGGCACTGCCGAAGATTCTGGCCGGACTGAGCAGGGACCTTCCGAAGTATAAAAAATTTGACCCCAAATTCGACATGGGGGCCAGCACCCGGAACGTGGTGGTTGCCATGAAACACGGGGGGCATTCCGTGACCGGGGTGAGGTGGACCATAAAAAACCAGTCCGGGGACATACTGGCTACCGTTACCCTGTGGCCTCAGCCGAAACAGTTGGGCGGGAATAAAGCCTTCTTCTCGGTCTCGAATAAAGACCGGGACATGAGGGGCAACTGGCCCCTGACCAGTTCAAAGATTCCGCTGGACAAGCTGGATTCCGGGATCGAGCAGATTGTTCTGGGGTCGGCCAAGAAGCTGGGTCTGAAGAAAGAGAGCCGGGTGGACCGGCTGGAACGGATACGGGAAGGGTTCAATGACAAACCCATCTCTGCTGACGATGAAAAAACATTCAAAATGGCGAAAGATATCATAGCCCAGATGCGGAAGAAAATGCCGAAATCCGTGGGGGACATGAAGCTGAGTCTGCCCCGGAAGCCAAAAGCTGGCAGTTTCTTCAACAAAGCCCTGTTCAAATTCGAGCAGAATGACCAGTATCGGATGTGGTGGACCTACAAGGGCGGGGGCAATGAGATAAATCCCGGTGATGTGGGGATCAAGCGGATTGACGGCAATACGGTCGAGATCGAGGTCAGTCCCCGCATGGGCAATGCCAAGCCGGAAGACAAGTTCAGAACCCGGATTGGGGGACCGCTCCCCAAGAAGGTCTTTGAGTCCATTGAACGGCTCACTAATGCCGCCATTGAGAGGGACAAGCGAATTTCAGTCCTGTTCGCCGCCGGGCTGAAATCTGGAAAACCCTTCAGAATTGTGTGAAAAGGAAGTGAATCATGGACAGGCATGAAAGAGTGATTTTGGAAAAGCTGCGGGAAGCCCGGAAGATGCGGGGTAAAATGGACCCTGCCGGGTATGTGATCCGGGATGAGAGTCCCAGCGGCAGGTGGCAATACTGGAATGGCCGGGAGTGGACGCCGTATATCGACCGGGCGAAAATCTGGAAAAACATAAACGTAGCCATGAAGACCTACACCAAGGTCCGGCTGACTGATATCGGCTCCGTGGTCTCCGTAACGGTAGCCAAGCAGGAAGAATCCAATGACGGCCCCCTGATGAAGAAACTGCATGAAGAACAGGCTGAGGATGCTGTTAAGCAGTATGGGCCGGGGGTGCGGAAATTCTTCGATGATATCAAGAAGTCCGGGAGCAAAGTCCAGCGGGACGTGCTCAAGTATCACGGCCAGATGGTCAATATTCTGCTGAAGAAGAAACTGGTCCCGGATGTGGGGACCGGGAACCTGATGGCAACATGGTATTTGACCGGGAAAGTCCGGAGTTTCATGAGGAAACTGAGGCAGGAACCGTGGATGCCGGTTTTCAAGAAGGCTTTTGGAGCTTAAATAAATATTCTGTAAGAAGTTACACCGTTAGGGGACGGGTTATTCCGTCCCCTTTGTGGTCCGAGGGAAAGGATAGGTAGTGTTTCCATTGCGAAAAGGATCAACAATGTGGACAAGGAGAGAAGACAACATGCTGACATGACGGAGCTTGAAGTCAAACAGGCCAAAGTCATAGGCACTATCATAAAGCTGGTTGATGGCTGGGTAGAGAGGTCCAAGAATGAAGGGTATGGCAGGAGTTTTGAAATGTTGAAGCATCAGATCGGGGAAGTCATGCAGTATGAGTTCGGACAGAACTATGCCCCGAAAAGGAAGACCGATATCTCAAAATGGTCCCCGGACAGCGAGGTGTCCGGTGGGTAATCCCAGATGCCCTGTCACCCGTTACCGGGGGTCCAAGGGGAGCAATCTCCTGAAGCCATTCACCTGCGGAGGGGAGCTTGACCATTTGGGGAGTGTCCGGGACCCGGAGACCGGGCGGCTGATGAACCACTTCAGATGCCTGAGATGCGGGAAGGAAAGCTGGATCGAGGACCCGGAGAAAAAAGAGTGATGTTCAGGTATGAAGACCTGTTGGAAATAGCCGAAAGAACCCATGACCGGAGAATGGAATACCGGAGGAAGCGGGACGCCTTGAAGAACCGGAATAAGAAGATGGCAAGGAACCGGAAGAAGGGAAATGTCTGTCCCCGGTGTAACGGGTCTGGGGAGATCGAGAGTAACATAGGCGGGGGAAAGTTCGTCCGGGAAGTATGTCTGTCGTGTGCTGGGAAAGGCCGGGGGAGACTCTTGGATGATGGATTCGGCATGGTGGTCCATTCGATATGCCCCTTATGTGGCCGGGACAGTATGCAGATTGTCAGGCCGGGGAGGACCCAATGCGCTTATTGCGGATAAACCCGTAAATGGTATGGGGGAAATTTGAGTTCTGGCTTTTGGTGGTTGTTATGGTCTTTTGATTGGTGATAAATTCCGTAAATGAAATGAGGAATAATGGGGTGGAAGTTTTGACGGGCGGCTCTGGGGAAGGGAGTGTTTGGAAAATGGACGGCTGGATGGAGAACATGAGGATCGAGGACATAGACTGGCAATTATACTCGGCGCAACATGGGCAATATGCTTGTGTTATGGACCGTTCATTTTGCGTAACTATACAACACCGCTTGCACTTAGAGGGCCACCAAGGAGATGTTCTTGTTGCCCAATTCACCCAAGGCAGTAGAATAAAGACCATAGGAGTAATAGAACAAGAAACCTTTCAAGCCAAATATCAAGATCACTACTCACCCCTGTCAGATACCTCTGAAGCAGAAACCAAACTTGATATCCTATCTCCCAAATGCAAACCAGAAAAAGTAGAGGGAAAAGCAGGATAAAGGATCGGTCCTGAAAAAAGCCGGTTCTGGTAGGGTAGGATGAAAGGAAAGGATAGAGAAGATTGAGAGAAGGAATTGACCGGGCCTTTGTTGGCTCTTGTTTTGAAACCGGCTCTATTCCGGGATCGAATCCCGGCAAATCCGGGGTTTTTCTGGACCGGGTAGGGTAGGTTCCATGTGCGTGTTTATTGAGTTTACGTCAAAGTTGAACGGTAAGTATTGGAGATTACTATGGTTACGGAAACTGGCCCAGACGGGCAGGAGAGCTTTCCTACGCTGGATATGACCTGCAAGAGAACGGGGGAGAAGAAGACCACGAATCGCCCTAAGTCTAAACCAAGTCTGCAAGATATCTCTACGAATAGTGAGCCTGAACCAGTCGAAAATGAATCCCCTGCCGAGGGGGTCCCGCCGGTGAACCTGCATGGTCCGGACGAAGAATCGGAACAGGCGGCCCCGGAGAACGGTATAGGGGATGAGGTGTCCGGGGGAGACCCAGAGGTGGGCGAGCCGGATCAGCCGGAGGCGAGCGAGTCCGAGCAGGAAGAAGCCCCTGCTGATACTCCCCCCGTTCAATACCCGGATCAGGGACCGAGTGGGCTTGATCTCTACCGGGAGGCGGCGAAGAAAGCCGGGCAGGTCCCGGCCCAGACTATCCAAGATGTCATGGCGTTGATGCCCCCTGAAGTAATCGAGTGGATGCAGGGCAAGCGGGAAGCCCCGGCCCAGATCAGACAGATGATGGCTGGCGTGGTTGACCGGACCAACTGGTTTATTGCCTACTCCTGCATGTCGATGATGGCCCAGACTGCCAAACTTCAGAACTACCTGTCGGCTGTCCAAGATCAGATATTTGACCCTTCCATGATAGTGACCGAGGATGAAGGCAAACTGAAGGGAAACTGGTATGGTATCATGGAACAGATGGTGAAGATTCTGGATTTCACCCGGAAGTTCGTGAACAACTCTCAGGAATCCTTGACCCGGCTGTCGAATGATGCGTCCGGGGTGAATCAACTGCTTCAGAGCATGGATGAAACCAGTATCAAGGAGTTCCGGGACCGGCTCAAAGCGGCGAAGAAGAAGTCCGAAGGGAAGCCGAAGAAGAAAAAAGGCCAGTAATATACCGTTCCTTTTGGGTCATCAGTTCCTTGCATGGCAAGGGTTTACGTCATCTGAAACTTTTTTCTCTTTTCTCGAATTTACCCTTGACTTTTTCTACAGAAATTGTACAATTTTTGTAGATACGAGAAAGGAGACCCACAATGACAACTCAAGACCTGAACAAACTCGCAGCGGAAATCCGTGAATGGCTTGAAGTTAAGTTCAACTCAAGCGTCGAGGCCCATCGTCTCGCCATAGGCCGGATGATACTGGCCGTGCATGGCAACCAGACCGATGAGGAAGCCGAATCCGGGCAGACCATTGTTCATAATGGAGAAGGCTGGAATGGCGTGGACGCCGAGATCATGACCAGCCTTGCTGACTGGTTCGAGCGCAAGGGGTTCCTGACCGGCAAACAGGCCAGTCTTGCGGCCAAGAAGCTGAAGAAGTATTCAAGGCAACTGGCCGTGGCGAAATCGGAGCGAAATGGGGGTTCGACTACCAAGCCAGCGGCCACAGGAGTAGCCCCTGCCGCCCCACAGATTGTCCCGGATGCCCAACCCGGTGGTATGGACCCTGCCAGCCCTCAAAAGGCCCCAGAATCGAAATCTGAGGTTCCCCTGCCTGAAAACCATCAGACAGCGTGGAACTTCCTTGAACCCGTGGAGGGGGAGTGATGATCTACCGAGACCCGCAGACAGAGAGTGCCGTATTTGGCCCCAGAGAGAAGCCCGTGCCGGTATGGTGGGTTATCTATGCCCTGAAGTATCTGGAAATCGACCCAGAGTGCATTCAGGAGCTTGCAAAGGAGCTTGGAGACTACAAGCCCAGCCCGAAGGAGATCGTGGCCTGTATGGACTATTATGACGCCCATACCTATGAGATCGAGGCCGAGTGCATTGTGGCCCAATTCATATTGAAGGAGAAAGCCGTGTGAAAATCTAAATGTTCCATAAATGATATGGGAGTTTTTAGGTGTTTCGACCCTCAGCATTTACAGTATTCTTAATGATCTTAATGGATCAGTGGAGGAAACCATGAAGATAGTGCCGCCTGAGTTCAAAACCGAGGACGAAAAGTCCGAATATCTCAAGAAGGTAAAGGCCCAGATTGAGGTCCAAGCCGGATTGAACCATCCCTTCAGCCCCTACAAGATTCAAGCCTGTCTCATCGAGACCAGTCTTATCACAGGGGACCATCAGAGGTCCAACCAACTCATCGACCAGTATGACCTGACCAAGAAGTATCAGGTTCAGAAAGTTGAGGTTGATGCCCCCATCGAGGACAGCACATTCAAAGGGAGGGGGAGACTCGAAAAAGAGGGACGTGGCCTCTGACCGTAACCCAGAGCTTTCATGACTTCGGGACCCATCCTTTCTCGTATCTGACGTTCCCCTAAAAGTGGGGTGGGTTCCGGACTCCTTTCATCTCCCCGGATCGTGTCCGGGGAGTTTTTTTATTCCCGACCGGGAAGACCATTCTGGATTCTGAGTATTTTTCTGAAAAATGTTCCCGACCGGGGTGGTGTCCCCGGCGGGAGCCTCCGGGGGTGGAGGGAACGGGGTATATGCTCTGGTATATAAACATGCAAGTATATAGCTATTCTGGACTTATGACAGAATAGCCATACGACGGCCACAGGAGTATGGCCCAACCCGTGGTGTTCAGCGGAATAAACCCAACCTTACAGAAGAAACCCCAGACAAACCAACCCCTGTTGACACAAACAACCCGAACTGATATATTGATTACGGAGAAAGTTCTCATCCTGACCTGTAACTCCCCTCTCCTACAGGTAATCAGGGAAAAGGACTCAAAAAAGACTCTGCCGGGCGAAGCAGGGTCTTTTTCATTTGACACCAAATCGAATCCGTGATAGAGAAGAAACCGATAGTGGTGGGCGATACCACTTCAGGGTTGAAGACCCCGGTAGGGCAATGCCGGGGTTTTCTCATTGACAAAGCCAGCCGGATCGGATACCATACGACCTGCGGATATGTGGTGTGACCTTGACAAGACGAACTGACCCCGGACTAACTATCCGGGGTCTTTTCTTTCCCCTATCCTGCTCAGGATATATTCAGGTAACAGCATTTTGCGGATGCTTCTTTTTGTGCCGTGCTTTCTTCGCTCTGACCCCGGACTAACCATCCGGGGTCAACTATTTTCTGGACAGGCCCTATACTCCCCGTTCTATTCCGGACCCAGATCGAACCATCTCGAATCAGATCAGGTCATCCACAGGAACGGGGTAGTCATCCCCTGTCCGGACTCTGTATAGAATCCACTCCATCCCTGCACAAGTGGAGTCAGTTCTATCCATCCCCGTTCTGCTGGGTCATCCGGCTGCGCCGGGTCATCCATAGGAACGGTGCTGTCATCTCTCCGGTGCGGTATTCAGTTCTGACACAGGCCAGTGTCTTATTCTTTTCTGACTAGGTGCAGTCTGCTGGCGGGACCGGCCCCGACTCCGACTCATGGCTGGCCCGACTCCTGACTCATGGCTGGCCCGACTCATGGCTGGCCCGTGTCGGAGCAGGGTGTGTATCCTATACCGTTCTCTTACACCGGGTTAAGAGCGTGAAACTTTGGGCCGGGTGTTATGGAATCTACCGGGTGTGGGGCCTCACATACCCAAAATCCTACGATTGCTCTATTCAATCCCCGGAAAAAGACCCAACTCCCGAAAAAAATTCGCCTCCGGACCCCGGAAAAGAAGCCCCTGCCCGTCATAAGTCCTTTAGAGCTATAAAGAGTTACGACAAAACCCTGCCCGATGAAAAAACTCGGATTTTTCGGGACCCAATCGGGCAAATTCTCGCTATTAAGTAATAGCACCCCAGACAAGGGACACGGGGCGAGACACGAAAAGCGGTTTTCCCCCCGGCCTCCGGCCAACAAGAAGAAGGAAACGTAGAAGGGCAAGACAATGTATCAGGTCGCAAAAGAAATCCTGCTCGAAACAGACCAAGACGAAATTTCGGACTTGCTGGCCTCACATGGGAAGGCCCTGTGCCAGTGTGTGTTAAGTCTAAGAGCCGGGCTTGAAGACCAAAGCGGATTACTATTGCGGGTATTGGACCTGTGTGCCCATCATAATGATGCGGAGTGGAGTTTAGAATTGAAGGGGTGGTGTTCAGACGGAATCTCAAGTCTGCGGAAGGTCCTGCATCCCGGCCAAGCCAGAAAGAAAGTGGACGTGCTGGAACCCCCTCCCCCAAAACCAGTTATTGATATTAAAACAGTATGGCCGGTCCCCGCAAGGCCACTGGCTCCGGGAGAGACCCCCAGCCCGTTTATCGAGTCATTTGAGTATCGTGTTATTTATAACTTCAAAGGCGAAGAACATAACAAGTCGGTCTGGACCAAGGAAGTCCTGAGCATGGACAGGATAACCGGGACCCTGACAAAAAATTCATGGATCATTCTCAGAGACCTTTTACTTTCACTGCACGGAGTAAGCTGATGTCCCTGATTCACTACAAGATTTATGAAAACAATGAAGAACTGTGTGGAGAGGGCAAAAACCTTCCTATGGAAAGCTATGCCACTTTAGAGTTTGAAGTCCAAGACGATTTTCCAACTTTAAGTGTTTTTCAGGAGGCATCTGAAGAAGACGAATACGTTTTTTCTCACACCAAAGAAAAGATGATTGAGTTTTTTGAGAATTGTCTTGGCTTACTGAAGGGTATAAAAAACGGTAGGGTTCCCCGCCATATTCCGGAAACCACATCCTTTTGCCCAAACTGTGATGCTGAAAATTCTTTCGCAAGGGAGAGGGAAAACGATATTGAAAACTCAGAGTTTCAATGCTGCGAGTGCGGATCAAGTTTTTGTTTGGGCAGGATAGCGGAGTTTAGTAAGGCAAGACGAAAGGAAATGCGGGGGATAATACTATGACGGACCCGAACAGGGAAGGGGAACTTTTTAACTTGTATATGGAGAATGTCCCTCCCGAACACAGGGCTGAGGTCAGAAAGAAAATGACTCAGGTTGCTTTGTCTAATTGTTTGGGTTGTGGTGTCCGTCCTGCTGGGGGTGCGGGTATCTGGAATCCTCCGGAACATGTTCTGGCTAAGTTTAATCATCCTGATGAACTACCAAAGGCAATGGCCTTTGCTCTCTGCGGTCCCTGTTTGGATAAGATGAATACCGATAATGAGTTTGCCAACAGTCTTACCAAGAAGCTGGAAGATAGTATTTCCAAAGGAGAAATCAAGCCCGATTACAGACAAGGGAAGTTTGGAACAGATTGATGTCCCCGAACAGGAGAAGGAAATAACGATGTCCAAGAAAACCAAGAAGGATGAGAAAAATAAAATCACCCCGAAGATGATTGACGGAGTTAAGGATTACCTAAACACAAGGCTTGGTGTTTACGGTATCAAAAGATATGAATGGAGTGATGCTGATTCCACGAGGATGAATTACGATCATTGTATTGAGCAGGGAGTGAGTAAGGAAAGTATCGGCCTGTTCAGCAGGGCCTTGGAGTCCTGTGATATTAATGTTAAGTTCTGGCCCCCGGACGAACATGGAACTTCTAACGTTTCCGTTGGTCTGAACTATCACCATTTCAATGGCGGTTGGAATGGTTGTGACTTGAATATTCGATTACGGGTCCACAAAGACGGGACTGTCATAGAGCTTTACAGATAAAAAGGAAGACACTGATGTCGATGCTGAATGAAATGGAAGCAACCTGTCACGTCTGCAAAAGGCCGGTGCTGAACAATCAGGCAATCATTGTCCTCTTGGATACCCGCTGTCTGATGGTCCATAAAGGAAACTGCTATCTCGACTGGCACGGCATGACCGATCAGGAGAAGTTAGCTTCCGTTGGTATCCCTCCGACAAATACTCTGTGTCACGGGGCAGACCTGTCCCATCCGCTCGGCCTTCCGGAGAGAGTCCCGGATACCGATGGCAGGGAAAATATTGCGTTGAAAGACGCCCTGAGATTTCTCAAGCAGGAAGGAAAATAACGATGCCCTGTTCGGCCTTAACAAAAATAACAATGGTGTTTGACAGGCTTCTCTGTGATGAGTGCGGTCAAATCTGGGATACGGAACTTATTGTGGAAAACCAGTGTGCTTCTCATGTCAAGTGTCCTACATGCGGAACCGAGTGGTGGTTCATGGTGGACCTT
>Ga0180431_10006346_pt1 | contig 14057 bp, 9 predicted proteins | sample SS_ome_11_FD_132459 | JGI IMG/M metagenome (GOLD analysis project Ga0180431, IMG submission 132459) | Hypersaline lake sediment archaeal communities from the Salton Sea, California, USA - SS_1_MS_1 metaG | ecosystem: Environmental > Aquatic > Non-marine Saline and Alkaline > Hypersaline >... | reverse complement strand
TTACTAGTATTCGAGCACTTTCTCGAACAAGGTTTTCATCAAAACGGTTTTCTATTGCACCTCTGTATAGTGGTCTACCGTAATTTCTTAGTTTCCAGCAGAGAGACCACCAGTGAAGCTCACCATATCTGGAATCCCAAGTTAACAGGGTTGTTGCGCCACTATTCACTGCTCTCTGGTTTCCTGTTTCTTGAATTAATTCTGCTAGTTTCATGAATTCGTTGAAATAGTATGGATTACCTTGGGCTTGTGCTTCTTGACTATATTTTATTGCTTTGTCTCGGTCAGAAGCGAAGATTTCCATTGCTTCAATATATGGAAATACGTCATAGTACGTGGATATTTTGGGATAATTTGCTTCATGGTACCAAAACTCGCCATTGGTTATTGTTAGAAGATAGTCCCAGTCATCAGCTGAACGAGGCAATGTTCTTCAGTTAATAGTAACACATGTTATTGAAAAAATACACGTAAGAGTCGGTAATTTTCAGGTTACTGCGCGCGCACTCAACCCCCCAGAAACATCCTCAAGAGCCAAATCAAGCCTATCAACAGAAGACAAACGCACACACAACAAATCAATTCAGTAATGAATATATGAAGTGATCATGCTTCCTCTCTGATACCCTGTGAACCAGTCAAACCGACAAACCTGACAAGAGACATGCCAGGAATGCGGAGACACAAATATAATTATAGACAGTACAACAGGCGAACACATATGCCAAAAATGCGGCATCGTCCAGCCCACTACAGAGCTAAGCACAGGCCCCGAGTGGCGAGCATTCGACCCATCACAAAGAGAAAACCTCCCCAGAGCAGGAGCCCCAGCAACACTACTCATACACGACAAAGGCCTAAGCACCAATATAAGCTGGCAAAACAGGGACGCAAGCGGAAAAGCACTAGGCCCCGAAGCAAGACAAAAACTTTACAGACTCAGAAAATGGCACCAGAGAAGCAAGGTCTCAGACAGCAGAAACCGCAACCTCTCCCAAGCCTTATCTGAGATGACAAAAGCTCAATCCAAATTGAACATACCTAAAAACGTTATAGAGACCAGTAGCCAGCTATACCGACAAGCTCTCAACGCTAACATAATTCGCGGCCGAACAATACAATCAATCGCATCTGCATGTATTTACATGGCTTGTAGACAATGCGGAGTAGTAAGAAGCATAGAAGAAGTAGCGGATTCTCTTGAACTAGATAAAAAGGATATTGCACGTAACTATAGGTTTCTGATTAAGACACTGACCCTAGATGTACCACAGGTTAACCACGAAGGATATATTGGAAAACTGGTTAGCTAGCTAGGTTTAACGGGCTCGACGGAGATGACTGCTATGGCAATCCTTGACACTGCATCCGATATGAGGCTTACCGCCGGACGTGCACCAGCCGGTATGGCTGCAACTTGTATCTATATAAGTACAAGGCTTACCAACGAGTTGAGGACTCAGGGCGATATAGCTAGGATAGCTCAGGTCACAGAGGTGACTATTCGTAATAGGTATAAGGAGCTAATGAAGGAACTCGAGATCAACATAAATCTATGAAAACGCGCCCACATAGGATTTAGGGGATAAATAGTATATAAACAAATAAACACCAACTGCTTAAGCGTTACCTACTATATTCTGACTTAAACAGTTCCTCAATAGGCCCAATTAGATCAATAAAAACCCTGCTGTAGGTCTCTTCATAGACCCTCTGTCTAAGATATCTGACTTTCTCTTCATATAATCTAAGTTCTTCTGTCAACTCAAGTGCGCGCCAGCGTGTTGCTTTATTGGTTAAAAATGGTTATATTCCTCTTTTTGATTTTATAGAGTTGAATTGGACTCCTTTGATAAACGAATAATCGAGACTCTAATGGACTAGATACCAAAAACCTTCCACCAGATCCTCACCATAGTGGGCTTCACCCACAACACCTTTCAACAACACCTCGACCAGCTAATAGATCGAGGCCTGGTAGAAAGGCATAAACAGCCTCAAGAGGGTCCAGGGAGGCCAGTCTACGTCTACAGCATCCCTAAGAATCTGATCGGTAGGCCGTTATCAGCTATTCTGAACCCGAGGACAGGGTTGGTGGTTCTTAGCTTCGATGGGGTGTGGCGCTTATGCAGGCATGAGAAAGGTGGTTACTGCAAAGAGATTAGGGGTGGATGTGATGCCCGCCCGCGCGGAGCCTGCTGGATGCGTTGGACTTGCCGCCTACTTATCAGGCGCAATAAACGTTGACGAGAAAAAAGCAGCAGCAGTCATATCCGGTGGAAACATTGACATGAGCTTTATGTCAAGACTCGTTGAGAAGGAACTATTCAGTCTCGGCCATTCAGTTCGAATACGAGGAACCATTCTAGACCGAGTAGGTTCATTAAACAAAGTACTAGCCATCGTGGCAGATTCCAGACTAACCATCCTAGAGATTGAACAAGATCGACTGGACCCCGATATCGCTCCAAATAAAATGGAGTTAAACCTAGTGCTAGAACTACCAGATAAATCAGCACTCAACAACTTACTACAGCAACTAATGAAAAACGGCTTCAAATTCGAGGTATATGAAGACTAAGGTTAAACCCAATACTACAAAACACCAACACACACTCAGCTACACACATTGAAGACTGCGCGCGTGGGGTATGCAGATATTTTAAAAAGTTGGGTTAGAGTAGAAGTGTTAGATAGTTTGTTATGTCATCGATTTTCATCATCAAATGGATCTGAGCATCAGAATCTACTATCCAATCATTGCCCTCTCCATCCATCAAGGCTCGGATAACTTCAAGCTGGTTAATGGCGGCATTGTATGCCATGTTGTCAAGTTTAGCCTGTATCGCCTGGAACTTGTTTTCCAGTGTCTTCTTCTGGTTGGCTGCCTTCTTGCTGAAGGCCAAGTCATCTAGTCCCTGGATATAGTCACATGTATCCTGCACTGCTTCCTCAACCGTCACAATGTGTATTTCGATGGTCTCTGTTGTGGATGCGTCATCGTTGTCTGTTACCGTCAATGTCACTGTGTAGGTTCCTGGGCTTGTGTAGGTGTGTGATCCTGTTACTGTCCCAGTTGAGTCTGGGTATGTGTTTTCCTCAACAACTACTCCGGGCTGTGTCACGCCATCTCCATATTCCCAGTTGGCTGTATGTGTGTCAAGCCACCCTGGATCCGTGAAAGTTGCTGTGAACTGGATTGTATGCACATCTGGTAGTATGAACTGTGGGTTAGGCTGATCTGTTTCGAGGCTCGTTATTGTTGGAGCGACGTTGTATACTTGCACCGTTAATGTATCGCTTGTAGTGCCAGTGTCATCGTCTATGACCGCGAATGTCACTGTGTATGTTCCTTCATCTGCGTATACATGTGTCGGAGATATTGTCCCTGTCACTGGGCTGGATAGGTCACCGAAGTCCCAGCTTAAGGTATGCGTATCTAGTGTCCCTGTGTCGAGGTATGATCCAGAAAAGATCACAGTGTCTCCCTCATTCACCGTCTGGCTTGTTCCAGCCTCCACCGTTGGGGCTAGATTTGAGACTCTTAGGGAGGTTGAGTCTGTGTCAGACCCTCCATCGTCATCTGTTACTATGAGATCAACTATGATAGAGTCACTGGGTGTAGCTGATGGGTTGTCATCAAGGTATTGATGTGTCTCTGTGAAGCTCGTTGTTCCAGCTGCGTACGTGTATGTTTGTGGTGCTCCTTCACCCCAGTCGATGGTTAATGTATATGTATCGAGTACTCCAGGGTCGGTTATGGTTCCGGAGAGGGTTGCTACTCCGTTCTCATTGATGTCAGCGATGCTTAGGCTCCCTAGAACAGGTGCAACGTTGTATACGGTTACCTGTAATGTTTCGGTGCCTGTTCCGCTGTCGTCATCGGTTACAGTTACTGTGACGGTGTATAGCCCATTCTCTTTGTATGTATGGCTTAGTGTGAATGTTTTGCCGGATAGACTCAGTGATTGAGGGCCATCTCCATCCCCATAGTCAACATTCGCTGTCCATGAGTCTGCCCCTGGGTCCGTGAAGCTGCCTGATTTCGTGAATGATGTTCCCTCATTTACGGAGCCATCCGTTAAAGTGCCTATGGTTGGGGCTACGTTTTGGATGGTAACGTAAATCTTATCAACGTCTTTGAGTGTCCCATCATAGACCTCTAAGCTGATCTTCACAGACTCCGCCAGGTTATCTGGCCAAGTGTGGCTAGCTGAGGCGCTGCCTGACCACGCTGTATCCCAGAGATAGTCTTCATCAAAGTCCCATCTGTATTGTAGAGCATCATCATCTGTTGAGCCGCTCCCGCTGAAACTAGCAGAAGTCCCCTCGGATACGACTATGTTTGACCCCGCGTCTGCGACTGGCCGCGTCTCTCCGGGTTTGGGTGCTAGAGCCATCACTGCTTCTATGTACCATCCTCCACCGTAGTTGGTCATCTTCCATCTATTGTTGGTTGAGTCATACTCTAGTTCATAGTACCTTAGGGTATTAGGCGGCGGGTCAGCCGTGTTTGAACCTTTGTTGTCGTCAGAGTCTGTCACCCAGATCCCGATGTAGTATTCATCAGTCTCGGTGTCTTTATCCTTGAGGCTGTCGTATCGGAAGCCCCAGCATGTTATTGCGTGGCCACCTGCTCCCCCTACGGGTCTGATCCCTAGTGTGACGCTGTCTCCTCTGTGAAGTATCTCATCTATTCTGGGTAATGTGACGCTTTGAGTCCACTCTTCATCATAGTAGGTCACGTAGGTCTCTGATGCAAAATAGTTGCCACTTGGCTCGATCTCTAGCTTAGCGTGAGTTGTGCCGTCGAACCACCAATCCCATCCTCGGCTCATGAATCCTCCGCTGTCCATCCAGTAGTAGTTATAGTTCTGTAGCATCTCATCGCTGTCCTCTAGCAGACCGTTCACTGGGTCATTTACTATGCCCCAGCCGGTCCACTCCTGAGCGTTACTGCAAGATGCTGCCCAGCACATGTCATCGTCATCGGTGTTGTCTAGAGTTTTCTCGGCGTCATACCACGAGCCTCCGTGCTCCGTCCACAGGAAGTAGTCAAAATCCGTGATGAGGTGGATTATCGGTAACTCCGGTAACTCAATTAATGGTGGAGTCCAAGGCTGTACATCTATGGGTATAACGTAGATAATCCCGTAATCTGGGTTGCCTTCATCTTCATGCCATGGCTCAGCTGAGCCTGATGGCACTGATATGAGGGTTAAGGCGAGTAGTAGTGTCAGTAATGCGATTTTCTTGAATGTAATGTCTAGTTGTTTTTCTTCTTTCATTTTATTACTCATGCGCTTTAAAGCTACATATTTTGTCAATAAGCGCGTATATTTGGGGGCAGAAATAGTATTTTTAATTTTCTAGCTCTTGTTAAATGAATGTAAAACACTTGTATACTGGCGCGCACGCGCAATGTGGAAAAATATTCTTCCTATTTTATGTCAATCAAATTCACGGCTTTATTTTATATAAGACGCGCGTGAAGTTTGTTTGACGAATATTTTGGCCCCTAAAAGTTCTAGAGTCGCAATAATAAATGAAAAGAATCCATACGAAGCTGCAACTCAAGTGTTAAGATTAGTCCAAGATGACTATACGGTAGTTCCAGATCATAAAATAATCATCAAGCCAAACATAGTTAGACCTGTTTCTCCTATGCGGGGAATAACTACCGATGTACGGGTGGTTGAAGCTATCATAGCGCATCTCAGGGAAAAAGGCGTAGAGGAAATAGTTATTGCTGAAGGAGGTAACCCTCGCACAGATAAGGCATTTGAAAAACTAGGATACAAGGCTCTAGCTAAAGAGCAATCTATTGGGCTTGTGAACCTCAACAAGGATGAGTACAAAACGATTCACATAGAAAACGCGTTGGCTTTAAAGAAAGTAAAGATTGCCGAGACCATCCTTGGATGTGACGGAATCATTAATGTCCCAAAGCTGAAGATCCATCACATGGCCCAGGTTACACTCAGTTTAAAGAACCTAATGGGGGTTATCGTTGACAACCGGGGCTTGGTGATGCATGATAGGTTAGATGCTAAGATTGTAGATCTTGCCTCAGTCTTCAAGCCGTTACTGAATGTGGTTGATGGGGTAGTGGGTGCTGAGAAAGATGAAGTGATTGGTGACCCTGTACGATCCAATATCGTGTTGGCTGGTGTAGACATGGTCTCGGTTGATGCCGTTGGTTCTGCCGTGATGGGGCAGGATCCTAGGGGGATTAGACATATTCAAATGGCAGCGGATAGAGGTCTCGGGGTGGCAGAATTAGGGTCCATTGTTGTACTGGGTGATTCTATTGATAAGGTTATGAAGAAATATAGTATCGAGTACTCTGATAAAAAATTGGAGACTTATGGATTGGCACATCCCCTCACAGAAGAGGATATAACACATATGAAGAGTAGTTTCGCTAATAGAGACCCACAAGTCCAAGACCCTTACGCGTGAACGCAAAATCGAAGGAAGAATGCTCAAGCAATATAATCAATCTCAGAACTCAAACTATAGCACGCATATAAGGGATGTAATTACAACCTAAAAAAATGCTTAGCTATCTGTGCGCGTTAAGTATACAAGGTTTTTTACCCTCACTTGACGACAAAGTTTTGATATCTCATGCATAGGCAAAGTTTTTCTCCAGAGCATATCGAATATTTTGAGAGAGGCTTCCTCGACAAATATACTGGTATGTTGGAGGCTTCAGTACTTCAAACGAGTCGTCTGGGTAACACTGGTTTCATAAGAATTCGTGGGTTGGCAAGTTTCTGGGAGCTAAAGCAGAGAGACTTATTCACCCTTCGGCTACTAATGGAGGATGTTATGTCAGGTCTCAATGAGAGTGGTATATCCTTCATTTTCTCAATTATTGGTAATCTACATGACGTAGAATTAGTGATGGGGGTTTATACTGAAGATCGACCTATGGAAAACAACCTAAACATACTTACGAGTGCCTTAACTAACTCCTTTCATGGAGTGGATGTTGAAAAGCTTCACCCTGACTATCTTCAGCGAAAAATAGCTACGTATCAACGATCTGGGTTAATCACTGGGACACCTTCAGAGAAAAGGATCGATGGTAGAATCACAGTATCTAACATTGAAAGACTATTGAGGGGAGCATATGGGAAAAACTGTGCCTATGTAGTTGCTGCATCTCCACTAGATAACGAATCGATCAACTCGTTCTACAACTCCATTCTCAATGAGATGAGGATTATTATTGATACAGAAAAACATCTCAAACAAGAGAACCCTACTGGGAGAAGGTACACTGAGATATTGGGGGAGTATCTAAAAAAGCTTCAAACCGCCAAAGCCCAGGGGCTGTGGAACACTGTTACTCTGCTATATGCAGATGACCAGGAAGCCCTCAACCAGTTAAAAGCTATCTCAAAGTCCACGTTCAGTGGAAGAGAATCCATTCCAGATCGAATAAGGTCATTCAATATAATAAACGGAGTAGTGTCACCTTCTCTTATAACCAACCTCTCACATCCTTCTCCAGGTCAGTTCACTTGGCCCTATAGCTTCATAAATATACTCAACACAAGTGACTTGGCACACCTGGTTCAGCTACCTGACCAGGAGTTGCCTGGATTCGCTGTGAGACCCTATGCTCGTTTCAATGTATCTATTGAGGATTCACGTAAGGAAGGTATTAGCATCGGTGAGGTCTTGGATCAAAACCAGAGACTTGGCTATGATTACAAGGTTTCACTTAAGGGTCTAAAGAAGCACGGCCTCATCGTAGGAACAACAGGGAGTGGTAAAACAAACACTCTATTCTATATGTTAAAGGAGATGTGGAGTAAAGGAACACCTTTTCTAGTATTAGAGCCAGCCAAGACCGAGTACCGGAAGCTGATCCATAATGAACAGTTCAAAGATGATCTCCGAGTCTTCACACTAGGTGACAACAATATCTCCCCGTTCAGGATCAACCCCTTCGAGGTATTACCTGGAATACTTGTCCAGACTCATATTGATCTCTTAAAGTCGGTGTTTAACGCCAGCTTTTTTATGTGGGGCCCCCTTCCTCATGTCCTTGAAAGATGCCTCCACGAGATCTACACCGACAAAGGGTGGGACCTCAGCTCTAACAGTAATTCGAGGGGAAACCATAGGAACGCAAACCCCACTTTAACAGACCTATACAATAAGGTAGATGAGGTTGTTGACAGCCTTGGGTATAGTCCCGAGACGACTATGGAGCTAAAGTCGTCGATGAAAACACGGATTAACAGCCTCCGTATTGGCGGGAAAGGACTCATGCTTGACACAAGATCATCGATAGACTTTGTTGACCTCCTCTCTAAGCCCACCGTGCTGGAGCTTGAGACGCTGGGAGACGACGAGGAAAAGTCCTTCATAATGGGCTTAATACTTACCATGATGTACGAGTACTATATCTCAAGGGGCTTCTCTGAAGGCATAGACCTCTCACATATCACTGTTATTGAGGAGGCCCACCGGCTCCTAACCAATGCTACTCCAGACAACCAGTACTCGGGAAACATGAAAGGGAAGGCCGTAGAAACCTTCACCAACATACTCTCTGAGATAAGGGCATATGGGGAGGGTTTCCTCATTGCAGAGCAGATACCCACCAAGTTATCATCGGATGTCATAAAGAACACAAACCTCAAGGTTATGCACCGAATCGTCTCCGATGACGACAGAAGGATCATGACGGCAACTATGAACATCGATGAAAAGGAGAGCAGGAAGGTCACATCACTGGGAATAGGAGAAGCAGTGGTCTACAGTGAGGGCGATGACGGAGCCTACAATGTCCAGGTTCCTTACGCTAAACTTGGGGAGGATCCTGGTGATGATGAATCAGCTATAAAGACCTCAATGACGGTTTTCCGGGAGAACCCAGAGTACATCTCACCCTACATCACTTGCACAGAATACTGCAGATCAATCTGCAGGTACAAGAACCTCGGAGAATCCATACAGAATGAAATCAGGTTTCAATCCTCCATGGATCCCCTAACTCTTGCATCCGTCGAGGAATTGGGTTACATTGACACACTATTATTGCAGCTGTTTGAGGAGGGAAACGATGAAGCCATGAGGGTTAAGGACCCAGTTGGTGTGAAGACCTGTGCTATGGTTCAATCAGCTGAGAAGTACTATGAGAAACTTGGAAGGAAATACAACTGGAGCTACGATGCCACGGAGCACTTGAAGACTCTGTTCCTTGATGACTACGTAGCAAGCCTGAGGTATTATTTGTCAAACGACGAGTTACCTGACAACTCCGACTTCGAGTTATTCAGAGAATGTTATCGGAAGCTCTGTGAAGGAAAACAGCCAACACTGCTATGCAGTGAAATATGCCCGGACAACCTGTGTTTGTATAGGTTCAGCCTAGAAGACTCCCTCAATGATGACTACTACCACAACCAGTTCGTCGAGATAATAAACGAGGGTTCAGAGGATATGTGGAGCCAGCTGTGGACCTTATGTAAGGAAGTAGCTGAAAACATCCTCCCAGATGGCGGAGCCTTTACACATGGTAAAATCTCACTATGCTATGCGATGCAGAAAAGTTATGAAATGAGTAACTTTTCCAAGCGACATATAGATAATATTGTTCACATGTTGATAAACCAGTTTGAAGAAGAAGCAGAATCCTAGGAAAAGTGATTCATCCTTCTCTTCTGCTGGTTCTCCTTCAACTTGTTCTGAAGTGGCTTCTTCTTTTTCTCCCTTATCTTGAGTTTTTCTCGTGGTATCTCTTCTTGTCTTTTAGGTTTCTGTCCTGAGATTTCCGTTGATTGTTTTGAGTCTTTTTTCTCGGTTTTCGTCTGTGCGAAAATCAATAATGTTGTATGTGTACTGCTTGCTCCGAATATACCCTTCTCAATGTCCCTGACCTCCTGCCTGGCTTCCTCACCAAGTTTTTGGAAAACTTCCTTTCCGGGGTCTTTACTATCGTTTAGTCTTTTCCAATCAGTTAGTTTCTTTTTCACGATTTCCTGCCTTATCGCGTCCCTCACATTTCCATCCGCTGCATTTATCGATATGATAGCTTTCTCTTTATGATAAATTTCGCTTCCTTCAAAGAAATTATCTTTTAAATGATCCATGAGCGCGGTCTCTCTTCGTACAATCTCTCTTACCCTCTGGGGGCTATTACCTTCCAGGGTTAGTTGATCCATGAATCTAGCAATATCATTTGGATCATAGTCATAGGAGATCATTTTTTTTGCTAAGTCGTCCCCAAGATCAAGAATTCGGTTAACCTCACGAGTTACCAGGTTGCGAACCTGTGCATGTGTCCCTCCCATGTATCCGAGAGTTGCATCAGACTTGGAGACCTGCCATTGATGTTTACCAAGGTATTTGTTTGCTCCAGCGTCAGTCATTCCAAGACGGTCCAAGGTTTGAGCGGTATCATCTCCAAGTAACCTAATGTATCTTTGAGCATTAGGACCCTCTAAGATACCTCTCATAGGAACAGGAGCAAGGGTTTCCGCAAGAGCTGGCTCAAGAGTCTCCGCTAAAGCTCGGTCAACAGTGTCAGCTAGAGCAGGATCTGTTGTTTTTACACCAGAGGTTTCACCTGCGACCTTTACTTTTTCAGCTGCGTCTACATTCTTTAGAGAGTCGTCGATCCCCTGGTACTCCTTCAGAGCAGACTTGAACTGGTTGACGGATTTTTCTATCTCAGTAAGTTTCACTGCTTCATCCGGGCTCAGTGTAGCTTTTTTCATATCATCCCATCTTGCCACCATCTTCTCCACAGCTTTGCTCATTGTGGGAGTAGATACTGCTTTACCTACGCCATAGAAGGTGGCCATTGTTGCAGCAATGTCAAAGTACTCTATGAACTGTCTTCCAGTATTTCCATAGTTCTTGATGATCCAGCCCCTGTTCTCTCGGACAGCCAAGTTCCCAAGAATTAAGCCATTGGCGACCAAGTCTGCAGCTTTCTCAAGCTTGCTCAGAACACTGATAAGCCTACCGCCACCCTTGACAGCGATTCCACCCACCCTTAAAAGAGGCCCTCCCGGTAGCCCAAGCGAGCCAACATTAATCATGTTTGTCCAGGTTTCACTTGTGCTCTTCTCTGAGAGCTGAAGAAGATACATGGCTGGTCTGCAGATTGTGATTCCGCCTTCATCGTATAGTTTGAAGCGCACCCATTCATGAGGTTCAAGGGTTATACCTGTAGTGAACACCTCCTTTGGGAGCATCCTCGCCTCAATATGTCCATCCATAGAGTGTTGTGTCAACTTCACCCAGATCTTCTTATCATCGGTCAGACGAGCAGTAATGTGGGAAGAATCGAAGAGTGTGAACTCTGCTGGGAATATGTAGGGTTTATCCAGCAGTCCTTCACTTGGGTCGGATAGGTTTCCAATTGCTGCTATTATCTTGTTTGCTTGCTGTAGGTATTGAGTATTGTCAGAGTCTGAGATCAGGAGTTCATGTAGAAGGAATAAAGCGTCATTACCTGCAGGGCTTTTTCTAGCGTTGATGAGGTCTTGGACTGTTGCTCTGCTAATAATGTTGAAGGCAACTTGTTCTTTCTCAGCGTATGGCTCCTTGAACATTGCATGAATATAATCATAGAACTTTTCACCCGTGAACCCTTCTCTCAGAATCCTTTTAGGTGGAGCTGGAATTGCCTTCTCTCGAGCTTCCATTTCTTTGACCGTTTTCTCTGCATATTGGGTAGCATCAGCCTTTAGCTTCCTGTCGGCTGCAACCTTTCTCTCCCAGTATCTTTTCCCGGTCTCACCGATAACACTGTACAATATCTGGTTATATTTCTCAATGTAGGGTAGATCTTTTGGTTGAGAGGGATCTAATTTGGTATTGTATCTCTCCTTGTTTCTTAGCCAGAAAATATTGTTCACGTTCTGAATGACGAGTTGCTTGGCTTCAGGAGAGAGACTGCCAAACTCCTTTCGCGCCCAGTTCGTATCTATAAACTCAATTCTCTTTAGGGCTCCATTCGAAACTTCTTTACCAGGCATCAAAAAACACCGGTTATCCAATAGATGAAGTGTGTGCTCAAGTTAAAAAATGTAGCAATGAATAAGGGATCGTTATATTTGGAGTATTTTGGTTGCAGGATCACCGAATAAAAGATATGATGCCCAGATCAGATCCTGGAACCCCCATCTTTTGAATGAGTTCTTCCTAGCCCGGAGCACGGCTTCACCGAATGTTGAACCAAACAGGAGAAATCTATAGAAGTCTGAGGCAAAGTTACCTGAGCCTACATCACTAACAGGCCAGAGAGCGGCTATACATCCCTTTACTCCGGTCTTAAGAAAGGAGCCCGCAAGTGAAGTGTTGCCCAGTTCTCCCGAATCATAGCTTACTCCAGCCGACTCACATGAATTGGCGAAAACCAGTAGAGGAGGTCTAACTATGTCTAGGTTTTCTATTTCATATCCATAGCATGATTCATCTCTGAAGATTAATCTACTTCTTCCAGGCTCGCTAATGTCCGACATAGAGTGTCCCGAGTAATGGATGAGATTGAAATCTCCACTTGAATACAACTCCAAGAACCTTTTCTTAGTTATCTCAGAGCCGTATCTATTGACTCTTAACTGTCTGAAGCCCCTTAACTGGCTCAGAATATAGTTTGTTTCTCTCTGGGCTCCTAGTAGATCGCCAGTTGGATCAGATATCATGAGAAGACTCAAAGATTTCCCCGTTGCATCATCAGTTCTCTGGGTAGTGGACCTACCGCTGGCATATTTTAAACACAGGAAACTTGTGCCATCGAAAGCCAACTCCCATGGAAGCGCTGACAACCGGTCATCAATCTCAAGGTAAATCAGGGAGCCATCAGGAATCTTACGGAAAATATTCCTGATTGAATCAGGGAAGAGACGTTCATATGTGAACAAACCTACTGACTTTAGCCATCCAGTTGACTGGGACTCATAGTGTCTGCCTTGGACACGTGGATAAAACTTAGTCTCTATCTCGTTGAGTAGATCAAATTCATGGTCAGGTGGTTTTCCGTAGTAGAGGTCACCGATGATATCAATATCCTTTGAGGAGTAATTGGTACTAGATTCAGTTTCACCGAGTATTCCAGAATAGATGAAACGGGTTGACTCTTGTTCTGAGACAATCTTGATAACGTGTTCATGAGGCATCATTATTCATCCAATTTCACAATCACGAGATTGTATAGTCTCACTGCTTCTTACCAACGATGGAGTTCGTTGAGTAGTTGAATGCGGTTTCAGCATGAAGTATCCCATCTGCTTCAAATTTTCCCTCGGCTCTGAACCTGTCTCCATCTACTATGTTTCCCACCCATTTTTCTTTCACTGCCTTGATCTCAACAGGAATATACTCCAACGGAGTCCCATTTGCGTCCAGAAGTTCTGCTCGAATACGGAGTATGTTGAACTCCTTCACTACCCCGCTCCAAGCACCCTTCGTGGTAAGATAATCCTGCTCCACCATACGAGCCGTAGCATCGAGTAGCCCCATCTCTCGATCGAGTTTTCCCTGAAACTGGGGGTAGTTGATCACCTGATTCCTTATTAGAGTAGGAGAATTCCATCCAGGGTGATATTTTTGGAAGGCACCTTTCTCGGAAATGAAGCGTCTTGTGGCAAAGATATAGATAACAAATAAAACTATGATAACGAGCCACATAGGTGGCAGAGAATTACTGAACCTGAACTCTTCACCCAAGATGCTTATTACTACTATGCTTACGAGTGTTAATACAGCGGATCCAACTAACCACCTTAAGTATCGGAAGGCTTGAGCAACCATTTCTCCCATAATATGGAATATATTAAAACAGCATATAATTACTTTCGCACATGAATTATTTTTTATTAAATAAAAACCTAGAAAAAATTGAATAAATAAATATTCTGTAATATTAAAACAATTGATCTGGTTTAAGCCCACTTTTTATGAATATAAAACCTGCAACAGCTAATGCAAGTAATGTAGTAACCCCGAATATGTTTCTTGTAAGTGTCACACTTTGAAGTATCTTATTTAATTTCTCAGACTCGTCATCGATGATTTCAGCG
>Ga0180431_10006345_pt1 | contig 14058 bp, 13 predicted proteins | sample SS_ome_11_FD_132459 | JGI IMG/M metagenome (GOLD analysis project Ga0180431, IMG submission 132459) | Hypersaline lake sediment archaeal communities from the Salton Sea, California, USA - SS_1_MS_1 metaG | ecosystem: Environmental > Aquatic > Non-marine Saline and Alkaline > Hypersaline >... | reverse complement strand
CCAGAAGAGCAGCTAAAGAGAGAGCCGGTTTGTAATTCTATTTTAAGAACACGAATTATTAGCCAAATCCAGGAAATTTTGCAAGGAGATTATGATCTGAGAATACACGAATCAAGGGTTCAAATTTTTAGCGGACCTGAACAAACCTATGGAAATCTAAAACTTTGAACAATAAGCACAGACAGAATACTGCCGCACTCCATCTATAAACCTCTCAGCTCTGTTAAGTCAGCCTCAAACTAGCCAAGACAACCCTTTTTAGCACGTAAGGTGAAGTGCAATGGCAACCTCGTTGTGTCCACCAGGCAGCGATGTCAATTCATTGAATCTCTGTATAGCTGGTTCTGTGGCAAGGGCGATTATACGGATACCCTTGGATCTGAGCTCCTCTGCTAGCCCGGGCTTTAAAACCATTCTGCCGTAAGCGCCTGTTCCAACTATCAGGGTGCTGGGTTTTGCAGCTATAACATCTAGAATATCAGAAAGTTGAAGAATATGTCCTTGAGACCTCCACCAGTTGTCAAATATTTTTCCTTTAATAATTTTCAGGTCCTTTGTATAGCATATTCCATCAATTACGATTTCACCAAAGCGATATGATTCAATCTTCAATGGCCTTGTCTCCTTCTTGGTACTTGTTTTAGGGGCATTGACTGGGTGCTGCCGTGTGCGAAAGATTGTGAGTGGCCATAAAAGCCGCGCCATTCTTTAGAAAAGCATAGATTGTCTCCCAGTCTATGCAGTATAAGCCGTAATATTTTGTATTTTCAAGAGAAACCAAAAGTAATTTAGCCCTTGTTGACTTTGTCCTTTGCAATGAAATTTTGAATTGGGAAAAATATAAAAATGTAAATGAGTTATCTGTCTTCGAATGTCCAGTTTCTATATCGGCACCGAGTTCGATAATCTGATAATACACCCTTTTTCAAAAAAAAATAAATGGGTGGATACGGGATTCAGTATGCTTATTACCCTGATATTAACAGATGCTCTGGTTGACAAGGTCTGGCTTGGCGAATATATGGAATAGATTCAGGTCGGGACGTGGCTCAGTCTGGTAGAGCACAGCGTTCGGGACGCTGGGGCCGGAGGTTCAAATCCTCTCGTCCCGACCAATTTATTTCAATTTTCTTAATATCTTTTTTTGAATTCAAACAAAAAAAGGCGGTCAATAGATATGATAAAAATAAAAAGGGCACTTATTAGCGTTACTGACAAGTCAGGTGTAGCAGAGTTTGCCAAAGAACTTGAGGATATGGGTGTAGAGATCGTATCTACCGGCGGTACGGCTCGAGAAATAAGAGGGGCCAACATTTCCGTCAAAGATGTTTCGGAGCTCACTGGCTTTCCTGAGATGATGGATGGCAGGGTAAAGACCTTACACCCCATGGTCCATGGTGGAATTCTGGCCCTTCGGGATAATGTCAACCACAGACAACAGATGGAAGAACACTCCATTATGCCCATTGACATGGTAGTGGTAAATCTTTACGCCTTTGAAAAAACCGTTGCCAAAGAAGGTGTGAGCTTGGCTGATGCTATTGAAAATATTGATATAGGGGGACCAACTCTGCTTCGTTCTTCTGCAAAGAATTTTCGTTATGTGACTGTCGTTGTGGATCCATCTGATTATGCAAAAGTACTCAAAGAGATGAAGGATAATGATGGAGTCACAACCTTGACCACTCGTTTTGAGTTGGCTAGAAAGGTCTTTATGATAACCAGTCGATATGATAAGGCCATTTCCGGCTATCTGGAGGGGATAGACCCCCTAAAGGATCCATATTTTATTTAGTGATCAGCATCTAAAAATTGTGAAACACGGTTTCTTTCAAAAGGTCCGAGATTCAAGGCGCAAAATTTTCCAGGAATGACATATTTATTATAGTCCGCAGCGACTGGAGAATGTAAGGAATGCCTCAGATTAGATTTGCAACTTTATCATCTGGTTGATTGGTGACCTGTCTACCATGATCTGTGTCTCCCTTGCTGAACCTACCTGTGATGCCTTGCTGAAGCGCCTGCAACAGGTGGCAGCAAAAGCCGATATGGTAGAAGTGCGCTTGGATGCCCTTATGGAAGCAGACTCTCTGGATTTTGTAAGTTTAATTAAAGGCCGCCCCTGTCCCTTTATTTTTACCAATAGATCCTCGGCAGAAGGAGGTCTTTTTAAAGGTTCAGAAGAAGATCGGATCGGCCTTTTGGAAAAGGCCATATTCGCAGGGGCGGATTATATCGACATTGAACTTAGAACAGATCCGGCCTTAAGGGATGCTATAGTAAAAAAGGTTCATGAAGCTGGGGCAAAGCTCATCATTTCATATCATGATTTTTTTTGTACTCCTGAGAAGGAGAAACAGATTGAATTATTTGATTCGGAAAGACAGGCGGGGGCGGACATTGGGAAAATAGTCACCACGGCTGAGGGTACCCGGGATGTCTTGAAAGTTTTTTCGCTGTATTTCAAGGCGATGGATGAGGGATTTCCCTTAATAGCCTTTTGTATGGGGCCTTTTGGCAAGATGAGCAGGCTGGCTTGCTTGGCCATGGGGGCATATTTGACATATGCGTCATCATCCAGGGGTCATGAAACAGCTCCAGGGCAAATACCTCTTGATGACTTGAGGGCTATGGTTGATTGCTTGAATGATAAGCGATAAAAGAATTTTAGAGCCGTCTTTTTTTGGTGACTCCTTATCCTCTTGACTTAATGGATTTTTTTCTTTAACGTAGTAGAGTTTTGAGATTTGTAACAGCCCCCCTGAAATTTCTCGGTGCGTTTGTAGAGGAGGATGTCTTAATATGACCTTAACTAAGGCAGATCTTGTAAATCGTATATATAGAAGCAAAAAACTGAACAAAATAGAGTCTGCTCAAGCTGTAGAGTGCTTGCTCAAGATCATTAAAGATCGTCTTGAGGCAGGAGAAAACGTTCTTATTAGCGGTTTTGGTAAATTTTCTGTCAAGGATAAGAGATCCAGACGTGGCAGAAACCCACACACTGGAGAGGATCTGATCCTTGTTCCTCGAAGAGTTGTGACTTTCCGGCCTTCAGGGGTGCTGCGTCAAAAGATTAATATAATGACCGGGAAGTAATTCCGATCAAAAATCAGCAATCCGAGATCTAAAACTTAGAATTCAAAATTGTGTCTAAGTCGTCTTCCCATTTAGACAACAATCAGATGGTGCCGAAGGGGAGATTCGAACTCCCACGGATATAATGTCCACTAGATCCTGAATCTAGCGCGTCTACCAATTCCGCCACTTCGGCTGAGAGGGAATCATTAAATAGACAGTGCTTGCACTTGTCAAGGGGTCATTGTACTGTCTGCTGACCAAATAGTAAATTAATACCTAATGTATGGCGTTCCAAGGAAATTATACTGCCATTCCATGACAGCGATGCGATGAAGCGAGAATCTTAAAGGGTCACGAACTACCCGTTTAGAGATTGCTTTGTCAACTTTCGTAATGATAACTTTTCAATGAAACGATAGAGTAGGGCAGAGACGCGACCACGAATTGAAGAAGATTTGAAATGAAGGTTTACAAGGGCCTGCACGAGATCAAAAAACCATTTCATCGACCTGTACTGACGATAGGTAACTTCGACGGAGTGCATCTGGGACATCAGGCCCTTTTCCGCCGGGTGGTAGAGCTTGCAGGACCAAGAAAAGGGAACACGGTAGCCCTTACCTTTGAACCTCATCCCATGAAGGTCTTAAGGCCTCAAAGTCCACCGAAACTTATTTCAACAATGGATCATAAGGTTGAGCTGATAGCCCAGGCCGGAATTGAACACCTGATTCGCTTATTTTTTACCGAAGAGCTTGCAGGCACGTCAGCCCATGATTTTGTATATACAATACTCCATCAGACTATAGGGGTGGAGGATGTTGTAGTAGGTTATGATTATGCCTTTGGCAAGGGCCGGCAGGGGAATATATCTTTTCTTCAGGCCATGGGATATAAGCTTGGATTTAAAGTACATGTTATCTCTCCTGTTTTAGTAGAAGGTATGGTAGTCAGCAGTAGTAATGTCAGGGAATACGTGACTTTGGGCGAGATGAAAAAGGTCCGGCTCCTCCTTGGAAGGTATTATCAGATTCGTGGAATTGTAAAGAAAGGAATATGTAGGGGTGGTCCGGTCGTAGGCTTTCCTACAGCAAACCTGCGTATTGACAAGGAGGACCTATGCCCTAAACCCGGGGTCTATGTAGTTCGGGTTATTCATCAAGACCGGTCCTATGGAGGAGTAATGAATATTGGATATAATCCCACATTCGGCGGGCAGGATCTGGGAGCTGAGGTCCATATATTCGACTTTGAAAAGAATATCTATGGTCATCCGATTAAATTGGATTTTATACAGAGATTGAGGGATGAAAAAAAATTTTCCGGACCGGAGGAACTGGCTGGACAGATCACAAAGGATATAGAAACGGCGCGTCTTGTCCTTACCGAAAGTAAAGACCTGTAGAGGTCTGTGTCAGACCGATGATTTTTACAAAAAAGGATAGCTGAAAGCTATCCTTTTTGTCTCATAAGATTTGATGTTCAGATTGTGCTAGACTTCTTCAACTGTAATGGCGCCTGCCGGGCAGACCTCTACACACGTCTCGCACCCCAAACAGTCATCCATTCGAGCGACTACCGGCCTTTCGTTTTCTGCGTCCCAGTCAAATACTTCAGATGGACAGTTGCCTACGCACTCTTCGTCGCCTTGGCACTTATCATAATCAACGGTGACCTCAAACATAACTTCCTCCTTTTTATTATAATCAATAAGCCCATATATCTTGGCGTTTAATTACTTAATCGTTCATATAGACGATGGGCATTCTTTTTGTCAACCCTGTTTTTAGGAAATATTTAGCTTCCTTCATTTACATGTTCGCACTTTTTTCAAAAAAAGCATGTATTGTTGAATTGAATGCCGAAATTGAAACTAAAAATTAGAAATCGGTGAAAATACTGAGATATAAACGAGTTATCTAATTTCGGATTTTACTGCAAAAATACAAAATCACCAGAGTATAAACTATTTTTGACCCGTCGTGAAAGATGCCCGATATTCGATAGCAATTTTGACCAGACGCGTTGCCCATTCAGGGTGCTCCAAGGCATGTATATGGGTGTAGGTTCCAAATACATTTTTAAATACTATTCCTTCGTGTTTTCCGTCAAAGCCATATCCCCTTACGACACTGCAGCTTAGTTTTCCTGAATTTCCTTCGTTCACAAGGACCGGCCTGGAATAATGGAATTCATGGCCCCGTATTATTGTGCCTATACTATAAAAGGGATTTTGAGAGATAACTTCCAGGGCGCTGTAACCATGGCCCACGGGCTTTTCACCAACCACAAAATCCCAACCGATGGCCCCCGCCATGGGATAGATTTTCCCCTGCCATACCAGTTGCCTACCCAGATACATCAGCCCGCCGCACTCTGCATAGACAGGAAGGCCGCGATATATAGCATGATAAAGATCTTTTTTCATATCATCATTGGCCGAGAGTCGGGCGGCTTGTGTTTCAGGGAATCCCCCTCCTATATATAGCGCATCGAGTTTCGGCAATCCGGCGCTTTCAAGGGAATCTAAAAATATGAGTTTTGCCCCGGCCTTCTCCAGGGCTTCAAGGTTTTCAGGGTAATAAAATTGGAACGCCCCATCCCTCAGCACTCCTATAAGAGGTCTATATGACGAGGGGAACTTTTCAGCACCAGGAAATAATTCTAGGCCATCGATATGGGAGAGCTTCCATTTTTTACTTTGATTAGCTATTTTTGCTAAGGCATGAGTATCTAATGATTTCTGCACTATAAGGCCCAGTTTGTCCAAGGCCTTGGCGGCCTCTGGATGTTCCTCCCAGGGGGTTACGCCAAGATGGCGCATAGGTATAGGATCACCCTTCATCCTTGGCAGGGCACCGAGTACCGGGATACCCGTGTACTTTTCCACGGATCGCCTGACGATTGTTTCGTGACGCAGTCCACCTATATGGTTGAGTATCACCCCTTCAATACGGAGTTCCGGATCAAGCCTCTGACAGCCCAAAACAGGGACTGCGGCCGTCCTTGTCGTTTTGCTGCAGTCCAAAACTAAAATGACCGGGGCATCTATCAACTTGGCAAGTTCTGCCGTGCTACTTGAACCGGATTCATCTACTCCGTCAAAGAGACCACGATTACCTTCTATGACACTGATATCAGCTTTTTTCGCCCTGAAGACAAAGGATTTGCGGATGATTTCCCCGGACATAAGAAAAGGATCCAGGTTATAGCAGGGGCTTTTGGCTGCCTGTGAGAGCCAGCCGGCATCGATATAATCAGGTCCCTTTTTAAAAGGTACCACTTTAAGTCCTTCTTTTTGCCATGCCCGAACCAGTCCTAGGGCGGCAACAGTCTTGCCGGCTCCGCCTTTAAGTCCTGCGATGACTAATCTGGAGAATTTTTGCTGAAACACGTGATTACATTAATTCAATATTGCGGAGTTTTTCAAGGAAGGCGGATTCTTTTTCAGAATCACCCAATTCCTTATAACATTTCGCAATATAGGAAACGGCTTGTCTCGAATCCGGAAATTTAAGAAGGCATAAAAGCGCTTTGCCATATTGTCCCAAGTTCATATAACTGATTCCCAGGCAAGTATTCAACGGCTCACTGTCCGGGAAAAATTTAATGCCTTCTGATAGAATCCTGATAGATTCATCAAAGGCACTTTCTTTTTGTTTGATGATGCCCAATCCCAGATAGGCCCGATGGTCAGGTTGATAATCCAAAGCCATCTTGTACAGATTTTCAGCGGTTTTTTGTTTTTCCTTGACGGCGTCCAACCTGGCGTAGTCCCCGTGGCTGAAAGTCATACCCAGTCTTGAGCAAAAATCTGAATGCAGTTTATAGAGGTCTTTTTTGTCTAAAAGTTCAATGGAATTCACATAAAGGTGAAGACTTGCATAGTATTCACTTTTCAGTTTCTCGCCAAAGGCCAATATCGTATCCTTGGACAGATGGGGATCAGTTTCAAAATACATGATATCTTCTATTTGTTGCAGCCAGATCCTGTCTGAGACCCTGAATTTTTTCTTAAAATCCGAGTAAAGCGCAGTGCCTGGAAACAGGTCAAGGATATAAAAAATAGTACTCATTGGTCTGATTTCGTGCATCAGATCTATGGTCTTCTGAATGGTTGCCCAGCTTTCTCCAGGGGAGCCATAGATGAAATAGGCACGCGCAAGTATCCCATATTTAGTAGTTAGATCAAAGGCCTTTTTAATATCATGGGTCTTAATGTTTTTATTTAGGTAATTCCTGATCTTTTCAGAACCACTTTCCACGCCGTAACTGATTTGAATGCAGCCGGCCTTTCTCATCCAATACAATATATCTTCACTTACACAGTTTACTCGCGAGATGGCAAACCAGGTGATATCAAGTTTTCTTTCCAGGATTTTTTTGCATATCTCAATCACCCTATCCTCTTTGAGCGTAAAGGTATCATCTGACACATAAAAAAAATTAATTCCTTTTTTGTATAGCAGTTCCAGTTGCTCCACAAAGTATTCCGGAGAGTGAAATCGGACTCTCCGTTTCCAAAAGCGGGGCGATCCGCAAAACGTACAATTCCACGGACAACCTCGAGACGATATTACATGCCGATATTCAAAATATTTCGCCGGATTAGGCAGCTCATCAATATTTTGAATAAACGCGGCGTCTTCAGTCTTTATTATCTTGCCTGCCTTTCTGAAACAAATTCCCCTGATGTCTTCAATATGTTCATAATCACCCTTTTCTATGCATTTTATCAGATTTAAAAAGGTATACTCTCCCTCTCTCATGACTATAAAGTCTATTTCCGCGAAATGGGACAGTAAGAGTTTCCACAGAAAGGTAGCCCCAACTCCCCCAAACACGATCTTGACCTCTGAATCAAGCTGCTTGGCGATTCGAGCAACCTCTATGCCACCCCAACGATTCGCATGCAAGATGGAAAATCCAATGATATCAGGTCTTTTTTCTTTCAGAATTTCCTTGATTCTTTCAGGCGTTTTATTAATGTTGTACCAATTCAATATTTCGACATGATGTTGACTTGCTTTTAGCAAAGCGCCTATATAATAAAGCCCTATAGGCACTACCCTTACATCGTAGTCCTGGAGTCTGTCTTCAAGGCAGTATGGATATATGAGTAATATTTTCATTTAGTTACCGACAGCGTTTGCCTCGCAGTTAAAAAGGCGGCTTCTTTGGACTTTTTTCAGAATAGAGACCTAACAGTTTGTATAGGTAGTAGTCAAGAATCGCCGGCATAACCGCAGTTTTAATATATTGAACCCACGCCTTTGCTCCAACTGGAATTTTGGAATAATTAAAATATGGATATATGGCATAAATGGATTATGGGAAAACAGAACATTGGCCTATTGGCAAAAAGGCCTTTCTTAAGTAGGAGGCTTATAAATGGAAAGTCCTCTTTCAATATCAACGCTTCCTTGTTGCCTGCTCTAATTTAATTATTTATTTCATATGCGAGACATTAATTTAAATTAGTTGCGGGCAAAATGCCAACTGAATAAAAGTCAGATCTTTCCTTTCGTTCGAAAAATTTGAGAAGAGGAAAAATATATTCAAATCCAGTTTCATACATAGTTGGTCTTGACATGGAATCACATTTTGTCTATAGAGATGTTCATTATGAATTGTCATTCAGAAAATTATGCGGAATTCTGAATAGTTTGAAAGAAAAGAAATAATGAAAGCCGGTCGTTTCTACAGGATTAATCATTAAATTTTAATATGTTATCAGTGGTTCCATCAATAATTTATGCCTGAAGTCTTATAAAAATAGTGCAGATATGAATTTAGAAAAACTCCTGACAAAAAAAAGAGAATTTATTATAGAGAAGTGGATTCATAGTATCCAGGAAACCTATCCTTCTGAAACAGCAGAGTTTTTCAGGAATCAAAGAAACAGGTTTGCCAATCCCCTGGGTGCTTCAATTTCCGAGGCGGTGGGGCCTCTATTTGATGAAATCCTTAACGAAAATAATCCGCAGAAGATGTCTTCCTTTCTAGATCGCATAATCAGAATAAGGGCGGTCCAGGATTTTTCTCCTTCAATGGCTGTGGCTGTTATTTTTCTGCTTAAGAAAGTCATCAGAGATGAGATGAAAAAAGATATAGATCACGGCGGACTTTTTGAAGAACTGCTGGATTTTGAATCGAGGATCGACTATTGTGTTCTCCTTGCCTTTGACGTATATATGAAATGCAGGGAGAAGATTTGGGCGATCAAACTGGATGAATTTAAAAAGAGACCATATTTCGTAGAGGGAGAGGCAAGGTGTCTTTCCTATATGCTTCGGCAAGAACAGATGCAGGGTAAAGAGGGGACTAAAGACTGCTGTAATAGTTGCGGTCTAGGAGAAGTGAGGTAACGGTAATGGGTGTAAAAGTATCGTTAGGTGTATCTCTTGGTGCGGTTCTGGCAATTGTAGCGGTTGCTTTGGTCGGAGGGGGAGTGTCATCCCTGCAGCCTGTTTTCGGGATTTTTGTGCCCTATGCGGCGTTTGTAATATTCCTGGTAGGGTTTATTTATCGAGTCGTGGACTGGGGGCGGTCACCTGTTCCTTATCGTATACCTACGACGTGCGGGCAGCAAAAGACCTTGCCCTGGATAAAACACGATAAGATCGAATGCCCCAGCAGCACACTTGGTGTGATAGGCCGTATGATTCTTGAAGTATTCGCCTTCCGTTCTCTGTTCAGGCACACAAAGGCGGAGATGGCAAGCGGCAACATCGTCTACGGCGCTTCAAAATGGATCTGGCTAGGTGCATTGGTGTTTCATTATTCTTTTCTTGTCATCGCCGTGAGACATCTGAGGCTCTTTCTCGAGCCTGTACCGTTTTTAATAAATGGGCTTGATCTCGTGGATGGAATGTTTCAGGTAGGCGCGCCGACACTTTATCTCACTGACTTATTACTTATAGGTGCCGTGAGCTATCTCCTGGCAAGGCGTCTCATAGTACCGAAAATGCGGTACATATCCCTGACTAACGATTACTTCCCACTGCTTTTGATCCTGGGTATAGGCATTTCCGGCGTGCTCATGAGGTTTTTCATCAGAGTGGATATCGTGAGCGTTAAGGAGCTCACTATGGGTCTGGTAACTTTGCATCCGGTAATGCCGGAGGGAATCGGTGCGATATTTTTCGTGCATGTGGCCCTTGTAAGTACTCTGTTTGCGTATTTCCCCTTTAGTAAACTGATGCATGCCGGGGGCGTGTTCCTCAGCCCAGGAAGAAATCTGGCAAACACCAACCGTGCCAAGATGCATGTGAACCCTTGGGAATATCCTGTCGAGATCCATCCATATGAAGAATATGAAAATGAGTTCAGGGAAAAAATGAAAAATGCCGGAATACCAGTGGAGAGGGAATAAAAATGGCGAAGAATCCTAAATACTATGAGTCGCTGAATATTGATTTTAAACCGCCTCGTGGCAGCTGGATGGATCGTCCTGTTAATATCAAGCCCGGTATGTATTGCTATCCAGCCAGACCAAATGTGTTGGAAAATGTCGGAATGAACGATCGAAGCGACTGGGGAAAGTACTGGGTAATTGAAGATGAGGACTGGGAACTCCCTGATGACTGGAAAGAGCGATTTCTTGCTAAGATGCGAGACATGCTCGATAAATATCGCACGTTCAAGATATATATGGACATCTGTGTCAGGTGCGGTGCCTGTGCGGATAAATGTCATTATTTTCTCGGCAGCGGCGATCCTATGAATATGCCTGTTATGCGGGCGGAATTGTTGCGGTCCATATACAGGGGCGAATTTACCAAAACAGGTAAGATGCTGGGGCGTCTGGTGGGCGCGAGAAAGCTCACCAAAAAGGCGTTAAGACAGCTGTGGTATTATATGTTTCAGTGCAGTGAATGCCGCCGGTGTTCGACCTTTTGCCCTTATGGTATAGATACGGCGGAGATCACCATTATGGGCAGGGAGATCATGAACGAGCTGGGCATGAATATCGCCTGGATACAGGAGTCGGTCTCAAAGTGCATCCATACCGGGAATCACCTCGGCCTCCAGCCCCAGGCATATAAAGAGTGTGTCGACGCTATGCTGTACGATATTGAAGATAATGTGGGCATTACAATCGAACCTACCTTTAATAGAAAAGGTGCTGAGATCCTCTTTGTTACTCCGTCAGGTGACGTATTCGCCGACCCAGGCATCTTTACACTGGCAGGATATTTAATGCTGTTTGAGCATCTGGGCCTTGATTACACATGGAGTACCTATGCGTCAGAGGGCGGGGATTTTGGTTACTTTACCGCCAATGAGATGGCAAAACGCATGAACGGTAAGATATATGCCGAGGCCAAACGCCTGGGGGTCAAATGGATACTGGGGGGTGAATGCGGCCATATGTGGCGGGTCCTGAACCAGTATATGACTACGTGGCATGGTCCCATAGACTTTCTTGAGGAGCCGGTTTCACCCATTACGGGCACAAAGTTTGAGAATGCCAAGGCCCATAAGATGGTTCACATCATGGAGTTTACCGCGGATCTCATCAAAAACAACAAGCTCAAGCTTGATCCGAGCCGTAACGATCACCTCCGGGTTACGTACCACGACTCATGCAACCCGTCCAGAGGTATGGGATTGCTGGAGGAGCCTCGTTACGTTATTAAGAATGTGTGCAACCACTTTTACGAGATGCCTGAGAATACCATCAGGGAGCAGACTTATTGCTGTGGGAGCGGGTCCGGCCTGAACGCCTCGGAAAACATGGAGCTTCGGCTGAGGGGTGGCTTTCCGAGACAGAATGCCCTCAGGTACGTCAGGGATAAATACGGGGTAAATATGCTTGCGTGCATCTGTGCAATTGACAGGGCGGCTTTGCCTACGGCTGCCCAATATTGGAACCCAGATGTCGGTGTTACTGGTATTACTGAGCTGGTGGCCAATGCCTTGATCATGGAAGGAGAAGGTCCGAGGACTCATAATATACGTGGTTTTGAGATCGCAACCTGGGAACCGGAACCGTAGTCAATATTCAGAAAAGCGATACTGGTAATATGCGATTAATATGCAAGGAAGAGATCCCGGGTAAGGAGGAACAAGGGGATGTATGACGCTTGGAAGATCTTGGTAGGGCTTGCTATCTTTGTGGGCCTGTTCACTTTCGCATTCTGGATGAATGCCGGCAAGGCGGCTCCCGTGCCTGAGGTAAAGATCGACACGCCTGAGATCAAGAAAATGCCAGAGCCCGAAAGGAAATGTGTTGAGGACAAGCATTTCATGCGAACTACACACATGCAGCTCATAAACGATTGGCGCGACATGGCCTTGAGGGAAGGTAACAGGGAATATGTCAACAAAAGAGGAGAGAAGTACGTTGTCAGTCTTCAGAATACGTGCATGAAGTGTCATTCCAACAAGAAGGAGTTTTGTGATCAGTGCCATAATTATACAGGAGTTTCGCCTTATTGCTGGGATTGCCACATAGAACCGAAAGAAGAGCCAAAAGGGAACGAGTCATGAGCATGAATAGAAGACAATTCATAAAAATAGCCGGGCTGTCTACCCTATTCGGTCTGGGGGGAAAGGGTGCCTTTGAAATCCTTCGCCCTGGCATGCTTGATGCTGCTGAGCATGGCCATGGTGCGCCGGCCCTTGAAGAGCCTGCAGAGCCGGCTATACGCTGGGGAATGACCATTGATGTGGAGAAATGCGCGGAACCCGGGGTAGTGGAAAAGTGTATCAAGGCATGCCACTCCGTACACAATGTACCTGATTTCGGGGATTCAAAGGACCAGGTTAAGTGGCTGTGGCAGGACGACTACGAGCATACCTTCGCAGGGAATGAAAACCAATATATGGCTGATCACGTGAAGGAGTTCCCCTTCCTGTGCCTTTGCAATCACTGTGATGAGCCCCCCTGTGTAAGGGTATGTCCTACCAAGGCCACATTCAGGAGGCCGGACGGGATAGTGGCTATGGACTATCACCGATGTATCGGCTGTCGTTTCTGTATGGCCGCATGTCCTTTTGGGGCACGGAGTTTCAACTGGCTGGACCCCAGAGACGCCCTTAATGAAAAAGAATACAATATGGAATTCCCAACTAGGGGGAGGGGCGTGGTAGAGAAATGTAATTTTTGTGTGGAGAGGCTTGCAAAGGGTCTGATGCCCGCATGTGTTGAGGCCGCGCCACAGGCCCTGGCCTTTGGCAACCTGGCGGACCCTGACTCCAATGTGCGCCAGATTTTGCGCAAGCGCCCTTCCATGAGGCGTAAGCTAGAGCTCGGCTCAGAGCCGTCAGTCTTTTACTTAGTGTGAGGATGCCATGATAGAAAAGGCTTTAAAGGGTGAACCTAGATACTATATGTGGTTGGTTTTTCTGCTGGGCATCATTGGTGTCGGCATGGGTTGCTGGTTTTATCAGCTCCATAAAGGATTGGGAATTACCGGGATGGGCAGGGACATCTCCTGGGGTGTCTATATCGCTCAGTTCACATTTCTGGTCGGAGTGGCCGCGTCTGCTGTAATGATAGTGATACCCCTGTATCTTCACAACTACAAGAAATACGCAAAAGTGGTCATCTTTGGTGAATTTCTGGCCATTGCGGCGGTAACCATGTGTATGCTGTTTATCGTGGTGGATATAGGACAGCCGCAGAGGATGCTTAATGTATTATTGCACCCGACTCCCAACTCCATACTTTTCTATGATATGATTGTTCTGGCTGGCTATCTCCTTATCAATATAATAGTCGGATATAACTGCCTCCTGGCGGATGCTCAACATAGGCCGCACCCGGGGTGGCTAAAACCCTTTATATGGCTTTCCATTCCATGGGCAGTCAGCATTCACACGGTGACAGCGTTTCTGTATGCCGGTCTTCCTGGAAGGCATTTGTGGCTGACAGCGGTAATGGCTCCCAGATTTCTTGCATCGGCCTTTGCCTCCGGTCCGGCATTGCTGGTTCTGGTGCTCCTTATCATAAGCCGGGTCAGCAAGTTCGATCCT
>Ga0180431_10006344_pt1 | contig 14059 bp, 7 predicted proteins | sample SS_ome_11_FD_132459 | JGI IMG/M metagenome (GOLD analysis project Ga0180431, IMG submission 132459) | Hypersaline lake sediment archaeal communities from the Salton Sea, California, USA - SS_1_MS_1 metaG | ecosystem: Environmental > Aquatic > Non-marine Saline and Alkaline > Hypersaline >... | reverse complement strand
TACATTTTTGTAAGCCATCTCAATTTTTTTCTTATTCTTCTCAAATACCGAACCATCAACATTTTTAACCACAAATATAGGCCGAGTTCCTCTTATATGAGCAATATAGTACATTTTTCCATCAAGGCTTATTAAATCATCCTTAAAAAGTGAAAATTTAAATTTGATACTATTTCTTTTTACACTCGGCCATTCATCATAAGGTACATCAGCCTTTGCAATGTATTTATCCGGCAGGGCTTTATTGCTGAAAATATCAATCGAATATATCGGCACTACATAATTTTTGCCCTTGCCGTCCTCAAAAACATCAGCCCGAACTATGTCACCCATCTTGGCATATCCGCCACGCACTTCAATCATTCTGTTTTTATCCCGCTTCTCTCCGCTGATTATAGTCTCTTCATGGGCAGCGCCCGTTACCGTATGTCTTGGCATCCTCGAAACAAATATCTTATTAACTGCGTCCTGAATGTCGTCCCTGATATTAACCCACGGTTTAAACTTTTCTCTTAAAAAGTTAAATTGCTTAAACCAGCTTTTACCTTTTCTCTCAATTTCTTTGGCAAGATTGGACACTAAATAAACATGACCGTCAGTCGAACATGCTGTCACCAAAGCATCAACCGCATGATGCAAATCGTTTGCGCCTCTGTCTTTCGTAAGCCCCCACATATGCCGCATAAAGGCCGTAACACCCCCGCTGCGAACCTGTATCCTGCTTAAAGAATTGATGTCGTCTCTTCGGGACCTCGAAAAATCAAAATGCTTTCGCAGATAATCTGCTATTTCTTTTTCTGCATAACGCGTATCATTAAGATTCCTGCTCAAAAATCGCTCTTTGTCTTTTTCAGTCCAGCTTTTTCTAATCAGATTTCTTCTTTTTGAGTAAGGCACACTATACATCTTTTTTACTCTATTCTCATATTCGACCCACTCTTTACTTTCCTTGCCGTAAGTTTCTTCGAACCACTCATAAGGTATCCTGTCCCTTTTGTTTTGGTTTGCTTGCTGCGTACATAATATTTTATTATTCAGACTGTCGTTAAACGACCTGCTCATCGGTATAATATGGTCAATTTCGCAGTCTTTTATATATACTTCATTTGCGGCGCCGGTTGGTTGCAAAGTAATTTTCATATTTGTGTATGGACAAAACTGATTCTGCTCCCCTTCCAATCTGAACATCAAAAGATTTTGACCTTCTTCCGGGTCTAACCCTGCTTCTCTGCATCTTTCTGCCGCGGCTTCTTTTGCCTCTTTGTATCTTTTCTGCCCCCACGCAATCTCATTTTTCCTTTCTTTGCTGCTGGCTAACTCTGTGGCTACCTCTATATGAATCTGTTCGATTTGATACTGACTTTTATATTTTCGCACGACTGCATTTATCACTTTTCTTGTCTGCGATATTACCCTTGCGACAGCCGGATTATTCTCAAAAAAACCACTGTATGGTTTGAGTATTTCCTGCTTTTCATACTCAAATTTCCCAAATCCCGACTTTTCCTTCGCCTCGTTAAACAAATCCCCCTTTTCCATATTCTCTAACAGTTTTTCAATTGCCTTTTTTGAATGATTGGCAAGCTGTTTCATATTGATAGTCAATACCGCATTTATAACCTCTTCGTCAACAATGCCTTTCTCTTTCAGATACTCCGTCCTTGTCTTGTCACTTTTATGATAAACAAGTGCCTCGGCAATAATGTCCAACTTGTTTGTATCTGCCGCAAGTTTGTCCCATTTGTTGTCGCCGCAAAGCTTCTCTATTGCATTTTTAATTTTGTGATACCCTTTAAGCTCTACAAAGATATCATCCTCAAACTGCTTTATGTATTTCGCTTTGCTGCCAAGCTCCGCCTCCGACTTCGTATATCCTTTAAAATTCGCAAACCTGAAATTATCGGGGATGTTTAACTGTTTTCTTATATCAGAATAATAGACGTATAGTTTCTTTGCATTTTTCCACGCTTCTTTTCTTTTTCTGAAAATCTCTTTTATTTCTTCGTCTAAAACCGTTATTTCTCCTGTATTTATATCGACTATCTGTAGTTTATGTTTTTCCTCAAAGTCCGGCTGTCCCTTTTGTATATTGCATATAAGCTTCTTATTGTACTCTGGATTTTTTTCGCCGTATGAACAAAGATTGAATCTTATATGCTGTTTGTCTTCAAGCTCCAACCCTTTTCTTATCTGGGCAAATGTTACCTTGTTGTTTTTATACGCAAGAGTTTCAATTTTATCTCTCTGTTTATCATCGAGCGGCAAATGTCTGTCTTTATTTTGTGCGTCAACCAGCGCCAAAGTATTAAGCCTGTTAAATAAAGTGAATCTTTCGGCAATATAACCTTCTTTTGGTGCGCACAGTCCGCCGGTAAACTCACAATGACTCATCATTTTTTGAAGTCTATTTTCATCAATCCCTTCCTCATACATCAGGATTTCGTCAATATATCTTTTTTTAAGTTCTTTTGATGCCTTGCTGTTGCCTAGCTTTTGTTGTTTTTCAAAGATTTTCTCAACCTCTTCTTTCAGCAAACTCCTGTGAATTGAATTTTCGTATTTATCTTTTGCATTTCTTTTTCTTTTATTGTTTGTGTTTGTCTGCCTTAATTCCTCACAGAACATCTGTCCCACAGTTCCATAGTTACCCTCTTCAAGTTTTTTTCTTATTCTCGAAAGTCCTGCTTTCACCTTGCCTGCTTCAGATTTTACATCTTCTTTCTCCATCTCCTCTGCTTTTGTATGAAAATAAAATCCCCTGTGTTTAGCAATATGATAAAGCACTCTGAATAATTCTTTATCTGAAAGTTTTTGTTCAAGAGCTTTTTTCCTGATAAACCAAATATCCCATATGCTTTCTTTGTCTCCTTTTTTTGGTTTAAGAGTCGCATCCCTTTCAAAATTGTCGTCAATTAAATTAAATTTTTTTGAAAGTTCAATAAGTCGTTTTAATCTTTGTGCTTTTCGCCTCGTTGTTTTCCTGCTTCTCCTTGCTGTCCCCCTTTGAAGGGCCAAACTTTTCTTTTGTCTGTCCTGCGGTATTTGAAAAGTCCTTACGCCCGTAACTATGATTTTACCGCCTATAATTCTATGATTTTTATCAATCGTCCCATCCGGCTTTTTGTCATAGTATTCTTCTTCCCTGATTTTAACCAAACCCCATCCAATTGACCCTACACCTATATCCAGGCCTAAAACCACCTTCTCTTTATTCATTATTTTGCCCTGCAAAAAAACCGCTAAATCATAAAAATTTCTCTTGACATTGCAAGACTATTATAATAGAAATATAGATGAGAGCAAGTTATAATAAGTCTTCCTCGTTAAGGAAGATTGCGGAGCTCTGCATTTTTAGGCATCTCCTCATATTATAACTACCCAGGAGCGATTAAATTTAATCGCTCCTTTTTACTTTATTTTACTTTGTCAAAAATTACCCAGCCGATGCTTTTTTAGCCAATATCCAGCCCTAATGTATAAGATTTCATTTTATCTTCTAACTCCGCCAAGTTGTCTCCCTTAAGTTCGCCCATTTATTCTACCACCCAACCAAACACTATGCAACAACCAACTACCAACTAAGAACTAAAAGCGCGCAAAAAAGCGCACTTTTTGACGGCTTTTTAGCCCAATTATGAATTTTTGATTCAAAACCTGGGCTAATCCTGAGCATGTCGAAGGGTTCGCATTTTCCTGAGTTTTCATCAGCTTAATAAAGAGTTGCATTTATAATAATGCAACTGTGGACGCTGGCAAGCCAAGGTGATAAAGCTCGCTTTAAGAGACTTGCTTGTCAAGTACACCAAAGCTGACATAATTTCTTCGTGACATTCATGACATTCGTGGTGAATAAACCTTAATTTTGTCTTTTAACTTTTAATCTTAAATCTTCTTTTCTTCGCGGTGAATAAACATTAATTTTGATATTTATTCTTCTATTTTTCGTGCCCTTCTTTTCCTTCGCGTTTTTCAACCCGATTGCGCAGGTAATTAATACCAAAAAACCAATTTTCTCAAATTTTTTTATCTCTTACCCCATAACCACTTACAAAATTTAACTATACCAAATTGCCCTAATTTTCGCACTAAACGCGCAGGTTCGTCTAATTATGGGAAGCCATGTTTTTTTAAACTCCCCTTAGGAGATGTTATTATGACCACCAAACCACAAACCAACTTGTCGCGGCCAATCCTCTGGCCAAGACGGATCACTTATACAAGCGCACAAAAAGAATCAATTATGCAAAACAAACCCAATTTCCCTCGTTTCTGCGCCAAAAACAGCTATTGGGAAGAAAATCAAACCCAATTTTTCACGTCTTTCTTCTTACCCATCCTGCCTGTCCTGAGCAAAGCCGAAGGGCCTGTCCTGAGCAAAGCCGAAGGGCCTGTCCTGAGCAAAGCCGAAGGGCCTGTCCCGGCCAAGCTCCACCCAAGCCGGACCCAGCGGTGTTTCCCCCCCCCCAAATCCCCATTTCTTTCAATTTCTTACCATTTTTTGCACTTTTTTGCATTTTTCTGTCCCCTTCGGAGAATTTTTAGCTGGAGAATTTTTAGCTGGAGAATTTTTAGTGGGAGAATTTTTAGCGGGAGAATTTTTAGCGTTTTCTTCCCGAATCAAAGAAAATGGGCACATCGAAGCCGGATAAGCAAAAGCAGGGATTGTTCGGTGATGGAGATATCAGCCGAGTCTATCTCGCGGGAGAGTAAGGATTTGGCAGTTGTTGTTTTCGATGTTGGCTGCTGTAGTAATCGAAAAATCACGTGTTATCGTACTCAGAAGGGCACTTTTGGCGGCAAAGATTTAGTTATGTGTGCCGCTTCTGAGTACGATAGACAATGATGACTCTATGCAACAGCTTTCTTCCTATAGAAAAGGAAGAAGATGACGCTCAAAGCGATAAGCCCAACGAGTCCATTTTCGCCCAGAGTGTTGATTAGTGCGGTGAGATTGGCGACAACATGGCCGCCAAAAAACGGCACTGCACTGCCAAAGAGGATTTCCACTGTAATCCCAATGGCAATCAACAATAAGAAAATTTCGGTAATCTCCCCCAGCCATCTTTTCAGTTGTTCCAGAAAATGCATAATAAATTCTCCTACATAAATAGTAATAAACGGATAATTAAGAACCTGGCGCATTATTCGGCTTACCATTTCCAATTCCTTTAATATTTACGGCTAAAAAAACCAAAGTATTCTGATAATTGGTTTTGTAAGCCGCTGTTTTTGTTAAAATAGGAATTTTTTGCTTGACTTTCTGTGTTAAGATGGGTTATTATGGATTCATGTTTATGAGTGTTATATCCCTTTTTTTGCGAATATCGCTTATTGTGGCTTTTTGGGGTTTTATATGGCAGTTTGTGGAACCCAGGACACGCCTTTTGCGGGTACTGAGGGCTGCAATGCTGGTGGTCGGCCTTTTATTTATGTTGGCTTTGTTGAGACTAACGGGGTGGTGATGTCCGGGGGGTCCTCTTCATTGATTATTGATAATTATCTATTGATTATTTGATGAGATTGCCCCTGTATCATTCGATGTGGGGCTTACGCTTCGCTCCATTTGACTGCGCTGCGCTTCGTCTCCTTCGACAGGTTCAGGGCCGGTGCCGTAGTGGTGGCGGCAAGGCAAAAAGTAAAAAAATATGATAATTTTTTGGGGGGTTGTGAAAAATTTGTCGGGGGGATTTTTTTGCATTATCGGGGTTAAGTGGGGGAGATTGCCGGCTATTGGAGAAAAGAGGAAAGATGTTAAGATGGAGCGATGGGGGAGTGAAGAAAGAGTGAGAAGGCTTTAAGTGGTTGGCATTCTTGCCGGCATTAAACAGTGTTTTATGAGCGGAGAAGGTGACTAACAAAAAGGCTCAAGATGACAGAGAGAATCTGTCGATGGACAAAATAGAAAAAAAAGAAGTAGCAGTTGGCCGGGAATGAAAAAGTAAGCCGAGTTTAATTTTACTTTGTGTTGCCGAACTGGTGGAACTGAATACAAGTCAGAGCGAAATGCGGGCGTAGTGAAAAGGCAGCTAACGAATAAAAAGGAGCAAACGCCAACTGTTATGGTCTTGCCCCTGTGATACAGAAGGCGAGTATTTCAAAGACAAAAAAAAATATAAGGGAATACTCTCGCCTTAGTTCGCACAGGGGTTTTTTTTATTCTATGTTTTAGAATTTGCGATTTGAGATTTTTTGGCGCAAGAATGGCAAGGGTGGGTAACCTCTTCGGTTTGGTCGGCCTTTGGCGGATTCCTGTGACGATGGTGATATCTGAAAGTGTTCAGTATTGAATTGAAAGTTATTTTATTAGATGTCGGGGGCCGGAGGGAAGTCGTTAGCTGTGCGGTTGAGGTGGTTAAAAGAATTTGTAAATAAGTTCATTGAAATGACGGCGATGACTTCGACGATGTCGGCATCGGTGTAACCAGCGGCACAGAAGGTGTCAATCTGCTCGTCTGAGACGGCGCCTTTTGTATCAAGGACGGTCTGTGTGAATTGTGCCAGGGCGTTTAGCTTTGGGTCTGTCATTGAGCCTCGACGAGCTTCGCGGGTCTGCTCTTCGATGAGGCCAGCCTTTTTAGCTAAGCCGACATGAGCACGGACATAATAATCGTATCTGTTGACCTGGCTGATAAGAAGCCAAATGACCTGTCGCTACGGCTCTGTTAGAGAATCTTTTGCGAGAGCGGCATTGGCGACCAGGAACATATCGAGGGTTGCGGGCGAATTAATCATTGCCTTGAAGATGTTTATGTGCTTTGAAGCAAGAGGTCCCTCGTAAATTTCCTTTGCCCTGCCCTGTGCAATGGCGGGGTCAACGTTCTTTAGTCATGTCATAATTTTTTCCCCTACTGTCTGATAATATCGAAAATCGGATTTTAGCCCATCAGGGAACTTGCTGGTCTTTGAGGTATCGGCCGCAGTGAGCGACAGGGAACGGTAACTAATATATTCGCTGGTTTAAGTTTTGTCAATATCAATGGGCAAAAGATGAGGTATGAAGAAGAGATGTAGAGTCTGGGAATGAAGTTTTTGTGATATTTGGGGCGGTTTAATAAAATCAATTGGTTCTTGAGGTAAGATTGCCCAGCAGATATAATCGGTCGAAATTGAAAGTGTAACAGAAAAGGACGGTGAGTAAAATGAATGTACTCAAGTTATTGTTTATTGTAAGTATAGCGCCGGTTATTTTGGCAGGATGCGCGGACAACAAGCAATTTGAGCCGGTCGAAGAAGTTTGTCTGTCAGATATAGCTGAAAGCGAGGCGATGCAGGCGGCAGAAGAGGTCTTAGGGCAGATGCAATTTAGCATTGTCAAATCAGATACCGAAAGCGGGGTGATAATGACCCGGCCAATACGCGGTGCGCAGCTTTTTGAAATCTGGCGTGGTGACAGTGTCGGGGGCTTTAATACCGCAGAAGCCAATCTGCATACTATTCGAAGGAGCGCAGAAGTAAAAGTCGGCGAAGAAGGCGGGCAGGTTTGCATTCGCTGTGAGGTAAGAACCCAAAGGCTTAATATGCCACAAAAGGCCGAAGGCAGCAGGTCACAAGCTTTTAAGCTGTTTAGCGAAGGCAATTCAAGGCTTCAAAAGCTGACACTTGGGCCGGAACAGAAGCAGGGGATGGTCTGGGTTGATTTGGGTGGTGATAAGGTGTTAAGCACAGCGATTTTGAAGCGAATTGAAAAGAAAGCTACAGGACTGTAGAAAGAAAGCAAGCTATGAAAATACTGGTTGCAGGCGGGGCGGGATACATTGGTAGTAATATGGCGGCACTACTCAGGGCCGAAGGCTTTGAGCCAGTGGTCTTTGACAATCTAATTAAGGGCCACAGGGACGCTGTGGGAGATGCTGAGTTTGTCCAGGGCGATTTGGCCGACAGTGAACTGCTTGTCGATACGCTGAGCAAATATAAGATTGAGGCGGTAATGCATTTTGCGGCTTTTATCGAGGTCGGCGAGTCGGCGGCAGAGCCGATTAAATACTACCAGAACAACGTTTCCAATACTCAAAATCTATTGGGTGCGATGGAAAAGGCGGCGGTGGAGAAATTTATATTCAGCAGTACGGCGGCGGTGTATGGTATGCCGAAAGAGGTGCCGATTGGCGAGGAAGCGCCGACAGAGCCAATCAATCCATACGGGCAAACGAAACTTGCGATTGAGAGGATGTGCCACTGGCAGATGATGGCGGGCAAGCTTCGTTATGCCACACTTAGATACTTCAATGCCGCCGGTGCGGGGTCAAACGGCCGGCTCGGAGAGGACCATCGGCCTGAATCTCATCTGATTCCGCTAACTATCAAGGCGGCGATGAGCAAGCGCAGCGACATAAAAATCTTCGGGACCGATTATCCGACGGCAGACGGGACATGCATTCGAGATTACATACATATAGAAGATTTGTGCAGGGCGCATCTGCTGGCGTTGAGAAAGCTGGAGACTGAAAATGAGCTGGTCTATAACTTAGGTAATGGCAAAGGATATTCGGTGAGAGAGGTAATCGAAATGGTCAGGAGGCTTTCGGGTAAGGATTTTGATGTGGTGGAATCGGGACGCCGGGCGGGTGATGCGCCTGTATTGACGTCCGATGCAACAAAGGCGCAAAAGGAACTTGGGTGGGAGACCAAATATCCTGAATTAGAAAAAATAGTTGCCACGGCGTGGGAGTTTCACAATAAGTACCCTAATGGCTATTCTGATTAGGTAACAAAACAAAAAAATGAATGAGCTTTTTGTTGGAATTGATTTGGGTGGGACAAATATTAAGATTGGCTGCTTTGATTCTGGACTGAATCTTCTCTGTAAGACTTCGACGCCGACCGATGCGGATATGGGGCCGGAGGCGGTTGTGGAAAAGATGGCTGAGGCGGTCGAGCAACTCGTTGCAGAAGCGGGGTCCGGATTGCAGGGGGTTTGTGCGGCCGGGATAGGAAGTCCCGGGCCGGCAAGGTACCGCAAAGGTATAATAGTGAATGCTACGAATATGCCGAAATTCAAGAACGTTCCGCTACGTCAAATGCTGAGTGAACGGTTAGGCAAACCGGTTGTCCTTGAGAATGATGCCAACGCCGCCTGCTGGGGCGAATATGTTCTGGGGGCAGGCAAAGGTGTTGAGGATATGGCCTTTTTTACGTTGGGTACCGGTATAGGCGGCGGCATTATCACAAACGGCGAACTTGTTCACGGCTGGGATGATAACGGGGCGGAACTGGGTCATATAATAGTTTATCCGGACGGGCGCAAGTGCGGCTGCGGCCAAAGAGGCTGCGCCGAAGCTTATGCCTCGGCCACATCGACGGCAAAAAGAACAACCGAAGCAATTGAAGCCGGGGCTGAATCCAGTTTGAAAGAAGTGTTGGAGGAAAAAGGTGAAATAACCAGCAAAGACGTTTATGAACATCTGGCAGGCGGTGATGAGCTTGCCAAAGAGATAACCGACAAGACGGCAGAAGTACTTGGGATTCTCTGTATCAATGTGCTGCACGCAGCAGAGCCGAAACGGCTGGTCTTTGCAGGAGGTATGATTGCCGCCGGTGACGTGCTGCTTAATAGAATAAGAGATTACTTCGATGAACATATATGGGCGTTGAAAAAAGAGACGGTTGAAATATGTTTTGCGACGCTTGGTGAAGATGCCGGCATAATCGGTGCGGCGGCTTTGGCAAAACAACTATACGAACATAACAAAGGCAAATCGTAAAAATCTGAAAGGAACGTTGCAGATTCGGGAGGAGTAAAAATGAGACGTCGTTCATTCTTGAAACTTACCGGCGGAGCATTTGCTTCGGCTTTGTTTAGTGGAGAAGCGGCCATTGAAGAATCTGCCTTGGCAGAGACTGAGGGTGGGGGAGTGTTAATCGACAGCGAAAAGCTGCGTGGTAGAAATCAGAACCGCTCAACGCTGGTGTGCCGAAATGGACTTGTCTGCGCAAGCCAGCCGCTTGCGGCAATGGCTGGTGTTGACATCTTAAAAGCCGGTGGCAATGCAATTGATGCGGCCGTCTGCACTAATGCGATGCTGAGCGTGGTCGAGCCGATGAGCTGCGGGCCGGGCGGCGACCTGTTCGCAATTGTGTGGATAGAAAAAGATAAGAAGCTTTACGGGCTGAACGCCAGCGGGCGGTCACCATATAACTGGTCTCTTGAGAGTGCAAACAAACTGGGATTAAAGAGCATCGGTTCTCATAGTCCTCTGTCATGGAGCGTGCCGGGCTGCGTCAGCGGCTGGTCGGCCCTGTTAGAGAAATTCGGTAAATTTGGGATGGGTAAGGTACTGGAAGCGGCGATTGACAGTGCTACCGGAGGATTTGCCGTTACACCGATTATTTCGGGCAAATGGTGGCGGCCGGACGGGAAATTTAAGAACCTGACCAGAACATTTACGCCTGGCGGTAAAAGGCCGGAGTTTGGAGACCTTTTTAAGAACCCGGATATGGCGAATTTTTTGAAAAAAATTACCAAAGGTGGGGCAGATATATTTTACAAGGGTGAAATCGCCGAGCGAATTGTCAATTATTCCAGGGCCAAAGGCGGGCGGTTCTCGATGCGTGACTTTCACGACCATACTGTTACCTGGGTCGAGCCGGTAAGCGCCAATTACCGCGGCTATGACGTGTGGGAGCTTCCTCCGAACGGGCAGGGGATAGCGGCACTGCAAATGTTTAATCTGCTGGAACATTTTGACATTGCATCGATGCGTCCGAACAGCGCCGAACAACTTCATCTTTTTATCGAGGCCAAGAAGCTGGCTTTTGAAGACCGTGCGGTATATTATGCCGATATGAATTTTGCCGAGGTGCCTTTGAAGCAGCTTATCTCAAAAGAATATGCCAGAGAGCGCCTCAAGCTGATTGACCCGAAGCGTGCGGCACAAAAAGTTTCTGCGGGAAGATTAAGAAGTTCTTCTGATACGGTTTACCTGACGGCGGCGGATAAACAAGGCAATATGGTTTCACTAATCCAGAGCATTTATTTCGGTTGGGGGTCACGGCTTGTTCCTGATGGTCTGGGTTTCTGTCTGCAGAACCGTGGGAAGCTGTTTTCGCTCAATCCGAAAGACCTGAACAGACTGGAGCCGCATAAACGGCCTTTCCATACGATTATTCCTGCATTTGTTACTCGCCGGGCAAAGCCGGTATTTTCATTCGGAGTAATGGGCGGTGATTTTCAGCCGCAGGGACATGCCCAGGTATTGATGAACCTGATTGATTTCGGTTTGTCAGTACAGCAGGCGGGTGAGCAGCCGAGAGTCTCACATTCGGAGAGTTCAAAGCCGACAGGAGAAAGAAGCACCGGGCCGGGCACCGTGACATTTGAAAGACATATTGATGAATCGGTAAAACGAAAGCTGGCTGAGATGGGCCATAAAATCAATAAAAACACCAGGGCCTTCGGGGGTTATCAGGGTATCTGGCGAAAAGATAATCCTCTGCGATATTTCGGCGGGTCGGACCCGCGCAAAGACGGTTGTGCAATTGGATATTAGTGGGGGTTAAAAGTTTATTTGCTTTTGGTCATCGGTGAGTGGTTCGTTTAGTGAGCCGGAGCGAAAGCCCTGCAGGTCGAGGGATATAAATTTAAAGCCGAGCGATTTTAATTTTTCAACTATCTTCGAGCGGCTGGGTTCACTCGTTATTTTTTCGATGTCTTCAGGGTGGGCTTCTATTCTGGCGACTGTGTCGTGATGGCGGACGCGAAACTCCACAAACCCGAGTGAGCGGAGGAAATCTTCGGCGAGTTCTATTTGGTTCAATCTTTGTTCGGTGATTTTAAGGCCATAACTGATTCGCGAGGCCAGGCAGGGAGATGCGGGGACGTCGGCAGTGGGTAAATTGAGGTTATGGCTTAATCGGCGGATGTCCTTTTTTGTCAGTTGCGATTCGGCAAGAGGACAGCGGATGCCGAAATTCTTAGCGGCACGGCTGCCGGGACGGAAATCGTCCTTGTCGTCGAAATTGTGGCCTGAAATAATGTGAGTGAAATTATGCTCTTTGGCGATGCCGGTGAGGATTTGGAAAAGATGGGATTTGCAGTGGAAGCAGCGGTCGGGATTGTTGGCTGAGTATGCCGAATCGGCCAGTTCGTTCGGCTCGACGGTACGGAGTTCGGCACCTATATCTTTGGCCATCTTAATCGCCTGGTCGTATTGGTTTTGCGGCAGGGAAGGGCCTTTTGCGATACAGGCCAGGACGTTTTCAGGGCCTAATGTATCGACGGCTGCTTTTAAGAGGAAGGTGCTGTCAACGCCGCCGGAATAGGCAACGAGGATCTTGCCGAGGTCTTTTATGTTTTGCTTTAGCGAATCGTATTTTTTGTCAATATTAGCACTCATTATCTCTATCATACAAATTTGCGGCGCCCCGGTAAAGACATTAGGGTTGTTTTAAGCGGGAGCGTTTTGTGATGATGATGAATATTGTGGTCATAAGTAGTATTGAAATGGCCATTGAGGGCAGCCAGGTAAGGCCGAATGCGGCAGGGATGTAGCCGCAACTAAGCGCAATAAAAGCAACGAATAAGCTATACGGCAGTTGGGTGCGGACATGGCGCATGTGGTCGCAGGAGCTTGAAACGGAACTCATAATCGTGGTGTCGGAGATTGGTGAGCAGTGATCGCCGAAGATGGCGCCATCGAGAACGGCACCAAAACTAATCATTGTGGTAAGGCCGTAAGAAGAGCCATCGAGTGCAAAGGCAATCGGTATGGCCGTCGGCATCAGGATGGCCATTGTGCCGTAGCTGGTGCCGGTGGCAAAGGAGACAACAGAAGCGGTGGTAAAGAGTATGGCCGGGAACCAATACGGCGAAAGGTTGTCGGCCAATATGGAGGCGAGAAAAGTGCCGGTATTTAGAACATCGCAGCAGTTTTTAAGCGACCAGGCGAGAGTTAGAATGCTCATCGGCAGTAAGCTTTTTTTCAGCCCGATGCGGAAACATCTGCCGATAGCGCCGAGACTGAGTGACGCTGAAAAGCGCGCACAAATCAAAGCGATGGCGAGGCCGAAAAGCGAGGCGTAAATGAGAATTATTCTGGAGTTTTCGACGCCGGTGATGGTATCCCGCCAATAGACCCAGTTGAGCGGTGAGGCGCCGGCTTTTAGTTTTTCCGGGCCTCCGCCGCTCAGCCACAGGCCTGTAATGTCAAAAAGAACCAGTCCCACCAGTGGTAAAAGTGCATTTCGTGCTCTGTGTTTGTGTGTCTGTGGGGTTCCGTGATGGGATGCTGTCTCGGCGGGCGGGTGCTCGTCGAGAGGGCGTGATGAATTTTGTGCGGTTTTCATCGGGCCAAAATCTCTGCCGACAATAATGTGCATAAAGACAAAAATAATCATAAGCTGACAGTAAAAGCGGAAGCTGAGGGCGTCGAAAAAAATTGCATATCCATCTCTTTGTATGCCGAGTTGATGTGCTACTGCGGTGAAGAGGCCGACTTCGTATACTATCCAGGTGCTGATAAGAGCCAGACCGGCGACAGGGGCGCTTGTGGCATCGACAATGAAGGCGAGTTTTTCACGGCTGACGCCGAAACGGTCGGTTATCGGTCTCATAGCCGAACCGATAATCATAGCATTGGCATAATTGTCAATGAAACAGATTATTCCCATCAAAGCGGTGGTTAGTTGGGCGGATTTTTTGCCGTTGACCCATCGCAGAAATAATTTAATTAGTCCGCTGAACCCGCCGGTAGCAAAGACGACGGTAATCATTACGAAAATCGGTGGTGCGAATGCAAGTATCTGAAGATTGCTTTTGGATGTAAGTGCCGTTTTAGTAAATGAGACGGCGGTGATGAGACCGTTTACCCAGGCAGCCGGGTCGACCGGTGTGTTGGGAACAGTGGCGAGCAGGCCACCAATGATTACGGCAGTTGTCAGACTAAGAAAGACACGGCCGGTAACAAAAGCAAGTAAAATGGCAATTAATGGCGGCAGTATGCTGTACCAGGGACCGATATTAGAATCTGGGCGGACGGTCGGCGCATAAAGAAAAGCCAGTGCACATATAGCACTGAAGATAACGACTGAAACAGCAATTTTTATGAAAGTATTGGACTTCAAG
>Ga0180431_10006342_pt1 | contig 14060 bp, 9 predicted proteins | sample SS_ome_11_FD_132459 | JGI IMG/M metagenome (GOLD analysis project Ga0180431, IMG submission 132459) | Hypersaline lake sediment archaeal communities from the Salton Sea, California, USA - SS_1_MS_1 metaG | ecosystem: Environmental > Aquatic > Non-marine Saline and Alkaline > Hypersaline >... | reverse complement strand
TACAGCCGGAGGGGGGCAACCCGGTAGGGGTATGGGTTCCCGACACATCGAATACGGCCGATGTCGCTTTATTAGAAGAATTTCCGGTTGATTCCATTGTTTTTAATACCGATGTCGAAGGACTTTTTTCCTTTGAGCTGACGAGCATATGTTCGGTGTATGCCGTCATCTCGATTCGTCCGTTGATATACGAAGGCGGTGCACTGCTCCCGCTGAATATCGTTATACAGGATACCCTGACAGGAAACGGCGCGTTCGAGCTCATCGACGATGAAGTACTCCTGCTTCCCGTGGAGTCGACAATATTTAATTTTGACACCCTGGGTTTTTCATCGCGCCAGAGTACGCTTGACCTGATCACACTACCGACCACGTATGTATACGAGAATCTCGTCACACTTCAGTTTTACAGCATTCTCCATCTGGTGCGGTCGGGTGCCAACGCATCTCCATGCATCATCAAGACACTCGCCTTTCGTAGAGAGGAGGAGGGTTGGCGATGAAAGTCAGAGGTATCTGCATCTTCTGGATATTGCTTGCACTATCTGCCAGCATCGGCCAGGTGACCGGGACAAAGCAGACAGTCACAGGCAGCATCGTCGGGCGCGTGACCGAATCGGCAACAGGAAATCCCATCGCCGGGGCCAACGTGCTTGTGCTGGGGACCATGCTGGGTGCTGCTACCGACGGTGAGGGCCGGTTTATCATTCCCTATATCACGCCCGGGTCGTACACCATCATGGTTTCGGCCATCGGTTATAAGAAGGAAGAGAAGGACATCCGGGTTCTCCGGGGAAGAGAGGTGGATCTGGCTTTTGTCCTGGAAGAGACGGTCGTGCTGTTGGATGGTGTGGCCGTGACGGCGAGCCGTTATCAGCAGTCGGTAAACGATATTCCCGTCAGCTTGAGCCTCGTTCCCGCCCATGAGCTATCGGAGCGCAACATCCTCTCTGTAGATCAAGCGCTGAGATACGTGCCCGGAGTCAACGCACTGGATGGCGGACAAGTCACTATTCGGGGGTCCAGCGGATTTAACTGGGGTGTAGGAAGCCGGGTTCTGGTTCTCCTCAACGGGAGTCCCTTCATGGCGGGCGATATGCACAACGTGAACTGGTATGCCATTCCGACGTCCAATGTCAAGCAGATCGAAGTGATGAAGGGTTCGGGTTCGGCCCTGTACGGATCCAGCGCCATGGGAGGGGTGATCAACATAATCACCGACGAGCCCAAGGAGGGGAGCCATATATACGTCCGTACGTTTACCGGCCTGTACAGCAGGCCATCTCACACCCAATGGCAGTGGGCGGACGAACGAAATCATTTTGAGGGCACGGCCGTTGATTTTTCCACGTATGTCGGGCCTGTTTCCACCGTTTTCTCGTCCAACTATCACGCCACGACGGGTTATCGTGAAAACGACGACCGTCAGGTCTTTAATTTTATGGCTACTCTGGGATACCCCTTTAGTCACAGGTTGCGTACGGACCTGATGGCCGGTTACGGAAGGAACAAGGGAGGATTCTTCATCTACTGGAAAGATCTGGCCCATCCGTATGACAATGGGTCCGACCCTATCGGCTACCATACCCGATCGACGATGCAGAACACGTTCGCCTATCCTTCCATCAGCTATATTGTCAACGATAAAATGAATCTGCTCCTGAAAGGAAGATACAACAAAGCATCCAGCGAGGACCACCTCCAGAACAAGGTTGACGGCGGTACGGAAGGAGAGGATGCGTTTCGATCCTCCCGGGTGACGACCCATGGTGGCGAGGCACAGCTCAACTGTCAGGTCACCTCTCAGGGTATTCTGGTCGTGGGTTATGATGTCCAACACGATGAAGTCGAATCGATCCAATTCGACGATAGACGGGCCTCCCGCTCCTCCTACTACGTGCAGTTCGATCAGCGGTTTTGGGGCATTTTAAAGACCACGGTCGGGGCACGGTACGACTGGGAGAAAGTACAGGGCATCGGTTCTACGGGTGAAGTGACGCGAAAGCTCGGCATGAACCTGACCCTGGGACCTGCTACCAACCTGCGGTTTTCGGCCGGCGAGGGGTTTCGCGTGCCTGCCATTGCCGAACGGTTCATCTCCACGTTTACGGCGGGCATTCGACTATCGCCCAATCCTGACCTGCGGCCCGAAAAGAGCAAGTCACTGGAATTAGGGATAAAACAGGCCCTCTCGAGATCGATGAACCTGGATGCAGCCGTTTTTTACAATGAATACGAAGACCTGATCGAACCCCAGCTGTACAGGGATGCCGATCAAGCCGGGGTTACGGTTCGGTTCCAGAATGTGCTCCAGGCCAGAGTTCTGGGTTTCGATGTGTCCCACCGCACCGATTGGTGGAGCAGGCTCTTATCGACACGAATCGGGTATTCGTACATTGATAGCAAGGATCTTTCGCCGGGCGACGAGTACGGCGCTCCGCTAAAATACCGGTCCAAGCATATGGTGTACGTTTCCAACGATATGAATTATCCGCCATTATCATTTGGCATCGATTTGCGATATTTGAGTCGAATCGAGAGGGTGGATGAGTATCATAAGGTGTTTATCAAGGACATCGACGCACGGGTTCCCACCTACGTGACCGCACTACGGTTTGGATTCACCAAGGAGCATTTTACGCTCCGGTTTCTCATCGACAACCTGTTCCAGTACAACTATCTGATATCCCCGGCCAACATGGCTCCGCCTCGAACGGCGACGATCCAACTGGATGTAAGGTATTGATTGAAAGGACATACTGAATACCTTCTGGAATGACAAAAAAGCCATCTCAAACCGCCTTCCATAAGCCAGCGCTTTCCAAGAAAATTAAATATCTGTCATACGCCATCGTATTGATTGTTGCGGCCATCCTTTATGCCCAGACGTTGGCGCCCGCGGTGGTACAGATCGACTCCGGCGAACTGGCCGCCGTGCAAGCGGTCGCTGGAATCGCGCACCCTACGGGATACCCCCTGTTCACGATGCTGGGCCATGGTTTCCTTAAAATTCCCCTGTTCGCATCGAAAATATTTCAAGCCAACCTGCTTTCCCTGGTCTTGTGTGTTGTGAGTGTCCTCTTCTTCCTGAAATCCCTGGACCTTTGTTTATCTCCGAGGGCGATGGCCGAATCCATCCGCGTCCCTGAAAGCATCCCCAGCGCCAGGCGCAGGAATCATCAATCCGCACAAAGAAAACGGTCGGACGAGGTGTTACCTCTCGTTTCGTGTATTGGTGGTGGGCTCTACCTCGCTTTCAGTCGGACGTTTTGGATGCAATCCACGTCGGTGGAGGTCTATTCCCTCCACATCGCGCTCGTCAGCATCGTCGTTTTTACATTGCTTAAAGCGTATATGACGGGGGCATCTTGGTTATGGGTTGCCGCAGCACTTGCCCTGGGACTATCCAACCACATGACCACGATTCTGCTGATTCCCGGCGTGGCCGTACTGTTTTTCCTGAAGACAGGAATCCGCAGGCCGGCCTGGAAGACGATGCTTTTAATGACGGGAGTATTCCTCATCGTATATGGATTGATTGTCCTCTACCTACCCCTTCGCGCGGCTCAGCAGCCGGTGCTCAATTGGGGGAATCCGGCCACCTGGGAGAATTTCTTGCGCCACCTGTCGGGAAAGCAGTACCGCGTGTGGCTGTTCTCATCCTCGGGTGCTGCCTTGAAGCATTTGAACGATTTCCTCAGCGCTTTTCCCGGTGAATTCGGATGGCTCGGTCTTCTGCTGGGAGTTGTGGGCATCTATTCCAGTTTTATGAGTTCGCCGCGGCTGGCCGTTTTTCTCCTGATCTCGTTTCTCACGACGGTATTCTATTCCATCAATTATGATATACACGACCTGGAGTCCTATTTTCTACTGGCATACATTGTGTTCGCGTTCTGGATAGGCTTCGGCTTCCGGGCCGTCGTACAAATGCTTCGAAAACCTATCCGGCAATACCTGTTCATGGGTCTCGTCGCATTGGGCCTGTCCTACCAGGTTATCCGTAATTATTCAAAAGCCGACTGCAGCGATCTGTATGTGTACGAGGATTATACCACCCAGGCGTTGAGCAGCCTTCCGGAAAACGCCATGCTCCTCAGTTATCAATGGGATTATTTGATCTCCCCGGCATACTATTTTCAGTTTGTCGAGGGCCGCCGGAGGGATGTGGCCATCGTCGACAAGGAGCTGCTCAGACGTTCCTGGTATTTCGATCAAATGAAGACCAATTACCCGGATGTGATGGATGACATCGACCCGGAAGTTGCTTCGTTCCTGACCGCGTTGGCTCCTTTCGAGCAAGGCGATGATTACGACGCGTCGGTTCTGGAGAGACGGTACAGGCGACTCATCTCACGGATGATAGAAACGAACATGGATGAGAGGGATGTGTTTGTCGCACCGGAACTCGTGGAAGGCGAACTCAGAAGAGGGGAGTTGACCCTGCCGGCGGGACTTCGTCTGATACCGGACCTGTTCTTCTTCCGGGTCGTTCATTCGGAAGACTACCTTCCGCTGAGGAAGACCGATGTGTCCATACGGTTCCCCAGGCAGGCGAATCGGTATTCCCGGGTCATCGAGAACTTTGTGTCGAACATGTGGATGTACCGAGCCCTTTACGAGCTTCAACACGGAAAGACGGAGAATGCCCGGCGCATGCGGAGACTTCTCCTGTCCCATTTTCCGGACATCCCGCTTCCACCTTCCCTGGCCGGACTGTGATGGATCATCCGTCGAATGATCCATTTTCCCATCGCGTAAGGAAAGCAAAACATGCTGAAAGCCGTGCTCTTTGATCTGGACAACACCCTGATTCTTTTCGATGAACGGGAATTCTTCAAACGCTACCTGCCCCGAATCGCCCATGTGTTCTCGGACATCATGTCCTTGGATGTGTTCCGGCAACGGTTGATGTCCAGCTCTCAGGCCATGCTTCAGAATGACGGGGGGATGTCCAACGCCGATTTCTTCATGAACGCATTCTGCCGGGGATTGGAGGATCGAAGAGAGGAGATATGGCATCGCTTTCTGCGATTTTATCAGGACGCGTTCGACGTGTTTCAGACGATGATGACAGAGATTAACGGAGTGCGGGACACGTTTGTGGCGCTGGAGGCGTGGGGTCTCAAACGCATCATCGCTTCCAATCCGTTTTGGCCACGGCTCGTTCAGATGAAACGGTTGGCATGGGCGGGATTAGAAGGGATCGACCTCGATCTGGTCACGGATATCGAAAATACGGGTTTCTGCAAGCCGAATCTCGGATACTACCGGGAGATATGCGAAACCATGGGCGTTCCGCCACAGGCATGTCTGATGGTAGGCAATGATCTCCTCAACGATATGGTCGCTGCCAGGATCGGGATGAAGACGTTCCTGACGTTGGATGCTCAGGATAAAAACGGCGCGTCCCTGACGATGAGCGATCGTTTGAGGAACGGTGCTCCTGTTGATGTTGTAGAGCCCGATTTTCAGGGGCGCTTTGCGGACGTGTTGGGTGTGGTGGAGGGATTGTTAGCGGAATAACAGAGAGGCGTCCGTCTAATCACCGATATTTACTCAAGTCCCGATTTTCCTGTCCAACCCGGCGCGACGGATAACTCATCGATACGCATGTCTCACGTTTTCTGTTCTTTCTTTTTTGCCGCAGGAAAAAGAATATTATTCAGGATCAATCGGTACCCTGGCGAGTTTTTATGGAGGGATAAATCCGTGGGCGGATCGCCGACGAGGTGCTGATAGTCCTCAGGATCGTGTCCGCCTAAAAACGTGAACGTGCCCTTCCCCACGTTGCCGTGTATATATTTGACTTCATCAGCCTCCGTTTTTTCTGCCATGATGACCACTGAACGCTTGATCAGGTGTTTGTGGAACCCGGTTGTCTGCCCCATGAAATTATGGATCACAGAAGCGTGGTTCTGGGTCAGCATCGTGGGTACGGGATCGTACTTGGCCGAGAACTCGAACAGGGTAAAGTAGTCGTCCTGGGCACTCCTGACGGCCGTACGGTCGCGGGGCGTTGTATCGATATCGGAAAATTCGTAGATGGATGGGTTGGTGATAAGTCTGAAATTCTCGAACGCCAGGCATTTCCCGTAATCCAGCTTATTCTGGCAATCGGGGTCCAGGAGGTCACCGTCGAACACATCGTGGCAGATGTCTGTCCCTTCGGCGGCCAGGGCGATGTCGTAGGAGTCGGTGGCGGAGCACATGGCGAAGAGAAACCCGCCGCTTAGGACGTATTCCTTGACGGTTTTGGCCACGTCCAGCTTCAACCGGGAGACTTTATCGTATCCCAGCCGTTTGGCTTCGGCTTCGAAGAGATTCTGCTGCTGGATATACCAGGATGCATTCCGGTACGTGGCCCAGAATTTTCCGTATTGTCCCGTGAAATCCTCGTGGTGCAGATGCAGCCAGTCGTATTTATTGAGCTCGCCACGGAGTACTTTCTCGTCCCAGAATGTGTCATAGGGAATTTCGGCATAGGTGAGGGCCAGGGTCACGGCGTCGTCCCAGGGCTGTGTGTTGGGCGGCGTATATACGGCGATAGCCGGGGCTTTCTCCAGGAGGATGACTTCCATGTTGTTCTGCTCGATGGTGTTGTATACATCGGCCACTTGAGTTCCGCCGAGCACCTCGAAACGGACTCCCCGAATTCTGCACTGCCGCACTGCGCTCTCGTCATACCCCATTATGAAGGAGCCGCCCCTGTAATTCAAGAGCCATTCCACATTCGTGCCCCTATCCAGTACCCAATAGGCAACGCCGTAAGCCTTCAGGTGGTCCGTTTGACTCAGGTCCATGGGGATGAGCAGGTTTTGTCCCTGGCAGGTAAAGACCTTGATGGCGATACAAAGCGCGAGAGATTTTAGTACGGTCCTCATCGTTCTTGATCCTTCTCGATTCGGCGTATGCGGCGACGAACATCGTCGGCATGAAAACTCTGGGGATAGGACACCAGGAGTGTCTCGTAACGCGCCTGTGCCTTTTGAGGATCGCCCGTCTTCTCGTATATCCAGCCGATACGCTCCAGGGCCTGGTCTGCTAGGAGATGATGGGGGAATCGAGTGAGCAGGGTGTCGAAGCGAGCCAGTCCTTCCTCGTACTGCTCCTGAAGGATATGGGCTTGTCCTGTTTTAAACAGGGATTCTGCTGCCAGCGGATCGTCAGGCCATCGTGTGAGTAGGCTGTCCAGAATCGCCGTTGCCAGACGGAAACGGTGTTGCCTCAGCAAGAAGTCTCCCCGGGCCAGGTAGTCCAGAGCCTGGGGAGAGCGACGCAGATGGGATTGAAGAAAGAGCCGGAGGTCGAGACCGTCGTTCAGGGCCGGATCCTGCAAAGCGGCGGGGTCGATTTTATCGGAGGTCAGGGTTTCCAGCAGTTCCAGGGTTTCCTGGAATCGTGCATGGAGGTAGAAAGCGTCGGCTAGGCGGATGAGTGCCCGGAGCCACTGGCGCCTGTCCTTTTTGTCTGCGGTTTCCATGGCCTGTTGAAAAATCGTCTCCGCCTCGTCCAGGTCGCCGCGAGCCACATGACAACTGCCAAGCTCCAGAAGGCCGGCTTTCCCTTCGCTGGTTGAGGGAAACCGGGTCACCAGCGCTTGGAATGTCTCGATGGCACCGTCTAAATCGAAAAGCGCATCCTTCTGGATGATTCCCTTCCTGTACAGAGATGTTGTAGCCAGGGCATCCCGGGAGTACGTATCGGAGATGCTTTGGTAAGCTTCTACGGCCTCGGAATACTGTTCACTGGCTTCATGACACTGGGCCAGTCCGAAGAGCACACGAGGCCGGAGGGGGAATCGGCTATAATGGATGAGAATCGACTGATACGCCTCGGCAGCAATTTGGGGAGCCCCGGCCTGGAAGGCGTTTTGGGCGAAAAGGAAAAGGGCCTGTCCTTGGCTTTGCTCCGGTGAGAGCCGTTCTACCTCGCGTGTCAGTTCCAGACTTTCCTGGTAGCGCTCTGCGTTCATGAGAAAATTCGATAGGATTTTTCTGAGCACCAGGTCATCGGGTGTTTCGGCGATGGCCTCCTGGAACTGTCGGGAGACTTCCTTGACGATACGATCCGTTTTTGGATACCGGGAAAGATAGTTGTCGACCGTGGGCACCTGCTTGGGATGGGTCCGGTAGTACTTGAGGAGCTCTTCCGTGGCCTTTTTGTAGTTCATCCGAGCCCCGTAGAGGTCCACGAGGTTCAACATGAAAAGATGATCGTTGCCGATGCGCTTTCTACCGCCAAGATAGACGTCGATGGCATCATCCAGGAGTCTCTCCCCAGCCAGGGCGTTGGCCACCTGGTGAACCATTCCCTGGTTTTTAGGATAGCGATTCAGGATATCCTCCCAGAGACGGAGCGCTTCGTCCTGCCGGCCCATCTTATAGTATATCTGGCCTGTAAAAACATCGAGGTTGGGATCGGCTCGGAGCTTGCGGCGCGCCTCGACGATTTCTAGGGCGCGTTCGTACGATTGTGTGATGAGACAGGCATCCTTCAACCGATGGAAAATGACGATATCCCCCGGGTGCTCTCGATAGAGCTTTTCGTAGAGTTGTTGCGCGGCTTCCCAGCGACCCGAAGCTTCCAGCTGATGGCCGAGTCGTAGCTTTTGCCGGAGGTCCTGGGCGATCCCCGGGGAGATCAAGAGAAGGCTCAGACCAACTGCTGTAAGGGCAAACCTGGCTCTCTCGCGACAGAAAAGGTGAAGGGCTCCCTTTGCCCAGGGCAAAATTTTTTTCAGTACATACATCGTATCATCACCGTATGGTCCTTTTTTATCGTCCAATATGTCCGAAAGAATATGTCATTTATCTTCTCTTGCCAGCGCCTGGAAATACTTCCGGATGAGTTCCTGATAATCCTTGGTGTACCCTTCTTTTGCCAGCCGCAGGATGTCCTGACGGAGGCGATCCCGCCAGTCGGGCATGGTCACCGGGATGGGACCCGGACTTTGACGGATGGTGTCGCGTCCTGTCTGGGCCTGACGCTTGCGGCTGTAGTCCTGGCGACGGATGGAATGCTGGGCGTCCAGGAGTCTCGAAAGGATGCGCTCTTGACGCCGGATGGTCTCCGGGGAGGCCCTCTGCTGCTTCAGGTCTCGCACCACCTCTTCCATGTCCTCTGCCATCTGGTCCAATCTTCCCATAATTTCCGAACGGCTGCCGAACTCCCGAAGAAGGTCTTCCAGGGCTTTTCGAATGGCTCCCTGCTCGCTCGCCAGTCGGGCCATGGCTGCTTGTTCGGCCATGGACAACCGGCCTTTCTGAGACAGCTCCAGGGTCTGCTGGTTGATGCCCATCTGCTGCATGGCCATCTGTTGCATTTGCTGCATGAACTGTTCCATGCCCGAGGATGCGCCGGCCATTTGGTTCATGGCGTTCTGTATGGCCAGCACAGCCTGGTTCAGAGCGCCCATGGCTCTACCCTGATGTTTGCCCGAACCTTGACCGCCGGACTGCTCCATCAAGCGTAAGGCCTGCTGCATCTGCGACTGGGCCTGACCCAGAGCCTTCCCCATTTCGGGCGTGACGAAGAACGTCTGTTGAGAGAGCTGTACCAGGGAATCGGCCACCTGAGAGATTCCCTGGAGGAGCCCATTCTGCTGCTGGGCGGCCTGACTACCCGTGACCTTACCACCCTGCGATGCCTGCATCAGGTCTTCCTGTCCTTTGGAGAGCTGAAGAAGCCGGAAGGAATTACGCTTCAAGGCGTCGGCGACACGATTCTTCTGCTCGTTCTGGAGGTTCTTCTTCATCTCCTTCAGCATCTCTGCCATGGACGCCATCGTCTGCTGTGCGCCCGCTCCTTCCTGTCCTGCCTGGTTCCGTTTGCCCGCATCCATGGCCTGCTGTGAGCGGGTGAGCTGATCCAGGAGGTTCTGGTTATCCATGAAGTCCATGGTCTGCTCAAGATCGTTCGTCGGCATTCCTGTGAGGGATTCCATCATACCGTGAAGTTTTTCCATTTCCTGCCGGAGGGCTTCGGTATCCTCTCGAATGGCGGATTCGTTCTGCGATAATTCCGGTAAATTCGACTCTTCATTCGATTCCAACGATTGGTTGACGGCTTCCTGTCTCTGTACGAGATCGTCGATGCGCTTCACGAGTTCGTCGGTTTTCTGTTCCACTTGGAGCCGCTTCAGCAGCGACATGGTTCTCTCGATGGACTTGAGGAAGCTTTCCTGGGAAAACTGGAATTGTTCCATAGCGTTTTTCATGGCTTCCTGGCTGAGCTGATCGATGGATTCTTGCAGTTTTTTCATGGCTTCCAGGAGTTCGGGAGAGGCGATCTCTTGATAGAGTTGCTGGAGCTCCTGGTACTTGGCCAGGGTTTCCATGCTGAGGAGATCGTTTCGCTCCAGGCGGTCGACGAGATCGTCCAATCGTTTACGCAAATCCTCGACCTGATTCGCCATTTGTTGTTGGTCTTCGGCCATGTCCTCCAGACGCTTCCGTTCCTCCCATTCCAGTTGTTTTCCTGCTTTCATATCATCGGCTATGCGCTGGAGTTCTTCCCCCAGGATTTGGCTTTCATCGTAAATTTCCTGGAGGGAGACCTCCTGGCCGGCCTGCTCGGTCTCCACTTCATGAAAAATCTCGTAAATCGACGGAAACCGGGCCGTATACGTTCGGCTCCGGGATGATTTCGGGCCTGAGATACGGTCGTTATCGAAGACTTCGAAAAAGTAGGAGACGACATCTTCTGGAAAGAGTTCCAACTCCTGCAAAGCCCATTCGTAATCCGACAGGATTTTTCGGGGCATCCCATCGTCCGATGGGATGGAGACGTATGACAGGCCGGTATCTGAAGAGTCGGTTGTTCCGCCACGATGAATTTGGTATCCAAGACGGAGGAGAGACAGACCGTAATCGTCTTCACCTTCCAATGTCAGGGGTAGGATCATGCTCTCATCAAGGTCGATGTTCTTGGCCGGGAACAGGATACGGGCCACGGGATGCAGGTCCGGCAGGGCACGGATGGCATACGAGATGGGATCGGAGTTGGTAAGCTCTAACGTGTCCTTCAGGCCAACCCAGTACCGGTCGTTCTCTGTGACGACAAACGTTCCTGAGGCCTCCCGATCATGTATCCTCATCTCCCGTCTACCACCGTTCTCGAATTGCAGGGACGCCTCAGAGAGTGTTTTGTTGGCCGTGAGGGACACCTCGACCCGTGTGCCCTTTATTGCCTCCACTTCTCCGGCGTTGGGTTCTTGCAGGACGGAACTTTGGCGGGTGTAGGCGGGGGGTATCCGTTTCACGCGAAGCGTTCTGATGATGGGTCGCTGGACGACATCGATCCTGTACGTGGGTGTGCGAACCGCTTCCGTATGAGCAAAGTAGGTGATGCTGTTCCTCATCGACGAGATTTGGTATCGGAAAGGCTTCTCCAGAACGTATTCCCTGGCGTCTTCTTCGGGTGGCTGCAAGGTCAGAGTTATTTCAGCAGGAGGCGTCCCCTCCACGTCCAGGGAGATTTCGACGTCCTCGCCCTGGACAATCCGTGTATTCCCGGGATGTAGAGCGAGCCGGTAAGGAACAGGAATACGGAAGGATTTATGGGGCTGGCCGATGCGTGCGATGGCGTTTCCCAAGGTTCTGGGAAATGCTCCAACACCGATGACTGTTATGCCCAGAACAAGGATGAGAATCCGGGCCACGCGGCGCAGATTTTTTTTAGAGACAACCCGGCCGAAATCCAGAGCATCGACCTCTCCGTAGATGTCTTCCAGGGACGCCTCGGCCAGTTCGGAGGAGGTACGGTACGGATTTTTTTCCCGAAACCGAAAAACCTGGAGGGCGTCTGTCAGCCGGTCTTTAATTGCAGGATAGGTGTTTCCGACATGCAGCGCAAGGCGGTCATCGTCGGGCTCGCTACGCAGGAACAATAATGAGAAAAATGGTTTTCCGATCCATCCGATTAAGACGCTCACCAGACCGATAAAGAACGCCACCAACAGAGCACCCCGTACGGACGAAGAGAATCGAAACATGGCTTCTAGGACGGCCAGGACGAGAGCGGCTGACAGAAAAAAGCACACCGTGCGGACTCCGCCCGTCAGTAGCGTGTTGGCCTTCTCCTTCTGCCTCAGCGTATGTAGCTTTTGTCGGAGTTTGTCGTATGTATCGCCTGGATTTCTCATCAATACGCCCTAGTTCAAGAGCGCCCACAACACGATGTTGACTCCCATCCGGAGGGCTGCTTCTCTTTTTTCGGGTGGATCGTCGTGCACCTGGGGGTCTGCCCACCCGTCGGAAAGGTTGGTCTCGTATGTATAGAACACCATCAACCGACCGCTGTCATCGAATATGCCGAAGCCTTGAGGAACCTTGTTGTCGTGCTCGTGAATCTTTGGAAGCCCGTTGGGAAACCGGTAATGAACGGTGTAGATGCCGTGGGAAAAGGGCAACTCGACCATCGGCCTGTCCGGGAGAATCTTTTCCATGGCTTCCCGGAAGGATGAATCCATGCCGTAATCATCGTCGGCGTACAGGAATCCCCCCCTGAGAAGATACATCCTGAGACGGGACGCTTCCTCCTCCGACAGGAGAATCCGTCCGTGTCCCGTGATAAAGAGGATGGGGTATGAGAAGAGGGATTCGTCTGTCAGGGCGACCTTGGCTTCGTCTTCGGCCACGTCGACGAGGGTATGGGTTTTGAGGTAATGGCACAGGTTGGGTACGGCCGTGGGATCGTTGTACCAGTCACCTCCGCCCCGGTACTTGACCCGAGCTATCATCCATGCGCTGGGGTCATCCTTCATCTGGGCAGAAACTAGTGTCAGCATACCCAGGATGCCAAATGTTAATAACCGGTTCAGGGCCTTCTCCTACTTAAAATACTTGGATTCCTAACAGAATGACCATGAAGACGGCCACCAGGAGTTTTGTGACTTTTCCACCCACAGCCCCAAAAAATGCGCCGATGCCTACATTTACGGCATTCTGGAAATCGGAGGTATGGAGCCACTCCAGGAGCAAGGCGCCCGTAAAAGCACCCAAGAACCCACCCAAGAGTGTGCCTAGCACGGGTGTGATGGGCGTGCCTATGATGGCGCCCGTAAAGCCGCCGACGATGGCTCCGATCATCGCCCATTTGGAGCCACCAAATCTTTTAGCCATGAAAGCACTTAAAAGTTCCTCGATGAGCTCGACTCCCAGGGCAATGGCCAGCAGGATACCGACGAAGGGCAGTGTGATTTTTTCGAAGCCGGTTATCAGACCGTATACCAGGGCATCGGCAACGATGATGAACGTACCGGCAATACCGAAGGGAATGACAGCTACGCCGATGAGAAGAAAGAGCCAGAAAATGATCATACCGAAGACGTCCACGACATCAAACCTCTTTATTATAAGAGGAAGACGGGTTACCGTCTCGCTCGTGATTCACGACAATGAAGCAAGAACAATCCGTTTAGCGTGTCATTCATCTCGATGGACTTTATTCTGGGAGAATGCCGGCAGACAGACGGATATGTATTCTGCTCCGTCCGGGCCGGGTGTACTGTGCCGCACCCATTCGCCACTGGGGGAGATGAGGGCCTGGCCGGCCTTGACCTCTATTGTTCCGTCTTGGGTTTCCACCCGGAGCATCCCGCCCAGCACAACCGTGTACTCGTCGAATTCGGGAGTCTGGCCAGGCTCGATCCAGCCGCTGGGACTCTTCATGCGGGCGATACTTACGTTGCTCGTGTGGGTGTTGACGCGACCGATGTATTCTTCGATGTGCTTCTGCACTTTTCCCGCCGAGGGGATGATGGAAGGTGATTCGATCAATTTTTGCATGGTAAAATCCTCGTCTTTAGGCTAGATAATAGTTTGATGTCCGTGCAGGTTGAGTTCGATAAAATGGAATGCCCCCGTTCTTGGCGATGAAGAAAGTGGAATCGTCCACGATACGACCTGTATGGCCGCGCAGCGTGACTCTCGCCTCAGCTATGCTTAGGTCCTGTGGCGATTCATCGAAGTCTATCTATTTTAATCCCACGAGGGTCCAGAACGTTCCGTCGGGAGGGATGAAGGAGAAGCTCGGCTCCCCGAATTCGTTCTCGGTGACGT
>Ga0180431_10006341_pt1 | contig 14060 bp, 9 predicted proteins | sample SS_ome_11_FD_132459 | JGI IMG/M metagenome (GOLD analysis project Ga0180431, IMG submission 132459) | Hypersaline lake sediment archaeal communities from the Salton Sea, California, USA - SS_1_MS_1 metaG | ecosystem: Environmental > Aquatic > Non-marine Saline and Alkaline > Hypersaline >... | reverse complement strand
GCGAAGAAGACCGTCGCTAAGAAGATCCCCGCCAAGAAGACCCCCGCCAAGACGGCCCCCGCGACCAAGACCGCTACAGCAGGCGGCAGCCAAACCTCCACCCCGAGAACCCCGAGGGGACGCCGATGAGCGCCGTCGACTACATCACCGACTTCAGCACCACCGACGATGCTCTGGTTCTGGCCTCGGTGTCGTCAAAGGCGGAGTTCGACCTGCTCAATGATTGGGTGCGGGCGCAGCGCCGGGCACATCCCGATACCAGGGTCGAGGTGTTGCGGCTGCCGCACAGCGATCCGGCACCGCAGCTGGTCGGCGAACTTGCCGAAAGGCTCGAGGCGATGGCCGACCGCACCGTCGTACCGGTCCGGGTGTTCTGGGTGCCCGGCGGATTGCCCACCAGGGTGAAGGTGGTGGGGCTGCTCTCGGGCCGGGACACCTACCGCCCGCCGGAGCTGCTTCAGCGGGCCATCTTGCGCAAGAATCCCTCTCGCGCACGCATCGTCGCGGGTGAACCGGCGACGGTCTCCGAATTACGCCAGCAGTGGCAGGAGAACACCGTCGGCGGGAGCCCCAGTGATTTCGCCCAGTTCGTCCTGCGCCGGGCAAACCTTGCGGTGGAGCGGATCGAGTTGCGACTACTCGGACCCGAATACAAGTCGCCGCGGCTGATCACCGATGAATTGATGGCGTCCTCGCGGTTCATCGACGGTATGACCGAAATACCAGGGGCCGACGCCGAGAAGGCCGAAGTCATGCTCAACGAACTCGCCACCGGATGGAGCCGGTTCTCGGTCGACCTCATCCCGAACCTGGGCCGCACCATCTTCAGCAGGGGCTTCGACTCCCGAATCGACTACGACTTCGACCAGATCGAATCGATGCGCCGTGCCCTCGAAGACCACCCCGCGGTTTTTCTGTGGTCGCACCGTTCATATCTGGACGGCGTGGTTGTACCGGTCGCGTTGCAGGAGAACAAACTTCCGCCGGCCTGCACCTTCGCGGGCATCAATCTGTCCTTCGGTTTCATGGGGCCGTTGATGCGCCGCTCTGGTGTCATCTTTCTGCGCCGCAAGCTCGACGATCCGCTCTACAAGTACGTGCTTCGCGAGTTCGTCGGTTACATCGTGCAGAAACGTTTCAACCTCAGCTGGTCCATCGAGGGGACACGATCCCGGACCGGAAAGATGTTGCCGCCCAAGCTTGGTCTGCTCAGCTACGTCGCCGACGCCTACCTTGACGGCCGCAGCGAGGACATCCTGCTCCAGCCGACGTCGATCAGCTTCGACCAGTTGCACGAAACCGCCGAGTATGCGGCCTACGCCCGTGGCGGGGAGAAGATCCCCGAGGGGGCGGAGTGGCTGGTCAACTTCATCAAGGCGCAGGGCGAGCGGAACTACGGCAAGATCTACGCACGCTTCCCCGAGGCGGTCTCGATGCGGCAATACCTCGGAGAACCGGGCGGCCCGATCGCCAGCGATGAATCGGCCAAACGCCTTGCGCTGCAGAAGATGGCGATCGAGGTCTCCTGGCGGATTCAGCGGGCGACCCCGATCAACGCCACCAGCCTGGTGGCCGCTCTGCTGCTGGCCGCCCGGGGCCGTGCGCTCACCCTGAGCCAGCTCCACCACACACTGCAGGACTCGCTGGACTATCTGGAGCGCAAAAACACGCCAATGACCAATAGCGCCTTGCGCCTGCACTCCGCCGAAGGGGTGCGGGCCGCCGTGGACGCGTTGTCGAACGGGCATCCGGTCACCCGGGTCGACGGCGGCCACGAACCGGTCTGGCGAATCGCCCCGGAACAGGAACTTGAGGCAGCCTTCTACCGCAATTCCCTGATCCACGCGTTCCTGGAGACCTCCATAGTCGAACTCGCTCTGGTCCACGCCGCCCGCGCACCCGAGGGAGAGCGCTTCGACGCGTTCTGGGCGCAGGCATTTCGGTTGCGCGACCTACTCAAGTTCGACTTCTACTTCGCCCCGTCAGCGACGTTCCGGGAGAACATCGCCGAGGAACTGGAGTGGAACCACGACTGGGAGTCTCAGCTTGACGCCGGGCCCGAGGCGATCGACGCGTTGTTGTGCGCCAAGCGGCCGTTGATGTCCAACGCGGTGCTGCGTCCTTTCTTCGAAGCTTACGAGATCGTCGCCGACGTGTTGTGCGGTGCGCCGGCCGGTATCGGGGACGAGGAGCTCAGCACGCTCGCCCTCGGGGTCGGAAAGCAGTACGCGGCACAAGGGTTGGTCAGCAGCACCGAATCGGTGTCGGCGCTGCTGTTCAAGACGGCCCGCCAAGTGGCTGCGGGTGAGAACCTTCTGGAACCGTCGCCCGATCTGCGCGAGCGGCGGCGGGCCTTCCTGCACGAGTTGCGCGGCATCGTCGCCGATATGGAACAGATCCATCAGGTCTCAAGGGAGCAGTTCTACGCCCGGGAGGCCCGGCAGCACTCGCGCAGCTGAGCCGGGCCGGGAAACGTGCACTGAGCTTCGACAAATGCCCGCCCGAACAGCGGGGCGCGCGGTAGGTTCGGGACGTCGAATTGCGCTGTTGCCAGCGATATCACCAGCGATGTGTGGAGGATTCAACTGATGAGGATCAACGCCGCGGCCGGTGCCGCCCTGACGATGGCCGGATTGCTCGGCGCGGGGCTGACCGGGTGTTCTGCCACAACATCGATCAGCGCCGAAGATCTGCAGAAACGGCTGACCGATGAACAGGCCGAGGCCGGCGTCACGCCGCAGTCGGTGTCCTGCAACGACGACTTGATCGGCGAGGTCGGCAAGACCGCCGTGTGCGATGTCGTTTTCAGCGATTCCAACAGCGTCGAGGCGACGGCTTCCGTCACGAGTGTGGATGGTTCCAACATCGCTTTTGACGTCTCCCCGTCGGTGACCAAAGAGCAACTGGAAAAAGGGATCACCGGTAACGATGACGCCCAGGCGGTGACCTGCGACTCGGGTCTGGATGGTGCGGTGGGCGCGAGTGCGAACTGCGAAGTGACCGTCAATGGGATGACCGGCAAGCAGGTGGCTGTGGTCGAGGGTGTCGAAGGACTCCAGGTCGACCTTGAGATGTTCCCGGTGGTGCCCAAGGAAAAAATTCAGGACGTCCTCCTGCAGAAACTCAACGCCGACGGCACACCCGCGGAGACCGTCGAGTGCGCCGAGGACGTGACGGCCAAGCCCGGCACCTTCGGCGAATGCGTGGCGGTCACCGGTGACCAGAACCAGGGCTACGACGTCACCGTGACGGACGTGGACGGCGACAACGTCGACATCGAATACCAGAACAGCCCCTGAGTCGATCCGTCCCGTCGGCGGGCGCCGATTGGGTGGCGATCGTTCCCGGGCGGGGACGGTCTCGACCGCGACGTCACCGGTAGTCCACCGGCGGCATTTCATCCACAGGACTCTCGATCCGGCCGCCGCGGTGTGGCCGGAACGTCGGTGTCGGCGCGCTCACTGGAGGAGCGAATCCGCACCGAAAGAGAGGACATGAAATGTTCGAGACATCCATCACCGTCGTCGGCCGCATCATCACCGATTTCCGCCGCAGGGTGGTGGCCGACCAGGAAGTGATCAGCTTCCGGGTGGCCAGCAACTCCCGGCGGCGCACCCCTGAAGGCACCTGGGAGCCGGGTCAGACCCTGTACATCACCGTCAACTGCTGGGGAAAGCTGGTCACGGGTGTCGGTGCAGGTCTCTACAAGGGGGCGCCTATCATCGCCGTCGGAAATGTTCACACCAGCGAGTACGAGGACCGCGATGGGGTCAGGCGCTCCTCGCTGGAGATGCGCGCCACAGCCGTCGGACCGGACCTGGCCCGGGTGATCGCCCGAATCGAACAACAGCCCCGTTCCAACGTGGTCGACGGCGGCGCACCCCCGGACGCCGATGCGGAGGCTGGCGGAGACTCCGATGCCGATATCGCGGCGGAGGACATATCGCTGGGCACGGCGCTGGGCACGGCCGAGTGCAGCGGCCGGGAGGCGATTTCGGTCTGATCGAGCGAGCGGTCACGCCGGTCCGTCCGGCGTGACCGCTGACCCGTATGGGGCGTCGACCTAGGATGGTCGCCGTGGCGGAATTCATTTACACGATGCGCAAGGTCCGCAAGGCTCACGGAGACAAGGTCATCCTCGACGATGTCACGCTCAGCTTCCTGCCGGGAGCCAAGATCGGCGTTGTCGGGCCCAACGGTGCCGGCAAGTCCAGCGTCCTGCGGATCATGGCCGGTCTCGACCAACCCAACAACGGCGACGCTTTCCTGGCTCCCGGGGCCACGGTGGGCATCCTGCAGCAGGAGCCGCCGCTCAACGAGGAGAAAACTGTCCGCGGCAACGTCGAGGAGGGGCTGGGCGAGATCAAGGTCAAGCTGGACCGCTTCAACGAAGTCGCCGAGTTGATGGCCACCGACTACACCGACGAGTTGATGGAGGAGATGGGTCGGCTCCAAGAGGAGTTGGACCATGCCGACGCGTGGGATCTGGATTCCCAGCTGGAGCAGGCCATGGACGCCTTACGCTGCCCGCCGCCCGATGAGCCGGTCACGCACCTGTCCGGGGGGGAGCGGCGCAGGGTCGCGCTGTGCAAGCTGCTGCTCAGCAAGCCCGACCTGCTGCTCCTCGACGAACCGACCAACCACCTCGACGCCGAGAGTGTCCAGTGGCTCGAGCAGCACCTCGCCGATTACAAGGGCGCCATCCTGGCCGTGACCCACGACCGGTATTTCCTGGACAACGTGGCCGAATGGATTCTGGAACTCGACCGGGGCCGCGCCTATCCGTACGAAGGCAACTACTCGACCTACCTGGAGAAGAAGGCCGAGCGCCTCGAGGTCACCGGCAAGAAAGACCAGAAGCTGCAAAAGCGGCTTAAAGAGGAACTGGCCTGGGTGCGCTCGGGGGCCAAGGCCCGCCAGGCCAAGAACAAGGCGCGCCTGCAGCGGTACGAGGAGATGGCCGCTGAGGCCGAGAAGACCCGCAAGTTGGACTTCGAGGAGATCCAGATCCCGACTGGCCCCCGTCTGGGCAGCGTCGTCGTGGAGGTCGAGCACCTCGACAAGGGCTATGACGGGCGGGTGCTGATCAAGGATCTGTCATTCACCCTGCCCAGAAACGGGATTGTGGGGGTCATCGGCCCCAACGGAGTGGGTAAGACCACGTTGTTCAAGACCATCGTGGGTCTGGAACAACCGAACAGTGGCACGGTGCGGGTCGGTGACACCGTGAAGCTCAGTTATGTGGATCAGAGCCGGGGCGGCATCGACCCGAAGAAGAACGTCTGGCAGGTGGTCTCCGATGGGCTGGATTACATCGAGGTCGGCCAGAACGAGATCCCGTCCCGGGCCTACGTGTCCGCATTCGGTTTCAAGGGTGCCGACCAGCAGAAACCGGCCGGGGTGTTGTCCGGTGGCGAGCGCAACCGGCTCAACCTGGCGTTGACCCTGAAAGAGGGTGGCAACCTCCTGCTGCTCGATGAGCCGACCAACGACCTCGACGTCGAGACCCTCGGCTCGTTGGAGAATGCACTGGAGAAGTTCCCGGGCTGCGCGGTGGTGATCTCCCATGACCGCTGGTTCCTGGACCGCACCTGCACCCACATTCTGGCCTGGGAGGGCGACGGCGACAACGAGGCCACCTGGTTCTGGTTCGAGGGCAACTTCGGTGCCTACGAGGAGAACAAAATCGAGCGGCTCGGTGCCGATGCGGCGCGTCCGCACAGAGTGACCCACCGCCGGCTCACACGCGACTAGTGTCTCGGCTGTGACGGCTGTCCGCAAAACGTCTGCTCTCGAACGCGCCTACTCAGCAACCTACCGCGGTGCTCATAGTGGTGCAGGTTTCGACGTCTCCGAGACCCCGGAAACTGCTGCGATGGTGCCGCCTGAGCTGATCGGTTCACAGGAACGGCTCGCACACCGCCGCAGGGTCGGCGAAACACTGGTCGCGGTCATTCCCGCCGACGATCCCGGTGGGTTCGGCCCCGCGCTGCAGATCGTCACCGACGAGGCCACCACGTTGATGGACTCGGTGACGGTCCTGCTGCACCGCCTCGGCGTCGCCTACACCGCCGTGATGCACCCGTCGGTGTCGGTCCGTCGCGATGCCGAGGGCACCCTGAGCGAGGTCACCCCGGCCGGCGACGCAGATTGGCCCGATGCGATCGGGGAGTCCTGGATCCATATTCAACTGGCTGCGATAGTCGACGCGCGGGCGCTGTCCGAAGCCGTAAGGCTGCTGCCGCTGGTGATCGCGGACGCCCGCCAGGTGGCCCGGGACGCCGCCGCGCTGACCGCCGAACTGCAGCGGCTGGCTCACGAGATCGCTGCCGATGACGGCACCAGGTTTCCCTGGCCCGACCGTTTGGACGTGTCCTATCTGCTGCGCTGGCTCGGCGATGGCAACTTCGTGCTACTCGGTGCCCAGCGCTGCACCGTCTCGGACGGTCATGCGGACGTCGATGATTCGAGCCGGCTCGGCGTGGCCCGGTTGCGCACCCAGGTGCTGCCCGAACTCAGCCACCCCGGCGAACCGGTCGCGCTGGCGCTGGCCACCATGCCGAGCTTTCTGCGCTATGGAACCTTCCCGTACATCATCGTGGTCCGCGAGGAACCCGATATCGAACACCGTTTCATCGGCCTGTTCACCATCGCGGCGATGAACGCCAACGTCCTGGACATCCCGCTGATCTCACGACGGGTCCAGGACGCGCTGGCGCTTTCGGAGGAGGACCCAGGCCACCCCGGGCAGCTACTGCTCGACATCATCCAGACCATTCCACGTTCGGAGCTGTTCACGCTGAGTGCCGAGCAGTTGCTGGACACCGCCGCCGCGGTGATCGACCTCGGTTCGCGGCGCCGGGCTCTGCTCTTCCTGCGTACCGACCGGCTCGAACACTTCGTGTCCTGCCTGGTCTATTTGCCGCGGGACCGCTACACCACCGCCGTGCGGCTGGCAATGCAGGACATCCTCACCCGCGAGTTCGGCGGCGTGAGCATAGATTATGCCGCCAGGGTCAGCGAGTCCCCCTGGGCTATCGTGCATTTCACCGTGCGCCTGCCCGACGACCCGGGCAACGCGCCGATCGACACCGCTGAGGCAAATCGGGTCCGCATCCAGGACCTGCTGACCAGGGCGACCCGGACGTGGGCCGACCGGCTGCTGGGGGCGGTCCAAACCGGGGCCATCGGGAAGATGGTCGCCGAACACTACGCCGAGGCGCTGCCGGAGGAATTCAAGCAGGCGGTCACCCCGGACGAGGCGATCACCGATATCGGCATTATCGAGACGTTGCAACCGGACTCGGTCGCGCTGCAACTCGAACCCGGCGAAAACGACGGCAAGGTGTACCTGACCTGGTATCTCGGCGGGGTGTCAGCGTCGTTGAGCCAGCTGCTGCCGATGCTGCAATCCATGGGAGTCGAGGTCCTTGAGGAGCGTCCGTTCAGCGTGGCCCGTCCGGACGGGCTGGAAGTGCGGATCTATCAGTTCCTGATCCGCCCGAATGCTTCGGTCCCGAAGTCGGCGATGACGGGGGACTGGGACGCCACGGCGCAGCGATTCACCGACGCGGTCACCGCCATCTGGCAGGGACGTGTCGAAGTCGATCAGTTCAACGAACTCGTCCTGCGCGCCGGCCTCACCTGGCAGCAGATCATGGTGCTGCGCGCTTATGCGAAGTATCTGCGCCAGGCCGGTTTTCCCTACAGTCAGTCGCATATCGAGGCGGTGCTGTGCGAGAACACCTCCACCGCGCGGTCGTTGGTCGCCCTGTTCGAGGCGATGTTCGACCCGGACTCCGCCGCGAACGGACGTGACGCGAAGGCCGCGGCCCGCGCCGTCACCGCCGATATCGATGCACTCGCCAGCCTGGACACCGACCGGGTGTTACGGGCTTTCGCCTCGATGATCGAGGCAACCCTGCGCACCAACTTCTACGTCACCGACCCGCAGTCCGCGCGGGCCCGGAACGCGCTGTCCATCAAGATCAATCCGGAATTGATCGATGAACTCCCGCTTCCCAGGCCGCGTTTCGAGATCTTCGTCTATTCGCCGCGGGTCGAGGGAGTTCATCTGCGGTTCGGCCACGTAGCCCGGGGTGGGTTGCGCTGGTCGGACCGTCGTGAAGACTTTCGCACCGAGATCCTCGGCCTGGTCAAGGCCCAGGCCGTGAAGAACGCCGTGATCGTCCCGGTAGGCGCCAAGGGTGGGTTCGTCCTCAAGAATCCGCCCGTGCCCACCGGTGACAACGCCGTCGATCGGGAGGCACTGCGCGAGGAGGGGGTGGCCTGCTACCGACTGTTCATCGCGGGGCTGCTCGATATCACCGACAACGTTGAACGGTCCGGCGCACCTGGAAATGCGCAGGCGGTCGATGGCCGCGTTATCACCCCTCCCGGTGTGATCCGCCGGGACGGCGACGACGCGTACCTGGTGGTCGCCGCCGACAAGGGCACCGCGACCTTCTCCGACATCGCCAACGATGTCGCCCGTTCCTATGGATTCTGGCTCGGCGATGCCTTCGCCTCCGGTGGGTCGGTCGGGTACGACCACAAGGCGATGGGCATCACCGCCAAAGGGGCTTGGGAATCGGTCAAGCGGCACTTCCGGGAGATGGGTGTGGATACCCAGTCGGAGGAATTCACTGTGGCCGGCGTCGGTGACATGAGCGGTGACGTGTTCGGCAACGGAATGCTGCTCTCGCCGCACATCCGGCTCGTGGCGGCCTTCGACCACCGGCACATCTTCATCGACCCCGACCCGGACGCCGCCCGGACATTCGCGGAACGTCGCCGGTTGTTCGACCTGCCGAGGTCCAGTTGGGAGGACTACTCCGCCGAACTGATCAGTGCCGGTGGCGGCGTGTTCAGCCGACAGCAGAAGTCGATCTCGGTCAGCGAGCAGATGCGCCGCGCGCTCGCGATCGATGACGGGGTCACCGAGATGACCCCGCCGGCCCTCATCCGGGCGATCCTGCGGGCGCCGGTGGACCTCCTGTTCAACGGGGGTATCGGCACCTATGTGAAGGCGGAGTCGGAGTCCGACGCCGCTGTCGGCGACCGGGCCAATGACGCCGTGCGGGTCAACGCGAATCAGTTGCGGGCCAGGGTGATCGGCGAGGGCGGAAATCTGGGCGTGACATCGCTGGGTCGGGTGGAGTTCGACTTGTGCGGCGGTCGGATCAACACCGATGCGCTGGACAACTCGGCCGGCGTCGACTGCTCCGATCACGAGGTCAACATCAAGATTCTGATCGACTCGCTGGTGGGTGCCGGCCGGATCGACCCGTCAGAGCGCCCCGAGTTGCTGTCTGCGATGACCGACGAGGTGTCCCGGCTGGTACTCACCGATAACAGCGATCAAAACGACCTGATGGGCACCAGCCGGGCGAACGCACCCGGAGTGCTGAATGTTCATGCCCGGCAGATTCGTGAACTCGAGGACAGCCGTGGCCTGAACCGGGCGCTGGAGGCGCTGCCCTCCGACAAGGAGATCCAGCGCCGCGCGGAGATCGGTATCGGGCTGACGTCACCGGAGTTGGCCACCCTGATGGCACACGTCAAGCTGGCCCTCAAAGAGCAGATGCTGGCCAGCGACCTGCCCGACCAGGAGATCTTCGCCTCACGCCTGCCGAGCTACTTCCCGGCCCAACTGCGGGACGGCTTCGCCGGGGATATCGGCAGGCATCAACTGCGCCGCGAGATCATCACGACGATGTTGGTGAACAACGTTGTCGACACCGGTGGGATCACGTTCGCCTACCGGGTTACCGAGGACGCCGGAGTCGGCTACGTCGACGCGGTCCGCGCTTACGCCGCGACCGACGCGATTTTCGGTATCGAGCAGACCTGGCGGCGTATCCAGGCGGTGGGTCTCGAGCGCGGCGTTGCCGTGGCCGTTACAGACCGGATGACCCTCGACCTGCGTCGCCGGCTGGACCGGGCCGCTCGGTGGATGCTGAATTACCGGCCGCAGCCGTTGGCGGTCGGTGCGGAGATCAACCGGTTCGCGGCTAAGGTCGCCGAGCTGACACCGGGGATGCCAGGGTGGCTGCGCGGTGACGACCATCTCATCGTCACCGCAGAGGCCCGGGAATTCGCCGTCCACGGTGTGCCGGAGGATCTGGCCTACGAGGTGGCTTCGGGTCTCTACCAGTACAGCCTGCTCGATGTCATCGATATCGCCGATATCGTCGATCGGGAACCCGCTGAGGTCGCTGACACCTACTTCGCGTTGATGAACTACCTCGGCACCGATGGGTTGCTGACCGCGGTGTCGGGTCTGCCGCGTGATGACCGCTGGCATTCGCTGGCCCGACTGGCCGTCCGCGACGATATCTACGGTTCGCTTCGCGCCCTGTGTTTCGACGTTCTGGCGGTGGGTGAGCCGGGGGAGACCGGTGAGCAGAAGATTGCCGAATGGGAGCAGGTGAATGTCTCCCGCGTGCGCCGGGCCCGCCGGACCCTGACCGAGATCCGCGACCACGACAGTTCGGATCTGGCCACCCTGTCGGTGGCTGCGCGCCAGATCCGCAGCATGACCAGAACCAGCGGTGTCGGGACCAGTGGCTGACGCCGGGCCGGGCTTCGTCACCGGCGTACGGGTGCGCTGGTCCGATATCGACATGTACCAGCATGTCAACCACGCCACGATGGTGACCATCCTTGAGGAGGCCCGGGTCGACTTCCTACAAGAACCGTTCGCCGGGGACATTGCGACCATCGGGTTGCTGATCCACGAGGTGCGGGTGCTCTACAAAGGTCAACTGCGCCTGGTTGATTCACCCCTGCAGGTGACGATGTGGACCAAGCGGCTGCGGGCGGTCGACTTCACGCTCGGCTACGAGGTGCGTTCGGTTCAGGACTCCCCGGATTCCAGGCCGGCGGTGATCGCCGAAACTCAACTCGCCGCGGTGCACATCGAAGAGCAACGGCTGGTGCGTCTGTCGCCCGCTCATCGGGATTATCTGCAGCGTTGGCTCCGATGACCTCCGGTGGACAGCAGCGGGGCGACTCCGACAGGTATGGCATTCACATCCCCGAGGATGCCCAGCGCACCGACCTCATCGTCTTCGTCGAGCGGGTGTTGCGCCTCGACGAGGCAGCGGTCATCCGCCTACGGATCCGCGCCGACGGATTGATCGGAGCCTGGGCGGCAACGGGTTTCGACGTGATCGTCGGCAGGGTGGTGTCGGGCGACCTGGTGACGCCGGATCTCACCTGCGGTGCTGACGAATTGCGTCGCGGCCTGGCGGCGGCCGGCGTAACGGGTCACGTCGACCCGGGCTATCCGATGGAGTCCGCTTGGCGCTGGACCTTGCCGCCGGAGATCGGCTTCGTCCACGTCGACGATGTGCCCGCCGCGGTCTTAGCGGACCTCGCGCGGCAGGGCACCGAATTGGCCCGTGACAATGCAGGGCCGCTTGGGCCGCCACCATCGTTACTGGATCAGGAAGTGTTGCAGGTTAATTCAGCCAATGATGCGGTGGCAGTGCCGATGCGGTGTGCCCTGGTCCTGGCCGCTATGGGTTTTGCTCCCGACGCGCCGGGTGAAGTGGTCAGGGTGCGGATGTTGCCGGGCTGGCTGCGGATCGACGCCCGGTTCGGATCGGTGTTCCGCCGGCGAGGCGACCCGCCGCTGTTGATGGGCTGATCTCGAGGCGCTGAAATCCGAAATCCTCCTCGCGAGGGTTCCCCGGATGCCACCCTGTCTTTATGGTCGATCGAGACAAGCCCTGGTTCAAGCTGTACGACGACGGTGTTCCGTACTCCTGTATCTACCCGCCGCTGTCCATCAAACAGATGTTCAACAGTTGTGCGGAGAAGAACCCCGAACGGGATTACCTGATCGTCGGCGACGTTCGGCTGCCGTATGGGCTGTTCAACATGATGGCCCGCAAGTTGGCCAATGCGCTGGCCGCACTGGGGGTGACGAAGGGCGACCGGGTGGCGCTGATGGCCCCCAATGTTCCGCAGTACGTCATCGCCTTCGAGGCCTGCGCCAAGCTCGGTGCCATCGTCGTACAGGTCAACCCGCTGGCCGCTTTGCCCGAGGTACACCACTACGTCAAGGACAGCGGTGCGCGAACGGTCATCGTGATGGCGGCCTTCGCCAACGTCCCGATCGAGGTCCTCAGGGCCGCCGACACCCCGCTGAAGCAGGTGATCGCCTTCCAGGTCCCCTCGGGCGAGGTGGAGGTGGAGTCCGTCCCCGGTGTGCTCGACTTCAACGAGGTGGTCGGCGCGGGCGAGGACTCCGAGCCCGCCGTGGACGTCCGCCCGGAGGACACCCTGATGCTGCAGTACACCGGCGGCACCACCGGCTTGTCCAAGGGGTGTGTGCTGACCAACGAGAACCTGGTGTCGATCGCCTACCAGGAGAGCTATTGGATGTCGCCGATCCTGGGCAAGGAGGAGCATCTGCGATGCCTGGCGGCGATTCCGATGTACCACATTTACGGGTTCAACATGAACGTCAATGTCAACCATGTGTTCGGCGGGACGATAATCCTGGTGCCCCAACCCAGCAACGACAACATTCTCGCCGCGATCAATCAGCACGAGCCCAATCTTTTCCCCGCGGTGCCGACCATGATCATCGGACTCAACCACCATCCCGACATCAAGTCCTCCAAGATCGGTGCGGTCAAGGGCGTCGTCTCAGGATCCGCACCCCTGCCGGTGGAGGCGATGCGCACTTTCGAGCAGCTGTCCGGGGCGGTGATCACCGAGGGATATGGGATGTCGGAGACCTCCAACATCGTGACGGCCAACCCGCTGCACACCGTCCGCAAGCCCGGCGGGGTAGGACTTCCGTTCCCCGATAACGACATCCGCATCGTCGACCTGGAGACCGGAACCAAGGAGATGCCGATCGGCGAACGCGGTGAGCTTCTCTGCAAGGGCCCGAGCGTGATGAAGGAATACTGGAATAATCCCGCCGAGACCGCGAAGACCCTGCGGGATGGCTGGTTGTCCACCGGGGACATCGCGTACCTCGACGCCGACGGCCACATCTTCATCGTCGACCGTAAGAAGGACATGATTCTGTCCAGCGGTTTCAACGTCTATCCGCGGGAGGTCGACGAACTGATGTACACCCACCCGAAGGTCCTGCAGGCGTGCTCGTTCGGCATCCCGGACGAGAAACGCGGCGAAAGCCTGAAGCTGACGATCGTGCTGAAGCCGGGCGAGGAATTGTCCGTGGAGGAGGTGCGCGCCTTCTGCAAAGCGAATCTCTCCGGCTACAAGGTGCCCACCGCCATCGCCTTCCTGGATGACCTGCCCGTCACCTCGGTCGGCAAGCCCGACCGTAAAAAGCTGCGTCAGATGCAAATGGACGGCACACTGGGGTAGCGGGCTAAAACGGCGAGTTCACCATCGCGTCGGCGGCCATCTCCAGATAGTCCAGCAGCTCCCGGCGGTGCGGATCGTCAAGCGTTGCGGTGCTGATCGAGGCGACGGCGGTGTGCATACAGCGCAACCAGGCGTCGCGCTCGATGGGGCCGATCCGGAACGGGGCGTGGCGCATCCGCAGCCGCGGGTGGCCGCGCTGCTCGGAGTAGGTTCGCGGGCCACCCCAGTACTGCTCGAGGAACATCCGCAGCCGATCCTCGGCGGCGTCGAAGTCGTCTTCGGGGTACAGCGGGCGGAGCACCTCGTCCTCGCGGACCAGTTCGTAGAACCGCGAGACGATGGTGCCGAATGTGTTGGCGCCGCCCACGGCGTCATAGAAGGTCGTCGGAGTCGGCTGTTCGGGATCGGCCACGTCTCCATTGAACACGAGGTGAATACGCGTGCGGTCACCGCGGATCCGTGGTGCACTGTCTTGCGGAGGGCGTATGGCGCAGCGCAAACGGAAACCTGTCGGTGTGGTGGGGTACCGGCCTGGGCTGCACAGTGTCGATACGCCAGCGGACGGTTCGGTGTGGGGTCGCCGTCGGGTGCTCCTGCTGAACGCGACCTATGAGCCGCTCACCGCGCTGCCCGTCCGCAGGGCGGTGGTGATGCTGATGTGCGGTAAGGCCGATGTGGTCCACGACGATCCCTCCGGCCCGGTC
>Ga0180431_10006340_pt1 | contig 14061 bp, 16 predicted proteins | sample SS_ome_11_FD_132459 | JGI IMG/M metagenome (GOLD analysis project Ga0180431, IMG submission 132459) | Hypersaline lake sediment archaeal communities from the Salton Sea, California, USA - SS_1_MS_1 metaG | ecosystem: Environmental > Aquatic > Non-marine Saline and Alkaline > Hypersaline >... | reverse complement strand
CTAAATGGAACGCAGCAGCCTCACTCTTCGACTTTGCGGACCGCCGCAACGACCCATTCCTGCTCTTCCTTCCCGGAATCATCGGACGGTACCGCTAGCAATTGCTCCCCTTTGCATTCGATGATGACGTGGTTTGCCGCAGCTTCGACGACACGGCACGAAGCGCTGACACCCGGAACCAAGACTATTCGATCGTTCTTCGCAGGGATGTCGAGAGCGTCGCTGCCGCTGTTCCGTTTACTGAACAACCTTACTTGGTCGTCCCCCTGCAACGTGCTGCTTGGCGCAATACCAATCCATCGATTCATCTAGGAGCCTGAGCCCTCTGCTGCGTCGGACCACCCAACCAAAACGTGCCATTGGCCGCTCGGTTCCAATGCTCTGGGCGAAACGGGCCTTGGACCTGACTCGCAGGCCCGGTCTGTCGAGCCTCGTCAACACGCCGTTCACCAAAGGACAGAAGGGAGGCGCCGTTTCCATCGCTCAGCTCTGGATAAAACAACACTCGCTCTATGTTGTCGCCGGATTGGTGTCCGCGTTCGCACGTGGTGTTCTGACGGACGCTGCTGTGGCGTTGCGTGCCCCCTGCCATCAGCTGTCCCGGATGGCGCTGACGTTCCGGGATCCTTTCTCTTCTGTGGTCCAAGAGCACGTTTTGGAGACTTCGAAGAATCCCCTTTGGACCCAAGCGGCACGTTCTTTGTCTCCTGAGAAAGATCCGGGAGCACTCGCCCATGCAGTCTTGGAGGTTGCCCAATCTGCTTAGGAGTTTTTGAAGACCGGCTTGCTTGTCGTTGCTCCTTTTTGCTGGCGAGCTCTGCCGAGGCACGCTCAAACCAGTTCGGAGCTTTTTCAACCTCTTCTCCTAGCTTTTTTCTGGACCGCCTCACTTCAACAGAAAAATTTCTGGCCTGAGAGCGCATTATCTACCCCTAACTTCCAAATCAGCACGATGGCAGTAAGGATCCATCCCTAGCGCCAAGATAACCTCGTGGTTGGACAACGAACACCAACTATCGCGATTCTTCCGAGTACACTGTAGCCCGATCAACTGCCGCTCCGATCGGATCGAATGGCGATCATAGACGTGTCAAATCCATAATCGCCGATCGAATAGAACGCCTGCAGCACGCTATTTCGAGAGCGGCGGACAGGTGAGCGCGCAGCGGTCTTTGTCGATAACGGCTAACTCCTGCTGCGAATATCGTGCCGGACAACGGCTGGTGAGCTCGACGAAGAACTGCCGTACGCACTAGCGATCAGCTTCGAGGTCGGCATCGAAGCCGGGATTCCCGTTTATGAGGAATTCGCACCCGTATCGCCCCTCAGATTGGCGTCGGCGTCGGATAGTGTCCACGTTAGGTACCGCCTAGTTCGTAGGCCGGGGTCCGACGTGCTGGCGCGCATCCAGCTGGCCGACGGTGCTTACTATGTGCTTACTGGTCCCCAGAGCATTCGGGGGACAAAGCGATAGGGCGTTGATTTCATTGGCGCGCCGGGGAGGATTCGAACCCCCGACCCCCAGATTCGTAGTCTGGTGCTCTATCCAGCTGAGCTACCGGCGCCGGGCCTGCCGCGGCTATGGCGGCGAAGGCGGGCCGCATAGGTACTGGCACGCCGAAGGCTTTGCAAGGCGGTCGAAACGGTGCCGGCCTCAGCCTGCGGCGCTCCGCGAGGCGCGGGCGAATTCGATCGGCCGGTCGGGGATGGTGATCGTGAACGCCGTGCCGGGGCCGGCGACCGGCGTCAGCTCGATCTCGCCGCCATGCGCCTTGATGAGTTCGGCCGAGATCGCGAGCCCGAGGCCGGTACCGCCGCTCCGCCCGGCGCCCTGGAACGGCTGGAACAGATGCTCCACGGCCCGTTTCGGCAGGCCCGGTCCGGTGTCGCGAACGGTGATCGTCACGACGCCGCCGGAGCGCTTGGCGCTGATCGATAGCCGCCGCACGACCGCGCTGTCGGCGTCGCCCTCCATCGCCTCCACGGCGTTGCGCGCAAGGTTCATCAGCACGCGGAACAGCTGGTCCGGATCGGCGTCGATCTCGAGGTCTCCGGGGATGTCGCAATCCCATTCGACGGCCGCGTTGTTCTCAAGGCCGAGGACGTCGGCGACGTCGCCGACCACCGTCGCGAGCCGCACCAGCCGCCGTTCCGGCGCCGCCTCCGACGGCTTGCCATAGGCGAGCGTCGACTGCGCGAAGGAGATCGCGCGGTCGAGCGCGGCGATCAGCTTGGGCGCGAAGCGCTGCACCGACGGGTCGGGGAGGGCGCTGATGCGGTCGGAGAAGAGCTGCGCCGAGGCCAGCATGTTGCGAAGGTCATGCACGATCTTCGAGACCGCGAGCCCGAGATCGGCAAGGCGGCGCTGCTGCTGCAGCGTCTTGGAAAGGTCGCGCTCCATCGCGGCAAGCCGCTCCTCGGCGACGCCGATCTCGTCGCGGCGATCCGACGGGGCGATGATCCGCCCCTGATCCTCCGGCGCCTCGGTGAAGGTCACCATGTTCTGCGACATCCGCCGCATCGGCCGTACGAACATGCGGTTGAGCGCGATGAAAACGAGCGCGCCGGTCAGCACCGAGATGATCAGCGACATCCAGATCGTGTTGACCGAATAGGTGACGAGCGCCGCGTGCAAATCGGCCTCGTCCATGATCAGTTCCAGTTCGCCGCCGCCGGGGGTTTCGCCGAGCACCCGCATCGTCCGCTCGCCACCGAAGAGAAGCGCATCGACCGCTTCGACGAAGCCGTCAAAAGTCGAGGTCGCGCGTAGGTCGGAGGTGAGGTCGATCGATGGCGGCATCGGGCTGTCGCCGGTGATCAGCCGGCTGACATTGCCCTCGCGGACGGCGATCGCCTCGGCGCCGACATTGGCAAGCAGGCGATCCTGGATTTCCTGCGGCACCTCCATGAGGTCGGGCGCGTTGAGGACGACGCTGGCCGCCGCCGCCGTCGCCAGCCGGTCGTTCAGCCAGGACGTCCGAAAATTGGCGATCGAGGGCACATAGATCAGCACCTCGCTGACCATCACGAAGATCGCCGTCAGCGCGAGCAGCTTCCACGACAGGCCGAAGCGCACCCGCCGCGGGCGGCTGGGCTCGCGGCTGGTCGCGGGCTCGGGCGTGTCGACGCTCATCGGATGTGCGCCTTCCTCATCACTTGGCTGTTACGTATCAGACATCGGGTTTGGTTTCTTCCGCGTTGCCTTGCCGCCGGCGCTGCCACCAATGCGAGGCAATCGGGATGAGCGCCACCGCCGCGATCGCGAGGCCGATGAGGATCGGCTTCGTGCTCACGGACGAGAAGTCGAGCTCGCAGGTGCCCGCCGCGGCGCATCCCGGATTGGCGATCTCCTGCGCCGCCACCACGTCGTTGAGCGCCTCTCCGAAGAACGCGAAGCTGACGGTCCACGGGATCAGCCCGATGAGCGTCGCCGGAATAAACACGGCCAGTCCCACGCCGAACAGCGCCGGCACCACGTTGGAGGCCCAATAGGGGATGATCGGCACAATCCGCAGCAGGACGAGGATATAGAAGGCATTCCGGCGAAACGATGCCGCGAGGTTCTGGACGCGCGGGCCCATGGCGAGGGTCCGCTCGCGCATCCAGCCGCCCAGCGAGGTCCGGGCGATCAGATAGACACAGAGCGAGCCGATCACCGCGCTGGCTGTCGTGATCACGCCGCCGAGCGCGCCGCCATAAAGGACGCCGCCGACCATCGTCAGGATCGCGCCGCCGGGCACGGAGAGCACCACGGCAACGACGTAGATGCCGCCATAGGCGAGAGCGGTCATGACCGGCCGCGCATCGACGAAATCAAGCAGTGCCGCACGGCTTTCGACGATCCGCGAGATCGACAGATACTGGCCGAGACCAACCGCCCAGGCGACGATCCCCGCTCCGATGAGGAGGAGCACGGGCGACCAGCGAAGGAGCATCCGCCACCAGCCGGGCTTTGGCCCCTCCGGATTGCCTCCGGCCCGTCCGCCGACGCCCGACGGGCTCGGTTCATCCGTCTCCGGCATGTCGTGACCGACCGGATTCATGGGTGACTCTGCCGTCGAGGCTTGCGCCGGACATGCCGAAGAGCCAGATGACCGTTGCGGCCACGTGTCAAATCGTCCGCCTCTTCACGGGCTCCATTGACCGGATTGGGCCATATTCGTATAAGCGCGGCGCGTTGGGCGATGCCTCCGCCGGCTGCTTGTATCAGTCATCTGCGGGGGCCGGGCGGCCCACCATCGACCAACAAAACGTCCAGACACGCCACGACGGCCGATCCGGAGGCTATTGATGAAACGCACCTACCAACCCAGCCGGCTCGTGCGCAAGCGGAGGCACGGCTTCCGCGCCCGGATGGCGACGCCGGGGGGACGCAAGGTCATCGCTGCTCGCCGCGCCCGCGGACGCAAGCGCCTTTCGGCCTGAGCGGCCCCGAACGCCCTCACACGGAGCGGCATGACGTGAAACGGCTGCGGACTCGCCCGGACTATCTGGCGGTCGCCAAGGGCGTCAGGGTCGTTCGTCCTGGATTCGTCCTGCAGGCAAGGCCGCGCCAGGAGCGCGCCGGTGAGCCACGCTTCGGCTTCACCGCCAGCCGCAAGACCGGAACCGCCGTGGTTCGCAACCGCATCCGCCGTCGCCTGAAGGAACTTGCCCGCGCCGGCGCGCCGTCGGCCCCGGAGGGCATCGACTTCGTGCTGATCGGACGGCGCGAGGCGGCAGGCAGGGACTTTGCGACCATGGCCGGCGAGCTGCAATCCGCCTTTGCCGATGCGTCCCGATCGCGCCGCCAACGGCGCCCGGAGGCGAACTGATGGGCGGCGGCAACAGCCGAAATTTCATCATCGCGATCGTCCTGTCGCTGGGCGTTCTGCTTGTCTGGCAAATGTTCTTCGCGCCCGAGACGGCGCAGCAGTCGCAGGAACAGGCGGCGCAGGAAGAACAGGCCGACGCCGCCGATCCGGACATCCCGCAGATTGCCGTCGACAACGATATCCCCGAGCCCGACATCGCCGCGGCCGGGGAAGACGGCCTCGTCCAGTTCGAAACCCGCGAGGAGGCGCTTGCCGCCGGCGGCCGGGTTGCGATCGAAACGCCCTCCGTCGAAGGGTCGATCAATCTCGTCGGCGGCCGGATCGACGACCTTCAGCTTCACAAATACCAGCTCTGCCCGCGGTCGGAGCTCTACTTCTGTTCGGTTGAGCGCGGCCCGGACGGCGAGACGCCCGACATCGTGCTGTTCTCGCCGCGCGGCGGTCCCGATGCCTATTTCGCCGACTGGGGCTGGATCCGCTCCGCCAATGGCGCGAACGAGGTCGTCGTCGGTGTCGACACCGTCTGGTCGGCGCCGGAAGACGCGGTGCTGACACCGGATAGCCCGGTGACGCTCACCTACGAGACCGGCGACGGACTCACCTTCCAGCGGACGATCTCCGTCGACGAGGACTACATGTTCTCGGTCGCGGACGAGGTCGTGAACGACACCGGCACGTCCGTCGTCCTTACGCCCTATGGCCGCGTCACCCGTTTCGGCGAGCCGGAGAACCAGGGCTGGTTCATCCTGCATGAGGGCATGATCGGCTACCTCGACGGCCTCAAACAGGTCGACTACGACGATCTCGGCGAGCCGTCGGTTTACGAGCCCCAGACGAATGGCTGGCTCGGCATCACCGACAAGTACTGGGCGGCGACCCTCATCCCGCCGCAGGACGAGGAGTTCCGTGGCGAGTTCGTCCGGCTCGACGACGCCAACGGCCTTCGCTACCAGGCGCGCTTCTCCGGCGCCACGACGACCATCGCCGCCGGCGGCAGCCATCTGATCACCAACAACCTCTTTGCCGGCGCCAAGGAAGTCTCGATCGTCGACGGCTACGATTCCTCGATGGGCCTCGACCGCTTCGAGCTGCTCATCGACTGGGGCTGGTTCTATTTCATCACCAAGCCGATGTTCACGCTGCTCGACTGGTTCTTCGGACTGGTCGGCAATTTCGGCATCGCCATCCTGCTCGCGACCGTTCTGATCAAGCTGATCTTCTTCCCGCTCGCCAACCGCTCCTACCGGTCGATGGCGAAGATGCGGAAGGTGATGCCGCAGGTTCAGTCGCTCCGAGAGCGCTACAAGGACGATCGGGCGCAGCAGCAGCAGAAGATGCTGGAACTCTATCGCAAGGAGAAGATCAACCCGGTCTCCGGCTGCTGGCCGATCCTGATCCAGATCCCGGTGTTCTTCGCGCTCTACAAGGTGCTGTTCGTCACCATCGAGATGCGGCACGCGCCGTTCTTCGGTTGGATCCAGGATCTCTCGGCGCCCGACCCGACCTCGTTCATCAACCTCTTCGGCCTGCTGCCCTTCGACTCGCCGTCCTTCATCCAGATCGGCGTCTGGCCGCTTCTGATGGGCATCACGATGTGGATTCAGATGAAGCTGAACCCGCAGCAGCCGGGCGCGCCGACCTGGATCTTCAACCTGCTGCCGGTCGTCTTCACCTTCCTGCTCGCCTCGTTCCCGGCCGGCCTCGTGATCTACTGGGCGTGGAACAACTTCCTCTCCGTCGTCCAGCAATGGTTCATCATGCGCAGGCACGGCGTCGAGGTCGATCTCATCGGCAACATCCGCAACACCTTCCGGCGGAAACCGAAGGACGCGAACGCGAAGACCTGACCGTCGCGGTCAGGTCGCCTCGGCGGCCCAGCTTTCTGTTTCGCGGCCGCATGCCTCGCCGATCGACGGCATTCCGTTGTCCTGCAGAAGACGGGCCAGGCCGGCATTGATGTCGGCCGCGAGGCCGTGTCCCTTGTAGATCATGCCGGTATAGACCTGGACGAGATCGGCGCCGGCAGCGAGCTTCGCCCAGGCCGTTTCGGCGCTGTCGACGCCGCCGACGCCGATCAGCGCAACCTTCGGCCCGAGCGCCTTGCGAAAACGCGCCAGAAGCGCCGTTGACCGGCGAAACAGTGGCGGGCCGGAGAGCCCGCCCGTCTCGTCCCGGAACCGTGCCGACTTCAGCCCCTCGCGCGCGACCGTCGTGTTCGAGACGATCATCCCGTCAAAGCCGGCGCCCCTTACCGAGGCGGCAATCCGCTCGACATCGCCTTCGCCAAGATCGGGCGCTACCTTGAGGAAGAGCGGCGTCGCGCGCGTTCCGTTCGTTACCTCGTCTCGGGCTGAGACCAGCCTGATGAGCAGGTCGTCGAGCGCGCCCTCGCCCTGGAGATCACGCAGTCCCGGCGTGTTCGGCGAGGAGATGTTGATCGCGAGATAGCCAGCAAGCGCGGCGAAAGCCTCGATCCCGGCAACGTAGTCGGCGGTCTTGTTTTCCGAGTCGCGATTGGCGCCGATATTGACGCCGACGACGCCGTTGCCGCGAGAGCGCGCCAGCCGGGCGCGAATGGCGGCGATGCCATCATTGTTGAAGCCGAGGCGGTTGATGATCGCCTCGTCAGCCTCGAGGCGGAACATTCGCGGCTTGGGGTTTCCCGGCTGCGGCCTCGGCGTGACCGTGCCGATTTCGACGAAACCGAAGCCGAGGCGGAGCAGGCCCTGAAACGCCTCGGCGTTCTTGTCGAATCCGGCGGCGAGCCCCACCGGGGTCGGCAGGTCGAGGTCGAGCACGCGCGTCGCGAGCGACGGCGACGGCGCCTCGGCAGGCGGCACGAGGCCGGTCGCGAGGCCGCGGATGGCCACGCGATGCGCCTGTTCGGGGCTGAGACTGAAGAGGGCGGCTCGCGCCAGCTGATCGAAAACGCCCGGCATTATTCGAGCTCCGCAAGCGGCGGCGCGGCGCCACCCTCAAGAGCGCGCACCCAGCGCACCGCGGCCGCCGGCAGCGGGCCACAAAGATGCGGGAAGAGTTCGCCATTTCGGCCCGCTTCCCACTCTAGCCGCTCGGCGATCCGATCGGCCGCGACGGCTGCCAGCACGAGGTCGCCGGCTCCGGCGAAATGCTTGTCGAGCGTGCCCTGCAACTGGTCGGCCGAGGAAAGGTGGATGAAGCCGTCGCGGCGGTCGTCGGCGGAGCCGCGGAAGACGCCGTCGCGCTCCATGTCCGCCCATTCCGCGGCGGTCAGCACCTTGTAGACGACGTTCAACGGCCCCTCCATTCCCTCGCGCCACGACACGGCCGGGCTGGACAATCCCGTCCAACCCGGTTCAATCCTTGGCTGGAGGCAGAAAGAGAGGGAACCATGATCCGCCTTGCCGCTGCTTCGGGCGCGGTGGTTGTGATCGCGGTCCTCGCCTCGGCAGTCAATGGCCAGGAGCCTGAGACGCCGGGGCGTTTTCAACTGACCGCCGAGGGCGAAGGCTTTCTCCGGCTCGATACCGAGACCGGCGAGGTATCCTATTGCGCGCCCGTTGACGGCCTATGGCGCTGCGAGCCGGCCGATACGCCCGGCGCGACCGCTGCGGCCCTGGCGGGCCTGTCGGAGCGGCTGACGGCTATCGAGGACGCGCTGGCCGAGCTGCTCCCCGCCGAACGCGACGATGCAGCCCCCGATCCTGTGACGACCGAGCTCGCCGCCCTTCGCGACCAGGTCGCAGCGATAGAGACGCTGCTGTCCTCAGACGATGCAGCCGCGGCAGCCGAGCGGGAAGAGACCGCGGAGGCTCTCGAGGCGATGTCGGAACGCCTCGGAGAGAACCGAAGCGCGATTGCCGCTCTCGCCGAACGCCAGCCGGAGCTTGCCGAAGCGCTCGAATCCGTCGCCGCCGACCAGTTGGTCTTGGCGGAGGCGCTGGCTGACCTGACGGCTGCGGTTCGCGCAGCGCCACCCGAGCTGGACGAAATCGCCCAGGACGTCGACGCACTTGCCGAGGACGTGAATGGACTTGCGGCGAACCAGACCGAACTGATCGCGCGGCTCGCCGAAGAGCCTCCGCCCGAGGACATCGCCGCGCTGTTCGATGCGTTGCATCGCGACCAGGCCGAGGCCGCCGCCGATATCCAAACCAGCCTCGCGGCCCTCGCCGGGCGGCTGGAAGCCGTCGAGACCGAACTCGCCGAAGCACCCCAGCCTCCCGACCTCTCGCCGGCGCTTGCTGCGATCGAGGAGCGCCTTGGCGCGATCGAGGCGGCCGTCGCGCCGCCGCCGGTCGAGAGCGACGATAGCGGTCTCGAAACCGCGATTGAGACGCTGACAATTCAGGTCGAGGCCATTGCCGAGGAACAGGCGCTGCTCGCCGATACGATTGCCGCCTTCGGGCCACCCGCTCTCGACGCCGATGGAATCACCGGGGCGCTCGACGCCGCGCTTGCCGAGCTGGGGGAGGCGACGATCGCCGAGATCGAACGCGGCGCCGCCGATGATGCTGCCGCCAACGCCGAGATCCGGACCGCGATCGAAGAACTCAAAGGAACGGTTGAAGCCCTGTCTGACAGTGTGGCGGCCGAACGCAATGATGACACGGCGGAACGGCTCGCGGCGATCGAGGAGCGGCTGGCCGACTTGGCCGAGACCGTCGACGAGGCCGACGAGACGGACCGCCTTGCCGACCTTGCCGCCAGGATCGAGGCGCTCGCCGCCGGTCAGGACGCGATACTCGAAATCGTCGCCGACCTCTCCGCCGCAGAGCCAACCGCCATCGAAGGCGATCCGATTCCGGATCGGACCGGCGCCGATTCACCCGGCGATACGGACGCCGATGCCGGCGCTGAGGATGAGGGGGTGGAGGATGCCGATCAGCCGGCCGATCCGCCGGGCTTCGGCGAGGAGCTGATCCTGAGGCTCTATGACCTCGTTGACGGGCTGAAGCGTGGTCTCGGTGGTTAGCCGGCCGCTGGGCGGCGGCCGACTGTTGGCCTAGTGGAGGCTCACCGTCTCGAGGTCGTTATCCCAGGCGTTCTGGACGGCGGCCTCGCGGGAATCGGTGACCACGATCGGCGTTCCGTCGGCGCTGACGAGCGCCCAGAGCGAAAGCCCCGGGGCGAGATCGGCGACGTTCGGAAACGCCTTGTCGAAAGCGTCGGACGTCATCGGCTTGACGTAGGCGATCTCGCCGCCGCCCAGCCGGGCGAACAGTTCGGGGGACATGAACTGATGATCCATCACTAAACACTCCTTCCGGGCCTAGCCCGGCGTATCGATCGCGATCGTCTTCGCGTTGTCGGCTTCGAGCGGCGCTGCCAGTTCGATCGACAGGAGGCCGTTCTTGAGCCGCGCATTGACCACCTCGACGCCGTCCTTGAGGACGAAGCTGCGCTGAAAGCGCCGGGCCGCGATACCTCTGTAGAGATACGTCCGCGGCGGCTCATCCGCTTGTCTGCCGCGAATCACAAGCTGGTTATTCGCAACCGACACCTCGAGCTCTTCAGACCGAAATCCGGCCACGGCCAGCGTGATCACCAGGATCGCGCCTTTGTCGCCGGAGGGCGGAAACCGCTCAATGTCGAAGGGAGGATAGCCGTCGCCGCCTCTGGCGGGCGATCTTGCTGCACCGCTCCCGAAGCCGAGAACGATGGGGCGGTTCATTGAACCCATGGTGCGACAAAGCCCTTCCTTGAGCGACTCTGTATCGCGCGGACCCGACACGCGGCATCCGGCAACACCCTTCGCAGCGAAATGTGGGCCGGTGCGCGGCGAGGTTCAAGTGCAGGGCTGACGGACGGGCGATGGTGCGATTCGGCCGGGCGCCGCCTCGGTCCGAGGCTTTTTGCGCTCGTCACCGCCGAACCGGCGCATCACCTCCGCCCGGTCGAGGCCGATATCGTCGAGCAGCCAATCGGGCGCCGACATCAGCGCGTCCTGCGCCGCCCGATTTCGCCGATCCAGTGCAAGAGTCTGAAAAAACTGGCGGATTGCCGCCGCACCTGCTCCAAACAGGGCTCTACGCATCGCTGACCTCCGTAACGCCATTCGCCGATACGGCGCCACGAAAGCCGAGACAGATACATTGATCAAACGAATGTTTTGGAGCATATTGATCGGAATATGAGATTGTTTACGGGGAACCCATGACATCCGTCGATCCTGACTTGCTGCGAAGCTTTCTCGCCATCGTCGACACGGGGAGCTACGGCGCCGCCGCCGAGCGGGTGCACAAGACGCAGTCGACCGTTTCGGCTCAGATCAAACGGCTCGAGGAGATTCTCGGTTGCGGACTTTTTGAGAAGTCCGGCCGCCGCAACGTGCTTTCGCCTGACGGCGAGCGTCTGGTCGAGTTCGCCCGGGCCATCGTCGGGCTCAACGACGAGACGGTGGCGGCCTTTCGACCGAAACCGCTCGCCGGCCGGATCACCGTCGGCACGGGCGACGACTACGCCCAGGCGTTTCTGCCGGCGATTCTCGGGCGCTTCGCCCGCACCCATCAGGATATCGAGGTCGAGGTCGTCACCGATCGCAGCCAGCGCATTCGCCAGGAGATCGAGGACGGCACCTTCGACGTTGGCATCATGTCGGCGCGCCCCGGCGAGCCGCGCTTCGAGGTGCTGCGGCGCGACCGGCTCCACTGGATCGGATCGGATCGCATCCGGACCGAGACGCGGACGCCGCTGCCGTTGGCGCTGTGGCCCGATGGTTGCCCGTGGCGCTCGATGGCCTTGGCCGCTCTTGCCATCGCGCGGCGCGACTGGCGCGTTGCGCACACGACGTCGAACGCGCCGCTGCTCACCGCCGCCGTCCGGGAAGGGCTGGGAGTGACCGCCGCGCCGGATTGGTATCTCGGGCCGGGGCTCCGGATTCTGCCTGAGCTCGACGCGGCGTGTCCGCTCGGCGAGGTCGAGATCGGTCTGAAGCTTGGTCCCGACGCCGGCTCGCCGTCGGTGGAGACCTTCCTCGACTATCTGAGGACGGCGCTACGCGGCGAAGCCGTGGCGGCCTAGGCGGTCCGGATCGGGGATGGTGGAGCCAGGCGGAATCGAACCGCCGACCTCTTGAATGCCATTCAAGCGCTCTCCCAACTGAGCTATGGCCCCGGCCGGTCGCGCCGACATGCGGCGCGGATCGGGTGATGCTTAGCCTGCCGCCCCGCGGCAGATCAAGCGATTGCGCCGCCGACTATGTGTTGTCGTCGTCGTCGACGTCGCCGACGATGTCGGTCACGTCCTCGTCCTCGTCCTCTTCGAGGAAGGTGTCGTCACCGTCATCGTCGCTGACCTCGAGGTCCTCGCCCTCTTCGTCGTCGTCCTCGGAATCCTTGCCGCCGCTACCGCCCGTTGCCTCGGCGTCGGCTTCCTCCAGCGAAATGACTTCGGTTCCGGCGGCCTCGGCTTCCTCTTCGACGGTCGCCTCTTTGGGCTCCTCGACGGCCTCGGCCGGCCGCGTCTTGGCGGTCGACGTCACCTCGAAAGGCGTCCCGCATTTCGGGCAGATCGCCGGGACCTTGTTGAGGTCGTAATACTTGGCCCCGCAATTGGGACAGTGACGCTTGGTTCCGAGGTCCGTTTTGGCCACGTTCTGGCTGCCTCTAAGTTCTTGAGCGCGCCCCCCATAAAGGCTGATTCCGGGGAAGTCAAAAGCCTTCGGCGCGCCTGTGAGAAGCACGGATGACGATGCCCCGGCCCTGTGCTATCCGGGCCGCGCGGCGGTCGCCGGAAATGGCGGGAACGACCGCGCCGCCCTAGGAGAATCGCGCCAGCATCATGGCTTATGATCATGCGCCAAAGCCGCTTCGCGCCGAAGCGTCGGGCCCGCTCTCCGGGCGCGTCCGGCTGCCGGGCGACAAGTCGATCTCCCACCGCGCGATCATGCTGGGCGCACTGACCATCGGCGAAACGGTCATCGAAGGCCTCCTGGAAGGCGACGATATCGGCGCCACGATCCACGCGATGCGTTCGCTCGGGGCGCGCGTCTCGCGAGCCGAGGACGGTATTCGCAAGGTCACCGGTGTCGGCGTCGGCGGATGCCTCGAGCCGGAGAACGTCATCGACTTCGGCAATTCCGGCACCGGCGCGCGTCTGGCGATCGCGATCGCCGGGAGCCATTCCTTTGCCACCACATTCACCGGCGACGATTCGCTGAGAGGCCGGCCGATGGGGCGTGTCGTCGAACCGATGCGGCGCATGGGCGCGCAGGTGCTCGCGCGCTCCAAGGAACGGCTGCCGCTGACGATCGTCGGTCCGGACCGCTTGCTACCGATCGAGTACCGGCTTCCCGTGCCCTCCGCGCAGGTGAAATCGGCAGTGCTCCTGGCCGGCCTCAACGCCGACGGCGTCGTCACGGTCGTCGAGCCCTGGGCGACCCGCGACCACACCGAGCGGATGCTGAAAGCCTTCGGCGCCAATATCGAGATCGAAGCCGGCGAGAACGACGGTCGCGTCATCCGCCTTGAGGGACGTCCGAAGCTGAAGCCGCAGAAGATCATCGTGCCGGGTGATCCGAGTTCGGCGGCTTTCGCCATCGTCGCGGCGACGATCGTCGAAGGCTCAGACATTACGATCGAGGACGTGTTGCTCAATCCGACCCGCACCGGGCTGTTCGACACGCTCCGTGAAATGGGCGCCGAGATCGCCGTCGAGAATGAGCGCATCACGGGCGGCGAACCGGTCGGCGACATCCATGTCCGCTCGGCCAGGCTTCGCGGCGTCGTCGTGCCGCCCGAGCGCGCGCCTGTGATGATCGACGAATATCCGGTCCTCGCCGTCGCCGCCGCCTTCGCCGAGGGCGACACGATCATGGACGGCGTTGCCGAGCTCCGGGTCAAGGAATCGGACCGCATCGCCGCGACCGTCGCCGGTCTCCGCGCCAACGGCGTCGATGCCGAGGAGGGCGAGTCTCGCATGGTGGTGCATGGCCGCTCCGCCGTCCGCGGCGGCGGCTCCGTCACCACCCATTTCGACCACCGCATCGCGATGAGTTTCCTGGTGCTGGGAACCGCCACGACCGAGCCGGTGACCGTCGATGACGGCACCGCGATCGCCACCAGTTTCCCGGAGTTCGGGGACCTGATGCGGAGCCTCGGCGCGGCGCTCGGGCCGGTCACGCCGGCTTCATGATCGTCGCGATCGACGGACCGGCGGCGTCGGGCAAGGGGACGATCGGCGCCCGCCTCGCCGATGCGCTCGGCTTCCACTTGCTCGATACCGGGCTTCTCTATCGAGGAGTCGGTGCGGCTCTTCTCGATGCGGG
>Ga0180431_10006337_pt1 | contig 14066 bp, 10 predicted proteins | sample SS_ome_11_FD_132459 | JGI IMG/M metagenome (GOLD analysis project Ga0180431, IMG submission 132459) | Hypersaline lake sediment archaeal communities from the Salton Sea, California, USA - SS_1_MS_1 metaG | ecosystem: Environmental > Aquatic > Non-marine Saline and Alkaline > Hypersaline >... | reverse complement strand
TGGCTTTGGCGGCTATGACGATCAGGGCGATTGCCTCTATGCACACTCGTCTTGGCACCCCGATGCCGAGCAGTGCTTCCTCTGGCATACCGAGTCCGGTGGCGAGCGCGACACCATCGCCGACGAGCACGCCATCTATGAGGAACTGCTGCGGCAGCTCTACAGCGTCTGGAACCACATCAAGAACGAGGCCCACGCCGAGGAGGCTCGCAACTGGGAGCTCGTTTGGGTGAGCCCCAAGGCGGGCAGGCGCGAGAGCCGACGGTTCGTGGGCGACTTGGTGCTGACGCAGACCGACGTCGAGGCGGGGCGCGCTTTCCACGACGCCGTCGCCTATGGCGGCTATGCCGTGGATATCCATCACCCGGCGGGGAAGGACCTGCGCCAGGCAGAGGTCCAGTTCTGCTCCGTGCCGCCGCTTTACAGCATCCCCTTTCGTTGCCTCTACTCGCGCAACGTCCCCAACCTGCTCTTGGCTGGGCGCCACGTCAGCGTCAGCCACCTGGCTTTGGGGACCGTCCGTCTGCAGAGGACCCTCGGGGGCGTGGGGCAGGCCGTGGGCGTGGCCGCGGACCTGTGCCGGCGGCACGCGTGCTGCCCTCGGGACGTGTACGGCCATCATGTCGACGAGCTTCAGCAGACCCTTCTGCGCGAGGATGGCACCATCCTCAACGTGCCCAATGCCGATGCCACGGACCTCGCCCGCGTCGCGCAGGTGACGGCTAGCAGCGAGGAGCGCCACGGCCCCCATCGGCTTACCGACTGGACGCCGCTGGACAGCGTGGTCGGCGTGATGCTTTGGGATTGGGACGAGCGTGTCGATGCCGCCAGGCTCTACCTACGGAACGAGGGCGACGTCGACCGCGTGGTGCGCCTGGAGCTCAAGCGCTATGCCCCCGATCGTGCCTACAAGCTTCCCCACGAGACGCGCGTTGTCCTGGATGACGAGCCTTCCAACCGCATGGAGTGGGGCAACATGCCCGATGTGGGCGCCTACGCGCGGGTGGCCGAGGCCGAGGCCGTCGTGCCGGCCAGCCATGAGGGGTGGGTGAGCTTTGCATTCGATGGCGTCGCTCTGGAGCCCAAGGACCCCACCAGCGACGAGGCTTGCTATGCGTTGCTGGCCGATGCGTGCGACGGCGTGGCCTGGGGACGCGATTCCTGGCGCTATGACTATGTCCGGCGGTGCGCTCTTGATGCAGGCACGGCGGCGTTCCAGATCTGGCCCGATGCCCAGCTCTTTGCGCTGGAGCCCGCGCCGCTCTATGGCGAGGCGGTCAACGTCGTCAACGGGTGGAATCGGCGCTTCAGCACCAATCCCGTCAACATGTGGCTCAGCGACGTGGACCAGCCGTTGCCCCAGTGGATCGCGCTGCAGTGGGAAGAGCCGCAGCGCTTTGACGTAGTGCAGATCACTTTTGATACCATGCGTCGCGGCTATCGCAAGATGCCCATCAACACGGTGGAAATGGGCGCGTCTGGCATGTGCGTCCGCGACTATGACCTGGAGGTCCACGAGGTCGGCGCCGCGGATGGCGAGGAATGGCACCCCGTCCACGCCGAGCGCGGCAACTATCTGCGGCATCGCGTGCATCGCCTGCCAGAGATCCAAGAGACCGACGGCCTGCGCTTGGTGGTCCGGGCTACTAACGAGATCGGCTGGCAAGTGCGCATCTATGAGGTGCGGGTGTACCTGGAGAGCTGAGGCCGGGATTCCACGTCAAGCGCCCGGCGATGCCACCTGGCGTCGTGCCCGGCCAAGGCGATGCGTTGCCAGGGCGAGCTCTGCGCGCTGAGGTCGCTCGTACGCGACCTGCCAGAGGCCCTCGGCAAGCGTTGCAGCTGCGCCGGGGTTCACCAGCGCTCGAGCTGCGCGTGACATGGCTGCGTGCATCGGAGGCGAACGCAGGATGTGGCGAACGGCTGCCGCTGTGTCCTTTGGTTTGGGGGCCCAGACGCCGGCGCCGTTCGCAGTGACCCAGTCGGCCGTGCCGGCCTCTTGCCCGCGAAGCTGGGTGTGGAGCACCAGCGGCAGCCCCATCACCAGGGCCTCGCAGACGGTGTTCGGCCCGGATTTGGCCACCATGAGGTCGGCTGCGCGCATCCATTGCGGCATGTCGCGTACATACCCCTTGACTTGCATCGAGTCGCCCGCGCCGATCGCTGCCAGCTCGCGCTGGAGCTGACGGTTTCTGCCGGCAATGGCTACGATCTGGGCCTCGGGGACGCTGCGAGCGAGCTCCTCGGCTGTCCGCTTGGCCATGCCCATGCCATCACCTCCCGCGGTCAGCAGCACAACGGGGCGATTCGGGGCTAGGCCGAGCTTCTCACGGACGTGATCGATGGGCAGGCTCAGCGCTCTGCGGAACCCCGGTCGAATCGGCATGCCTCCCAACACCTCAATCCGCGTGCCAGGGGCTCCCTGCGCCATGGCGCTGCGGCGCGTCACATCGAGAGGCACATAGCAGCGGTGGAGATCGGGTGTCCAAAACGCTGCGTGCACCTGGACGAGGTCCACGGCAACGCCCACGAGAGGCGTGGGGCGACGCAACTCGCGCAGTGCCCGACCGAGCGAGTGGTTGGGGATGGGGTGAAAGCTGGCGATAGCGTCGGCCGGGTGACGCCGCAGAAAACGCAGCATCGCCTTGCGCAAGGTTGGCCAGATGGCGCTCTCCAGGGTGCGGTAGGCGCGTGGGCCGTCGGTCAGATGGTAGAGCGCTCCCCAAGGCACGCTGTTCAGCCGCGTCAGATCGCGGTACCAATCGGCAAAGCGGTCAAATGGCCATCGCTCCATCTCGGAGAAGATGTCGGCGATCTCAATCTGCGCCTCGGGATGGTGTGCCAACAGCTCCTGGCGGACGGCCTCGGCTGAGGAGCGATGGCCTCCGCCCGTGTCCGACATGATCAGCAGAAAGCGCGGCATGGATTCACCTCTTTTGCCGGGGGCGTTGCTTAGCTCGTCGCGTGGACCCTTTGTAGCGCCGCGCGGCGACAGATCGTCGATTTGTCTCTAGGCAGCAGGGTGCCGTACGCGTGCAAGAGTCCGTCCATCACGCGCTCCCATGTCTGGCTTTCGGCATGGCGTCGGGCGAGCGCCCCCATGCGTTGGGCCAAAGCTCTATCGCTCACGAGACGCTGAACGTGTTCCACAAAGCTGGGCAAATGGTTCGGTGGGAAGAGCAGCCCGGTCGTGCCGTGCTCGATGTGGTCAGGGCCGCCCCCATAGCGCGCGGCTACGACGGGAAGCCCGGAAGCCATGGCCTCCAGGATGACGTTGCCAAAGGTCTCGCTGGCCGATGGGAAGGCAAAGACGTCCGCCGAGGCATAGGCGTCGGCGAGGTCCTGACCGGTGAGGTAACCCGTGAATACGGTTCGCTGGGGGAGTGCGGCTGCCAGTTCCTCGCGCAGCGGTCCCTCGCCGACAATGGCCAGCCGCGCGTTGGGGAGACGCTCGAGGACGGGCACGAGCCACTGAACCCGTTTCTCGCTGGCGAGCCGCCCTACGTAGAGCAGAAGCGGGTCCTCGGGATGGCCGTCGGATAGCCGCTGGCGCCAGGCGAGGCTCCAGTGACGCGGGTGGAATCGCGAGGTGTCGATCCCGCGCCCCCAGACGCCTAGGCGCTTGAATCCCTGCGCGGCGAGCTGGTGGCGCGTGTGCTCCGACGGGCATAGGTTGAGATCGGCCTGGTTGTGGAGCCAGCGTAGATAGCCCCAGACCGTGTCCCGGAGCATGGCCACGCCATAGTGCTCGGTATAGCCGGGGAGATCGGTGTGGTACGAGGCGACGACAGGCAGACCCAGGTTGCGGGCGTCCTGGATGCCCCAGAGCCCTAGAAAGGCCGGGTTGACCACGTGCACAAGATCCGGACGGAAGCCCGCCAAGATGCGCTCGCTCCTCTGGAACGGATAGACCAGGCGAAGGTCGCGGTACAAGGGGAACGGGAAAGATGGCAGTCCGATGATGCGGGTCTGGGCATAGCGTGATGGGGCGCCCTCGGGCGCGAACATGATGCTCTTGTGCCCGTGGTCTGCCAGGTGCTCCAGCAGACGGCAGAGCGTGTTGGCGATGCCGTCCCACTTGGGCAGAAAGGTCTCCGCATAGATGGCGATGCGCGGGGCTGGGCCCATAGACGTCGGCTCCCCTCTTGCGTGGCAGCGCTGGATGGTAGGGTTCCGTCCGTGGATCCCTGCCCGTCGCGTGTAGCGTACCTGCTGCGCGTTAAGGCGCGTTTAAGGCAAGGTTAGCGATTGGTATGGCCTGGCGCACTCGGTTACCCTTGCGGAGCGGTGATCCTCGGCTAGAATGCTTGCGATGATTGGTTGGGCTATGGGCCAGAGGGGGTTGGGATGATCGTTACCGAGATCGACAGTTTCGTCTGCCGCGTACCTGTCAGCGAAAAGGCGGCCGAACACGGCGTCAGTCCGGATGTCCCCGTGACGCGCGTGCGTACCGATGCGGGCATCACGGGCTACGAGTTTGCGCCCACCTGGGGGAGGGCATTGGAGCGCGCCCGAAAGCTTGTGGTAGGCCAGGATCCACACGGCATCGAGAGGTTCCTTCAGCAAGGGCTCATCTATGCGCCGGCCGTCGAGGTGGCATTGTGGGACATCCTTGGCAAGGCGGCCGGCGAGCCGATCAGAAACCTGCTGGGCAAGGTGCGCGATCGCATCCCTTGCTACCTGACCTGCGTCTGGCCCGGGAATCCCGATCAGTCGGACGTGTCCTACGAGACGCAGGCAACGCACCTCCGCTACTTTCAGGAGCACGGCTTCAGGGCGGCCAAAATCCGCTCGTTCCGGCGTCCCATCACGCAGGACGCTGACGCTGTCGCTGCCATTCGGGACAAGGTCGGCGGGCGCGACCAGTTTCAGATCATGATCGATCGCACGGGCGCGGCGTCTGGCACGGTGTGGACGTTGGACGAAGCGATCATCATGGCACGACGGTACGAGGCGTTGGAGGTGACGTGGCTCGAGGAGCCCATGAACCGCGGCGATGTGTTCGATCACGCACGGCTTCGGGCGACAGTGGATATCCCCATCACCGGCGGTGAGGGCGATGTCGGCCTGAGCATGTTCGCCAAGTACCTGCAGCATGGCTCCTTCGATATCCTGCAGCCCGAGCCGATGAACTGCGGCGGCCTGCTCACGACCAAGAAGGTCAGCGCCATGGCCGAGGGCTTTGGCGTGGACTGTGTGCCGCACGGCACGCACGGCCTTCGCCTGGCGTCGCGGCTTCAGGTCGAGGGCACGCTGCCCAACTCTTGGATCCTGGAGGTCGCGCTGGTGAATCCGCCGCTGCTGCCCTGGGAGCAGTGGGAACATTGCCTGGCGTTGGTGCGTCAGGACACGCTGTTCGAGGTCGAGGATGGCGCGTTCGTCATTCCGGACCGTCCGGGCATTGGCGTGGATGTGGATGACGAGGCGATCGAGCGATATCGCGTGCGGTAGAGAGCGGACAGGTCGAGGTCGAGCGAGCCTGGCTAGGGGAGGACAAGGGTGCGTACAAGCCGCTTTGAGCTGCGACAAGCCCAGCTTGCGCATGGCGGAACGATTCTATCGATGCCCGTGTTGCCAGAAGGCGTGGGGGCGCCGTTCGAGCATGCCTGGGGATACCTGAGAGCCGGTGGCGCCATGGAGGCGCACAGCCATCCAGCCCACGAGGTCTATTTCTTTCACAAGGGCGATGGCATCGTCGAGGTGGGCGACGAACAGCGCTACGTTGGAGCCGGCGACGTGGTCGAGATCCCGCCCGATGTGCAGCACTCGGTGCGCAATCACGCCGATGGCGAGCTTCTCTGGTTCGCTTTGTGGTGGTCGCCTACTGAGGCGTAAGCTACTCACTTTGCAATGCAAACGATCCCCCTCCCGATGAGGGGGATCGTCGCGTGTCGGGTGTGCCCTAGCTCTCGCTCGGAGGCGATGCTAGGGCACACATGGTACTACTATGGTCCATGGCATCACCTCCTTCCTTTTGTAGGATACCACCATTCTGACAGATTCGAGCTGCGTTGTCAAGCCTGTGCTAGAAAAAGTAGACCTGGGTCGCGTCCTCGAACTCGGCCTCAAAGGTATAGTCATCGACGCGCTTGGCGAGGCGCGGGTGGAAGGCATCGGCCTTGGACTTGTCGGGGAACTGCAGGCGACCACGGATCGGCGTCTCGAGTACGTACGGTTCGACCTTGTCGATGCGCTGCATGGCCTCGAGCGCGCCCTCGCGGATCAGCTCGTGGGCCTTTTCAGGCGCGTATAGCTTGCCGTACTCGACGCTGTAGGCTTCCTTGACGGCGACGGCCACAATGTCCGGCCCGAAAAAGTCGTGGGCCTCGTTGCACGTTGCGACGTCTCCCGTGACCATCACGAGCGGGATGCCGAAATGCCCCAGGAACAGCGCCGACTGGACCATCTCGCCCGACTCGCGGTCGTTGTACCAGTAGTGATCGCCGCGCATGGAGCTCTGCGTATGACAGAGGAAGGCTTTCGGCGTGCCCGCCATGGCGTGATAGCCGAGGAGCACGGCCGCGTCGTAGCCCCTGTATTGCTCGGCACGATCGGCCATGCTGGGACGGCTTCGCCCCGTGACATAGTCGGCTCGGGGGTCCATCAGGTCCGGCATAAAGTTGAACCCGCCACCGTGGCCGTCATCGACAGTGATCTCGGTGGCGCCGCCGGCGATCAGGCCGTCCACCAAGGCCGCAATGTCGCCCATCAGCAGCTTGCGCGCCACCTGGTACATGGCGCTGTCGCGGTCGCGCGTCTGCTCCCAGACGCAGACGCCGCTCACTCCCTCCAGGTCCGTCTCGACGTACACGCGCATGGTGTTGCCCTCCTCAGGATCGAACGTGACTCAACGCGTAGCTCGCGCCAACCGATTCTAGTGGTTGCGCAGACAATACTCAAGGCTCCATAGCCACGGCTATGGGACGCGCGGCTTGGCCAGGATCTCGCGGATCTCCAGCTCGTGGAACGTGCGGGGGTAGGCTGGCTTGCAGATGATGGCCGTGTCGGCCCCGCTGTTCGAGCCAGCGATGCCGACGACTTCTTGACCCATGGCCAATTCGCCAGCCTCGGCGGCCATCAGGATGCACTCTACGGCGACCTTCATCCCCTGGCAGAATCGGTACAGCGTCTCTCGGACGATCTCGTCTACGGTGCGGCCGCCGTGCTTGTCGGTGAATGCCGATCCCACGCCGTCGCCCAGCGCGTGGATGCCGGTGACGACCGCGATCCCTTGGGCGCGCAGCGATGCCTTGGTCTCGGCGCTCATGCACCAGCCTTGGTCCTCCCACCCATGCCCGATGGTGACAGCGATCACAGTGGCGTCGAGCGGGGCAAAGACGTCCCGGGCCTTGCGCGCCGTCTCGCCGTGAGAAGAGGCGACGACGACCTGGCGAATGCCCAACTGGCGGACGCGTTCAGCCGCGATGGCCAGGGTTGCCTCGGTGTTCTGCGGGCCGGGCTGCTCAAAGCAGAGTGTCTTCAGCTCCATCGTTACCTCCTGTCAGCTAGGGGAGCAAGCGATGCGCTGGATAGCCTCCGACGCGTTCCAGTGCTCGTGCCAGCTCGCGCCGCGGCTCGCTGAACGGTACAGTGTGTCGCCTACGACCGCCCAGGCGGTACCTTGGGCGTCGTACGCGACGTGGAACGTGTCGATGTTGTGGGACACGCTCGCAGGGTAGCCGTGTTCGCACAGACTCCAGGTCACACCCTGATTCGTGGAGCGATAGAGCTGGCCGTGGACGTCGTCGCCGTGGGGACCATCGCTGACGGTGGCCAGGAGCGCGGCCGGATCGTCGGGATGGACGGCGATGGCGCGGCCATACCGTTCGCTCAGTCCCTCGCCGCGGTAGATCCACGAGGCGCCCCGGTCCCTGCTGACATAAACCGCGTCGGCCGTGTTGGCATAGACGTTGAGGACGGTGGCCGGGCAGGTGGCGACTTGGTGGACGTCCTCGTGCAGCTTGGGCGCGACGGGCTCCCACGTGGTGCCGAGATCCGGGGAGCGCATGATGCTGCCGACGTGAATATCCGCATAGACCCAGCCGTCGCTGGTGTAGGCGAGGCTGCGGACAGCGGGCGGTCCGCCCCAGGGCGTGTGCCAAGACGATCGACATTCGAGCGCATCAAAGGCGTCCATGCGTTCTGCGCCCTCTTGCCCCTCCGCCAGCCGGAAGACGTGAGGCGGCTCGGTGCCGATCACGATCCGCCAAGGGTCGAGACTGACGATGGCGGCGCTGCAGATGCGGTCGCCAATGCCCGTCGGGACGGGCTTGGCCTCGCCCGGTGTGAAGAGGAGAGCATCGCCGGCGCCGGTGATGACGAGGCGCAAGTTGCCTCGCTCAGCCACCGCCGCGATGGGCGCCCCGCTGGCGAGTAGCTGGGGCGGTGCGTGCTTCTGTCGAGGGTCTAGCGCGAATGCCTGGCGGTCCGTCGCGATGAGCATAATGCTCCTCCCTCAAGACGACTCAGCTCGGCTTGTCCGCGACGATCCACGCGGTGTGGCCGTCGCGGATGGTGCGGGCGTCAAGGCCCTCGTTCGCCGCCAGGTCGCGGATGCGGTCGGGACGCAGAAAGCGGCTGCGCATGAGGGCAGCCTTCTCGGCGACAGCCAGTACCTTGACGGACCACTCTTCGATGTTGGGCTCCTCGATGACCAGCCGACCGCCGGGAGCCAACACGCGAGCTAGCTCGGGGATGGCCTCCTCGGCCCTGCAAAAGTGGTGCAACGCGTCAACCACCAGGATGCGCCCGAAACGGCCGTTGGGGAATGGCAGGTGCTCTGCATGCGAGCGGACCGTGACCAGTCCATGCGTGTTGCGGGCCTCGGAGAGCATTCGCGCTGAGAGGTCGCTGACGATCACCTGGCTCGCCAGCGGTGCCAGCGCCGCTGCCACGCGTCCTGTTCCCCCGCCCGCATCGAGCAGCGAGATCTCGGCTGGCAGGCCGAGCAGGTCGGCAAGGATCCTCGGATCGGGTGGACGAATCACCCGCTCATAGATGGGTGCGATAAGGTCAAACAGGCTCATGAGATACTTCCCGGCTCTGGCGCGCTAACGCCCGTCTGCTCTCGGACCAGACGGTGGATCAGGTCGTAGGCAAAGGTGAGCTCCTCGATGGAGCAGTGGTCCTGCACAAAGTGGCTGGTGCAAAAGAGCAGGCCGCCTCTCGCGAACCGGGTGATGACGCGGCGAATCTCGCATTCGAGCCGTTCAAGATCCCCAAAGCCGATGGTGGTTTGGACATCCAGGCCGCCCATGAGCACAAAGGCCTCGGCATACTCGCGCCAGTAGAGGTCGTGGCTCATGTTGGCAGACTCTTGGTAAGGGTGCACGACGTCAAAGCCGAGCTTGACGACGCCCTCGAGGACATCCTTGATGCAGCCGTCGCTGTGCAAGCTCAGATAGGCATCGCGATCCTTCACGGCGCGGCAGGTGATTTCGTGATATGGGTAGATCATCTCCCACCAGGTCTTTGGGCGGAAGAGCAGGCTCTTTTGCGAGCCCCAGTCATCCGAGATGTGCACCATGTCCACACCCAGATCGAGGCAGTTCATGGCAAAGGCCTTGTTCCAAGCGGCCTGCCGCTCATAGACGCGGCGGAGGTCGTCGGGGTAGAGCAGGAGATAGGCCAGGTGGTTCTCGATGCCAAAGGGGCCGTTCAGCGCCTCAAAGATGCCCGGCGTCTGCACATAGACGAAACGGGCACGTTGCTCCTTGTGATGGCGAACCTCCGCGACGATGTCCTGATAGTCCTCTAGGTTATTGGGATCGGTCATGGGTACCGTCAGGAGATCGGCTGGCTCGATGGCGTGCCCTAGGCTGTCGCGCAGGGCTTCCAGGTCCTCTCCGTCATAGCAGCCTGGGCCGCCAAAAAGATGCGCAAAGTCAAAGTCATAGTGGTCCTCAAGGGCCGCCTGGGAGCCAAAGGCAGCATCGATGGCTTCGCGAAGGTTCCAGTAGAGCCAGCCATAGATGGGCATGCGATCGGGCACGCGGTGCTCGATCACGGCGATGACGCGTTCTCTGGGTAGCACGGCTTGGTCCTTCTTTCATGGCAGGAGCCCCGAGGCAATCCGACGCCGAAGCCTATGATACCCGCATGCCCTGTGCCGCACAACTGGCAGCTCGGTGCGAGGGCTCTATACTGAGCCAGGAGCGGACGACAAGGAGGAATCCTATGGATCCATCGGCGCGCGGTCTCACTGTGCACCACTACCGTCAGTATCCCATCGACGTATCGACAGAGCATCCGGCAGACGGCTTTCAGGGGTGGGCGGCCTCGACCATCGCGGTGCCGAGAGAGCAGACCGCGCTGATCGTCATGCACGTGTGGAACCTGGGGCTCGATGACAAGCTCCCCTGGCCCAAGGCGGATCCTGCCATCGAGGCTCAGATCGCCACGTGCGAGTGGATCCGCCGCTACCGCGCTGACCTGCCACAGATGGAGCGGGCGCTGGTATCCGCGCGCACGGCAGGATTGCCGGTGTGCCACATCGCGGCGCTGCCGCACTATGCCGAGGCCTATCCCGCCTACCAGCGGAACGTAACCGAGGCGGGCCCCGAGCCGCCACGCCCCCCAGGGGCGCCCGCGGGCGAAGGCTGGGTTCGCGAGCAGTTGGACTTGGCGTATGGCGCGGGCTACGCGGAGCAGATGCCGGCCCTCCACGCGCGCCTGGATTTCGCGCCTACCATGCGACCAAAGGACGGCGAGGGCGTCTGCGTGACCACGCACCAGCTCAACCACTGGTTGCGGCAACGTGGCATCAGCAACCTGATCTATGTCGGGTTCGCCATCAACTGGTGCCTCTGGTTCAGCCCGTGCGGGATGGTGGACATGCGCCGTCTGGGCTACCGCTGCTTTGCTGTGGAGGACGCCACGACGACGGTCGAGTACGGCGAGAGCGTGGCGACGTTGGCCAACAAGCGGGCGGCCATGTGGCGCATCTCGCTGATGTTCGGCTATGTGCTGCGGCTGGCTGAGATGGAGGCTTGGCTGGCCCAGTCTTGATCTCAGCGCATGATGAGGGCAAAGTAGGCGAATCCCGTCGGCGGCTCGTACGTGATCGAGGCCTCGTAGACTTGGGATACGTTGCCGCCGGGGTCCCGCAGCCGGACGGAGACCGTGTGCGCGCCGGGCTCGTCGGGCAGGAGCAGCCAGGTCGTGGCTGCGTACGGCTCCCAGGCGGACCACGCGCCGTCATCCACTTGGAATTGAGCGCCGGCGATGCCGTTGGCGTCTTCTGCCGTGATGGTTGCCGCGATCTGCCTGCTGTACGAGATCGTCGCGCCTCCCTGGAGCGTCAGGCTGCCCGTGGGGGCGGTGCGATCGACGCCAAGCAGCCAGGCTCCACGCCCTGACCAGTTGCCGGCCCGGTCGTATGCCTGGACGTACAGCGCCGCTCCCACTCCCTCTGGCAGCGAGGAGGCATCCAGCGTGGTTTGCCAGGAGTCACCGACCGGCGCCGATTCGGCCAGCGTCTCCCACGGGGAGGCAGCCCAATCGTGGCCATGCCAGAGGAGACGCACCGACGCGACTCCCGAACCTGCATCCTGCACCGTGACACTGATCACCGGACTCGTGGCCGTGATCCAGTCCCCGCTGCCGACAGAGAGGGGGCCGAGGGTGGGCGGTTCGTCGTCACGGGTGACCTTCAGAGCATAGGCATGGTCGGGGCCGCCCGCGGCAGGATGCTGCGACGAGCGCACGCGCAGGAGATACGGTGCGTCGCTGTCGGCGGATGAGGGCACGTCAGCCTGCAGGATGAGCGTATCGCCGGGGGCGAGCTCGGCGTAGCTCTCGGCCAACTGGGATCCCGTGGCATCGAGCAGTGCGCAGGCTATGGGCGCGCCGTGGAATGGCGACGATGATGCCGCACCGATGGATGTGATCTCTGCTAGGATCCTGGCATCAGCATCGAGGGTCACGCTATAGTGGTCCGTGTCGCCATTGGGGCAGATGGTGCCGGTGATGACAGTGTTCAGCGCAAGCGGCGTCGCCAGGTCCGGCGTGTCGTTCGGCTCGTGGAGGTCGCCGCAGACGGGCGTTGGCTCCATCGCGATGGTGACGTCGTCCACGGCCCAGCCCGCGTAGGCATTGCGGCTCTCGTCGATGGTGTCCATGCGGAGACGGATCCTCACGTCGCTGCCGGCGTGTTTGCTGAGGTCCACGGCGGGACTGGCAAGCCAGGTGTCGATCGCATCGCCCTCGAGCTGCAGCACGTCCTGGAAGGGCCCTCCATCGACGCTGAGCTGCAGCCACCGCTGATCGCGATGCGTGCCTGAGGACTCGGTCTCGGCGCGATACCAGAAGCGCAAGAGAGGGGTTGTCCCCGTCTCCCACGTGTCGGGAACATGGATCGGCATGCTGGTGAGGTGCCCCGCGTTATAGAGGCCCGTCTCATAGGTGCCGGTCTCGGGGCGACCGTACCACCAGCCATAGGCGCCGGAATGGTTGGGGGGATAGGGGCTGGCGCTAGTGCCTCGATGCCAGAGCCCGGTGCCCTCCCAGGCGCCGTCGGCCGCCTCAAAGCTGTCGGCGAGGGGCGCCGAGGGGATCCAGTAGGTGGCTCGCGACCAGGCGTTGTTGCTCTCAGAGACCTCGGCGATGCGATCGCCGTCGTCGACGATGAGGGTGAGGGTATGCCAGCCGGGCGTCGCGATGTCCAGTGGCCAGTCCGAGACGGCGGTCTCCCAGCCGGATGCCGCCGAGGGGTAGCTCCACGAGGCCACCGGCGCGCCATCGAGCTGCAGCGAGATGGTGAACGGTGCGCTGATGGCGGCTCCAACGTTGCCGGCGCGCCACGTGACGTGTGCGGTATCCCCAGCGTACGTGGCGTCGATGGTGAGGGATGGCGATCCCTCGGTTTGGGTTAACGGACGCAACTCTGGCAGACTCCCATCGCAAGCCAGGGCGGACGTCGTCGCGGCGGAAGATGGCGCCGACGAGACGGCGCCGACCTTGGCAGTCACGGTATAGCTGTGGGAGACGCCGGGAAGGGCCGTAGCGTCGCGGTACGTCTCGGCTGGCGCGAGCACGTTGCCCAGATATCCCGCATCGCAGCGATAGACGTCATAGCTGGTGGCGCCTGCCACCGGCTGCCAGGTCAGGTCGACGAGCTCGCATCCGGGCAGCGCCACCAGATCGTCCGGTGCCCTGGGCGCGACCGTGAACGTGCGTGTCTCGCTCCAGGCGCTTTCTCCGCCAGGCCCGCGCGCTTGCACCCGCCACGAGTAGGTGGCGCCGGGAGCTGGCGATCCCAGGCGTACGAATGTGTCCGGCTGCCAGTCGTAAGGGGTCACATCCTGCGGATCGGTCCATAGCTCGGCGCGATAGGACGTCGCACCGGCAGCGCCGTGCCAGGCCAAGGTCAGGACCGCCTCGCTGCCATAGAGCGCGCCCTGGAGGGGATAGTCAAGCTGTGGCGTCTCGGGTATGGCCGTGCGAGAGAGCACGCGCGCCGATGTCACCGTACCTGTATCGAGGGGATTGTCGGCCAGGTTGGCGTCGGGTGCGCCCATCGTTTCCGCGCGGCCGCCGTATTGCTCGTGCTCGTACAGCGTCACTTGTGCATCGGCGCCCACGCGCACCGACGCGACATTGTCGTTGCCGACCAAACCCCAATCCCACGGCGTGGGATAGTCCCCTGGGCCGAGAATGTGACAGGGGCCACGATAGCCGGGTTCGGCATACACGGCTATGCTATCGGCCGGCGGTTGGCAACGATCCTGCTCGGCGCAGTCGAGGCCCAGCGTAAGATGGATCAACGGCAGCACAGAGGTGGTCTCGTTGCCGGCGCGATCGCGCAGCCTCAGGCCAAGGACCAAGGGTCCCGGCGGCACGTCGTCGGCGTAGAAATCCCACGTATAGGTGAAGGGACTCGTGCTATGCGTCGGCCCGACGACTCGCCAAGCCCCCGCATCGTGAACGAGGAACTGGGCGGAGGCGAGCCCGCTAGCATCGCCGCTACCGCCGACATCGCGGGCCCACCCCGATAGGGTCAGCGTCGGCGAAACGACCAGCGTGTCGGTCAGAGGGGCGGTGATGCCCCCGACGGGCGGCGCGTCGTC
>Ga0180431_10006336_pt1 | contig 14068 bp, 14 predicted proteins | sample SS_ome_11_FD_132459 | JGI IMG/M metagenome (GOLD analysis project Ga0180431, IMG submission 132459) | Hypersaline lake sediment archaeal communities from the Salton Sea, California, USA - SS_1_MS_1 metaG | ecosystem: Environmental > Aquatic > Non-marine Saline and Alkaline > Hypersaline >... | reverse complement strand
CGTCGCCGGGCGGCGGGATCGGGATGGGGTTTCTCGTCACCGGTATTACCGCTCCAAAGGAAGAGTTCGCCGATCTGTTGGATTCCCTTGTGAAGTGTATTGCCAGTTACACCGTCAACGAATCCTACGTGAAGAACTGTTTGGCGCAGCAGGATCAAGCCTACGCCGGAATCATGAAAGCGGGGAAGACCCTCTCAGAAGCCTCGGACATCATCGCGCAGGGCTGGGAAGAGCGCAACCAGACCCACGACATCCTCTCCGAGAAGTGGAGCGACACCCTCCTCGGGGTGGAGAGGCTTTACGATCCGACAACCGGCAACGTATACGAATTCGAGAACGGATTCTACGATACCTACGATCTGAACCGCGAGCAGTATCGGTTGGACAACCTGCAGAAGCTTCCTGAGGACACGTATGAGCTGTGGATGCAGCCGCCTCTCGACGGGTCGCAATACTTCAACTAGATCTTCCGATAGCCCCGGGTAGACTGCAGGGGAACCGCCTTCCTTCTACTCGCTGGGAGAGACGTATTCACGGGAACGGTTCCTCTCGTGCCGCCGCGCGAGGAAGACTGCGAGACTGACGAAGCCGATGCCGACGACGATCAAGATCGAGGCGACCGCTGAGGACGGTGGCCTAATCAGGAAACCGATCACCAAGCCGACAAGTGCGGCTCCGATTCCAAGCAAGCAGGAATAAATGATGAATCGTATCCTCGACATGTTGACAACGCAGTCTACCGGCTCCGGTTGTCGCCTGCAAACCGACGTAAGACGCGGTGTAGACAGGGGCCTCTGTTGTTATTCTCAGCGATTCCAGCGTATCATACAGCCTTCGCGGCGGCAGGCATCGAGGTCGGATTCAGACAAGCGATCGATGGAACAATCGACGAGTGATTAAGGAGGGGCGCTCATGGGCACGAAGTGGACGATCACTGGTGGTGTCGTGGCGGTCATCGCGATCGCCGTGTTGATCATCGTGTTCTGGCCGACCGGTGATCCACTGGCCGGAGTGGAGACGGTGGCAATCCAATCGCCCAATTGGGGAGAGGAGCCGCAAGGGGAGATCATTCAGGGGCCGTTCATCGACGGACTCGAGGTGATGTTGGGCGAGAAGGACATCACCATTGTGGGGACCGCCGCCGAAGCCGACGCCATCCTGGCGATCAAGGAGATCGAAGTGGGTCGAATCGAAGTCCTCATCCAGGAGGGCTCCATCCGCGGCAGGGTCACTGCCGTTTGTACCCTCGTCGACCTGCAGACGGGCAAAGAGCGTGTCATGGATTTCCACCTCACGCTCGAAGACGGGACGATCGAGGCTGACCTTGTGGCGCGAAAGTTCTGGCAGGTGTGGAAATAGCGCCGAGTGATCACAACAAGGATTGCCCGCACGAGAGGAAATAAGTTGCGCAGACAGCATCTGAAAGGTTTGTGGGTTGCCTGGCTGCCGGCCGTATTGGCCTTGGTCATTGCCGGGTGCGATTCCGCCGTTCCTCGCATCGAGGCGGTTGAAGAACAAGGCCAAACGTTTGCTGTGCTCGATTATCTTACTCTTGTGGTCGAAACCACGAACGGGAAGATTCAGGTTTGGGGTGTTGACGGTCTCGAGGAGGTGCAAGTCACGGCGGTTCTTCACGCGTGGGGTGACACGCAGGAACAAGCGCGAGACCGGCTGGAGCAGCTGGCGGTAAAGATGAGCCAGGATGCCGAGTACGTGCAGCTGCGATTCCAGTCCAGTAGTTCGTATCGGGGCTGGGGCAAGAGCCCGCAAGTCGATTTCGAGGTTGCCGTTCCCGCCGATGCGGATATTACGGTGTCAGTCAATAACGGCAGTATCACGGTTGCTGACATCACAGGCACTTTCGTTATTGAAACCGAAAACGGCAGCATTAATGCGACCGATGTGAAGGGTGCCGTGACAGGCGAGACAGCCAACGGGAGCATCGACATTGCGCAGGCGCAGGCTCACCTTGGGCTGACAACGGACAATGGAACGATCACCGTGTCACAATCCCGGTGCAGCTTGGACGCCGAAACCGATAATGGGGACATCCACTTTTCGGGACAGCTGGTCGGCCCGCAGCACCGGATGAAAAGCGGCAACGGCAGCCTCATCGCCGAGGTTCTCTCCGATTCCGAACTGGCGATAGAAGCCCGTGTCAACAACGGCTCGATCAGCACGACCCTGCTGCTTGTCGGCGATACACAAGGCAAGGAATGGTCCGCGGTTCTCAACGCACCGACATCTAAGCTGATCCTGCAAACGGGAAACGGCAGCATCAAGATCCGTGGGCTCGCGGCGACGTAGGACTCCGGGCTGAGACGATTCGGGCGTGAGGCCGCTTGGCTGAACTGCGTGTCCCAGTGTCCACTCCGGGGGGCCATTGACAAAGACCGTCGCACATCGACTATTCGGATTCGGCAGGTTGCCGCAGGCAGCGAGAACGGCGCTGGACGCCGAAGGGATTCGGTTACTCGAAGAGGGGATTCGCGTGTCGGTGACCTACCGCAACTTCCGTGCACCGGGGAAGAGGTTTACCCGGAAGCGGCGTGTCTCCTCGGGGGCGATTGCGGTTAGCAGAGAAAGGCTTGTGGCCTACGTCGGCCGTATTCGGTTGGTAAACGTCGCGTTGGACGATCCACACTTCCGCAAGCTCGACATCGGCGTTGAACAACTCGACTGCCTGTGCATCGCCTTTGACCCCTCTGATTTCAACCCGAAGCAATCCGGACGGATCGAATGTCGCTTCTTCACCCCGCAGGCTGAGAACATCGCGGGGTGGATCGATGAGACTGTGGATTGAGGGCCTCTTCCCGAGACGCCCTCAGCCGCCGCCGATTGCCGGAAACAGTGCCACCCGATCGCCCTCTGCGAGGACGTGATCGAATTCTCGAACCCCACCGTTGACGAAGGCCAATCGAACCGCGCCGGGATCAATCCCCAGGCTTTTCACGAGCTGTTCGACACGTGCTCCTGCTTCGATCTCCACGGGGAACGGCTCACCGGCTCCAAGCGGTGGACGCGTTTTCTCCAGCGAGGCATAGAGCCTGACCTCAACACGAATCGGCTCGCTCATCCCCCGCCTCGCGCTTGTGGAAGTACCACTTGTAGAGAAGCTGCATATCGTCGGGAAAGACTCCCAGCCGATCGCCCGGCTTCACCGGGCGGTTTAGTCCCGAGTACTCGCCGTTGAGGAAGACGTTGCTTCCCACTTCCTCGAGTGAGATTCCGATTCGCTTCAGAATCCGGCCGATGGTGTCTCCCGGCACCGCTTCAGCCTGAACGATCGTATCCGACGTCGGATCGGGATCCTCAGCAAATCGGCGCAGCTTCCCGTAGAGGTGCACCTCGATCATCGAATCCCCGTCTTTGTTATCGCTCTTGTCCAAGGAAAACACTGAGGCAACCCTCGATATCCCTCGAAACCGAAACCTGGCTGCGGTCTCGAATCTACGTGTACACCCTGTCCAGTTGCTCGTCGGGCACGTCCCACACGACGTTGTGCGGTGGTAGCGATTCGATTTTCATGAACTCGGGTAAGCGATCGTGCACCTTGGTGAACCCGGCGCCTTTGTTGAAAGAGCGCTCCCTGTCAATGATCTCTTTTCCGATTCTGCCGACGTCGTCCATCGTCCACTTGGTGCCGAGCACGCCGTTGCACTCCTCAACGACCCCCTCGAAGCCTTCGGAGATGTCGAGGATGGCAAACGCAATGAACAGGCAGTGGCCGGTTGTGTCGATGAACGCGGTGGCATGCTGGAAGGTGCGTACGAGGTCCGTCTTGTTCACCTCGAACGGGTCAAGCTTTCCACTCACGCCGAGGATCTCCGGGCAGATGGTGTAGCCGGAGGTGTGGTCGGCGCCCATCGTGCTGATGGCGTAGGTCATGCCGATGCCCTTGATCGCCCGCGGTTCGTAGGCCGGCATGTTCTGGCCCTTCACGTGCGGTACGCGAACTACGCCGAATGCCCTGCCGGTGGCGAGCGCACCATTGCCGAGGATGCGTCCTAACGGCGTGCCTGTACCGATCTCGTGCAACAGCTCGATCGCTTTCTTCCCGTCGCCGAACGGGGCTACGCCGCCTTCCATCGCCACGGCGAGGGTTCCGCCGATCTCGATGGTGTCCAAGCCGTAATCGTTGCACAGTTGGTTCAACTCGGCGACGTCATCGAGGCTGTCGATCCCGCAGTTGGCGCCGAGGGCCCAGTCCGATTCGTACTCGATGCACGACGTGTGCTCGGTGCCGTCCGGGCGATGCCACGTGTTGGAGCACTGGATGATGCAGCCGGGGCTGCAGGCGTGATTGTAGAGTTCGTTACCCAACCGCTCCTTGTTCCCCTCGAAGATTGCCTCACCGGCGATCTTGGCCGCGCCCTCAAAGCGGCCGTCGGAGAAATTGCGCGTTGGTAGGGCTCCGGCCTCGTTGATGATGTTGATCAGCACCGCCGTCCCATATGAATTGAGTGCGCCTTTGGGTTTGGTAATAGCGTGTTCTTGAAGGGCGTCCGCAAGCTTTCTACGACCTTGATCGAATAGCTCTCTGTCAACGATTTCCACACCGGGGGCATCGGAGTCATCTACTACGACGAATTTGACGCCCTTGCTTCCGAGCACGGCTCCCATCCCACCGCGGCCGGAGTAGCGGCTTGGCCGACCCTTGAGGTCGTTAAAGCAGACACCGGCTGCGGCCATTCGCATCTCTCCGGCTGTGCCGATTGCTGCGATGCTCACCTTGGGCATCTTACCGTGCTTCTCGTACAGGTCTGGATAGACTTCGTTAAGCCTTTTTCCTACCCATGTATCCGCCGGCTCGAAGGTGACTGCGTCCTTAGTGATCTTGAGCAGCCAGAACCTGCTCGTCTCTTTTGGCTGGCCCTCGATGACGATTGCCTTGATGCCCAGCCTGGCAAGTTTCTGACTGAGGGCGGCTCCTGAGTTTGACTCCTTGATCGTGCCGGTGAGCGGGGATTTCCCGCCCACGGAGATCCGCGATGACGTGGGGGCCGCCGTTCCGGTAACGATTCCCGGAGCGAACACCACTTTGTTGTTGGGCCCGAGTGGGTGACACGCGGGCGGCACTTCATCACAGACGATGCTTGACGTGAGCCACCGGCCGCCCATATGTCGATACTTCTTCGGAACCTCCTCATAGGTTGCCTTTCGATTGGTCATGTCGACACGGAGAATCCGCTGCATTCTTCACCCACCTCCTTCTGGGATGCGCTTTGGCCGAGTTCTTCTGTCCGAGTGTTAGTTGGCTGATGTTGTGGCCTCACTCGCCCACCCACTATAGCCAAAGTGTCTCTCGTGCAACAAGCGCAGCGTTGCTACGACGAATGAGTTTGCCCGGTGGAGACTCAGCGGGGGGTGAGTGTGGGATGCGTCTTCTCCCACTCGATGAACGCGTCCGCGATTTGCGAGAACGTGGCCCACTGCAGCTTTCCGGCGGCGACCAGCGGATCGACAACCTCGGTGAGGAACTGATCGATGATTGCCAAGGGGTCGCGCGGATCACCGACGAACTCACCGGGATGCATGGTGAAATGATAGGCATTCACTCGATCGGGAGAGGCCGCATCCACAGAGGCCAGCAGCGACTCCTCGAGCACGTCGAACCAGCCCTCGTCTCCCTCCTGTGCCGCAATCTGGCGTTTGTGGGAGAACGCCATCGGGTCGATTTCTCCCGGTGGAAGGAAGATGATCGGCCCACTGGGGTCGTGCTGAACGAACTTCGTCACGTTGAACCCATCCGTTCCTCCCAACGGCCGCCACGGGTTGACCCCGATGAATGCCGGATGGGTACTCTGGGTGTTCGGATTCTTCCAATCGCTGTAGACGTCTAGGCTGGCGGCACTGGCTGCCTGCAGAATACCTGGGAAGAGATTCCCACCGCTCCAATAGCGGATCGGCTCGTTCACTCCACATGCGTGGATGAAACCGATTTCCTCGGCCATCACGGCCGACCAGACTGCAACGGGCAGCTGTTCGGCGTCTTCTCCAAGGTGAGCGTCTTCGTGGAAATGAAGGGCGATCTCGTGGCCCTGATCCTTCAGATCGCTGAGGATCGTATTGCCGAGCGCGGCGGCGACGGTGGTGAACGGGCTTTGGGTCTGGACTGTCATTACGCCCCCGTGTCGTTCGAGAATCGCTGCGAGGTTTCGAAGATTCTCCGCGTGCTGCTCGAAGTACGCGCGATTGTGGTAGTCGGGCTTGCGTGGATCCTGCCCCGCCTTTAGTGTGGCCCCGGCAGCGAGGGCAATCTCGCTGACGTGTGCCCCCATCGGTTCGATGTGCATGCCGATTGAGAACAGCAGCACTGCCTTGTCGGAGGAGTCGCTGCTCGGCGAGGCACTCTCGATCGGATTGGCGGAGGCCACAGTTGGTCCAAACAGATCAAACAGGTCTTGGGCATATTGGGTGATTAGAGCATCGACGTCCCTCGGTCTCGTAGGCAGGGAAGGCGGCTCGGTCAACGGATAGACGGTGTTTGATTGGAGGTCATTGAGCCTCGTCCATGGCGCGGTCCCGTGGCCGTCGTGTGCTTCCGCTGTTGCATTTGCGATCATCAACAGCGCGTGCTCGACATCGGGTTGGGCGTGGTCCCTGGCCGATTGCAGTCGTTGATAAGGCACCTCCAGCTGAAGGGCAAAGTGCGATGCCTCACGCTGCCTCCAGTAATTCTCGTCGTCGCACGGATGGCCCTGCAAGTGGCCGGTGTGAGCCTCATCGCATCCGCCGGTGTCGTTGCGATTGGCCGGTCCTTCCCAGTCGATGAAGAAGAGGATCGGCAGACTGGGATAACGGGCCAGTGCGCCGGCCGCCATGGTGCCCCCATACGAATACGACACAAGACCGATTTGTGATCCGTCGACCTCCGGAAGCGTTGCGACGTATTCAATGACGGCAGCCAACCCGTCCTGCTGAAGATGGCCGTTGTCATCGTCGACGCCGTCGCTGCGGCCGCGGCCATCGGGATCGAAGACGACGATTGCAAATCCGTTATCGGCCATTCTCTGTGCCTTGGACGCTCCCCCCGGAGGGGCCTTGGTGAACCCGCTGCTATCGCCGGCACCGCCGGGAACCAGCACAAGGGTGGGCAAGGGCGTCCCATCGTAGGCCTGAGGTAGAATCACCTGCACGGCGAGGCGGGCTTTACTGGTGGGATTCTGCACCCAGAACCGATCGCGCGGCTGGCTGAAAACACCCACACCCACCAGTCCTACCGCAATGACAATTCCAGCTGTTCGTAGGCCTCTCATGTGCAAACTCTCCTTTTGTTGTAGATTCGGTTGGTCGGTCCTACTGGCACCGCGGGCGGTGGGCCCACATAGGATACAGCCGGCCTTTGAGAAAGTGTCACCGAACTATGTGGATAAGAGATGTGTACGTTTTGGAACCTGATGACGACAAGAAGCTGTCCTAGCCTGCTGTGTTCGGCAAAGCGGAGGTCAGCTGCTGTCAGGGCCGGGCGTATCTACCTTGTGAGCATGGCGCAAGAAGCACCAGAGAAAAACGCCGTAGACAAGAAGCGTTGAGCCTCCACACAGCGCAAACACGTTTGACGTTGCCAGGCCGCGTCCCAGAATTGGAAGTCCCAGGATCGCCAGCACCAAACCCCATCGGTAGCCAAATGCTCGCATGGCTCGACCACGCTCCCTTCTCTGTGTGGCCCAAAACCCATTTTGAATGCATCTTATGCGGTCGGCGGCGACGCTCGAAAGACGTTGGGTCAATTCGAAGCAGTCATCCGTCCGGGCAGAAGATCCTGATCGCCACGCAAGGGGTGTAGTGCCAGGCCAACCTTCTGGCATCGCGGACACCTAGCGGTTATCCTCTACCCTATTGTGTTAGGCCTCGGGGAGGGCTCAGAGCAATCGCAATCTCAACCTCCGACCGAAAAGGTTACCAGTTACCTGGCGTGGCCACTTGCCGTGGCGAGCGTTTTGGCATTCATGCCGCAAGGTGGATTGGGGCTCCTGATTCAGCTGTATCTGCATCAGCTCGACAGCGCTCCGTTTTTGATTAGTATGGCCGCGTGCCTGGCAAGCATGGGCATCCTTCTTGGTGGGGTTACCTGGGGAGCACTGTCCGATATGACTCGGCGCAAGCCCCTTTTGGCTGCCTTGTTGGGAGCGGGCGCTGTCGGCGTTGTCAGCCAGTCCTTTCTTCTTCCTCCAGCTGGGGTGCTTGCCGGTTTCTTTGTAAGTTTATTCATGTTAACAGGATTTAATCCAGTTGTGATGAGGATCATATCTGGAGGCAGCTCGTCGCTCAGACGTGGAAGAAACCTGTCAATACTCGTTGTCTTTCGATCGATCGGCTTCATGTTGGGAAGTCTGGTGGCCGGGTTTGCTCTTTCCTCACTGGGATTCCGACTGAGTTTCATCGTGTTTGCAGCATTTCCCCTAGCTGCAATGGCCTTTGTCCTGCGGCTCCCGCGCGAATGTGTTGCCACGACTTCCAAGCGCGAGAGCGTTTTCGTAGGAATGGGGAGAAAAGGTTTAGGGTCGCTCTATTTTGCGACCGCGTTGCGTCAGGCAGGAATGGTCGGCGCGTTTTCGCTGCTTTTCGTGCACATGGCCTCTTTGGGAATCGCGGAAGGGGCGATGGGCGTGGCGAGGTCAGTGAACCCCGCATTTCAGATTCCGGCCCTGCTTGTATTCGGACAACTGGCAGATCGGCTGAGCCGCAAAGGGATTTTCGTACTGGGATTTGGATTGTCCGTATTGGTGCCGGTGATCTTCGGTTTTGCGAAATCCGCCCTGACGGTCACAACCGGCTTCATCATCCTCGGGATATCGTTCACTGCGCTGTACATCGGATCCACTGCCTACATTGGTGATCGCATCCCGGCGGAAAGGCATGGCGCAATGCTGGGGCTGTACGAATCGAGCCGGGGACTCGGCGGGGTCGTCGGGCCGTTGATCGCCGGAGCGATCGCACCGGTCGTCGGCTTCCAGGGGATGTTCTTTGTCATGGCAGGGATAGCGACCGCTGGTTTTCTGCTTGTGTTACTTCGAAGAGACGGGAATCCTCGTGTGTCCCATTCAAAACCGTCCTTCAAGTGAGTCCTCGCTGCCTCCGCGATTGGTTTTGTCTTCAGACAGTGTAGCTTCATAAAAGCCAACACAGTATTATGCAAATGCTGAAGACATAGTGTGCTGGAAGCTGCTGCCCGTTCAACACGGACGTTGACCCCTCAACCTGAAAGAGGAGGCTCCTGGCAATCGCTGCGTCATGCGTGCAGGCTCACAAGTTTTGTCAGCTACCTCGTCTGCGGATAGCAGAGTGGAGCTACTTGCCTTTGCCGAAATGGGTGGCTATGCGACGAGCTTGAGCGCTGCTACGATGTCCTCGGCGATCATTCGGCGCTTGCTCTTTTCGATGAAGAAGCTTGGGCCGGCCTGCAGGTAAGACGGAAAGACGCGCTTTCCCTGAAAGGTGTACTTAGCTCCTCGAATCCTGTACGTGGAGTCGGCGGGGATCACACGCTTTTCTCCCGCCCTTTTGGCGAGGTAGTTAACGGCCCTAATTGCCACGTCACCCATCAGCATCAAGACCTTTGCCCTGGGGAAAAGGGCGAGTTCCTTCTCCAAGATCAACGAGCATTCCTTGATCGTCGCCGACTTGATGCCGTAGCCGGTTTTACCACACTTCACCGCCGTGGTGAGGTAGATGCCGAGACCGAGGATGTCTTTCATCGACGCAGCACCCACCCCTGCGTCGTTGAATGCCAGAACCGTCGTCTGCTCGAACAACCCTTCGCTACCGGCATAGTAGTAATCGTTGGAATCCGGCGGAGCCGCCTCCGAGATCATCACGATCGAGATCTTCTCTGGATCGATGCCGATATCGGGGACCAGATATGCCTTGTGGTTGACGTCCGCGCACGGGAACCCTTCACAGCCTACACACTCATTCACTCGCATCGGATCGGCCTCCCTATCTCTCGATGTTCGGCCACATCTTGGTTGAAGCCGTTCTTGACCACCGTGATCTTAATCCTTTTCATCGCGCCCTCCTGAAGTTACCGATTTACAAGCATACCCTGTGCGAAGGTCACGTGCCTCGCAATAGAGTACCCGCCAATATCCAACACTCTATGGACGGAAAGACTGAGTAAAGCACGGGTTTGAACTCTAATCGATGGTCATACTATGGTATAGCAAGGCGCATTGATCGTCGTGCGAGCGGCAAAAGGAAGGAGGGTTCATGAAGACGCTTGCGGTTGTCTTTTTTCTTGCTGTTCCGAGTCCCGTGCGCAAAATCCGACTCGTGACGCGAGAAATGTGATGCCCATTACAATACTCCATCCGCTCACAGTGCCGGGTGAGGCCAAGAACAAGCATGACTAACCTGAGGAAGTATGGGAGAGTGCCTTTTTGTGTCGCTCTTCTCCACGGGGGGCCGGGTGCACCTGGAGAGATGGCTCCGGTGGCGCAGGAGCTCTCCGCCGATTGGGGTGTCTTGGAGCCGCTTCAAACTGCAGCATCGGTGGAAGGCCAGATCGAAGAGCTGCACGGCGTACTCAATGAAAATGCGGACCTTCCTGTTGTCTTGGTTGGCTACTCTTGGGGAGCGTGGCTCGGTTTCATGTACGCTGCACGTCATCCTGCGTTTGTTGGGAAGCTGATACTCGTTGGGAGCGGTCCGTTTGAAGAGAAGTATGCTGCTGAGATTGTGGAGACTCGGTTGGCGCGCCTTGATGAGAAAGAAAGGACGGAAATCCGTTCCCTGATGGATGCATTGAAAGATCCGGCTGGCGAAGATAGGAACGCAATGCTGGATCGACTTGGGAAGCTATGCATCAAGGCCGACGCCTACGATCCCCTGACCCTCGATACCGAGGTGCTGCAGTGTCAGTACAATATCCACCGGAGTGTGTGGACGCAGGCCGTGGAACTGCGAGCCAGCGGAAAGCTTCTAGAACTCGGGAAGAAGATCCAATGCCCGGTGGTGGCGATCCACGGCGACTACGACCCCCATCCGGCCGAAGGGGTGAGAAGGCCTCTCACAGCCGTCCTAGAGGATTTTCGATTCGTCCTGCTTGAGCACTGCGGGCATTGCCCCTGGATCGAGCGTCAAGCCGGGCACGAATTCTACGAAATCCTCAATAGTGAATTGCGTTAAGGGAATGCGCGGGACACAGTGACCCATCCGGCCGTGGTTTGCTGTCGCAGATGGGTACGCATACACTGTCCGACTGACCAACCAAAACAGAAAAGGAGTGCTCATGGCAGCGAAGATTCTGATTCTGATCGGCAGCCCCAGGAAGAACGGCAATAGTGCGACGCTCGCTGAGTGCGCCGCTCAGATGGCGAGAGAGGCGGGGGCGACAACGGACACGGTGGTCCTCCACGACCTTGATATCACGCCGTGTGATGGGTGCGGGGTATGCAGGGAGAGTGTCGAAGCCGAGTGCGTGATCCGCGACGACATGGGAGCTGTCTACCCGAAACTGCGTCGCACCGACGCGATTATGATTGCGACCCCGATCTACAGGTACGACCTGAGAGCCCAGACGAAGCTTCTGATCGACCGCTGCTACGCGTTGGGAAGCAAGGACGGCGGCAATGCCCTCAACGGCAAGCGGTTCGCGTTCATCGTGGTCTACGGAGGAAAAGACCCGTTCAGCGCGGGCGCCGCAACGGCAATGCGCTGTTTCCACGATACGTTTGCGCGCAAGGCCTGCGGTATGCAGATGATCCACGGCTCTGCCGGCGCGATTGGAGACGCAGAGCGCAATCAGAGGTTGGTGAGCCAGGCCGAGGATTTGGGGCGCTTCCTCGCTGGCGAGGACAACTAGGTCCGGCTAAAAAAAAAGCGGCTTCCTCACTTCGATTCTTCGAGAATCCGCTCGACCATCTCTTGCAGTCTTGGATAGTGTGTGCCGCGCCAGTAGAGCTTGGCGCACTCCGTACACACGTAGTAGTCGTCTTGCCACAGAGCGGTCTTCGGCGGTATGCGGGGCAAGACGTCTTGTTTGCCGACGGGAGCGAGGAGGCCGTTGCACGACAGACACCGTCGAAACGGCTGCACCTGGGAGGAAAGGTCGAAGCGGCGCACGACTTCGCGGGCCTGCTCGAGTGGCTGGGTAGAGCGGACCCAATAGCCGTGGGTGACGGCGCTGCGCTTGAGAAGCTGCCGATCGCGAGTGAGGATGATGCGGGCCTCCTCCACGGCATTGGCCACGATCTGTGCATCCTCGACTGCCTCTGACTGAGCGGTGTCCATCCCCAACATTCGCAGCAGACGGGTGAGCTTTCCAAGATGCACGTCGGTAATGAACGCGGTGCGGCGAAGCGGTCGCTGCCGCAACCTCACAAGCGGGGTGATGTCCAGGCTTTCGAAGACCGGATACACGGCAACACGATCGCCAGGCTGCAGACGATAGGCAAAGTCCACAGAGCAGCCGTTGACAAGGACCACATCGACTTCGGTGTGTGGCACGCCCAATGCCTCGATCGCGTCCTTGACTGCAGGGCTGCCGCGAAATGCATACGGGATCATTTGCTGACGCTTTTCAGGCGGCAGGAAGTCGTTCAACTCGGCGTAGAAGCGAAGGGTTGCCTCGTTCAAGTCCTCTTTCCCCCGCGATCCACTCCCTGATTAGATGAGGGCGGCTCTTCGACAAGAACAGACAGGCGGTGTATTCCGGTTAGGCTGCAGGATTATAGCATCCCTTCATGCGCCCAGCTTCTGTGCAAACGCCTTGGCTTGTTCCTTGACGGCCCCGGGGAGCTGATCGGGCTCCGTGCAGTTCGGGACAATGAGGTTGCCGACGGGCGCAAGCTGCTCGTAGTCTGCAAAACGCTTGTAGATACCCCGAACCAGGTCGGCGTTGTTCTCAATCGGTCCCATGCAGCTGACGATCAGTCCGCTGCGCTTCTCGCCGATGAGTGAGTTGTAATTCGGTCCGCCGTAGTCCTTGACCAGGCAGACACAGCGGTCGAGCAGCGGCTTGATTTGACCAGCGAAGCCCCACATGTAGAGCGGCGAGGCAAATAGAATCGCATCGGCCGCCATCATCCTCTCGAAGATCGGTTGGGCATCGTCTTCGATTACACAACCCGGTGCATCGCTCACTTTTGCGCAGGCCCAGCATCCGGTGCATCCGCCGATCGACAGGTCGGCCACATCGACCCGCTCGACGCTATGCCCGGTGTTGCGCAGCTCCTCCTCCACCCAGCCAAGTACAGCCGCCGTGTTTCCGCGCTTGCGCGGCCCGCCGAACAGGCTCAACACCTTCATCGTCATCCCTCCTTATTTCTCCAAAGACAAGCATAATCGTCTTGACAGGGAGGAATCAACCCAGTGGAACGACGCCGATCTGTCTGTTCGCAAGCCTATGGGGGACCCTCGTTGGCCCGCGCTGTGTTGCCGTTCGAATTGCCGCTCTTTGTACTGTGGTTCCACAGGGTGACCAGGTGCACGCAGGCCTCCACGGCTTTACCCATGTCTTGAAGACTGACCCACTCCTTCGGTCCGTGCGCAGCGTGGGTACCGGCAAACAGATTTGGCGTGGGCAGTCCCAGCTCGGTCAGCCGCGATCCGTCCGTTCCGCCGCGGATCGGTTTGATCACCGGCTCGATGCCTGTGTTTTTGATCGCCGCGGTGGCCATCTCCACTGGGTGCATGTTCTCCTCCAGCCAGTAGCGCATGTTGCGGTATTGCGGCGTGATCTCACATTCTATCCGCGCCCTCGGTTCACCGGCCTGCAGGGTGTTCGCGACAGACCGGATCAACTCGCCGTGCGCTGCCAAACCCTCCAGTTCGAAGTCGCGGAGGATGTAGTGCAACTGCGCCTGTGCGGCTGTTCCATGCATGCGGTAGAGATGGATGAATCCTTCCCGTCCATCGGTGGTCTCCGGGGTTCGCGCGGACTGGGGCAGGGTCGTGGCAAACGTCGCTGCCAATTGGAGCGCGTTGACCATCCTGCCCTTTGCCGTTCCCGGGTGGATCGAGACCCCCTGAATCCGCACAACCGCCTTGTCCGCCGAGAAGCTCTCGTACGTGATCTCCCCCAGCGGGCCGCCGTCAAGTGTGTACGCCACATCAGCAGCGAGCG